>Ga0134128_10005035_pt1 | contig 16049 bp, 15 predicted proteins | sample KB31754_FD_96462 | JGI IMG/M metagenome (GOLD analysis project Ga0134128, IMG submission 96462) | Terrestrial soil microbial communities with excess Nitrogen fertilizer from Kellogg Biological Station, Michigan, USA - KB3-175-4 | ecosystem: Environmental > Terrestrial > Soil > Unclassified ...
ATGATCGTGTGCTTGCGCCCGGTGTAATACAGGATGCGCTCCGTCGTCGTCGTTTTGCCGGCATCGACGTGGGCGATGATGCCGATGTTGCGGATATCAGAAAGAGCGGTTGTACGGGCCATGGCAAGTTTCCGTCTCGAGTTTTCGGTTCACACTGTCGGGGGGCCGGGCAGGCGTACTGGCCCAGCTCATGTATTCAAAATGATCTGCGCTGACGAGAGCAGCGCCCTCCTCGATCCCATGCCCTTCGCTGGCAAAAACCGGGGATTCGAGGGCAGAAAGGGGCGGCATCCTATAGAGATCGCATCAGAAGTTCAATCGCGTTATGCCAGCTTTGTGAACTGCAGATGCCCAAGATGTGGGGCACACTGCCGTCCGCTGGATGCCTCGGGGCTGGTCGCCGACCACTTCCATGGGGAGCTAATAAAAACAATAACTTATTGAACTCCGGCCATCCGAGCAGATCGAAGCTTCTCGGTGACTGACCATGGCGTCGCACGGGCAAAAATCAAGCTCGACAAGACGCGGGTAGGGGGCCGCGTTCAGAAAGCCGCCACCGCCTTCCTGGCCTCACCATTACGCACGCAGGCGCGCCCCTCGCGACCGCTCTCCTGGCGCCCGCCGCCATCGGGCCGGCGGTATCGCATCACGGGGCGCCATCCGTCGCGCAGAGCCCCGACGGCGCAGCCGATGCCGGGTTGCTGGATGTACCGCTCGATGCCAATCGTGTCCATAGCGCAACGGTCTGCCTCAGACGATCGGCGTTCAGAACCTATGGCCCGACGACATGTACCAGCATTCATGTGAGATTGGTCGCTGCCTATCCCGCCGCTCTTCAGTAGTCCTCCGCCTCGAAGCCGAGGATCTGGGCGGGGTCGGCCCCTTCCGCCTGCACGCCGACATACAGCCGGTCGTGCTCCTCATTCCAGTAGCCGGTGCGCGCGCCGACTTTCGTGGGGACGTTCGCAATCAAGCCGTAGCGGTCGGGGGTCATCTGCTGCACGACGCTCACGTAGCCCTGACCGCCGATGACATAGATGCGCTTACGGGCGGAGTCGAAGTAAACGTCATCGGATTCACCCACAATGCCGGGGACCGCCGCCACCTGCTCGCCGGTCTGCGTGTTGTACACGAGCAGCATCGGGATCTTCCGCGTTGCGGTGAACACCCGATGATCGGCCTCATCGAGCGCCATGGCGAAATTTCCGCTCACCCCGTGCAGCGGCCACTTGGTGACCTGCCCGGTATCGCGATTGACCGACTCGAGCACCTGTCCGGCATCGGGACAGTTCAGGTAAATCATCGGACCATGAAGCTCGATCTGGAAGCCCTCCGGATGGCCATCCGTCTTCAGCACGCTCCCCACGCGCGCGTCCGTTGCCGGATCAATACTGGCAATGCCGCCGTCATCCTCGCCAAAGCCGACGAGCACCGCTTTGTGCACCGGGTCCCAGCGCAGGTTATCGGCGTCGGCGCCGAAATCGATGACTTTCTCGAGCTTGTGGGACTTACCGTTGAAGATATAGACCTTCCCCTGAGCGCTGGCCGCGAAGATCTGGTCGAAACCCGGTACATAAAGCACACCTTGGGGCTCCGGCACGCCGGGTATGAACCCGACCGCCCGCCCCTCGAACCAATTCTCGATACCGATACCGTTGCTGCCGGCGATCGAGAAATACACCATGCGACCATTGCCCGAGAAGTGATCGATCCGGCCCACGTAGCCCGGCACCGGCACTTGCTCGTACAACTCGAGGGGCAATCGTGGTGTATGCAGAGAGTCGGCGACAGCGGGACTGCTGCCGGTTGCACCGACGAGCGCAATCGCCAGGATTGCGCCGAGCCAGGAAAAAGCATCTTTCTTCATGAGCGAGTACCCGGCTATCCGATGGTGGCCTGCAGAGAAAGCGGTCACGGCGATGGTTCGAAGTCCAGCAGCTCGGCCCGGCGGCCAGCGCCCGCGGGTACGGCTACGAAGTAACGGCTGAGCCGCGCCACCCAAAGCGACGTGCGCGCATTGGGCCCTGTCGGCACGCTCGCGAGTTGCTGATACCGATCGGCGCTCAACTGCTGATAGACAGCGACTTCTCCATCGCCGCCGGACGCATAGATACGACGGTGTGCCGCATCGTAGAACAGCCCGTCCATCAGCCCGACACTCGGGAGGCTGCCAATCCAGCGGTGTGAGCTCGCATCGAATACTTCCACTTCGGCCGGTTTGCGTGTCCCGACGAAGAGGCGATCCCCCGAGGCATCGAAAGCCAATGAGACGGGGCTACCCTCCTTGGATTTCCACGTAGCGTCGATTCGTCCGGTAGAGGCGTCGATCTGGGAGATTTCCTGCGTCTTTGGGACAGTGATGTAGATCGTCCGCCCCGGACGTCCTACTAGGATCGCCCCTGGGTGCGCGGCAATACGGATGTCCCCGATATGCTTGTCCGAGACGGCATCGATGATGCCGAGCTCTCCGTAGGACTTGCCCGCGTCCTCACCGCCATAGCCCACATACAGCCGTCGGGTTGTCGGATCGTAATCCTCGGCATCGGGGCCAAGGTCGAGCGGAACAGTCGTAAGGAGCCGCAGATCGCTGCCCCGATACACCCTGACGTTACCGGCGGCGCCGTCGGCCGTGAAAAGCTTCCCCAACGGGACGACATAGCATTCGCCCTGCGGCTTTTGGACGCCCGGCAGGCTTCGCATCCACTTATCGCGCGCCATGTCGACTACCTCGACGGTATGGTTACCGAGCGCGGAGATGAACAGCCGCCGATCCCGGACGTCGGCGGTGAAGTGGTCAATCCGGCCGGAGACGTTCGGTAGCGCGATGGTTTGCACCGGCCGCAGCGGACCGGACCCCTGCGCGGCGTGAGAGGGGGTCGATCCGAGCGCCAGCGAGACACCCGCCAAGGCGAGAACAATGAGCGATTTCTTCACATGTCCTCTCGTATTGGAAGGGCTTTTAGGGCGTGCACAGCCGGCCGCCCGGGACTCTCCTGCGCTCGACCGGTCTTGGAGTAAGACGCCGGTCTCGACCAAATCCTCCAGCTGGCCGCATATCGGCCGTCATCCGCTGTCGCATTTTGCCTTCGACGGCAACGGCGATTTGTTGGTGAACGTCGGCGCCGCCACAGATCAGTGTACCGACAGGACCGGGGCACCCATGGGAGCGACGTGCCCGGAGTCCGAGGGCGACGACGCGCGCGCCGTCATTCGCCGATATCGCTATCTCGGGGGCGGCCAATGGGACCGCCACCCAACCCGGGTGGGGTCTGAAGCGCGGCGTGCGTCCCGCACGCGCGCCCGTCGGAATCACCATTGCACGTGACGGCGCCCTCTGGGTCGCGGATGACCGAAATGGGACGATCCTGCGCTTCGCTGCGGACCGGCAGTGACGGACGCGCGAGAGTGGTCGCGCGAAGCTACCGGCCAGGGGGCGCTCACCGCCCTCTTCCAGTCGCATGCCCTGCGGCAGTTTTAGCGCGCACCAGGGGTTTCTTTCGTTCGAGCGCCGCAGCCAGCCGGCGCACGCCCTGACGAATCGTGTCCTCATCGAAGGCCGCAAATCCCAGGAGCAGCCCGCCTGGATCCGGACGCTTCAAGGTGTAGCGGTCCAGCGCGATGGCTTCAATGCCCGCTGTTGCCGCCTGCGTCTCGGCCTGCCACGAGTCCAAGCCGTTCTCGAGAAATCCCGCGGTGCAAAGGCCCGCCCTGACGTTGGAGAGACTGAGCAGTCCGCCCAGGTACCTGTCGCCCGCATCCCGTAGCGCTCCGAGACGGCTCGAGTAAATACCGCGCATCCGCCGCAGATGTCGTCCCAGATGTCCCGCGACCATGAAGTCGCAGAGCACCGCCTGATCCAGGCTCAGATTGCGGAAATCGGTGCGATAGCGGAACGCCCGGAAATATCCGATCAAGGCATCGGGCAGAACCAGATAGCCGATGCGCAGTGATGGAAAGAGGAGCTTGCCGAATGATCCGCAGAGAATCACGCTCGAATTCTCGTCCAGGCTCTGGAGCGCCGGCACGGGACGTCCTTCGAAGCGATACTCGCTGTCGTAATCATCTTCGATCACGAATGCGCCGGTGCGCGCCGCCCAAGCTAGAAGCTCCATTCGCCGCCCCAGAGACATCGTCATGCCCAACGGAAACTGGTGGGCCGGAGTGACGTAAGCTCCCCGCGCTCGCCGGCAGAGCCTGAGACCGGCGCCGACATCCATGCCGTGCTCGTCGACCGGCACGGGGATGATTCTCGCTGCAACGGTAGTGAACGCGATGCTGGCCCCGAAGTAGCCCGGGTCCTCCATCCATATGGGCTCGCCGGGGCTCAACAGTACTCGCGCGATCAGATCGAGCGCCTGTTGGTTTCCGGACACGAGGAGGATCTGCTCCGCGCTGCAACGGACCCCGCGCGAGACGGCGAGATAGTGTGCGATGGCCTCCCGCAGCGGACGATAGCCGCATCCATCGTCCTGGATCTGCAGCCACGATTTGAGCGTCCGCGCACGTTTCGCCGCGAGGCTGCCCCACAGTTTCGCGGGAAACCGGTCGATGGCCGGATCCCGCATCGCGAAAGGGCGAATGTCCTCTGATGCAGCCATGCCCGCCCAAGGCTTGGGCCGCTGGTAAGTCAGGGCGAGGCGTCGGATGTAGGCCGGAGATGTGCGGCGCCCGGTGGCCCGGCCCCGAGTGGCGGTTGCGAGTCGGTTCACCGTCGTCCCCGATCCCACGCGTCCGGAAAGGTATCCCTCGCCCTCGAGGCGCTCGAACACGCTGACGACCGTGCCTCTGGAAAGGCCATGCTGCGCGGCAAACTCTCTCGTCGGCGGCAAACGAGTTCCCGCAATGAGCCGGCCATCGAGAATCGCGCGACGCAGCTCGGCATAGAGCCATCCGGTCAGCGTCTCACCCGCTGCACGCGGTCCGAGCGACAGCTCGTACGCGCTACTGGCTTTGGACACAGGTCCCCGCTTGGTACAAGGAACTCAGCTCGAATTGGCTCTGTGCATCATACCAATAGCTTACTAAGCTCGAGCCGCCACCGCTCAAAACCTGCAGCGAGTAACGATCCATGACGGCCATTGCGCTGACCCGGCCCGATGCAAACATCACGGACGCGTCTGCCCTCTCCAACGGCAGGCTCCGTGTCGCAGCGGTCGATATCGTGCGCGGCTTGGCCATGATCCTCATGGCGCTGGATCACACCCGCGATTTCCTGGGCAGCGGCAGCGTCAATCCCACCGACGTGGCACACACCACGGCAGCGCTGTTCCTGACCCGCTGGATCACCCATTTCTGCGCTCCGACGTTCTTTCTGCTCACGGGAACGAGCGCGCATCTCGCGCGGCGCGGGCGCTCTGCACGCGAGCTGTCGCAATATCTCTTCGCCCGGGGATTATGGCTGATGCTGCTGGACGTCACCGTATTCCGCTGGCTCGGCCTGCAGTTCAATTTCAGCTCCCACGTGATCATTCTCAATGTCCTGTGGGCGCTCGGCTGGGCGATGGTGACCCTTTCCCTGCTGGTCCACCTGCCCCGGCCGGCGATTGCGGCCTTCGGCATCCTGCTGATCGGAGGCCACAATCTGCTGGACTCGATTCACTCGTCGCAAGCGCCCTGGACCCTTCTGCACGTGCAGAATTTCATCCTGAGGACGCCCGCGCATTCGATCCTCGTCGTGTATCCGTTGATACCGTGGGTGGGTGTGACGGCCCTCGGGTACAGCCTGGGGGCGATCTACAGTTGGCCACGGGAGCGCAGAAAGGCACTCTTGTTCGGCTGCGGAATCGGTATGACGGCGGCCTTCCTGGCCCTGCGCGCCATCGACGCCTATGGCGATCCGGCGCCGTGGAGCACACAGCACTCCGCGCTGCAGACGGCGATCTCGTTCCTCGATACGACCAAATACCCGCCGTCGCTGCTGTTTCTCCTCATGACGCTCGGTCCAGCGCTCCTCCTTCTGGCCGCGTTCGATGGCGGTGCGCCGCGGCTGATGCGACCGGTCTCGGTTTACGGAAAAGTTCCGCTTTTCTACTTCCTGGTGCACGTCCCGCTGATTCATCTGCTGGCTGCGGCTGCGTGCTACGCCCGTTACGGACAGGCGCATGGCATGTTCGAGACACCATCCGTCAGCCAGTTTCCCGTCGCCTTCCCCGTGGGATGGGGGTTCTCCCTCCCGGTCGTCTACCTGGCCTGGATCGGTGTCGTCGTGTCGCTCTATCCGCTGTGCTCCTGGTATGCGGCGGTGAAAATGCGCCGCGCCAGCCCCTGGCTCAGCTACATTTAGTGCGGGCCCCGCGGATTGCGGTCATTTGTTCGTGCTGCAAGCGACCCGGAACTTGATACTGGCGAGATCCACCGCATGAACCCGAACTGAACCATATGGGCAAGTCACCTTCCCGTGCCATGCCGCGACCGCGGAGTTTTCGGTCATCAAATGAACTTCGTGCGTGGATGGCGAAGGAGCACACCCGAGCCTCTGGTTTATTCCTGCGAATTTACAAGAAAGACTCTGGTATTCCATCGGTGACGTATGCTGAGGCGCTCGACCAGGCGCTGTGTTTCGGTTGGATCGACGGGCAAAAGCTGCCGTTTGACGCAAACTCCTGGGTGCAGAAATTCACCCCACGCAGGGCGAAAGGCGGTTGGTCCAAGAAAAATGTTGCGCATGTGGATCGGCTTATCCGGGAAGGCCAAATGACGCCTGCTGGTCTCAAGGAGGTAGAAGCGGCCAAGACCGACGGGCGCTGGGCCGCTGCGTACGACTCTCCCGCCAATGCAACGGCGCCCCCGGAGTTCGTCAAGGAACTCGCACGTAACCCTAAGGCAAAGCAGTTCTACGCGACACTCAACAGGGCCAATCTGTATTCGATTGCCTACCGGTTGCAAACAGCAAAGCGCCCTGAGACAAAGATCAAGCGCATAAAGCTGATCATCGATATGCTCGCGCGCGGCGAGAAATTTCACTGACCGCCCAGGTCCATGCTTCGAGGCGCTGCAATTCGCCGCTTCGCCCGGCGCGAGAGCAGGGCTCTGAGCCCTGTGCCTTCATCACTGCAACTTGCGCAACATGTCGTTCAATACCATCGGCAGCACTGGCTTTGTGAGGCAGCCGATGAAACCCGCGGCGCGGGTGCGCTCGAGGTCGCCCAACACGGCTCGTTCCGCTATCGCCAGCAGAGGGAGTTGGCGAACGTAACGTCGAGGGTGCGAATGCAGCTTCTGCGCGAGCCGGTAGCCCGTCATGTCCGGCAGCTCGAGATCGAGCAGCGCAACCGCCGGAGAGAAATCCACCGCGGCGACCAGCGCTCTGCGAGCCGAGTAGGCAGTCAATGTCGTGAAGTAACCGAGGTCATGCAGAGTGCGTTTCAGTGAGTCTGCGGAGCGCAAGTCCTCATTGACGATCAGGATTCTGAGGTTCGCGGGCGCGAGAGCCACCGCCGGAACATGATCGTAAACCTGCAAGGGACGATAGCGCGTCGGAGCCAGAGAGTGGGGTTGCACAAGCTTCTCCCGTTCAGTTTTCGAGCGACATCGCCGATACGATCGAACCGACGTGCAGACTTACGTTACTGGCAAGGGAAAGTACGTGGGCGGACGCATCACCGGGCACCAGCATGCCGGTATCGGGGTACTCCCGGCGCAGAGCACCGGGAGTACGTAACGCCTAGTAGCGGGAATTGCCGCTGCCCGAGCGCGGCTTGTCCTGCGCTTCGTTGATCCTGAGTGCGCGACCTTCGAAGTCAGTGCCGTTCAGTGCCTGCATCGCACGGGAGGCATCCGCATTCGACATCTCCACGAACCCGAAACCACGCGGCCGGCCGGTATCGCGATCGTTGATCAGCGAAAGCTTCTCCACGTTGCCGTGCGGAGCGAAAAGGTTACGTACGGCGTCTTCGGTGGCCGTGAAGGGGAGATTACCGACATATAGCTTCGTCATAAAGGATCTCACATGAAAATAAGTAGCGACGCCAGCGCGCAAAGTGCGGCGCTGCAGCGGTTCGGGAGGCTTTTGAGATGGCGCTCTGGCCTGCTGAATTGCGCCGGACGGCGCGCGGCCAAGGAGACAAGGCGAAAGTATCACGAGCGGGTGGGAGAGTAGCAGGTTCCCCCATCGAATGCACGTAGAATCGACGCAGGGCCGTATCAGCGCAAACATACAGGCACCGGCCGCAAGCCGACTCGGCGGGCGCGCAGCGCCCGCCCCGCATGCGTGCGCAAGCGCACAGACCTTTCCTTTGGGGCGGGTACATTGATGACTGCTCCTGACCTGAGTGCTCTCGTCACCACTCGCAGGCGACACTGCACGCCAGAAGCATCCATCGGCGCCGGCCTGCTGTTCCGTCCAGGAGCTATTTTATGATCAATAGATTAATGGCGCCTCACGCCCGGTCAGGGCTATCGATCGTGGTTCTTCTGCTCGCCGCAACCGCAGCCGCTTCGGCGCAGACTGCCACTACCGCGACCCCGAGCAATGCGCGCGCCATGGCCTACGGAGGTTGGGAGTGTCTGCGGGGATTCGCGCCTGCGGATCAGTCCTGCGTAGCCGTCAAAATACCTCCCCATGCCTACCTCGACGCGTCTGGCGCCGACTGGGCCTGCGATCGCGGATATATGCGAGCTGACCAAACGTGTACGGCGGTGAAGCTGCCCGCAAATGCGTACGCTGACGATGACCGGTTCGGAACCGGGTGGAGCTGCGATCGCGGTTACCGCAGTGAAAACAGCGCCAGCTGCGCACGGATCGTCATTCCTGCCAATGCATTCATCCTCGATTCAACCAATCTGGATGCAAGTGATGTGTTCGACCGAGGTTGGGCATGTGACCGCGGCTATCGCGCAGAAGGCGACAAATGCGAGGCGATCAAGGTACCGAACGGGGGGTATCTGGTCGCGGCGGGTAACGATTGGGAATGTGATCGCGGCTTCATGAAAGATGCCCGTACGTGCACTCCGGTGCAGGTACCCCCGAATGCCTACCTCAACGCGCAGGGTAACGGGTGGAAGTGCGATCGGGGCTTTGAGCCGCACGGAGCTGCTTGCATTTCCCTGGTCATACCGGCACACGGGTACATCGACTCCTCCGGTAACGATTGGACCTGTGAGGACGGCTTTTACAAGCAGGAGAAATCATGTACATCGGGCTGATGTAGTCATCCCGCAGAGCATGAGCGCCGTGTCACCTTCATCCATTTCTGCACTCGACCGGCAGCAGCTATGCGCACGGTTCGCGAAGCCGTCGCTATTCAGAGCCCTGTGGCAGCTGGCCAACACCGCGCCGGCATTCGGGCTCCTGTGGCTGCTCATGGTGTGGAGCCGGGAGGTCGGTTGGGGTCATGGTCTAACGGCGCTGCTGGCGTTTCCGACTGCCGGCTTGTACGTGCGGCTGTTCATCATTCAGCACGACTGCGGACACGGCTCCTATTTTCCTTCGCGAAGGGCCAACCAATGGGTCGGCGCCTGCCTCGGCCTGATGACGCTGTTTCCCTTCAGCTACTGGAAAAAGACCCATGCCATCCATCACGGTACGTCGGGCAATCTGGATCGCCGCGAGCTCGGTGACATCAGGACACTGACCGTGAAGGAGTACTTGGCGAGCCCTCCATGGAAGCGCGTGGTCTACCGCTGCTATCGCAGCATGCCATTGATGCTGGGGATCGGCCCGCTCTACCAACTGCTGATCAAACACAGGATTCCCTTCAATCTGCCGTGGTCCTGGAAGAAAGAATGGGCCAGCGTCCTGCTGAACGACCTGATGTTGTTGCTCATTGGCTGGTTGATCACCTGGCTGCTCGGCTGGCGCATCGTGTTGCTGGCGACGTTATGGGTGCAGCTGCCGACATTGCTGATCGCCGGGGCATTCGGTGTCTGGCTATTCTACGTCCAGCACACATTCGAGGGCGCTTACTGGGTTCGACAGCAAGAATGGGATTACGCTCGAGCGTCCATCGGCGGCAGCTCCTATTATGACCTGCCACGAGTATTGCATTGGTTCACGGGCAACATCGGCTATCACCACATACATCATCTGGCGCCGCGCATCCCGAACTACCACCTGCGTGCGGCGTTCCAGTCAAATCCCGCGCTTCAGGGCCCTGCCAAGCTGACCCTGTTCGCCAGTTTCAAGTCCGCTCGTCTGAAGCTGTGGGACGAAGAACTCGGACGGATGACGGGGTGGCCTCACCGCAGGGCACTGGTCGGAGAAACCCCTGCTCAGGCAGGTGCGTAGCGAGCGCTCGGCGACTTCCGGCCATCGAGCCTGAAAGCCCCAACCACGATATGGCGAGCGGCGGAGCGCCGCGGCAGCTCACGCCTCCAGCCGGCGATCGCGGCCGGTGGCTGTTCAGAGAGAGCCTCTCCGGACAAGCTCTGACATTTCGCTGGCGGCGACGGGTTTCAAAAGATAGCGTTCGAAGCCCGCCACGCGAGCGAGCTCGCGGCCCGCGTGCTCACGGCTGGAGGTGAGCGCAATCAAGCGCAACTCACGGGTCTGCGCTTGCTCACGCAACGACTGCGCCACCGCGTAGCCACTCATATCGAGGAGATTGATCTCGAGCAGCGCCACGTCGGGTCGAAACTCAGCCCCTATGGCGAGTGCAGCGTGGCCGGAGTAAGCAACGCGCGTCTGCGAATGGCCAAAGGCATGCAGCATGAGCTCCAGTGAATCCGCCGAGCTCATGTCGTTATCGACAATCAGGACTCGCACCGGCTCGCAGCACAGTCTGGTCTTACCGCCATCACCCTCCCGCGCCTCGAGCCGCTGCGCTTCCGGTTGATGCGAAGGCGATGTTTGTGCGCCGCGGGTACTCCCGGAATCCGCATGATTCATCGTCCCGCCGGAGAGCCTCTTGCGGCCCGTTGTCACCTTGTGCTGCATTTACCGCACCTCAGCGGGAGCTCACGGCGCGAAAGTAATCGCAGCGCGCTTCGAAACTACCAATTTGCCGCTCCGTCTCGGCGCCTGTCAGGTAGTAACGTTCCTGTATGCGCATGGCGAGGCGGCCGCGGTCGCCGCAAATTGCAGCGAGATCCGAGTCGGTGAGCTTGCGCCAATTGGCCAGCACCAGCCCCTTGAAGTTGCTCCAGTCGGCGCTCGCAGCCATCCAGTCCGTAGAGCCCATGGACACGCTCTATCTCCGCCCGTGCAGTCGACGTTGCGTATGACGGCGCCGCCCTGCGCAGCGTCGCCAGCCAGTCTCGACCAATTCGTTTGGCATGTTTCTCTCCTCCGTCGCACGCCCCGAGGATGCACGAGTCCCGTCGGACCCGTCTGTACGCTGGCGAGCACAAGTCCCGCCGGCCGATCCGCGTCCGTCATCCCCCGATCCGAAAGACACCCAACAGAGCAGCCGGCCGCCCAAGGGAGAACCACGCGCCTTTGTTGCGGAGCGTCGGTGCGGTAGTGCACTGTGCGCCGCGGGATGTCCTGGTATCGTCTGCAGCCTGAAGCAATCGACGTTTTTTCCGTGGCTATGGGCATGATTTCCATTCAGACGCATAGTATTGAGGCGGCGAGGCTCGAACGCGCGATCAGCGCCATTGCGGAAACCGGCAACTCTTCGCTGGAGAAAATCCGCGGTCTGTTTGCCGAAGAATTCGCCCGGTTGGAGAAGGGCGCAAAGGTTCGCACGTACCTGCATGCCTTGACGGTCGCCAATGTTCGTGCGCAAGTGCGCGAAGCGGCAAAACTTCGTCGATGAGGTGACACGCGTCATGGCCGGGAGCCCGGCTGGATCCGTTCGCTACGCTCGATCCGGCCAGCGCTGATGCTGCACTCGGCCAGGCTCCCCCGGGCAGCGGTTTGCGATGGCTCGGCCACTACATGGCGCGCAGCAGCGCGGCAATGTCCACGGTCGCGAAGTTGCAAAACGTGTCGCAGACCGCGTAGGGGAGAATGATGCGGTCGTGATGTCGCATGGCACCGCAGGTATAAACGACGTTCGGAACATAACCCTCGCGTTCCGAGAGCTCGGGTCGCACCAGGGGTTGTTTCGAGCGGCCGAGCACTCGCGACGGGTCCTTCTTGTCGAGGAGAACCGCGCCGATCGAATATTGTCTTACCGCCCCGACGCCGTGCGTCAGCAGCAGCCAGCCCTCCTCGAGCTCGATTGGCGATCCGCAATTGCCGATCTGGACGAATTCCCATGGGAATTGTGGCTCGAGAAGGGCCACACCCTCACCCCACGAGTACAGATCGTCCGAGCGAATGAGGTATAGGTTCTCATTGTCCTGCCGTCCGATCATGGCATATTGGCCGTCGAGCCTTTTCGGAAAGAGCGCCATGCCCTTGTTGCGCGCGGCCGAACCCTTCAGCGGCGTCAACCGGAAGCGTAGAAAATCCTCCGTTTCGATCAACTCCGACCTGATCGCACAGCCGTTATAGGCGGTGTAGGTCGCGTAGAATATCTTCCTCCCATGGTCGTCGAACTCGACGAAGCGGGCATCTTCGATACCGTTCGATTGCGCTTCGGTGATCGGAAAGATCACTCGCTCACTGATGTCCTCGTCGCGCTCGAATTCCACCTCGATACAATCCGCGAGCTCCCCCGCAAGCCGCCGCTGCACTGGCGGAATCGACGCCAGTCGTGCGGCGGGATCGACCGCCACGGTACCATCGGCCGCGATGGACCCCGAGCGGAACGTCAGCGAGGAGACATGGCCTTCGCCGATGGCTCGCAGGCTGAGGATGACGCGGCGCCCTCCCGGCGGCGCGTCGGCTTGATCGGGGTGTGTGACGATGCTCGGATTGAACAGCGCCACCGCCTCGAAAGAGTATTCGTGCAGGAAGTAGGCGCCGATCAGCTTGCGTTGCGTGCTGCTGAATGTGCCGTGCGCGGCGAGCTCGGCTTCCATGGCGTCTGCGCGCGCCTCGAGCGTCGCCTCCAGGTGGCGGTGGCGCCCCTGAAAATGCTCCACCACCAGTGACAGTTGATGCTCGGCCGATGCCGGATCGAGCGACAGCACGCGGCTGACGATATGCCTCACCCGGCTCGTGTCCGTCGGGGTACGATCCCTCGGCTCGGCGCTGGTGTTGAAGGGGCGAGCCAGCACCCGCGCCGGGTCGGGACGTAGATACAACGGCTGGCGGTGCAGCAGCGTGGCGTTTGACAAGGTCTCTCTCGGATCAATCGAATGTCATGCGAAGCAGACGCCGGCGGCGAGCTGCGGCGGCTCTCGGATGAGCTCGCCGGCTGGGCGGCCGAGCTGCCGCATTTCCACCTGACTCAGCAGGTACGACACGGCCGATTCGGCGCCACGGTTCTCGTTGGGGCGGTCGGGGTGCAGTCCATCGCGGCAGCTGCCGGTTTCCGGGTCGACCAGCGGCAAGGACAGATCATTGCTGCCGAAGAACCATGCGAACGCTGTTGCTGCATGCGCCCGCCACGCGGGATTACCGTCGGCACGCCAAGCAGCGAGGCACGCCGAGACGGTAGCGGTGGCTTCCACTGGCTGCTGATCGAAGGCCCGAGGGCGCGTCCGCTTGGCGCCGAAGCTCTGCGAGCCGACGGGCCTGAAGAGGCCGGCCGAAGTTGTCTGCAACCCCATGAGCCAGCGCAGGGATCGTAAGCCGGCGCTTACGTGATACGGGGTCCCGGTTGCACATCCCGTTACGATCAGAGCCTGCGGCAAACGGGCATTGTCATAGGCGAGGCTGTCCTCGAACCACTCCCAATCCCCGGTCTCGACAGTCGCCATGATGGCAATCAATCGGTTGGCGAGCAGCGTGCGCAGGCGTGCCGCCTCCGCATCCTGGGCGACCGCCGCGCAGTAGCCGTCCAATCCGAGCAGCGTGAAACTCCATGCGCGCGGAGAGGTGAAACTCTGAACGGACGGCAGCGCCTGCGCGAACAGAGACGCGGCCCATCGTCGGCGCAAGCGATCGCAATCGCTCCGTGCGCACTCGCCCAGCGCCCAGAGCGCACGTCCGTGGCTGTCCTCGGACCCCAACTCCTCGAGCCAGCGCCGATCGAAGCCGAGAAAGTTTCGGAACCGCTTCGTGCAAGGGTTCCAGGCGTGCTGCAGGAAAGCGGCAAAGCGGTTCGTCAGTGCCCCGGGCAAAGGCGACTCGCCGGCCTTGCCGAGGACACAACCGAGCAGCAGCGCCCGGGCATTGTCGTCGGTACAGTAGCCATGAGAGCGGTCTGGAACGGCATGAAGCGCATGCTGCAACAGTCCGGTCTCGTCGCAGAGGGACAGCAGATGCTCGAGTCGCAACGACGGCGGAGCCTGGTCAGGATGGCGTCCACTCGCGTCCGGCCGCGCCACCTGCAGGCGTCGATGGCTCCGAGCAGCCGTCTCGAAGATGTCGCGGTAGTGCTCAGCCACTCTCGGCCAGATCATTGCCCGACCGTGGGCGTAGGCACGCTCGCGCATGGCGAGTCGCCGCGGCGCATCACCGAGCAATGCCGCGGTTTCGCGGCCGATGGCCGTGGCGTCGCCAAAAGGGACCAGGACGCCGCAACCCTCACTCAACAGTTCGCGTGCGTGCCAATAGGGCGTCGAGACGATCGCTTTTCCCAGGCCGAAGCTGTAGGCCAAGGTGCCTGAGGTCAACTGCGCCTCATTGAGATAGGGCGTAACGTAGACATCGCACATTGAGATGAAGTCGAGCAGCGTGGCCTGATCGACGAATCGATCGAGGAAGACGACATGATCCTCGACGCCCAGAGCTCGCGCCCGCGCGACGAGCGACTCGCGATATGACTCGCCCTGTTCGAGGATCAGGTTCGGATGCGTCGCTCCGAGCACGACGTACACCGCATCGCCGGCGCTCTCGAGGATCGCGGGCATCGCATCAACCATCACTTCGATACCCTTGCTCGGAGACAGCAGGCCGAAGGTGAGAATGACCGGTCGGCCGGCGAAGCCGAGGGCTGTCTTCGCCTCGTTAGGCTCGACGAAGGCGCAATCGGGGGTGCCGTGTGCAATGACCTCGATCTTCGCCGCCGGCGCGCCATAGACGCTGCGGAGCAGCTCGCGACCCTTTTCGGCCATGACGATGACACGCGAGGAAATGTTGATGATCCGGTCGAGGACCTGCCGCTGCGCCGGCGTTGGCTGCGAAAGTACGGTATGGAGTGTGGTGACGAGCGGCATGGCCAGCCGGGAAGCGAGTGCCAGGATGTGGCCACCCGCCTCGCCTCCGAAAATGCCGAACTCATGCTGAAGAGACACGACCTCGCAGCGACTCTCGTTGAGAGCTTGCGCGGCGCGCTCATAGTCCTCGAGTGAGCAGTCATTGATCTGCAGGCGGACCGCGGCCGGGTAATCATAAGTGTGACCGCGATCGGTCATGGCCACGATGCAAGAGTGCATCTTCGGTGAAGTCCTTTCGATGGCCTGCTGCAGGTCGGTGGTGAAGGTGGCGATCCCGCAGCGGCGCGGAAGCGAGTTACCGATGAACGCCAGGCGTCCGAGCCGGCTCACAGTTTCACCTGCGCGGCGTGGTGGCGAAGGAAAGCGTGGCGGCGCGCATCGATGAAATTCACGAGCGTGCAGGGCGGCAGGCCCGCTTTGCGGGCCCCGAACAGACATTGGCCATTTTCAGCGACAAGCCAACGACCATGCGGCGGCAGCGCCGGCCGCAACCAGGGCAAAAGCCAGGACTGAACTCGGATTCATGCACGCCTTCCTCGGACTCACCTGCGAAGGTAGCGAGGATACCGGTGTGCTGGAAATTGGTCTGTGCGCTGACGTACCGACGGGATGTATACCCGCAGTCAACCTTCGAGTCGCGGCAGGCGCCCGCGAACTCGCAACTGAAGGACAATTTCCAGTGGCTTAGCCGCACAGAACTCATGAATGGCGTTCGTTGGTATCCGCTGCGGTTCGAGCCGATCTTCCAGTACCGTCCCTGGGGCGGACGCCGTCTGGCCAACGTGCTCTCGACACGCCTGCCCGGTGACGAGCCGGTCGGCGAGGCGTGGCTGCTCAGCGACCGAGATGAATACCCGAGCCGGATTGCCGATGGACCTCTTGCAGGATCGACAATCGCAGATCTGATCAGGGACTCGCCACAACAGCTGCTGGGAGCAGCGGCCGCGCACTTGCGC
>Ga0134128_10005037_pt1 | contig 16045 bp, 16 predicted proteins | sample KB31754_FD_96462 | JGI IMG/M metagenome (GOLD analysis project Ga0134128, IMG submission 96462) | Terrestrial soil microbial communities with excess Nitrogen fertilizer from Kellogg Biological Station, Michigan, USA - KB3-175-4 | ecosystem: Environmental > Terrestrial > Soil > Unclassified ...
CGAGGTCGAGGATCGCGACCTGGTCGGCGCGCCCGGTGACGGATGGAAGATCGCCATGACGGTGTTCGGATTCGAGCGGGGCGGGCTCGCCCAGGCTGCGCGTTTCGAGCAAGCGGTCGGCGAGCTGGCGAACCTTGCGCGTGAGCGCGGCCTGGGCGCTGACCCGAGCACCAGGCAGCGGGTCGCTCAGGCACAGATCGAGGCTCACGTCTTCCGGGTGATCGGCCTTCGCAACCTGACTCGAGCCCAGCACGGTCACGCTCCGGGCCCGGAGGCAAGCGTGGTGAAGCTGTACTGGAGCGAGATGGACAAGCGGCTCCAGGAAGCTGCGATCGGCGTCGAAGGAATGTACGGGGCGCTGGCGCCGGAATCGGCGCATGCGATTGAGGACGGTCGCTGGCAGTACGGATGGATGTGGTCCCAGGCAGAGACCATCTACGCGGGGTCGTCCGAGATCCAGCGCAACATCATCGCCGAGCGTGTGCTCGGCCTGCCCCGCGGTCGGTGACCACTACCGCCTCTGTTATCGACCGGCTGCGAGCACGCATCGGCGTTCCCGGCGAGCCGGCAACGTCGGCGGTCGAGGCAGGTCATGTGAAGCGCTTCGCGGCGGCCATCGGTGATCCCAATCCACGCTGGGAGAAGGAGGCGCCTCCGACATTCCTCGTCGCCTTGGCGCCGGTGTCGCTGCACCTCGCGGAGGCCGAGGAGTACGGCAAGGGATGGCTCAACGGTGGCAATCGATTCGAATCCTTCGCGCCGGTGAAGATTGGCGATCGGGTCACGGCGACCGGCCGTGTAGCCGACGTCTACGAGAAGACCGGGTCGAGCGGAAATCTGCTGTTCATCATCTTTGAGACCGACTATGTCAATCAGTCCGGCGAGCTTGTCGGCCGGTTGCGCGGGACGATGATCCGCCGGTGACGGTCGAGGTCGGACAGGAGCTGCCGGAGCTGATCAAACAGCCGACGACGCGGCAGCTGGTGCAGTACGCCGGCGCACAGGGCGACTTCTACGAAATCCATTACGACCAGGACTATGCGCGGGGCGTCGGCCTCCCGGGCGTCATCCTGCATGGCCTACTCAAGGCGGCCTTCTTGGGCCAGCTGGTCACTGACTGGCTCGGCGACCGTGGACAACTCAAGACCCTCGAGGTCAGCTATCGGGGAATCGACAGGCCCGGCCATCCCTACACATGCCGTGGACGGGTGACCCGGGTCGACGGTGAGGAGGTCGAGCTCGAGATCTGGGGAGAGGACGAGGCCGGCAAGCGGACGACTGTGGGCACCGCCACCGTCGCCATACGCGACTGATGGCCGGCGTCTATCTCGCGCTCAAGTTCATCCACATCCTCTCCGCGATCGTCGCGGTCGGCTCGAACATCACGTATGGCGTGTGGAGCGCCAGGTCGTCGGGACAACCCGTGCCAACGAGCTTCGCCCTGAAGGGAATCAAGTTCATTGACGACCGGATCGCCAACCCCGCCTACGGCGTGCTGCTCGTGACCGGCCTGGTCATGGTCTTCCTCGGGCACTTTTCGATCACCGCGCTATGGGTCATTGTCGCCCTGGCCGGATTCGTCGCCGTCGCGGTGCTGGGAGTGGCGGTCTACTCGCCTCTGCTCCGCGATCAGATCAGGTTGGCCGACGCCGGCGATGTCACCTCGCCCGAGGCGGTTGCGCTGTCGAGGCGAGGAAGAATCTTCGGTCCGGTTCTGGGCATCATCGTTCTCGTGATCCTGGCCATGATGGTGTTCAAGCCGACCCTGTAGGCCAGCCAGGTCACCACCAGCACCGAGCCGTCGATGACGCAGTAGCCGCCCGCGATCACCGAGGGCGGGTTGCCCGACGGAATGTGAGTCCACGGTGCGACCGGCATCCAGTACCAGTTGCCGAATGAGGTTCCGCAGATCTCGAGCTCGCTGACGATCACGAAGATCGCAGCGAACAGAGGCCACCTCGGAGAACGAAGCAGGAAGTAGCCGAAGATGGGAAGGCAGAGCGCGCCCTGGACGTCGACCCGGCCGCTGACGATGGGCAGCGCGGTCACGCCGAGCAGGGCCCACACCGCGGCGGCTCCCAGGATGGCGAAGGCGACCCGCCGTCCGTGCCGCTGCACGATCGGGGTCTGGGCGGCCAGAAGGCCGAACAGGTAGACGATTCCGTGGCCGGGCGGCACGAAAAGAGGCAGGTTGTGGAGCCGGTACTGGTAGACGCCCCACACCAGCGAGCCGAAGATCTCGAAGCAGGTGGCGACGCCAACGCACACCAAGACCTGCACCCGCTGCTCGCGAGGCGCTTTGAGAGCGGCGAGGTAGAGGACGGTGAAGGTGAGGACGCCGAGAAGCTGCTGCTGCCACAGGGCTGTGGTCCGGCTGTCGGCGAAGAGTCCTAGCGGTGTGTAGACGAGGAGGTAGGCGTGCAGCCAGTAGGGCCGCACGCCTCCCATGAACCTGCTGACTACTGGATGGTCCCTCGCTCGTCGATCAGGCTGCCCTGGAGCTTCCAACCCGTGCCGGTCCAGGTGATGACCTGCTCCTGCATGATCGGGAAGTGGTCGCTCGAAGTTGTCTGGATCTTGACGCTGGGCAGCACGAACGGGTTGTTGCTGTCGTTGAGCTGGGTCGCCGCGATGTTCATCACGTTCTGTCGCGTGAGGTTCGAGCCCGCCTGCTTGAGGACTGTAACCATCGTGTACGCGACGGCAACCCCGTAGAGGTTGAAGCCGTCGTCGGCCTTGCAGGTGGCGCAGCCCGCGATCACGGTCTTGTAGAGCTTCATGCCGTCGTCGTTGGCCCACTGCGGGTCGGTCGGGTCCTTGAGGTAGCTGACGCTGGTCACGTTCTTGAGCGCAGCGCCTGACTTGGCGGCGATGCCCATGTAGACCTGCGGGTTGGAGACCGAGTTGAGGTAGATGGTCGGCTCCCAGTGCAGGAGCGTGACCGTGACCAGCGACTTGATCGTGAAGCCAGGTGTCGAGAACAGGAAGAGCGTGTCCACGCCGGCGGCCTTGAGCTTGGTCAGCTGGGCGGCGGTGTTGGCGGCCGTGACGTCGTAGCTCTCCTTGTCGACGATCATCGAAGCCTTGTCACCGAGGCCGTCGGTGAGGCCCTTCAGATAGTCCTGGCCGTAGTCGTCGTTCTGGTAGAGGACGCCGATCTTGGCGTTCGGGTGGTTTTGCAGCACGTCCTTGGCGTAGATCCGCGATTCGCCCTGGTAGGGCGGCTGCCAGCCGATGGTCCACTCGTGCGAGCCGAAGTCCTTCATGAACGTCGTGGCTCCGGTGGCCACGAACAGCTGCGGGACCTTCTTGTTGTTCAGGTAGTCGCGGACCGACGTCTGGGCCTGCGTGCCGAGCCCGCTGAACATCGCGAAGACCTGGGGCGACTGCTCGACGAGCTGCTTGGTCAGCGGCACCGTCTGCGCCGGGTTGTAACCGTCGTCGAGGATCTTGAACTGGATCTTCCGCCCGTTCACGCCGCCCTGCCCGTTCACGTAGTTGAAATACGCGAGCTCGGCGTTCCCGATCGTGCCATAGGCCGCGGCAGGCCCCGACTGGGCGATCGTGTTGCCGAGCAGGATCGAATCCGAGGTGATGCCTACGTCGGTCTGCGAGGTGTTGTTGGTGCCGCCACCACAGGCGGCCAGGGTGACCAGGAACGCCGCAACCGCGGCCAGCCGTGGTACCAGTCGTCGCATTGGACTCTCCTCCCCGCGTTTTGAAGACTTATTAAACAGTTTGAGGGTCCTGAGGCAACTGTCCAGCCTCCCGATCGCCGGCCCCCCGCAGGCGCCGGTTGAGCAAGTCATAGCCCTTCCGGACCAGGCCGACCAGTCCGTTGGGCGCGAAAATCATGATCAGGATCAGGAGCACGCCGTAGGAAACCGCTGGGCCGGCGTTCTTGAGCGTGGAGGCGATCTGGTCCGGGATCCAGGTCTGGCTCGGCACCCACTGATTCGACTCGATCGGCAGGAAATAGGCGACGACCGCGCCCAGCAGCGGGCCTGGGATCGAGGCCAGTCCTCCGATCACGGCCCCCACGAGCAGCTGGATCGACAGCGAAACGGGAAAGGTGTCCGGGCTGACGAAACCAGTCGACAGCCCGTACAGGGAGCCCGCTGTGCCGGCGTAGAAGGCGGAGATGCCAAAAGCGAGCGTCTTGTAGGCCGCGATGTTGACTCCCGAGGCGGCCGCCGCAACCTCGCCGTCGCGGATTGCGCGCATCGCCCGGCCGGGCCGGTGCCGGAGCAGGTTCCACGCCAGCCAGAAGAGCAGGAGCAGGCAGAGCAGGGAGACGTAGTAGATCCACTGATCGCTGGTCATCGAAGTGCCGGTGACCGCGCTGAAGATGTCGCTGGCGGTTGCTGGCGGATCTGGCTGCAGGACGAGGATCCCCTGCACGCCCCCCGTCAGCTCCGCGGGCCTTTTGATCAGGGTCGGAGTGACGACGGCGAGCGCGAAGGTCGCCAGCGCGAGGTATAGGGCGGAAAGCCGCAGCGACGGGATGCCGAAGAGAAATCCGATGACGCCTGTCGCCAGCGCGGCGATCGGGATCGTCAACAGGTAATCCAACTTGTAGCGGTGGACGAGGATCGCCGAGATGTAGGCGCCGAGCGCCATGAACGCGCCGTGTCCCAACGAGAGCTGGCCGCTGTAGCCGACCAGGATGTTCAAGCCCATGATCGCGATGGCGAAGATGAGCGCCTGCGCCCATTCGCTCGCCTGAAAGCTGCTGATGACCGTCGGCAGGCCGATCAGGAATACGGCCACGACCGCCACCAGCAGGTAGCGCGGCGGAGAGTTGCGGAGCCGGCCCATCACACCCTGCGCGTGGCGGCGCGGCCGAAGAGACCGTTGGGTCTCAGGAGCAGCACCGCGATGATGATGGCCAGCCCGACCGCCAGCTGGAGGTCACCGCCAACGCCTGGCAGATAGGCGCCGGCGAGGTTGACGGTGAGACCGACGAGAATTCCGCCGATCACCGCACCGAGCGGGCTTTCGATCCCCCCGAGAACGGCCGCCGCGAAGGCGTAGATGATGATCGACTGCATCATGTTCGGCTCGAGCAGCAGGATCGGGGCGACCATGATTCCCGAGACTGTGCCGACCGCGGAAGCCAGTCCCCAACCGAGCGCGAGCATCCAGCTGACCTGAACCCCGAGGAGGCGGCTCGCCTCCGGGTGGTGCGCGGCGGCTCGCATCGTCAGGCCCACGGTGGTGCGCTGGAGAAGGACGTAGACCGCGAGCAGCACCAATCCTGAGACGGCGATCACGCCGAGGTCGCGCCAGCTCACGAAAACGCCCAGCAGGTCGATGCTGTCCGAGGAGAACGGGCTCGGGAAGGAGCGAGGGACGTAGCCGAATATGAAGCCGGCGAGTCCGTTGATGAGGGTGGCCAGGCCCAGCGTGATGATGACCAGGGTCAACACGGGACCGCGCTCGACGGGTTTGATCACCAGGCGTTGGATGGCGATCCCAGCGACGAATGCGAGCACGAGCGTGACCGGAAACGCGAACCAGTAGCTCATGCCCCGGTTGATCAACGCAAATGCGACGAAGGTGGCGAGCATCGCCATCTCGCCTTGCGCGAAGTTCACAAGCCCCATTGCGTTGTAGATGAGGACAAGCGCCAGCGCCAGGCTGGCGAAGATTCCCCCGATCGCGATCCCGCTGACGACCTGCTGGGCAAACTCCTGCACGATCAGTACCCGAGATAAGAGCGGCGGACCGATTCATCGCCGCGCAGCTGCGCGCTCTCGCCACTTACCGCGACACGGCCGACCTCGAGCACGTACGCGGTGCTGGACAGGTCGAGAGCGATGCGGGCGTTCTGCTCTACGAGGAGCACCGCGACACCACTCGTCTCATTGATCGCGCGGATGATCTCGAAGATCGCGCGCACCACAATCGGAGCAAGCCCGAGCGACGGTTCGTCCAGGAGCATTAGTTTCGGGCGCATGAGGATCGCCCGGGCCAGCGCGAGCATCTGCTGCTCGCCTCCGGAAAGCGTGCTCGCCGAGAGCTTGCGCCGCTCTTTGAGAACCGGGAAGTACTCGAAAACGCGGTCGTAATCCTTCTGCACCTCAGCGCCATCGCGCCGCAGGTGAGCGCCCAGTCGCAGGTTCTCGTCGACGGTTAGCTCGGTGCAGATGCCGCGGCCCTCGGGCACGTGCGCGATACCGGCGCGCACGACGTCCTCCGTCGACATGCGCCTCAGCGAGCGGCCTGCGAAAAGGATGTCGCCGCTCCAGCGCACGCCGGCTGTGATCGTGCGCAGCGTCGTCGTCTTGCCCGCACCGTTGGCGCCGAGCAGGGACACGATGCCGCCCACCGGCACCGTCAGCGAGACGCCGTGCAGGACAGCACGAGGCCCGTATCCCGCGTGCACTTCCTTCAGTTCGAGGAGATTGCTCACCACTTACGCGGCGCCCAGGTAGGCCTCGATCACGGCCGGATTGCGCTGCACCTCCGCGGGCGTTCCCTCGCCGATCTTCTTGCCGAAGTCCAGCACGACGACGCGGTCGGAGATGCCCATGACGAAGGCCATGTGATGCTCGACCAGGAGCATCGTCGCGCCGAGATCCGTGTGCACGCGGCGCAGCAGGCGAGCCGTCGCGTCGACCTCCTCGTGGCTGATGCCTCCCGCGGGTTCGTCGAGCAGCAGCAGCCGCGGCCGTGACACCAGCGCGCGGGCGAGCTCCACGCGTTTCTGGAGGCCGAAAGGAAGGATGGCGACCGGCTGCTGGGCGAGTGCTGACATGCCGACGAAGTCGAGCATCTCAATTGCGCGCTTGCGAGAGGCGGCCTCCGCCGACGTGGCGCTGGGAAGTGGCACCGAGGCCTCGAGCCAGCCGCTCCGCGTGCGGGTGTGATCGCCCACGAGGACGTTCTCGAGCACCGTCATCGAGCGGAAGAGGGCCAGGTTCTGAAACGTGCGCGCAAGCCCGTGACGGATCACGTCATGCGGGCGAATCGAGTGGATCGACCGGCCGTCGACGAGCACGGTGCCGCCGCTTGGGCGGTAGACACGCGTGATGACGTTGAAGAGGGTCGTCTTGCCGGCGCCGTTAGGGCCGATCAGCGCCACGAGCTCGCCCGCACCGACGTCGAAGGAAACGCGGTCAAGCGCCACCACTCCCCCGAAGCGCACGCTGAGGTCCCGGACCTCGAGCAAGGCCACGTGCGGAGTCTAGTTTCGACTCGGCCGCGGCACCACTAGTCGCCTGGTTGGGGAGCCTCCGGCAGGTCCTCGCGAGCATGCATCTCGGGCGAGCTCAGGTCGGGGTAGCCCGTGTCCGGCTCGCCGGGCCCCCAGGCGTGGTGCTCGGTGGGCGGAGCCGGGAGCTCGGCGCCCTGCGCCCGGATGATGTTGCGAGGTGTGGGGACGTGTGACGGCGTCGAGCGAGGCTGCATCGATTCGTTCCAGGCCGACTGCTGGGGTGCGTCGGATGGTCGCGGGGGCGGGGTTCCGAACGCCGCCGAGTAGTCGGGCCGGGTCGCGCGGTGGACGACGGCCGCCGTCGGCACCGGCGCCAGCCGTCGCGGGCGCCGAATGTAGCTGATCGCCCAGTATCCGAGACCCAGGAGAAGGAAGCCGACGCCGAAGATCGGCAGGAACACGAAGGGAGGACGCGAGATCACGTCGAACCCGCTCAGGTTGTTGCTGGTGCGCGCGGGCGTGGCGACGAAGGTCGGATTCGAGGTGGGCGAGGCTGACGGCAGAGGCGAGGGCGACTCCTCCGGTGTGGGCGAGGGTGAGGGGGTCGCCGCCTGGAGCGCGAAGTTCGCACAGGGGTTGGGCAGGACGCCGGCGCACAGCTTGTGGACGCCGGGCTTGTCGCCTGCGAACGGCTTGACCCTGGTGTTGAAGCTGCCGTTGGCGTCGGCGGTCGCGGCCCCGGCTACGTGGCTCGCCTGGTCCCAGTAGAGGTTCAGCTGCTGATTCGGGAGGAACTGGCCGCCGCTGACGTTGATCACTGTGCTCGCGGGCCCCGCCGTCACGTCGAGAGAGAGGAAAGCGTTGACCGGGGTCGGCAGGGGGCTCGGCGAGGGTGACGGCGGGAGCGGGGAAGGCGACGCGGCCGACGCGCTGGGCGTCGGGGTTGAATCTTCGGCCGCGACGACCGGGGCGGTAAGGAGGAGGCAGAAGGGCAGCAGGACCAGGGGCCGGAGAAAACGCATGAAGTCGGGGAACGGTACCAGACCCCGGTTGGTTACACCGGCGGCCAGGGGATCGACCAGGCCGATGTGGGCTCCGGGAACCTCCATTCCCGATCGAGCACGGCCCGCAGGCGTTGTCGCAGGACGCGGATCTCGGCTGGGCTGAGCAGTCGCTCGAGCCTGTGCGTCGCAGATCCGGCCTCGAGCTCGAGCAGGGCCCGCTCGACGTCTGCGCATAGATCCGCGGGCAGCTCGTGGCCGGCGAACTCCCAGATCACGGTTCGCAGCTTGTGATCGACATGGAACGTGAGCCCGTGGTCGATGACCCAGACCCGGTCGCTCCTGTCGAAAAGGCAGTGCCCCGACTTGCGGTCCGCGTTGTTGGTGATCACATCGAAGAGGGCAATCGGCATCCACATCGCGACGTCATGGCGGTTGGAACCCAGAAAATGCCGCCCGTCGGCCTCGACGAACAGCTGCACCGCGCCCACGCCGTGTGGCGCCTGGCGCCGGACCACCGTCGGCGGTATCTGCGGCCAGCCGAGCAGCTTGCTGAGCTCGTACGCCGCCACCTCGCGCCGGTAGAGGGTCCCGGCCGGGAAATCCCAGAGCGGAGACTCGCCACGCGCCGGCTTGTACACGACACGCAGCGGCTCGGGCTCGCGCGGCCCGAGCTCAGCCAGGAAGGTGTAGTTGGAGGCTCCTTGGAGAAGCCCGACGAGGCGAAAGTCGGGCAGATCCCTCAGGAGCCGCTCGACCTCTTCAGAAGATTGGACGGGCACCGTTCATGACCGGGCAGGGATGGCCTGATGGATCCATCGGCAGGCCGCACCGGGGGCACAGCGGTCTCCCCGCTGCGATGACCGACTGGGCCTGTTGCGAGAAGGCCACGACCTGGTCGTGGCTCAGCCAGAAGCGCACGCTCGGCGCGTCGTCGGAGGGTTCGCGTGGCTCGGACGTCTCGGACGTCTCGGATGTCTCGCCTGCCGCGACCTGGCTCGCCACGAGCACGAACATGCGGCGCGCCTCGTGGTAGCCGAGCCCCATCTCGCCGATCTGCCACTCGGGCTCCCCGGGCTCGGAGCGCGCCTGCGCGGCCTCGGCCGGCTGGTCCGGCATCTCGATCTGCTGCGCCTCCAGCATCTGCTGAAGGCGGAGGATCAGAGCCTGGATCTGCCCTTTCTCGCAGCCGAGCGTCAGAGTGCGTCCGGAGCCCGAAGCGAGGATGAAAAATCGGCGCTGGCCCGGTTCTCCTACCGCGGCGACGGCGATCCGGTCGACCGGGTCGAGCTCGTAGATCGCCATCGCCTAAAGCCTAGGAGGTTGTCGGGTTTTGGCTCCGCGGATGGTGGGAAGAAACCGAGGGTATTCATTTCGAATTCAACAAACCAACCCACCGGGAGGACACGTAAGCAATGCCAAAGACCGTAGGAATCGACCTGGGGACGACCAACTCGGTCATCGCCGTCATGGAAGGCGGCGAGCCTGTAGTCATCCCTAACTCCGAAGGTTCACGCACCACTCCCTCAGTAGTCGCATTCACCAAGTCGGGTGAGCGCCTGGTGGGCACGCTGGCACGCCGCCAGGCGGCCGTCAACCCGGAGAACACCGTCTACTCGATCAAGCGGTTCATGGGCCGCAAGTACGGCGAGGTCGACTCCGAGCGAAAGATCGTGCCCTACCAGGTCAAGGCCGGCAAGGACGACCGGGCCGTGGTCGTGATCCCCAGTGCCAACAAGGAGTTCACGCCCGAGGAGATCTCGGCGATGATCCTGCAGAAGCTGAAGGCCGACGCCGAGGCTTACCTGGGCGAGAAGGTGACCGACGCGGTCATCACCGTCCCCGCGTACTTCAACGACTCGCAGCGCCAGGCGACCAAGAACGCCGGCCAGATCGCGGGCCTCAACGTGCTGCGCATCATCAACGAGCCGACAGCAGCTTCCCTGGCCTACGGCCTGGAGAAGAAGGCGAACGAGACCATCCTCGTCTTCGACCTGGGCGGCGGCACGTTCGACGTATCCGTGCTCGATGTGGGCGATGGCGTTTTCGAGGTGAAGTCGACCAACGGCGACACCCACCTCGGCGGCGACGACTACGACCGCCGCATCGTCGACTGGCTCGCTGAAGAGTTCAAGAAGCAGAACGGAATCGACCTGAAGACCGACCGGCAGGCTCTCCAGCGGCTCACGGAGGCGGCCGAGCGGGCCAAGATCGAGCTCTCGAGCCGGCTCGAGACGACGATCAACCTTCCCTTCATCACCGCCGACCAGACGGGCCCGAAACACCTGGAGATGACGCTGACCCGGGCCAAGTTCGAGTCGCTGACCTCCGACCTGACCGAGCGCACCCGGCAGCCGTTCCTGTCCGCGCTCAAGGACGCCGGGCTCACCCCGCAGCAGATCGACGAGGTAGTGCTCGTCGGCGGCGCGACCCGCACCCCGATCATCCAGCAGCTCGTCAAGGAGCTCCTGGGTGGCAAGGAGCCGCACAAGGGCGTCAACCCGGACGAGGTCGTGGCGGTGGGCGCCGCCATCCAGGCCGGCGTCCTCAAAGGCGAGGTCAAGGACATCCTGCTTCTCGACGTCACGCCGCTTTCGCTGGGCGTCGAGACGCTTGGCGGGGTGATGACCAAGCTCATCGACCGCAACACCACGATTCCGACATCTCGCTCGCAGGTGTTCTCGACCGCAGCCGACAGCCAGACCTCGGTCGAGGTCCACGTCCTGCAGGGCGAGCGCGACATGGCCCGCGACAACCGCACGCTGGGCCGCTTCCACCTGGACGGGATCCCGCCGGCGCCGCGGGGAATGCCGCAGATCGAGGTCACGTTCGACCTCGACGCGAACGGCATCCTCAACGTCAAGGCGCAGGACAAGGGCACCGGACGTGAGCAGTCGGTGACGATCACCGCCTCCTCGACGCTGAACAAGGACGAGGTCGACCGGATGGTCAAGGAAGCCGAATCCCACGCCTCGGAAGACAGGGCCAAGCGCGAAGAGGTCGAGCTTCGCAACCAGGCGGATCACATGATCCACCAGGCCGAGAAGATCATCAAAGACAACGAGTCCCGGATCCCCGAAGACGTCAAGAGCGAGGTCAACACCAAGCTCGAGGCGCTGAAGAGCGCGGCCAAGGGCTCGGACACGAAAGACCTCCAGCGGAAGATGGACGACTTCAACGAGTCGCTGCAGAAGATCGGGCAGCACATCTACCAGCAGGCGGGACCCGCGGCAGGCGGGGAAGCGCCGGCGGACGGCGAGGCCGCGGCCGGGGAGAAGAAGAAGGAAGAGGACGTAGTCGACGCCGACTACCGCGAAGTCAACTAAGCAGCGAACTAAAGAGCGGGAAAGGGCTCGGACTTCGGTCCGAGCCCTTATTTTTTGGCTTCCGTGGCGGCCTTCTTCCGTCAGCGCGTTCGTTTGTGGGCGGTCGCCGGTCTGTGGACCGGTGCCCTTTTGTCCGCTTTCAACCTTTACGCCGCGTTCGTCACCTACATCCCTCAGTACAAGATCCGCAACGATTTCCGTCTGATCTACGGCGCCGCCCTCGACGGCTGGCAGAACGGCTACGGCCGCCTCTACGACCTGAACGCGCAGAAGACAGTGGTCGAGAGCCTGGGCGCCTACTGGTCGCCGTTCATCAACCCACCGCCGCTGGCCTGGCTGGCGACCCCGTTCCTGGCGGCGCCCTTCGATGTCGCGATCGTCCTGTGGACGGCCCTTGTGGTCGGCGCGGCTTACTTCGCCTGGCGCGTCAGCTCGCCAGGCGGCGGTATCGTGCGCGCGGCACACCTGGCGCTGTTCGTCGGGCTGTTCCCGACCGCGTACGGGTTGCTCGTCGGCCAGCCGGTGGCGCTGGTGGCGGCCGCGGTGGCTGCGTCGTGGTGGCTGGCGCAGCACAAACGGCCGCTTGCCGCCGGGGCGGTGTTGAGCCTGACCGCGGTCAAGCCGCAGCTCACCCTGCTGGTGCCGTTGTGCCTGTTGGTCGCTGGTCACCGCAGGATGTTCGCGGGCTGGCTGGGGGCAAGCGCGCTCATCGGTGTGGTGGCCCTGGTGCTTCTTGGCGTCGACGGACTGCAGAGATATAGCGATGCCCTCTCGCTGGCGTCCCAGTGGGAGCCGACCAGACGCTACGCGATCGCCGGCCCGCTAGGCCTCGGTCCCCAGGTGTACGCGGTCGAGATCGTCGTCGCGGCGCTGGCGGTCCTCGCCGCGTGGCGACAACGCGGCGGCGGGGTGGAGCGGCCGATCGCGACCGGCATCGTCGCCTCGCTGCTGTTCACGCCTTACGTCGGCTTCCAGGACTTCGCGATGCTGGTGGTCGCCGGATGGCTCTTGATCAGGTCCGGGCTGACGGCTTTCCAGGTCGTCCTACTCGTCGTCGGCTACGCCCTTCTGGAGCTCGCCTTGGTAGTGCTGGCCGTGCCGATCCTGGTCGCCGAGGCTCTGCTGCTGGTGTCGCTAGCCTGGCCGGCCGCTGAGGCGAGCCCCCTTTCCGCCGGCAGAGATGCATCCGATGAGGCCGCTCAGCCAACTTCTGCCGGCAGAAAGACATCTGCTGAGGTCGCACAGGCAACTTCTGCCGGCAGAAAGTGAATCTCGCCCGGCCTTGGCTGGAGCCGACGGTGGGATTCGAACCCACGACCTGCCACTTACGAGGCGGCTGCTCTGCCAGCTGAGCTACGTCGGCGATAAGAATTCGCGTGATTGGTCAAAACTTACCGGGGCGCGAAACCACAGGCTAACATCGAGTGGGGATGCGAACTCTCGACGTGGAACGGCTCGCGGCCGGGGATTATGCCTTGATCAAGCCGCTGCTCGTCGAGCTTCATCTGTCGGAGCAAATTCACTACACCGACCATCCGCAGCTTCCCCGGGAGGAGATCGAGCGCTACCTGAAGCAGGTTCCCTCGGCCTTTCGTGGTGAGAACGTGATCTTCGCGACGCGCGACGAGGGGGGCAGGGTCGTCGGGTTCTGCTGGATCGTCCTCTACGACCCGGGCACCGGACTGGAAGGCGAGGTCGCCGAGCTCTATGTCGCCGAGGGGCATCGGGGACAGGGCGTCGGCGAGATGCTCGTGCGCCAGGCGGTCCGCCTCTTCGCCGAGCGCGGCGTCACGCTGGCGTATGTCTGGACGCGAGAGGGCAACGAGGCCGCGGTCAGGCTCTATAAGTCGGCGGGTTTCGAGCCGAACCGGCAGCTCGTCATGACGTGGTACCCCATCGACTCCCAGCCGAACGGCACCTAGCGCCGCTCTAGCATCTCTCCATGCCTCGCATCCTGGCCATCACGGCCGGGCTCCTCGTGACAGCGATCGTGTCCGCCGGCGTGACGCTGGCGATCCTCAGGATCGAGTCCCGGACCAACCCGCAGCAGGTCAATCTCCAGCCAGGGATCACCCTGACCCAGGACTCGGCCATCGTGCAGGCGGCGGCCAAGGCCCGGCCGGCGGTCGTGAGCGTCGTCACCCAGAACCAGCCGACGGTCGTCCGCGGCTCCGGCTACCTGGCCACCAGCGACGGCTACATCGTCACCAACATCAACGTCATCGCGGGCGCCTCCGGGCTGACCGTTCTGATCCCGGGCGACGACAAGGCGCATGACGCAAGGCTGGTCGACTACGACTGCCAGACCGGAGTGGCCGTGATCAAGGTCGACAAGGTCAGCGGCCTGCCGACGCTGGCCTTCGCTGACCCCACGGCGCTGGTCCAGGGCCAGGTGATCGTCGCCATCGGTGGACCCGTTGATGGCAGCGCCATCACGCCCGGCTACGTCAGCGCGGTCCATCGCGTGGCGTCCGTGCGCGATCCGGTCAACGTTGGCCGCACGATGCAGTTCAGCGACACGATCCAGACCAACGCCGCGATCGATGGCGGCACATCGGGAGGGCCGCTTCTCAACGTGAACAGCCAGGTCGTTGCGGTTGCTGTGGAGTCGAGCAGCGCGCTCGTCGGATACGGCCTCAACGTCGCCGACATCCAGGACGACGTGCAGCAGATCCTCAGCACGGGCCAGGTCGTGGTCTCCTCGATCGGAGCCGCCACCAACGACGTGACCGCGGAGGCAGCGGCGCTGAGCGCGCTCCCCCAGGGCACACAGGTGCTGACAATCGAGAAGGGTGGGCCGGCCGCCGTCGCGGGGATTCAGGTCGGCGACGTGATCACACAGGTCGACGACGTCAAAATCGACACCGCCCATCCGCTGTCGCTGCTCCTTCGCTCGCGGTTTCACCCTCGTCAGCGGGTGACCGTCACCTACTCGCGGGGCGGCGCGACCAACCAGACCGAGGTCACCCTGACCGGCCAGCACCCCACCTGCGCATGACGCCGGTGATGTCCGGAGGGGTCCGGGAATCGATTCAGGAGGCGCTGGTGGCCGCCGTGCGCAAGCTCGGCGTCGAGGGCGAGCTACCGGACCTCGAGCTTGGCCGCGCCAAGATCGCGGCTCACGGCGACTACGCCACGTCCGCGGGCATGAAGCTGGCCCGCACTCTGCGGCAGGATCCGAAGACGATCGCGACCAGGCTGGCTGAGACCATCCAGGTCGCCGACGGGGCAGCCACCGCCGAGGCTGTGGGCGGCTACGTCAACTTCCGGCTCACCGATGATTGGCTCCGCCGCCTCACGACCCGCGTCGGGCCCAGCTACGGCGCGCGCGACATCGGTCGCGGTGAGCGTCTGCAGGTTGAGTTCGCGAGCATCAACCCGACCGGACCACTGCACATCGGTCACGGCCGGGGCACGATCCTGGGCGACTCCATCTGCCGGGTCCTGGAGTTCACGGGCCATGACGTCCAGCGCGAGTACTACGTCAACTCGGACAACACACAGACGCGGCGCTTTGGCGCGTCGGTCTACGCGCGATTGCACGGCAAGGAGCCACCCGAGGGCGGCTACACCGGCGATTACGTCACCGAGCTCGCGGAGATGGCGCGCCACGATCTCGCTGGCATCGAGCGGCTCCCCGAGGAGGAGGCCGAACCGAAGCTGCGGATGTACGCGCTGGGCAAGATGGTCGACCGCATCGCGGCCACGGTGGCACGGCTGAACATCCATTACGACGAATGGTTCTGGGAGAACAACCTGTGGGAGTCCGGCCTGCCGCAGGACGCGATCCAGCGCCTGCGCGCGGCCGGCTACCTCAAGGAAAAGGACGGGGCGCTGTGGTTCGGCGACCCGGCCGAGGTCGAGGAAGAGGACCGCGTGGTGATCCGCAGCAGCGGTCAGCCGACCTACTTCGCCTCCGACCTCGGTTACCTGCTGAGCCGCTTCGAGAAGCGCGACTTCCACCGCGTGATCGAGGTCTGGGGTGCCGACCACCATGGCTACGTCCCGCGCATGAAGACCGCGGTCGCCGCGCTGGGCTTCGACCCGCAGAACCTGGTCGTGATCCTGCACCAGATGGTCAATTTGAAGGAAGGCCCTGCCGGAGGCACAGGAGGAAAGATGTCGAAGCGCGCGGGCCGCTTCGTGACTCTCGACGAGCTCGTCGATCGGGTCGGCAGCGACGCCGTGCGCTACTTCTATCTGCTCCGGTCGCCGGACACCACGATCGAGTTCGACCTCGAGCTGGCGGTGACGCAGAGCAGCGAGAACCCGGTCTATTACGCGCAATACGCGCACGCCCGCCTGACCAACGTGGAGGCCGCGGCGAGCGAGCGCCACGCGGATCTGCCCGACCAGGCCGACGTGTCGCTCCTCGTCCATCCATGGGAGCTGGATGTGGCGAGGCAGCTCGCCTTCTGGCCGGACGTCGTCGAGGAGGCCACCGCGATGTTGGAGCCGCACCGGATTCCTTACTACGTGCACGATCTGGCGACGGCGGTGCACCGGTTCTATCACGCCGGTAACGCCGACAAGGAGCATCGAGTCGTGGTCGACGACCC
>Ga0134128_10005040_pt1 | contig 16042 bp, 15 predicted proteins | sample KB31754_FD_96462 | JGI IMG/M metagenome (GOLD analysis project Ga0134128, IMG submission 96462) | Terrestrial soil microbial communities with excess Nitrogen fertilizer from Kellogg Biological Station, Michigan, USA - KB3-175-4 | ecosystem: Environmental > Terrestrial > Soil > Unclassified ...
CGAGGAAGGCGTGCCGCTCGACGTGACCTGGTTGGGCCAGGTGGAGAGCGCGTGGAAACCGAAAGCCGTTTCCTGGGCGTCCGCATCAGGTTTGTGGCAGTTCATCCCGAGCACCGGCCGCATGTACGGCTTGCGCCAGAATGCTTATATCGACGAGCGCAATAGTTATGAACAGGCAACTCGTGCTTCGGCAAGACACTTGAAAGATTTGGCGACCCGTTACAACGGCAACTGGGAACTCGCGATGGCCGCGTACAACACCGGCGCCGGCAACATCGATCGCGCAATCTCGCGTGCCGGCACGGCTAACTTCTGGATGATCTATCCGTACATCGCCCAGGAAACCCGCAACTACGTGCCAAACATTCTCGCGGTGATCCTGATTGCCAAGAATCCTGAGAAGTATGGCTTCAGAGGCATCAAGGCCGATGCGCCCATGTCCTACGATGTGGTCCAGGTTCCGTCCGCTACCGGGTTGCAACTGGTCGCGGATGCTACCGATACCAACATCGATTACATTCGCAGTTTGAATCCGGAGTTGAAGCGCGACATTACGCCGCGAGGCGACACTTACAACGTGCGCATTCCGGCTGGACGCGCGAAACAGTTTGCTTCGTTGATCCAGCGTATTCCGCCTGAGCGACGAGAGACAGCGCGGCTGATTTCCGTTGCGCCTGGCGAAGACTGGCAGAGTGTCGCGAATCGAACGGGTCTCAACATCTCGCAACTTCAATCGTGGAATACAGGCGTGGAGTTGAAAGGCGCGACGAAGCTGGTTGCTCCGAACAGCAGCGTCAAACTCACAAAGTGGGTTCGGGCGACTCCGGCGCCAACTACTGCACCCGCGGCAGGACTCGATAAAGTTCGTGCGCGCAAGGGCGATACGATTGCGAGCATTGCTGCGGCGCGTAATCTCGACGCGAACGACGTGGCGCGCTTGAATGGTATTTCAGTTGATACTGAACTTCGCGCCGGTCAGGAAATAAAGATTCCGTCAGGAACGACTGCACCCTCGCGTCGCCGTTAATTGCTGAAAATTTTTAACCGCGGATGACACGGATTTTTCCGTGTCATCTGTAACTCTCACTCTTAAGTCAGGAGCCGCCTCACATGCTCTTTCGAACACTCTCTGCAGCCGTCTATGGCATAGACGCTGATCTCGTCGACATCGAAGTCAATCTAACTCCGGTTCGTAGCGACGGCGATAAGGAGCCGCCCGTGACGATTGTCGGATTGCCGGACGCCGCCGTGCGTGAGTCGCGCGAACGCATTCGCGCGGCCATTCAGAACTGCGGCCACTTCTTTCCGTTTCGAAAGACCACCATCAACCTTGCTCCGGCTGACGTGCGCAAGGAAGGCGCGAGTTTCGATCTGCCGATAGCACTCGGAATTCTCGGCGCCAACGGCGAACTCGCCGAGCAACACAATCTAATTCACGTTCTCTGTGTCGGCGAGCTCTCGCTCGATGGGCGCGTGCGAGCAATCAAAGGTGCGTTGCCGATTGCGATACTCGCGCGTGAAGGCTCGATTCGTCACCTGATACTACCGGAAGAGAATGCGAAGGAAGCCGCGGTCGTCTCTGGCGTAAATGTTTATCCGGTTGCCGACTTGCGCAGCGCCGTGCAACTCATCGCCGCCTTGCGTTCCGAAACACCGCCCGAGCCGATGAGAGTTGACGTGGCGGAAATTCTGCGACAAACAGGTCACTACACTGTCGACTTCAAGGAAGTGCGCGGACAAATGTCCGCCAAGCGAGCTCTTGAGATCGCGATTGCCGGTGGACATAACATCCTGCTCATCGGTCCGCCGGGTTCGGGTAAGACGATGCTCGCGAAACGTCTGCCGACGATCATGCCGCCACTCGAATTCGATGCGGCGCTCGAGTTGACGAAGATTCATTCAGTCGCCGGATTGACTGGTCGCGCAGGGCTCGTGACGGAGCGTCCGTTTCGTTCGCCGCATCACACGATCAGTGATGCCGGTCTGGTTGGCGGTGGCACGTTACCGAGACCGGGAGAAGTATCGTTGGCCCATCACGGCGTGTTGTTTCTCGATGAGCTGCCGGAATTTGATCGGAGTGTATTGGAAGTCTTGCGGCAGCCGCTCGAAGATCAGCAAGTGACGATCAGTCGTGCGTCAATGTCTTTGACGTTTCCCGCTTCGTTTGTCTTGGCCGCCGCGATGAACCCCTGTGCCTGTGGCTTCTGGAATGATCCGACGCGCGAGTGCCGTTGTTCGCCGGCACAGATCGAACGTTATGTCGGGAAGATCTCTGGTCCGCTATTGGACCGTATCGACATTCACATCGACGTGCCGGCGGTTAAGTTTCGCGAGCTTCGCGGCGAAGCGCCGCCTGAGACTGACAGTTCGGCAGTGATTCGCGAGCACGTGATTAAAGCACGCGAGCGACAGCACCATCGTTTCACAAACGAGAAGATCTTTTCGAATGCGGCCATGACGCCGCGCATGATTCGTGCTTATTGCCAGATCGATGCAAACAGCGAAAAGATGCTGGAAAATGCGATGCGACGACTCGGTCTATCAGCGCGTGCCTACGATCGCATCTTAAAGGTCAGCCGCACGATTGCGGATCTCGAAGGTGCGGAGACGATCAACTCGAATCACGTCTCCGAAGCAGTCGGGTATCGCTCGTTGGACCGAACTTATTGGACCTGAGTAATTTTCTAAGGAGAGAGGAGACACCGTGGAACTCTTCTTAATCAAAATGGGCAACGTACGGCTGGAGCGAACTGACGAGAAGAGAACCCGTGCTGTTGGTGGAGAAATTCGTAAAGCAATAACTCGCGTCTTTGCGCCAGAGCTTGTCAGCACACTGTCTCACCACGTATCCTGCAATCCAGCCGTACGAAACTGTTGATTCGGCTGGGGAAATCACTATTTTTAAGGTCGGGTAAGGCAACGACGCGCGCAGAGCGCCGCATCACAGCCGCGTTGAGGGTACTGGGTCTTTGCACCGCATCCCCACGCGGGCATTTTCGAGGACCTCAGTACCGCTCCCTTGAAAGCGCGGAAGCGTAGATCGTGCCAAACATGCCGGAAGTTTGTGAAATTTCTTCCGAGCTTGCCCGAGTAGACGCGTCACGTGACCGCAGCCGAAACTGAGACACCGCAAACGACAGATTATGAGCTGGCGCAGAAGGCAGCCCAGAACGATATGGGAGCTTTCGAAGAGCTTTACCAGCGCCATAATCGGCGCGTTTACTCGCTCTGTTTGCGAATGACGGGCAATGTTTCGGAGGCTGAAGATCTCGCGCAGGAGGTCTTCATTCAGCTCTTTCGAAAAATCGGAAGTTTTCGGGGTGAGTCCGCCTTTACTACTTGGCTACACCGGCTCACAGTCAATCAAGTCCTCATGCATTTCCGCAAACGCGGTGTGCGGATGGAGCAGACGACTGAGGACGGTGAAACACCAACGCAGATAGTAAAAGGGACTGAAAACCCTAATTCGATGCCGGTCGTCGACCGCATCGCGCTCGATAAGGCCATTGCGCAACTTCCGCCCGGATACCGGACGGTGTTCACGCTTCACGACATCGAGGGGCACGAACACGAGGAAATCGCCAGAATGCTGGGCTGTTCGGTCGGGACCTCGAAGTCGCAATTGCACAAGGCGAGGATGAAATTGCGCGGTCTTTTGAGGCAACAGAAAGGCGAGGAATAGCCTCGAAGGTAGAAGAAGACGATTCAATTCGTCGAAATCAGGTTTCAAACGCAGTCTTCCCTTGATTGATGACAACCGAAAGGTTCTGTCCGAAGACAGTTTTGATTGGAATTGTGCGCATTAACGAGACAGGACGAGGGTGGTAAGCAATGAACTGCGATACATGTCAGGAACTCATCCACGATCTAATCGACGGGTCGATTAGCCAGCGCGATGAGTTCACTCTCAATACGCACCTGAAAGAGTGTTTGAATTGTGAGAGTGTGCGCCAGGACCTGGCGTCGATCGTCGGCTTCTGCCGCACGCAGCGCGGCCAGTACGAGGCGCCGCCAAACGAACAGGCACTCTGGCTCCGCATTCGAAATGTGATTGAAGCGGAGCTGCCGAACTCGGTCACAGCCAACACGGAATCGAAGCCCTCGTTTCTGGCTCGGCTGCTGGGCCATAGTTGGGAACTTTCGTTACCGCAGTTGGCAGCCGCAACGGCGGCGATTGTGCTGGTAGTGTCTCTGTCGACTGTCGTCGGTTTGCGTCGTTTTGGTGGTTATGGAGCGACGCCGAACCAATCGGCGGTTGAGGCGTCGAACATAAACGATCGTATCTGGCAGCGCCGCCAGGTGATTGATTACTGGAACCAACGAGTTGCACTCAATAAAGCGCGCTGGAGTCCTGAGATGCGCGCGAAATTCGATGACAGCTTGAAGTCCATCGATGAGGCGATTCAGATTTCGATGGATGAGTTGAGCCGAAATCCTCACGATGAGATATCGGAGCAGATGCTCAACGAATCACTGGATTACAAGCTCACGTTACTGAAAGACTTCTCTGATTTGTGAGACTGTTGTTGTTTTGATTAAAAGCCCCTCGGTAATGAAAACCAGATTTTTATCATGGCGCTCGTCCCGCGCCGGCGTCCTTGCAGTTGGCGCTGTCCTCGCAATCACCGCGCTCTCGCTTAGGGTTGCCGCGCAGCAGCATGTGAACAAGCGTTACCCGGCGGGCCAGAATGTTCGCATCGAACTGAAGAATATCTCCGGCACTATCGTTGTCGAGGCGTGGAACAAGAACGAAATTCGTCTCTCGGCAACGATCGAATCCAAGGGCACTAACATCACGCCCCGGCAAATCAACGAGAGCTTCGTCGTTGATGTAATGAGCGACAATCGCGGCCGCGGTGATGTAGGAGATATCAATTTCAAACTTCAGGTTCCCGCCAATTCGTCAGTCGATCTCGAAACACGACGCGGAGACATCAGGGTTGCCGATATACGCAGTGGTCTTGTGCGAGCGCACGTTTCATCTGAAGGTGATATCGAACTAACGAACGTCAATGCTCTGCACGTGATCGCGCAAAACGTCATCGGCAATATTTTCTTCGACGGCGAGTTTGCGACCGGCGGAACTTACGAGTTCAGATCAAACAAGGGCGACATCACGATTCGTATTCCCGGCGACTCAGCATTCCGCTTAGTCGCAGCGTCACCCGCGCGCAGGATCGCGTTGAACGATTTCTGGAACAACAACTTCAAGACACAGGACGGCCGAAAGATTGTAGGCGACGTCGGTGACGGACGCTCGTCTGTGTCAGTCACAAACTTCAGCGGCCAGATCACGTTTATGCGAAGGTAGTCAAACAAAGCTATTATGCCTCGCGATGACTAAACCCCTTCTGTTGGTCGCGCTCCTTTTCGCATCAGCCAGTCAGGTATTTTCTCAAAACACAGCAGCGCCGGACGTACAACTCCTGACGCGCACTTCGCAGCGTCATGAGACACGCCGTTTCTCTTATGGCGGTACTGTCACGTTGATCGCTGCGCCGAGAGGTTCGGTGACGATTGAAGGTTGGACACGAAACGAAGTCGAACTCACTGCCGATATCGAAATCCAAGGTCCGACCGAAGCTGACCTGGACCAGCTTGCGAAAGTAAACAATTTCGTTTTTGACGAAGATCTGAATCATCTGAGCATCCTCACCACCGGCACGCACGATCGCACGTTCATGAAGCGATCGGCGAAGAACTTTCCGAAGAAGTTGCTCAACATGCCATGGAAGATCGACTTTCGATTGCGCGTTCCGGTCAACACCGATCTTGAAGTCGATGCTGGTCATGGAACTGTGAAGCTTTTGGGCATTGAAGGTGCGCTGCGGGTCAGTGCGACGGAGAGTGACACTGTGCTCACTCTCACGGGTGGATTAGTTACGACTACGGTCGCAAGCGGGTCGATCACTTTGGCGATCCCGGGGCGAAGCTGGCGCGGCAGTGGCGCCGATCTCCGCATCGCAGCTGGCACGATCAACGTCGATCTGCCGCCGGGTTTCAGTGGCGATATCGATGCCGAGGTGCTGCGCACCGGAAAGATCGTGAACACCTACGACGCGCTGCAATCACGCGAAAAACCCGGCATCACCGAACGCACTGTCCGTGCGCGCGCCGGCGCCGGCGGCCCGTACTTCAAGTTCACCGTCGGCGACGGCGTCGTGAACATCAGACAAGCCGCACCCTAGAACAACCCAGGGACTACTTTTCGTGATGTTTTATGAATTTGGTGGTTTCTTCTTTATGAGTCTAGAATGGCCGACTACTTCTGAACCGCAATCAAAAAATGAGCATTAAGTCTGACAAATGGATCCGCATGATGGCCCGCGAGTACGGCATGATCGAGCCGTACGAGCCGGGGCAGGTGAAACAGGTTGACGGCAAGCGCATCGTTTCTTACGGCACGTCCAGTTACGGCTACGACATTCGTTGCGCTGACGAATTCAAACTCTTCACAAACATCAACAGCACGATCGTCGATCCGAAAGAGTTTGACGAGCAGAATTTCGTCGACATCAAAGGTAATTCAGTAATTATCCCGCCCAATAGTTTTGCACTCGCGCGCACGGTCGAATACTTTCGCATCCCGCGCAACGTGCTCACGATCTGTCTGGGCAAAAGCACTTATGCGCGCTGCGGCATCCTCGTAAACGTCACGCCATTCGAGCCGGAGTGGGAAGGCTACGTGACGCTCGAGTTTTCCAACACAACGCCACTGCCCGCGAAGATCTACGCCAACGAAGGCGTCGCACAAGTCGTCTTCTTCGAATCCGACGAAGTCTGCGAAACCTCCTACAAAGACCGCGGCGGCAAGTATCAGGGCCAACGCGGCGTGACGCTGCCGAAGATGTAACCGGCCTTAACATGGACGCCGAACTCCGTTTTTCTTCTCTGACCGTTTCAGATCTTTCGAGTGACGGTTCATGGTGGAGGATTTATAACGAGGCATTTCCGCTTACTGAACGCGAGCCGCCCCAGGTGATTGTGAGCAGTCTCGAAATGGGAGTAGGCCAGGCGCTCGCCGCTCGTTCCAACGGAGAGACGATCGCCATCGCAACGACGCACTTGCTAAAGAATCCGCCCGCCGTATTTTTGGTTTACCTGGCGACGAAAAAAGGATTGCGTGGGCGTGGTTTGGGAGGAGAGTTGCTTGAACACGCCTGGAAATCAGGATGTCAAAAATTGTCAGAACATGGTTTTCCGGTCACTGGATTAGTCGCCGAGGTTGATGCTCCTGACCAGTCTGATGACAGGGAAGAAAAACACCTGCGCGAACGCCGCATCGCTTTTTTCGCTCGTCATGGCGTCGAGCTCTTATCGCGCGCATACACGCAACCGGCCGTCGATGGGACAACAACAGTTCCGATGCGATTAGTTTTTCGTCCTGCTCAAGATTTTGAGTGTTCGGACTCATCCTTCACGGATGCGCTCGTGCGTGCTATATATCTGGAGAAGTATCACGCAGCAAACGGTATCGCCAAAGAATCTTTAATATCCTTACTCGGGCAGTAATTGCTAAAACGCCAGAGTTATATCTCTGACAATAGCGCCGCGTGACTCGTCAGTTACATTCCACGCGCGTCCCACCACCTTCAACCTGGAGGTAAGCGATGACTTTCCTGATCCGCTTCATGTTTTTCGTGCTTTTGCTGATGCCCATCGGAACCTACCTTGTCTATTATTATCGCCGGCTCGATACACGTCGCGAGCAACTGTTGCAAACACTGCTGAGTCTCTCACTGCAAGATGAGTATGTGCTCATGCGTCACAAGGAAAAATATGATGAGTGGAAAAAGTGCGGCGGCGAGAACAAAATGATCGATGACTTTGAGAAAAAATATTTCAACCTCGATTTTCGCGCTGGACATAGTCACCAGGATTTCGTGTGGCCCTTGCTACTATTCACAATCTTCATAGCCATCGGATGGGTCTTAACCTTACAACGAGTGCTGCCGGACTTTACTCCTCTTCGAGGACTTCTGAAAATTCCCGACGCGTTGGCTTTCGGCTTTATAGGTGCATACCTTGCTTGCATGGTGACGATCTTCGACGGTTTTCGCAGGTATGACATCGACCCGGGACTCTATTACTCAGTCACCTACAGAGTCGTGTTCTCCAGCATTGCTGCCTATGTGGTGAGTCTGGTCGGGATCTTTGCTACAGGTTCTGTACCTCTCGTTGCGTTAGGCATTGGACTTTTCCCTCTCGAAAGAACCTGGAACTTCATCACTGAACGCGCCGCAAGCATCTTGGGTTCGGGTCAAAATGAAAAAGAAGTAGGCATTGAACTCGCGAACATACAAGGATTGGAGCATTCGACTAATCGGCAGAGGTTAATCGACGTCGGGATCACTACGGTTCAGGCACTGGCCACAGCGGATCCGCTCCTTCTTTTCTTTCTCACCACTTTTCCACTGCGCGCGGTGGTTGACATGATCGACAAGGCAATCCTTTATCTATACCTTGGCGATAAGACTAAAGAGTTGCGTCAGCACGGCATCAATGGCGTTATCGAGTTGGTTGCGCTGGCGAAGCTTGCGGAAGAGATCCCGGCGTACCAAGGTCAGGAGGACACGCCCAGTGGCGAGCCGCTGGGAAAACTTTTCAAGGGCCTTAATACTGACAAATTGCTCAACGACATAGCAGCCGTGATCGGCCAAACTCCGGAGGAGTTGAAAGCGTTCATCTACAACATGTATTACGACCCGATGGTAAAGTTCATCTATGAGATATGGGGCAGGTATCTAAATCGCCCGGTCGAGCGGATCAGCCGTAGCGTGCCGCCACTTCCAGCCCCGGACGGAAACGGAGCGAAGGAACCTCAACAACTTCCAGTTACATAGAGCTTACATAATGACCAAAACATTCGACCCACTTCGCTTCAAACAACTCGATGAGCGTGCGGTGTTGCCGGGGCGTGGGAGTGCGCTGGCGGCGGGGCTGGATGTTTGTTCGATTGAGGATCTGAAGATCGAGCCGAAGCAGCGAGCGATTGCGAGGACGGGGTTGGCGGTGGCGATACCGCCGGGATTTTATGGACGTGTTGCGCCGCGCTCGGGCCTCGCGGCGAAGAGTGGACTTGATGTGCTTGCGGGCGTGATCGATTCGGATTATCGCGGCGAGGTTTGTTGCTTGCTATACAACACGGGCGACGAGGCGATCCATTTGTCGGCTGGAAGTAAGATCTGCCAGTTGATTGTCGAACAGATCATTACGCCTGACGCGGCGTGGGTAAATGATCTCGACGAAACCGCGCGCGGCGCGGGAGGATTTGGATCGACAGGGTGACGTTTCTCTGCTAATAAGAATATGAGGGCGTTACTGTAGGGGCGGCACTCCGTGGCCGCCCCTTTCGCACCAAATCGAACGATTGGGGCGGCCACGGAGTGCCGCCCCTACAGTAACGCCCGTCGCAGCCAAATTTACAACTAAGGAATTCCAAAGAAGTGAACGACTCTACCGATCGTCGTAGAAAATCGCAGCAATACCTCGCACTGCTGCTCGCAATCCTGCTCGTTACCTCAACCGCGTTCGGTTGGACGCAGAGCGCACCAGCGCCCGCACGTGTCCTCTCAGCAACCGAGCAACAACTACTTGAGAAGCTCAGCGTTGCCACTATCAAAGAAACCGTGAACGCGCTCGCAGCGGATGACATGCAGGGCCGCGGTACCGCGCAACCCGGCGGCGATAAAGCTGCCGCGTATCTCGCCGATCGTTTCGCAAAAATCGGACTGAAACCACTCGGCGACAAAAATACGTACCTCCAGCCAATCAAATTTCGCGAAACGCAGTTTGCTCAAACAACGTTCACCGCCGGCAACGAAACTCTCAAACTCGGAACGGATTACTTCGTGACCCCGCCGTACAGTGGCGACGAAAATATTAAAGGCGATCTCGTGTTCATCGCTTACGGACTCGCCGCTCCGTTCCTCAAACGAAACGATTTCGCAGGCATCGACGTTCGCGGCAAGGTCGTGTTGCTGCGTGATGGCCCACCGCCTGAGATCAACAAGGAGCAGTGGAAAAAAGCGCACGCGCAAGTGAATGTCATTCGTGGCCTGATTGCGCGTGGCGCAGCGGCGATCGTAACGGTGGGCCAGGACACTGAGACGCTCACCTTCGCCGAGATGGCTGATTATTTAACCCGTCGACAGGTCGAGCCCGAGTCCGAGCAGGAAATGCCCGAGTTTCTGCCGCCCTTCCTGAGCGTGAACGAGGCTGGCGCTGACAAACTATTCGCAGTTTCGGGAGTCACTCGCGCAGACGCGTTCGCGAAAGCACAGCGCGACGATTTCACGCCGATCGATCTGAAACAACCGGTGACGATCACGATCAAGCTGAAGAAGAGTAAAGGGACCAGCAACAACGTAGTCGGACTGCTCGAAGGATCCGATCCAAAACTGAAGTCGGAAGCGTTGGTCTATTCAGCGCACTACGATGCCTACGGGCTCTCGTCAGACAATCGCATCTATCACGGCGCGGCCGACAACGCGCTCGGCGTCGCTGAGATGTTATCGATCGCGGAGGTGCTGACGCGTGCGGAAAACAAACCGCGCCGCTCGATAATTTTCTTAGCCGTGACCGGCGAGGAATACGGTGGCTACGGCTCGGATTACTGGGTGAAGAATCCGACATGGAAGATCAAAGAGGTTGCCGCGGATCTCAACCTTGACGGCATGGGCACCGAAGTTTATGGACCAGTAAAAGTGCTGGTGGGTTATGGCGCCGAACATTCTTCGCTCGGTGGTTTGTTGAATGAAGTCGCCGCTGTGACCGGGCTGCGAGTGATTCCCGATCCGATGCCCGAGGAAAAATCGTTTTATCGTTCAGATCATTACTTCTTCGTGAAGAAGGGTGTTCCCGGGATCATGATCCTCGGCGCGCCTGATGGTGCAACGGAGAGTTGGACTGAACGTTTAAGGAAGTGGGAGAAGACGGATTATCACCAGCCAACAGACATCGTTCGCCCTGATTGGGATTGGAGTGGACCGCGCACGGTCGCAGGCGTGATGCTGTTGATGGGCGTGCGCGCGGCGAATGCCGAGAGCATGCCGGAGTGGTTGCCCTCGTCGATCTTCAACCGCGAACGCGGCACCGACAAACCCGCCCCACCCGAACCGTGAGACAGTTTAGCCGCGGATGAACGCCGATCCGGGCACGGATCTGCGTTTATCTGCGCACACGAAAACGTTAGTTCCCACTCCGCCACAGGGTTTGCATTCCTTCTCATCAAGATACTGAAATTGTGCGTTTTTGCTGGGTTTATTGTTTGAAGGTGAGTCAGCAGTACGTATCATTTCCAGCCTCTCCCTGCCACGACGTAAGCTGGCACAACGTTTGACATGCACGACCCAGGTCTGAAGGAGGACACGAAATGAGACCAGTCAAAAGAACATTTTTCCTAAGCTTACTATTAGCGCTGGTGACTACCGGCATGGCCACGACCGCCATGGCGCAGTTCAGCACCAACGACTCAGCCATCAGGGATGTCGTGCGACGTATCCAAACCCGCACGGACTCTCTACAGCGCGCAGTCCAGAACGCTGCGGATCGAAACAACTATCGCGTGGACGACATCAACCGCATGATCCTTGATTTCAAAAATGCGGCCAATCAACTCGATCGTCGCCTCGGTTACCGTCGCGGGAGTACCACCGATGCGCAAACCCTGCTCGATCGCGGTGCCGAAATTGACACTTTCTTCATGAACAATCGATTAGGTTCAGGTTCGCGGCGTGAATGGGAAGCCATTCGAACGGATCTCGATCAGCTCGCGACCTATTACAACCTGACCACGCGTTGGGGAACAGGTACTACGAGCAGCAGCGGAAGTTACAACGACTACAGACTGAACGATATGCAGATGCGACAGTTGGTCGATCGACTCAACGTTCGTTCCGCAACGTTCAGTCGTAGCCTGCGCAACGATCTCAATCGCCGCAGTTACAACAACAACTCGCTCGACGAAGTGCGTAGCCAGTTGAGCGACTTCGAAAGCGCGTTGGTCCAACTGCGTAATCGCGTGAATAGCCGCCAGTCAACATCGTCAGACGCTCAAACCGTTCTGGACCGCGCGGCGTTCCTGAACAACTATCTCGCCCAACGCCAGTTGTCCAACATGACCGAAAACAGTTGGAGCTCACTGCGCACGGACCTGGATCAGTTAGCGAACGCATACAACATCGCGTGGAACTGGTCCACATATCCTGCTCCGGGCGAATATCCGCGTCAGGGTGGTGATCGCAGCGCGAGGCGAGATCTGACCGGCACTTTCCGGCTCGATACAGCGCGCGGCGACGACGTTCGCAGTGCAGTTGATAACGCCACCAGAAACCTCTCGCTCGCCGAGAGGCAGCGCGTCTACGATTCGTTGATGCGTCGTTTGGATCCGCCGCAGATGCTCGCAATCGATCGTCGTGGAAACTCGGTGACGATTGCCTCAACGCGTGCGCCGCAGATCAATTTCATCGCGGACGGCACGGACAAGCTGGAAACCACTCCGCAAGGTCGCCAGATTCACGTGCGTGCCTCGCTCTCAGGCGACACGTTGACTATCAACAGAAGCGGTGAGCGCGCCAACGACTTCACCGTCAGCTTCGATCCGACGAATGATGGTCGAGAACTAATCGTGACGCGCACGCTCTACAGCGATCGCATCAGTCAGCCGGTAGTGGTGAGAACTTACTACGACCGTACGTCTGATGTGGCGCAGTTGAACATTTACGACACGAATCGTGAAGAGTCGAACGTTGGCGGCACCGGTCCCGTAGGCAGCTTCGTGATTCCAAACGGAACCGAGATTGTCGCAGTGCTCAACAACGATCTATCGACACAGAATGCGCGCGAAGGCGATCGCTTTACGATGACCGTTCGTTCGCCGGGCCAGTACGAGGGTGCGACGATTGAGGGTTCAGTGACGAGCATCGATCGTGGTGGCCGGCTCAGTGGTCGTTCTCAATTGACGATGGACTTCGACACGATTCGCTTGCGCGACGGATCGAGTCACCGCTTCGCCGGTATTCTCGAGACGGTGCGCACGCCGAACGGCGACGTCGTTCGCGTCGATAATGAAGGTGCGGTTCGCGACACCGATCAAACGAACAAGACAGTCACTCGCACCGCGATCGGTACGGCGGTTGGCGCCCTCATCGGCGCGATTGCCGGCGGTGGTAAGGGTGCGGCAATCGGCGCGATTGTCGGCGCCGGCGCTGGCGCAGGATCGGTATACGTTCAGGGTCGAAACGATCTTGATCTGAGTGCTGGAACCGAGGTCACCGTCAGGGCCACTGGTCCAAGGGGCTAGCGTCTGATTTTCTCTGCGGCCCTCTGCGTATCTCGGCGTCCTCTGCGTTAAAGAGTTATTCAAACGCAGAGGACGCAGAGAAACCGCAGAGTTAATTGATTTGGATTGTTGCTAGCTGTGGCAGGCGTTCGATAGTCAGCGTTAATTGCTGGCCTGAAGGAACCGGGCGTTTATCGGGAGTTTGGAAGAATAAGAAGCCCTCACGACGTGTATCGCCGGAAGAGAGTGGCGTTTTCAAATCGATCCCATAGGCTCCAAACTCTTTCTCGAACTGTTTGCGCGAGTTCGGATTATAGGCATACACACCGTTGGCTTTTATGATTCGCGAGACGGCGCCCTTCGCGGAAAGCAGTTTCCACTCTTTGTTCTGACCATCGTGCAGACGAAAGCGCGCCTTCTTCAACTCCACCGGCACGCCGCTCTGAAAGACCATCTCGACACGCACTGCCAAAACGCCGCTCACCGGCAGATTCGCTTCAAACAGTTCCTGACTCTGTTCGTCGGTGAGCAGGGGCGCCACACGAATCGTCACACCGCCCGCATCCGCGCTGCGTGAGTTCGCGGGCAGCGGCGGCAGTTCAGTAACCGGCTTAACTTTGAAGAGCGAGCCCGTGCATGACGTCGCGAGCAAACCTGCGACGGCCATGAGGCACAGGGAAATTGCGCGTCGGGTCATGGCGTCAATTTAGCATATGTTACTATCTGGACTCTGGCCAAAATCATGATTAGACCGTTTCGCGGCATTCACCCGCAGATTCATCCGACCGCGTATGTTGAAGCCAGCGCCCAGGTAATCGGCGACGTACACCTCGGAGCAGAGGCTTCGATCTGGTGCAATTGCACGGTTCGCGGCGATATTCATTACATTCGCATCGGCGACCGGTCCAACGTTCAGGATAATTCTGTGATTCACGTCCGCAACGGCTCGCATCCAACCATTCTCGAAGAAGAAGTGACGGTGGGCCATAGCGTTACGCTGCACGGTTGTTACGTCGAGCGAGGCTGTTTGATCGGCATCGGATCGATCGTGCTGGACGACGTGCGTGTCGGCGAGATGTCGCTGGTTGCTGCCGGATCGCTCGTGAGTCCGGGCACGATAATTCCGCCTCGATCGCTCGTGATGGGATTTCCGGCGCGGGTGAAGCGGCCACTGACGGACGAAGAGTTCGCAGGTCTGGAACTGTTTTGGAAGAACTACGTTGAGTACACGCACGAATACAAAGCCACATTTCACGCGGATTAAAATTTATCTTGAGGATGCTGAATGAGACTCTTCTTATCACTGGCTTTCGTTCTTCTCGTATCCACTTCTGTGTTTGCACAAAATTTCGACAACCCGTTTCTACTGAAGCGCGGCGACAACGAGTTTGGTTTCTGGGGAGGTGTTTCACCCAAAGCGACTACGATCTTCGGCGGCCTGCACCATGACGAGGCTGAGGATCGAAAATTTTTTATCGCAGCACTGCGCTACGGCCGCACGCTCGCAGCCAACGACAGTCTCGCGTTGCAGTACACGCTTGATGTCGTTCCTGTTGCTGTAGCGACTGGCGTCATCGTTTCGCGAACGACGAGTCCTGCGGGTGTCGATACCTTTCGTCGCGAGACTGCGTACGGCGCGGGAGTCACGCCGCTCGGCCTGCAACTCGATTTCCGAAACGGCTCAAAGGTGCATCCATTTGCTCACGTCAACGGCGGCTTGCTTTACTTCAATAAGTCTGTGCCGATTGAAGACTCGGGCAGGTTTGCGTGGGTCGCCGAGGGCGGCGGTGGTGTTCGCATCTTCACGTCGGAACGACGTGCGGTGAGTCTAGGCGTCAGGTTTCACCACATCTCGAACGGCAACCGACAAGGTGCCAACCGTGGCCTCAATCAGTTTGTGATTTACGCCGGGTTCTCCGTCTTTAAGTAATGACTTCGCCAAAGACACAACCAGCGCGCGGCATGCGCGACTTTCTATCCGAGGACGTGCGCAAGCGCGAGTACGTCATTGGTGTGATCAAGGAGGTCTACGAGCGTTACGGTTTCGAACCGCTCGAAACGCCGGCCGCCGAGAACATCGAGACTTTGATGGGTAAGTATGGCGAAGAAGGGAATCAACTCATTTTCAAAATACTGAAACGCGGTGTTCACGAAGGAAGGGGCGAAGCGGATCTCGCGTTGCGGTACGACTTGACGGTACCGCTGGCGCGCGTGGTGGCGGAGTATCGCGACAAGTTGCCGAAGTTTTTCAAGCGTTATCAGATTCAACCGGTGTGGCGCGCGGATCGACCGGCGCGTGGAAGGTTTCGAGAGTTTTACCAGTGCGACGTCGATGTGCTTGGTTCGCGCTCGATGATCGTTGAGGCTGAGATTTGTGCTGCGGCGTGTGAGGTGTTGTTGAGACTGGGTTTTGGCGACTTCTGCATGCGCCTCAATCACAGAAAAGCGTTGACGGGAATTCTCGGCGTTGCGGGAGTGGTGTTGGAGAATCACGACTCGGCGCTGATCGCGTTGGACAAGCTGGACAAGATCGGGTCTGGCGGCGTTAAGAAAGAGTTTATGGCGCGAGGTGTGAACGAAGCTGCGGGTGAGCGTTTGTTGAAATTCTTTTCGGACCTTGGATCGCTCGAGCAGGCAGCGGAGATCGTTGCTGGTGAAAAGTCGCAACAGGCATTGAACAAAGCCATACTGGGCCGGATTGTCGAGTTTGTGAGTGACAACGAGCTGGGCGCACAGGGTGTTGCTGAGTTGCAGTCGATC
>Ga0134128_10005041_pt1 | contig 16040 bp, 15 predicted proteins | sample KB31754_FD_96462 | JGI IMG/M metagenome (GOLD analysis project Ga0134128, IMG submission 96462) | Terrestrial soil microbial communities with excess Nitrogen fertilizer from Kellogg Biological Station, Michigan, USA - KB3-175-4 | ecosystem: Environmental > Terrestrial > Soil > Unclassified ...
GATCACCCGATCGACGGCATTGGCGGGCCGATCGGCCGAATTCCCCGCGGCTCCAACCTCGAACTCTTCTTGTTCGACGGTCACACCGTCGGCGTCTCGGCCTTCGATCGCTACCAGGCGGACCGTCCTGGGAGCCATCGACACCCCAAGCACGATGTCCACGTAACGCCTCCAAGGTCTTCTGAGTGCCCGCGGGGGGAAGCCCTCCGCAAGGGCGTGACGGGGCAAACCCCATCCGAACTTGGTGACACCACGCTACCCGTGCGCGGTGAGCCGCGCAGGCGGACTGCCTAAGCAGGCAGGACGTTAATAACCCGGGCCCAGGAACGGATTCTGGGAGCTCCCCGGATACTGCGGATACTCGTTCCCCGGATACTGCTGATACTGCGGATACTCGTTCGCCGGATACTGCGGAGTGGCGGGAGCCTGCTTCTGGGGCACCTGGATCGGTATCGGTACCGGCAGCAGCGGAACGTGGATCCACTCGGTGGTCATCGGCACCGTCGTCGTGGTGCTGGTGGTGATCGGCGCCTCACTCGTGAGAGGAGGCGGCGGTGTCGTCGTGGCCGTCGGCGGTTGAGTCGTCATAGGCGCCGTTGTGGTGATCGTCGGTTGCGGCGGCGCGGTCGTCGCAGGTGCCGTATGCCTCGGGGTGTAGACCGGCGCCGGGGGCGCCGGGTTCACCACGACCGGAGGCGGTGGCGGCGCCGGCGGCGGTTCGGGCGGCGGTGGCGGCGGACTGGGGATCGGTTGCGCGCTGGGTGGCGGGGGCGGCGGCACCGCGGTGGGCGGCGGCGCGGCCGGGCGTGGCGCCACCGGGCTGACCTGCGGCGCCGGCGGCGGCGCGACGGAGGGCGCCGGCGGGGCCTGACGGTTTTCTATCCCGGTCAGCGTGTAGGCCACCCCGCCGACCGCCGTCATGGCGACCAACGCGGACATGCCGATGATCAACTGGGAGAATCGCAGGCGCAGCCAGGGCCGGCGTTCCCGCGGCGCCTCGATGACGTTGAGCCGCATGGACCAGCCGGCCGGACCGTCTTCGTCGTAGGTTTCGCCACCGAACCGCATCCGCAGGTCGCCGGGATCATCGGTTTGCGACCACGCCAATTCGCGATCCGTGAGCGCCTCGTCGTCGATCACCAGCACGTCGCCGGCGCCGAGGTCGACGACGTCGCCGACGGCGTCGGCGGCCGCGAGCAGCCCGATCGATGTGCGGGTCCGCAGATCCAGCTCTTCCCCGCGGGAGGCCAGGATCAGCGCCCCGCAGGCCGCCGCGAACGCCGGTTGCGACGGTGTCAGGACCGGCGTGCGCCCGTGCATCGAGAGCCGTTCGGTCACAAGCGGAATGCGCGCCCCCCCACCGACCGTGACCACCGCCGCAAGGTCAGACCAGCTCTTGCGGTAGCGCACCAGCATGTCGTCGAAGGCATAGATGAAGCCAGTCAGCCGATCCTGGATCAGCTCTTCGAGGTCATCCTGGGTCAACGTCAGGCTGCAACTGCGCCCGCCCAACTCGGCGGCGATGTCGGTGGCCATGTCGGCCGAAAGCCGCTCCTTGGCCGCTCGGCATTGTTCCCTGAGTTCGCCGAGCTGCCCGACGGCGGCGGTGCCGCCCGGGTCGAGGCCGCTGCCGTGGCCCAGTTCCTCGAAGGCGCGCAGCTGCAACTCCTGGTCGATCTCTTCTCCGGACAACGCGGCGTACCGCATTGTGGCGCTGACGAGTTCGAAGTCCCCGGCGATGTTCACCAGCGTGGCCGAGGTGCCGCTGCCGCCGAAGTCGAGCAGCCCGACCACGCCCTCGTCGGGCAGGCCGAGCTCGGATTTCACCGCGGTCACCGACGCGATCGCATCCGAGACCAGGCGGGGCGCCATTCCGCTTCGGACGAACCCCACATGGGTCCGCAAGGCGTCGCGCAGCGCCTGCACCGTACCGGGTTTCCAGTGCGCGGGAACCGCGATGGAGATTTCCGAGCACGCCGCATCCGCGCCGGCGGCGAGCAACATCGCATCCAGAGCCTCCACCGTCAACAGCTCGGGGTCATGCGCGGAACCGTCGGGCGACACCAGTGCGACCGAATCGCCGATGCGCTCGATGAAGCCCTTCATCGGCACACCCGGCTCGGCTAGGGGTGGATTATCTTCGGGCACACCGATTTTCGGTGCACAGTGCGGGTAAAGGGTGAGCACACTGCGGCGGCTAACCGGTGGGCTTCCATTACGCGCAGCGACCAGGTTCGTGGTCCCGATCGACAACCCAAGGGGGTCGAACATAGAGCGAAAACCTTCGTCTATAGGGGTCGGTGGCCAGCGTTAACCATAGCCGCGGACACGCCCAAAGCCGATGGGTTGCAACATCATCGGTATTTGGTCGATGCGGTTGTGTCACCGAAGTGGTACCGCCGACCCCTTGACAAAGTGCGTTTGACTCACACCACGGTGAGCGGCAGCGATCGTCTCGGTTCGAACTGGAAGGTGGAACCGCCGCTGACCTTGGTCACCGACACCTCCGGCAGTTCGGCGGCCTCGGTGTCGGTTTCGACGAACTCGGCGGTCCAGTCGGTGTCGGTACCGCTGACGTGAACCTCGATGCGCCGGTCGACCGCGGTGGCGATCGCCTGCAGCGGTTGCGTCGATTCCGGCGAGCACAGTGAGATCCAGGCGGCGTCGTCGTGCGCCGGTGACCGGTGGACCACCAGCCGCTCGCCCGCGATTTCCGACACGACATAGCCCGGGGGATTGAGCAGCGGGTGCAGCTCGAGGACCCGCAGCAGTCCGTCGATGCCGCCGGGGGACCCTATCGCGCGGTGGATCCGCTCACCGGCAAGCCCGGCCACACCGATTAGGCCGCGGGTGCAGATCGACACGGCTTCGGCATCGTCGGCTGCGCGCTTGCGCACCGCGATGACGAAAGACAGATACAGCAGGTGCATCTGCAAGCAGACCTCGTCGGCCATCCGCACCAGGGCCGAGTGCGAGAACGCGCCGAAGTCCAGATCGGCCAGCAGCGGCCCGGAATAGTCCGCCATCCCCTCATCGGAGGAATCGATGGAGCCGAGTTCCCAACTGGCAGCGTGTGTTTGAAGCACGATGTCGAGTTCCGGAATGGCTTGGGCCTCGGGATAGGACTCGTCGATGATCACCGTCCACAAGCAGTGCGGCTTTCGGTCGGCCGGTTCGCGCGGGGGCCGGTGGACGGGCCGGCACTGCGCGCGCGGATTGGTCGCCACCGCGGTGGCGTCGAAGGTCGGGTCCTCGATGGTGTGGCACATCCCGAAGACGTAGTCCGGCCCCATCGGCTCGACATCGAGCAGCGCGCCGCAGGACGCCAGCTCGAATTGACCGTGCCAGCGGTCATACACGGTGTAGCGGAAATCCATGAACTGCGGCGGAGCGCCGATATCGAGTTGCAAGCCCTTGAAAATGGTGGGCACATCGTTGCCCTCGTAGTTCAGCGCCCGTTGCATGCGCCGGGTGTAGATGGGGCTGGCGGCCGACCACTCCTCGATGGCGATCTGCACCATGTCGTCCCGGCCGAACGAACTGATGCACCACGCCATGCCGGAGCGATCAATCATCTGCCCGATCAGCAGCAGTTCGGGTACCAGGACGGCAAGCTCGGAACGGGTCAAGCGTGCATACGGGGATTGGGCCACGGCCCAAAAATAGACTCGACTATGTTATAAAGTCAACAATGTCCATCGTCGCAGGCCAGACTCCCGGGCGCTCGGTCGGTCCCACCAGGCGAACCACCGCGCCGCGCAAGCGCGGCGATGACACCCGCGCGAAGATCATCGACGAGACGGTCCGCTGCATCATCGAGGAGGGCTTCCCCGCCGCGACCGCCAAGCACGTGGCCGAACGCGCGGGGGTGACCTGGGGGGTCATCCAATATCACTTCGGCGATCGCAACGGGCTGCTGATGGCCGTGGTGGACGACGGGGTGGCCAGGCTGGTGGAGAGCCTGTCGTCGGCCGATGTCAGCGCGTTGCCGCTGCACGAGCGGATCGAGGTGGTGATCGACACCGCGTGGAGCTGCTACAGCAGTCCGACGTCGATGGCGGCGTTCGAAATCCTGCGGGCGACCCGCGGCGGCCTGGGTGAGTCGTCGCGGCGGCACCTGCTCGAAATGAACTCCGCGATCGGCCAGCTCGGCCGGCTGATCACCACCGATCCGGCGAATACTGGTGTGGCCGAGGTGATTTGGGCGACGCTGCGGGGCGTCGTGCTGGCGCAGATGGTCATCGGGACGACGGTCGACTGGAGCCTGGAACGGCGCGCCCTGATCGACATGGTCACCCGTGTGCTGCAATGAACCGATGACCCTCGACGAACTGGCCGACATCGAAGCCATCAAGCAAGTCAAATACCGGTATCTGCGCGCGCTGGACACCAAACGCTGGGACGAGTTCGCCGACACGCTCGCCGAGGATGTCATCGGCGACTACGGCTCCTCGGTGGGCGAGGAGCACCATTTCACCAACCGCGTCGACCTGGTGAACTACATGCGCAAATCGCTTGGGCCGGCGGTGATTACGGAGCACCGGGTGACGCACCCGGAGATCACCGTGTCCGGCGACGAGGCTTCGGGCGGCTGGTATCTGCAGGACCGGGTCATCGTCGCCGACGTCAACTTCATGCTGATCGGCGCGGCCTTCTACCGCGATCAATACCGGCGCACCGAGGACGGCTGGAAGATCAGCGCCACCGGCTACGACCGGACCTATGAGGCGACGATGTCGTTGGCGGGCATCGACTTCAAGGTGACACCCGGCCGCGCGCTGGACTGACCGGCCGGACGCGCTACTTGGTGATCGCGATGACCGCGCCGGGCCGCAGCCATTTCATGATCGACACCAGCTGAGCGTCGTCGACGGCCACACAGCCCTCGGTGGGTTTCCCGTCGGTGGTGTGAAAGAAGAACGCGGCACCGCCGCCCGGGGCCTTGTTCTTGTTGACGCCCATCACGACGGCGTGCTTGTACTGCGGGATTTGCAGGTTCTCGCTTTCGCCCGTGTTAAACGGGCATTGCGCCTTCTGGCACACCTGCATGGAGTTGAAGGTGGCGCTGTGGTCGTCGCCGCTCCACCAGTAGTTGGGGCCGACGACCTGGGTGTAGGGCAGCCCGCCACCGGGATTCGGGGCGGTGCCGAAGGCCGAGTCCAGGCTGTAGACGCCGATCGGGGTGGCCGGAACACCGCTCTTGGCCTGCGGCGCCATCCCCGCCGAACCGACGTGGGTGGGAATGCCGGAACGCAGCGACTGCCAGCCGGTGCCGGTGCGCTGGAAGATCTCCATTGTCGCGTTCGAACCGCCGGTGCTCACCACCGAAACCACCTGCGTCGCATTGCCGACCGCATTCGCGAACCAGGGGGCGCCGGCAGCGGCGCCAATCGGCGCGAACACCCCCGAGGCGAAAATCACGCACGCCGCAGCGCACAGTGACGTGAGCAGTCGGTGCATGCACTCCATCGTCGGACCGGCGCATCGTGGCGGTCAAGTAAAGCTTTAGCCCCAGTTAGGTCACCGCGCCGTGACCAAATGCCCACCGCGACAAAGCGTTAGCGTGCCGCGGCCGGATCCGCCGCATCCCCGATGCTCGCGGATTGCCTGATCGGAGGATGAAAAACCCAGAGGCACAACAGGAAATACAGGTAGCCCAGCGACCAGCCGGCCAGCACGTCGGACGGGTAATGCACGTTGAGCGCCACCCGGGAGATGCCGACCGCCGGCAACGCCAGCGCCACCGCGACGACCGCGATGCGCCGCGTCGCCCGGTTCGCCATCGGCAGGACGAAGAACAGCATCGCGAGCAGGCCGGCGGTCGCTTCGAGCGCATGACCCGACGGAAACGAGGTGGAAGCGGCCGCGACCAGCATGGTCGACGGCCGTGGGCGGTCGGCCATCGCCTTGGCCGCCGCCGTCACGAGCTCGTTGCACGGCGCGCACGCCAGCAACAGCACCAGCGCGGCCCGCAGCTTGCGCATCACCAGGGCGAACACCGTCGCCGCGATCCCCAGCACGGCCAGCGGCCCCGGGCCCAACACGAACGACACCGATTCGGCCAAGCGCAGCCATGACGGGTGTTTGATCGCGGCGGCGTGCGCCCCGTTCAACAGCGACCAGTCCACGCGATACAGCCAATTCCAGTGTTGGCGGTAGCCCACCCACATGAGCGCATAAACCGCCGCGGCCAGCACAGCGATCGCCACGGCCGGCGACGTCTTCGGTCGGGTCATGACCAACCGATACCAGCATGACCCGGGCCGGGGCCGGTTGGCCCGCCGCACGGAATCGCCCGCGTCGTCATACTGGCCCTATGGCCGTCTTTGTCCGCAGGTTGTTCGGCATCGGCAAGCTGCCCGACGAGCTGCATGCCCAGTGCGAATCGGAAGGCCTCAGCTACCTTGCCGATTACGTCGCGGTGACCCGGCGATTCCGCGGCACCATCCCCGGTGTGCGGTTGGCGCACAGTGTCGCCAGCTACACGGGTTCACTGGCCTTCACCTCGGAACGCGTTTTGGCCACGCTGTCCATGTTGCCCCGGCTGGCCGGCCCGACCGTCAATGTCCGGTGGAACGCGCCGCAGACCGGCGCGGCACAGGTGGAGATCTCGTCGACGGGCCTGCAGGTGGATGTCGACGTCTCGCGGGTCGACGAAAAATTCAGCGGCGAGTTGTCGCTGCACTACAAAACCACCATTCCGGCCGATGTGCTCGACGGTCTGCCGCGGCGGTCGCTGGCGTTCGACATGCCGCCGGAATACGTGTTCCGCGCCGTCGGTGTTACCTATAGTCCCTGATCGTGATCCGCGGCCAGGGCGGCTGCCGCAGCACCGCCAGGCTGCCGATCACCGCGGCCAGCAGACCGGTGAGCACCCCGATCAGCGCGATGCGGTTCCCATCCACGGCCGGCGTCCAGGTGGCCTGGCCGTTGCGGATGGCAAAGACCCCCAGCGGTTTGGCGACCAGGATGACGGTGGTGCCGTCGGGGGTCTGATACGGCTCGCCGTAGCCGCGCCCGGCGGCGGGATCGGCGGCCAGCTGGTCGAGTACGTCGGACGGCTTCACGGGACACTTCCCTTCAAGACACGGTCCACGCTAACGCGGATTTCCTACGATGGCTGACGTGACCGGTCAGGCATTCAGCCCGCAAGAGCGCCGGGCCGTCTATCGCGTCATCTCCGAGCGCCGTGACATGCGCCGGTTCGTTCCGGGCGCGGTGGTGGACGAGGACGTGCTGGCGCGCCTGCTGCAGGCCGCGCACGCGGCGCCCAGCGTCGGCCTGATGCAGCCGTGGCGCTTCATCAGGATCACCGACGATGCGCTGCGGCGGCGCATCCACGGGCTCGTCGACGAGGAACGCCCGCTGACCGCCGCCGCCCTGGGCGAGCGAGCCGACGAATTCCTGGCGCTCAAGGTGGAGGGCATCCTCGATTGCGCCGAGCTTCTCGTGGTGGCGCTGGGCGACGACCGCGACCGGCACGTGTTCGGGCGGCGGACCTTGCCGCAGATGGACCTGGCGTCGGTGTCGTGCGCCATCCAGAATCTGTGGCTGGCAGCACGATCCGAAGGTCTCGGCCTGGGCTGGGTGTCACTGTTCGATCCGCGGCGGTTGGCGTCGCTGCTGGATATGCCCGCCGGCGCCGAACCGGTGGCGATCCTGTGCCTGGGGCCGGTGCCCGAATTCCCCGATCGCCCGGCGCTGGAACTGGACGGCTGGGCCGCCCCGCGACCGCTGTCGGAGTTCGTCTGCGAAAACCGGTGGGGCCGCCTCCCGCTACCCTGACTCGTCGGCGCGGCGGGGATCGCCGCAGGACGTTGCGGTATCGTCGCCGGTCGCGAGGCAAGGTGAGAGGTGACGCAATTGACGCCGGGCGAAGCTGGGGACACGGAAGGTAGCACGCGGCACAAGGACAATGTGCTGATCGTGCACTGGCACGACCTGGGCCGCTACCTCGGCGCCTACGGCCACCCGGACGTATCGAGCCCCCGAATGGACCGCCTTGCGGCCGAGGGCATCCTGTTCACCCGGGCACACGCCACCGCGCCGCTGTGCTCCCCGTCGCGCGGATCGCTGTTCACCGGGCGCTATCCGCAGTCCAACGGTCTCATCGGCCTGGCCCACCACGGCTGGGAGTACCGCAGCGGAATCCGGACCCTTCCCCAAATTCTGTCCGAATCGGGTTGGTATTCAGCGCTTTTCGGTATGCAACACGAGACCTCCTACCCGAAGCGGCTGGGTTTCGACGAGTTCGACGTATCGAACTCCTACTGTGACTACGTGGCCGAAAAGGCCAACGAGTGGCTACGGCAAAGCGTCGATGGCCTTGTGGGACAGCCGTTTTTGTTAACCGCCGGCTTTTTCGAGACACACCGGCCCTACCCCGAGGACCGGTACTCGGCGCCCGAGCGCGCCGATGTCGACCCGCCCGATTACCTGCCCGATACCCCCGAGGTGCGCGGCGACCTCGCCGGCTTCTACGGGGCCATCAGCGCGGCCGACGCCGCCGTCGGGCGACTGCTGGACACGCTGGCGGACACCGGTTTGGACGCCAGCACCTGGGTGGTGTTCTTCACCGATCACGGCCCGGCGTTTCCGCGGGCGAAATCCACGCTGTACGACGCGGGAACCGGCATCGGCATGATCATCCGGCCGCCCACCAACCGGGCCGTGGCTCCCCGCGTCTACGACGAACTGTTCAGCGGCGTCGACCTGTTGCCAACGCTGCTGGGGCTGTTGGGAATCGACGCTCCGGCCGATGCCGACGGTGTGTCGCACGCGGACGCCCTGCTGGAGCCGGGCCCGCACGCCACACCGGTGCGCGACCAGGTGTACACGATGAAGACCTACCACGACTCGTTCGATCCGATTCGCGCGATTCGCACCAAGGACTACAGCTACATCGAGAATTACGCGTCGCGGCCGCTGCTGGATCTGCCCTGGGACATCGAGGAAAGCCCGTCCGGGGTGGCTGTGGCGCCGTTCGTCACGGCGCCGCGGCCCGAGCGTGAACTCTACGATCTGCGCACCGACCCGACCGAAACCACCAACCTGCTGGCCGGCGACGGCGCGGACGCCGACGATGTTGCGGCCAACCTTGCTGTCCTGCTGCATGATTGGCGTCAGCGTACCGGCGACGTCATCCCCTCGGAATTCGCCGGCACCCGCATCGCCGCGCGGTACACCGAAACATATCTGCAGATTCATCAGGGCACCAAGCCGACCCCGCGGTCGGCCATCGCCGCCGACCGGGGTATCGAGGAAGGCAAACCCGCGCAGCGCTAGCCGCGACTGGTCCGATGGTGGCGACCCGCTGCGCCCGGCTACGCCGCGCTGGCGATCGCCACTGGTCCGATGGTGGCGACCCGCTGCGCCCGGCTACGCCGCGCTGGCGATCGCCACGGCCGCGCTTGCGGTCGCCACTACGCGCGGCTCGCGCCGCCGACCACGGCGACGACGAACACCCGCCGGAACGGGAAGATCGTCGTTCCGTCGGACCGGGGCGGATAGGCGTCGGACAGCAGCGGAATCAGCTCCTCGCGGAACTGCTCCCAGGTGTCCTCGTCGAGCCGCTCACGCACCGGGACCAGCGCCGTTCCGGTGATCCATTCCAGCACCGGGTGTTCGCCGGCCAGCTGATGCAGATAGGTGGTCTCCCAGACGTCGACCTTGCATCCCGCGTCGAGTAGCAAGTTGGCATAGTGCGCCGGCGGCTGAACCACCGCACCCACGCGAAATGGTATGTCGCGCAGCAGTTTCGCGTACGGCTCCCGGCGGGCCAGCGCCCGCACCGCGGCGTAGGACGGAGACTCGAAGTTACCCGGCATCTGAACCCCGATCCGTGACCCGGGCGTCAGCTCCCCCGCCCACCTCAGCAGCAGGTCGGTGTGCTCGGGCACCCAGTGCAGGGCCGCGTTGCTGACCACCACGTCGGTGTCGGGTTTGGGCTTCCAGTCGCGCAAGTCGCCGGTGACGGCGTCGATGCCGCGCTCCTTGGCGGCGGCCACCATTTCCGGTGAGCTGTCCACCGCCTCGATCACGGCGTCCGGCCAGCGCCGGCCCAGGTACTGCGTCAGGTGGCCGGGCCCGCAGCCGAGATCGACGACGCGGCGCGCCCGCTCGGCGCCCACCCGCGACAGCAGATCGTAGAAGGGCCGGCCGCGATGGTCGGCAAAGGCCAGGTAGACGTCCGGGTCCCACATGTCGGTCCTCCTGATCAACGCGCCGTCGCTAGCCGGCTGATAGCAAACCGTATTACTTCTATGGTGCCCCGGCGCCGCCACCGTCGTCCCGGATGACACCGAAGCGATCCGAAACCGGTCAAACGCCCTGGAAGCGCACGCCTGTCCGGCTACCATCGGCGTTCGTGGCGCCCGACATGGATCCGATCGACCCGCCCGTTCCCGTTCCCAACGTTCCCGGTGCCGATGTACCGGCCGGCGCCGGTGGATTGCCCCACCACTCGGCGTTGTCGCCCCGTCAGCGAATGGTAGTCGAGGCATCGGCCCTCGGTGATCTGGCCCTGCGCACCTGGGTCGCCTCGCTGCTCACCACCACGGTGGCGCCGTTCGTGGCCGCGGGTGCGCTGCGGCAATCCGATGCCGCGGCCGAGCGTGGCAACCTCGACTTCTATGCCGAGCTGGGGGCGGCGGGGGATCCCGCGAAGTCCTTTCCGGCGCCCACCGAGTTGCCGCGAGTCACCTCGCGGCGCGCCAGTCCATTGGCGGAGTGGGTCGCGCGCGGCACAGTCGACAACATCGCGTTTCCCAGCAGTTTCACGGCGATAAACCCCGCCATGCGTGCGCGGTGGAGCGCGTGGGGGTCCAACAACACGGTGCGCGCACAGCACTGGCGCCATGACGACGGGCCGCGGCCCACGCTGTGCGTCATCCACGGCTTCCTGGGGTCGTCGTACCTGGCGAACGGACGGTTCTTCTCGTTGCCCTGGTACTACCGGGCCGGCTACGACGTGTTGATGTATACGTTGCCATTCCACGGCAAGCGGGCCGAAAGGTTCTCACCCTTCAGCGGTTTCGGCTATTTCGCCGGCGGGCTCAGCGGGTTCGCCGAGGCGATGGCCCAGGCCGTGCATGACTTTCGTTCCATCATCGACTATTTGCGCCACACCGGTGTCGACCGCATCGCGCTCACCGGCATCTCGCTGGGTGGCTACACCTCGGCGCTGGTGGCCTCCACCGACGATCGGCTCGAGGCCGTCATCCCCAACTGTCCCGTCGTCACTCCCTCGACACTGTTCGACGAATGGTTCCCGGCCAACAAGCTGGTTCGGGTGGGCCTGCGGCTCGCCGATATCAGCCACGACGAGTTGAGGGCCGGCCTGGCCTACCATTGCCCGCTCACTTACCAGCCGCTGATCCGACAGGATCGCCGGATGATCATCACCGGACTCGGCGACCGGATGGCACCGCCGGACCATGCCGTCAAGCTATGGCGTCACTGGGATCAATGTGCGCTGCACTGGTTTCCGGGCAGCCATGTGATGCACGTGAGCCAGTTGGACTACCTGCGCCGGATGACCGCGTTCCTGCAGGACGTCATGTTCTAGCGGCCACGAGGGTCTCGGTGGCATCCGCGCTGCCGGTCGGCGATGCCCGATGGGCCCCGCCGACCAGGGTGGGCCAGTGCAGCTGCGAGAGCAGGTCCGCGGGCGCGGTCGTGTGTCCGTCCAGCCGCGCCGTGGACAACAGGTCCAGCGTCGTCAGTGCGGGCAGGTGATTTCCGCGCTGCGGGGTCAGCCCGGTCAGCGGCGCCTTGCGGTCCGGCGGAGTGTCGGTCTGGAACGCACACGCCACGGCGACGGTGGGCTCGCCCCTGTCACCGGCGATCTCGAGCGCGGTACAGGTCTCGCGCGCCGAATGCGACCGGATCGCATCCAACGTCTCCGGCAGCACCTCGTCCACCGGGATCTCGTATGCCGCAATGTAATCCGATGCGCCGCGCTGCACCCCGCGCCATCTCTCGCGAGGGTTGGACGTCAACAGCCGCGGGACATCGTCGGGTGCGACGACGTTGGCTTCCCACCCGATCTCCCGGAGGTGGTCGGCCAGCCGTCGCGCCGCGACCTGAGCGGTCTCCTGCAATGGGATTCGCGACGACCGGGCCCGCAGCGCGGCCAGATTTTCCGGGGCGGAGACGGTGAGACCGATCCAGGTCTCGCACCTCGACGCGTCGGAGGCGTTGTCCCGGCTGGTGATCCGGATCTTGTCCGCCCTGATGCCGTAGCGGTCGAGATAGCTCGCGATCAGCGGCAGCGGGAGCACATCGGAGTCGTCCTCCGGTGCGCCGACCCGAACCAGGACGGTCGTCACGGTGGCGGGAGACTCCGGGGTGAACGCATTGCGGCGCCCGATGATCGCCAGGCGGCGCCGCAGCATGGTGGTGAAGTACAAACCACCCCAGGCGCCGAACAGCACGATCACGACGGCGGCGGCGATGCCGAGCAGCCAGTAGTCACGGGGCGATCGCCATGGGTAGGCCATCGCCGCGGGAACAATGGCCAACAGCGCCAACGTGATTCGCCCGCTCCCGGGAATCGGTATCGAATGCTTGCTCACGGGGTGGGATCCTTTCGTCGGCGTGCGGCGATTGCTGTGACCGCGCCGGCCACGGCGACCAGCACGGCCAGCACGGCGGTGCCGGCCACCGCGACGGTCCGCGGTGTGGTGTCCTGGGGCGCCGGTGCCGGGGGCAGGGCGACCTGCTTTTCCGCCGCCCCGGCCGGTTGCTCACCGGCGGGCAATTGCCAGGTCAAAGCTGCCACCGGGTCCACGCTGCCGGCGCCCACCACGTTGGACGGGTCACGGGCTCCGTTGTGCGCGGTCGCGGTGATGCGATGCGCCACCGCGGCGGCGGGCAGGTCGGGATACTTGCTGCGCACCAGCGCGGCGACGCCGGCGACGTAACCGGCCGCGTAGCTGGTGCCGTTGAGGGCGACCAGTCGCTGATGATCGTCGGGCAGACCGTTGGCCAGGCCTCCGCCGTCACCGTTGCCGACCGAAACGATGCTTTCTCCGGGTGCCGCGACACCCACCCACGGGCCCGCCACGGTGAACTTCGACGCCTGGCCATCCGGGGTCAGGGAGGCCACCGACAGCACGTACGGCTGCCAGAACGACGGGATGGACATCGAGGTGACGCCGGCCCAGTTCCGCGGATCGTTCGGGCGGCTCAGGTCGGTGAGCGGATTGGATTCACAAGACGTTCCACCGGCGAACGATCCGGTCGGCCCGCTGTTGCCCGCGGCGGCCACGATCACCGCGTCCTTGTCCACCGCCGCGTAGCGCACGGCCGCCCCAAGGGCGGCCTGGTCGACGGGGCGGTCCACGGGCAGGCAGGTGGCCGAGCCGACGTCGATCACCCGGGCGCCGAGGTCGGCCGCGTGCACGATGGCCCGGGCGAGCGTCGTGACCTCGGATGACACTCGGGCCATCAGCGGATCGCCGCCCGGCGTGCGTGGGGAGAACTTGGCCGACGTCGTTCTGATCGACACCACCCGCGCGGCGGGGGCCACCCCCGAGAAGCCGTCGTCAACCGATGGCTGGCCGGCGATGATCCCGGCGACGAGCGTCCCGTGTCCGTCGCAGTCGGTCAGGCCGTCGGTGGTCTCGACGAAATCGCCACCCGGTTCGACATTGGGCAGCCGCGCGCCCGGGTGCACCCCGGTGTCGAGCACCGCGACCAGTTGACCGTCACCGCGCGAAAACTGCCATGCCGCAGGCAGATTCAGCGCCGCCTGGCTGGGCGTAACGGCGCCCGGATCGCTGCCGGGAATGACCCCGGACGTCGCGCAGGGTCCGCGCTGCTCCATCGGCTGCACGGGCCCCGGCGTCCCGGTGGGCGGAGTGGCGCCGGGATCGACCGTCGGCGGGCTGATCGCGAGGGCCGGCGGACTCGTCCACGTGGCGGTGGCGGGTAACAGGGCCAACGCCGCCGCGAAGCAGGCTGCTGGGCATCGGCGCGGCCGAATCATCGATTGAGCACCGAGCTGAACAAGCCGACCACGAACGCCATGACGGGGATCAACGAGGCGTCGAGCCCGGCGGCGGCGAAGCCCACCAGTCGGCGCACCGGAAGCGAATAGCTCTCCGGCGCAGCGATGCCCGGGTTCAGCGCCACCACGATCCACACCGACAGGAGCGCCAGGAGCACCAGCGCCGCACCGAGGGCGGCGCCGTAGCGTCCGGTCGCGGTGTAGAGCACGAGTAGGACGCCCGCGGCCAGATACGGCTGGGCGAGCAGCCACGCCTTGCAGGCGGCCGAATCCCACACCCGGGCGCGCAGCACCGCGGTCGCGGCGGTCGCCCCGACCACGTACCAGCCCGCCCCACTCAGCGTTTCCGGACGCAGCGCGATCGCCACCGAGCCCAGGACACTGAGCAGCACCGCGGCGGCGATGAATCCGCTCTGGTGCGCGTCGCTGACGCGCACCCGGCGGGGCAGGTCCTGGAGCACCTGCAACGACGGCGCCGACGGCGTGGGATCCCCGGGCGCCGGAATGACCGGCAGCGGGAAGCGCGCCCACAGCGCGGACAGCTGCGCGGCTTCGATGGTGACCAGCAGCGCCGCCACGATCAGCCCGCAGCCGATCGCGACCAACTTGACGTGCCACAGTAATTCGGCGCCGGCGGCCAGCAGCAGCGCCGCCCCCAGCACCGCCGTGGCGGTGAAGAATCCGGCGATCCGCTCGCGTTCGGCGCTGGGCACCATCAAGGCGATCAGCGACCAGGCGGTGACACCGGCTGCGGCCAGCATCACCTGTGCCGAGCCGAACCCGCCCGGCACCGCCAGCACCAGCGCGGCGCCGATGGGCACCAGCGCGGCGATCGAGAGCGCCATGCCGGTACGGGCCGAGCGCGCCGTGACCAGCAGGCCGACGATCGCGGTCAGGGCCGCCACCGCACTGACCGCAACGAGCCCGGCCAGCGCGCCGGTGGCCACGCGGTACGTGACCGACAGGCCGGTCGCCAGGAAGGCCACCGCGATCGCCGCGGCCAGCGCGCCGCGCTGGATATGGGTTGTGCCCCAAGGCTTGAGCCGAGAGGTCGAGAAAATCATGGCGGCGTCGGCGATGTCCTCGACGATGCCGGGTGCGGCCGGACCGACCGGCACCGGTTGCAGCGCCAGCAGATCGCCGTCGACGACTCCGACCGTGTCCAGGCTCGCGTCCAGACTGAACGGCGCGCCACCGATGGGCGCCAGGCTCAGTTGAATCGCCGCACCGATCTCGGCGGCACCGCGCGAACCGTCGGTGTCGTCCGACTCGCCGTTAGCGGTGGCCGGAACCACCAAACGCTGCACCGCAGGCAGGATTTCGCGTAGCGGCAACTCGGCGGGCAATGCCATTTCCGTCAACCTGCTGTCCGCGAGAATTGCCACGCGGACGATCGGCATGACGGTTCCGGACGTCATCGGACCCTCGAAGAATGTTGCGGCCGTTCCTGGAACATCGTGCTCTCTTCTCTAGTTCTTTCAGTGTTGGACGGACAGTGTTGAAGGGGAAAAGTCGCGGGCTAACCGGTGTTCGGAGAACCATCCGGCGTCGGGCAGTTGGGCGGTCAGTTGTTCGATCGCGACGGCGATCGCGAACGGGGTTCCCGGGCTGAAGTTCGAAACCCACTCGCCGTCGAACGCGCGGGACGGGCTGACCAGGACCCGCCCCTCGCCGGTGTCGACAATGCTCATTCCCACCTCGGTGGTGGAGTGCCGGCCGTCGCGGTGGCAACCGGCGACGATCTCGACGTAGCTTCGCGGTCCGTTGAACACCGACTCCACCACCGGACGCGCCGATTGCGGAATACCAAGATAGTCAAGGACTTCGGCCAGCGGAGCGCCGGAACGCAGACGCTCGTCGGCTCGGGCGCCCACCCGGGTGGGCATGCTGAACTCGTGGAACCGGGCCGGTTGCCGCTGCGTGAGCCCGACGGTGAGGACCGGTACCAGCGCGCGCGGATCGTCGATGTCCATGGCGGTGAACGTGATCAGCTGTGCGCTGCGCAACGCGACCACCGTCATCTGTCCCC
>Ga0134128_10005043_pt1 | contig 16034 bp, 17 predicted proteins | sample KB31754_FD_96462 | JGI IMG/M metagenome (GOLD analysis project Ga0134128, IMG submission 96462) | Terrestrial soil microbial communities with excess Nitrogen fertilizer from Kellogg Biological Station, Michigan, USA - KB3-175-4 | ecosystem: Environmental > Terrestrial > Soil > Unclassified ...
CCCGAGGCTCCAGCCGGGCCAGCCGAGCTGCCGGCCTTCGACCAGCGGGTAGACGAGCAGGAACATGGCTGCCCCGGCCAGCACGGTGCCGGTCAGGTCGAGCCTGCTATTACGGGCGGCAGGGGCGACGGCGGGCACGAACCGGATGCCGACGGCGATCGCCGCAAGGCCGAGCGGCACGTTGATCAGGAAGATGAGCCGCCAGCCGTCGAGCCGGATGAGCAAGCCGGCGACGATCGGGCCGAGGATCGTCGCCATCCCGATCGTGGGTCCGAACACGCCGAACGCCTTCCCGACATCCTGTGGCGGGAACATGTCACGGATCAGGCCGAAGCCCTGCGGCACCATGACCGCGCCCACGAGGCCCTGCGCGATCCGGGCGGTGATCAGCACGCCTTCCGACGGGGCCAGGGCACAGGCGACCGACGCGACGGTGAAGCCGACGGCGCCGATCAGCAGCATCCGCTTGCGCCCGAACATGTCTCCCAGGCGTCCGCCGGTCAGCAGGCCGACGGCCATCGCGAGCGTGTACCCCGCGGTGAGCCACTGCAGGTCAGCGTAGGAACCGCCGAGGTCGTTGCGGATGGTCGGGGCGGCGATGCTGACGACGTTCGAATCGAGCAGGTTCATCAGGGCCGCGGCGAGCACCGCGAGCAAGCCTATCCACCGCCAGCGGTAGGGAACAGCGGTCATCGGAACCTCCGGGAGAACTGGCGGAGGCCGACGGGGAGCAGGCTGGGCGCGCCGGGCCTGCCGGTGATGAGGGTGAACCGAGCGTGGCTGTTCAAGGCTTGTCTCCTGGTGGGTTCAGGCGGCAGGGCGAAGAAGGACAATGCAGCCGTGCAGTACGTACGCACCGCTGCTGGCAGCGGACTAGCGGAGCTTGCCGAAGAACTGGCGCAGGTCGCCCACGAGCAGGTCGGGCGCGTCGTGACTGGACCAGTGGCTGCCCCGGTCATAGGCATTCCAGGACACGATGTTCGCGTGATCCCGCTCGGCAAATCGCCGTATGGACTGGAAATCGTCGGCGAACTGCGCTAGTCCGAGCGGAATCGTGGTCGGCCCAGCGGCCGGCGACTGGTGCGCGACCTCGTAGTACATGCGGGCCGACGAGGCGCCGGTGTTGGTGAGCCAGTAGATCGTCGCGATGGTGACCGCGACCTCCGGGCTGACGGATTCCATGAGTAGCTGGCCGATCCAGGCCAGCTGGCCGGCTGGGGAGTCGGCCAGGGCGTGCGCCAGGTTCTGTGGCTTGGTGCCCTGGAGCTGCGAATAGCCGGACATCTCGTCGTTGAATGCCTTCAGGAACTCCAGCTTGCCGAAGTCCTCCGGTGGCAGGCCGTCGAATTCCGCGGGGTCGCCGCTTGGGAAGCTGAATATCTGCGTCACATGCACGCCGATGACATGCTCGGGGTCGGCCCGGCCGATCTCGGGGGAGATCATCGAGCCGCCATCGTTGCCGGCCGCACCATAACGCTCATACCCCAGCCGGCGCATCAGCTCGGCCCAGGCGCGAGCGGTCCGCAGGTGATTCCAGCCCTTCTCGGCGGTGGGGCCGGAGAAACCGAAGCCAGGCACGTCCGGGATGACCAGGTGGAACGGTGTTCCCGGGCCGTCTGGGTCGGTCAGGGCGCCGACAACGCCGGCGTATTCGACGAAGCAGTTCGGCCAGCCGTGCGTCAAGATCAGCGGGACAGCATCGGGGTCCGCCGACCGGACGTGCAGGAAGTGGATGTTCTGGCCGTCGATCGTCGTGGTGAACTGGGGGAGCGCGTTCAGCTTTGCCTCAGTAGCACGCCAGTCGTATTCCTCCAGCCAGTACGCGACCAGGCGGCGAACGTAGGAGAGCGGTACGCCTAGCTCCCAGCCGGGCATAACCGGACCCTGCTGGACACCGTCGGTGACCTGGTCGGCCGGCAGCTCCTGTGCCCAGCGGGTGCGTGCCAGGCGGGTGTGCAGGTCATCGAGCTCGGATTGGGGGATGCTGATCCGGAAAGGCCGGATCACAGGGTGGTCTGTCATGGACACGATGGTGGTGTCCGGCAAGCCAGAAGCGGCAGATGCCGTTATCCCCGGATCGGGTGAACATCTGTCACCGGCAGGCTCGTGACATCTGCATCTACCGCAAGCCGCGCGGATCGGCAATCGTAACTGATTGATGATCATCTCGCTTGTTCCGTCGCATTCGGCCCGCCTATCCTGGCGCTACCGCGGCCGCCGCGGCTGCCCCGGCCACGCAGGCACCGCCAGGGAGGTGCCGTGCGCCATGGGTGAGGAGAAGGCAGGAAGGCTGCTGCGGCTGGCGACCGCCGGCGCGATCGCGTGGAACCTGTGTGAGGTCGGGCGGTTCCTCTATCTCGGCCTGTCGCAGAGTCCGCCGCGAGACGCTGTCTGGCAGGCCGTGGCGACGGCCATGTACCTTCCGCTGCAACTCGTTCTGGTGCTGGGGGCGATCCGGGGCGCGCGTCCCCGGCACAGCTGGTGGCTGCTCGCGGGCGTGGCGCTCGCTATCGGGTTGACGCTGCCATTCGGTGGCGTCGGGATGGTGCTGGTCCTGTGGGTGCCGGCCGGCCTGGCGCTGCTCTATTTCCGGCCTCCGTGGTCGTTCGCGCTGTTCGCCGTCGTGGTCGGGGCGGCAGTCGCCGCGGTGCTGCTCACGTCGGGGCTGTCGGCCCCGTCCGAGTTCGCGGTGTTCGACACAATGGATGTGACATGGGGCGGCGTGGCGCTCGCGGTCCTGGTCTGGCTGGTCCGGGGCATCAGGGAACTGGACGGCGCGCGTCAGTTGCTTGCCGCCAGGGCGGTCATCGCGGAGCGGCGGTGCATTGACGACGAGGTGGACCGGGCAGTCGGCGCGGCGCTGGTGCGCATCATCGCGAGCGGGGAGAAGGCCGCTGGTCTTGTCGGGGCCGGTGACAGTGACGGCGCGCAACGGGAGCTGCGAGCGCTCACCGCGCGTTCACGGGCGGCACTCGCCGACGCGCGTGGCATGCTGACCGGCTACCGGCAGGTGTCGGCTGAAGCGGAACTGCGGGCCGTGGTCACGCTCCTGGCGGCGGGCGGCGTCAAGGCTCACCTGGCACTCCCCGGTACCGGGCTGCCAGCGGAACTGCCCGATTCGTTCCGGGCCCGGCTGCGGGCCCTGGTGGCGGACGCGCTGAGTGACCAGGACGCCATGGGCGAGCGCGTGCTGACGATCACGGCCGCTGGCGGGCGGCTGGATGCCGACCTGCGGGCGCCGGACCCGGTGGCCAAGGGAGGGGCATCGTGATGGCGCCGATGTGGGTACCGCGGAACCCGCGCCGCGCGATGGTGGTGGTCACACTGGTGGTGGCAGCCATCAGCCCGGTCTTCACCAGCCTCGGCGCACCCGATCAGGCGGGACGGGCTCCGCTGGTGCCCGTCATCCTCGGCGCTTGCCTTGCCGCCCTGCAACTGCGGCACAGCTTTTCCGCCGCGGCGGGGAAGCGGCCGTCCCGCGGGCCGTGGACGCTGGCGGCGATGATCGTGCTCGTCTACGCCCCGCTGCCCTGGTACACCTGGAACTGGCTCGCGACGCAGGGACTGCTGACCGCCTCGGCGCTCATGGTGCCTCGCGACCGCCGCGTGGCTATCGTCGCGGCCGCGCTGCCCGCCCTCGGCACGGTGCTGTTCTTCGCCGTGGCCTACCTGTGGATCGGGCGCCCGGGCTGGACGGTGGGTGCCGCTATCTGGGAGATGACCTGGTGGGGCGTCGGCATCCCGATATCCGGCGCCGTCGTCTATGGCGCCGCGCGTCTGGTCCGTGCGGCTGACGAACTGCAGGCCGCCCACACCGAACTGGCGGAGCTGGCCATCGCCCGGGAGCGGCGGCGGAGATGCCGGGACCTGCACGACCTCATCGGGCAGAGCCTGTCGGCGGTGTCGCTGCGGGGGGACCTCGCGCTACGGCTGCTGCCCACCGACCCGGCCGCAGCGGGGACCGAGATCGCCACCCTCATCGACACTGCCCGTGTCACCCTGCACGACGTGCTCAGCGTCACTGGCGACGATCCGGGCGCCGACCTGCACACCGAGGCCGAGGGTGCGAAAGCGCTGCTGGCCGCGGCGGGCATCGATGCGCACATCTCGCTGGAATCGGCCGGCCTCCCACCAGACGCCAAAGCCGTCTTCGCCTGGGCGCTGCGCGAGGGAATCACCAACGTATTGCGCCACAGCGAGGCCGGGACCTGCTCGATCACCAGCTCACACGCGGACGGCCGGGCGCGGCTGGAAATCATCAACGACGGCGCGAGGCCGGCTCCGGCCCGGCCCGGGAACGGCCTGGCCGGGCTGGCCGAGCGCGCGCGCGCCTTTTCCGGTGAGCTGACAGCCGGCCCGGCCCCCGGCGCCACGTTCCGGCTGATTATGGAGCTCCCCGTGGAGGAACTGTGACACAGCGGCTGATCCGGGTGCTGATCGCCGAGGACATGCACATGATCCGGGGCGCGCTCACCGCGCTGCTCCGGCTGGAGCCGGACATGGAGGTCGTCGCGGAGCTCGACCGGGGCGACACAATCGTGGCCGCCGCACTGGCGGCCGCCCCGGATGTTGCCGTCCTCGACATCGGGCTGCCTGGCATGGACGGGCTGTCCGCGGCCGCGGAACTGCACCAGGCGCTGCCCGAGTGCCGCACGCTGGTGCTCACCGGGATGACCCGTCCGGGCAACCTGCTCCGCGCGCTGAAGGTGCACGTCCGCGGGTTCATCCCGAAAGACGCGCCAGCGCAGACGCTGGCCGACGGCATCCGGAGGGTCTTCGCCGGGGAGCGCGTGATCGACCCGGCGCTGGTCGCAGCGGCCCTCGAAACGGGCGCTAGCCCGCTGACGCCGCGAGAAACCGACGTCCTGCGGGAGGCCGAGTCCGGAGTCTCGACCGAGGAGATCGGTAACCGCCTGTCGCTGGCCCCAGCCACGGTGCGGAATTACCTGTCCAACTCCATCAGCAAGACCGGTGCTCGCAACCGCATCGACGCCATCCGCATCGCCCGTGATGCCGGCTGGCTCTAATCTCACCCTAGCGATCCTTTGGGGCGGCGACTTTGACAGTTGAGCCGAGTTTGTCAGGCTGCGGCGGGCAGCCTGGCGTCGGCGAGCCGGCTGTCGATGAGCTGCTCGATGGTGCGGAGGGCGGTGGCGAGCTGGGGCGGGGCCTGGGGCTGCCCGGCGGCGAACAGCGGGGCGAGGACGCGGTCGTGGACCTTGGTGTAGAAGATCGCGAACTTGAGGCCGTCGGGGGTGAGGTCGTAGGTGTTGCAGTGGGGGCGGCGGGTGAGTAGCCCGTTGCGGCGCAGCCGGGCCAGGTCGTAGCTGGCCTGGGTCGTGCCGTAGGGGGTGCCGAGCAGTCCGGTCATCAGGGCGCGCAGGCTCCTGCTGGTGATGCCGGTGACGGCGCCGGTGGCGTGGCACAGGGCGCCGGCTAGGGCCTGGACCCGAGAGTCGCCGAAGCGCATGGCTGTAGCTCTCCGCCCCTCCGGTCCACGGTGGGGTGCGCGATCCGCTCGAAGACTGGATTCGCAAGGACGCAGGCCTGGCCGGCACGTTCAGTGTCCAGCAGCCGGGCGTTGATCGCACGCGCGGCGTCCCGGAGCTCTCCCGGGCAGGCCAGGCGGCGGCCGATCCGCAGGTCGGTGGGTGAGTTGATGACGGTCTCGATGCGCATGGCCCGGCCGTCTTTGAGGTTTATCTTTAGCGGTCCGCGACCGTGTCCACGACGTCTACCTGGCACCTCCGGGTCTCGTCGGAGACACGTTCTCTGCAGCGTGTCGCTGACGTAGCCGAAGTGCGCGAGGGGAGTATGGTCATCGCGTCACCGGGATCGGGGGATGCGGTGATCGTGCACCGGGTGTTATCGGGGAGCGCCGAGTCGTGGACCGTGCTCGGCGAGGATGGACTGCCGGCCGGGCCGGCGGAAGCTTGCCTGGCGTATCTGGCGGCGCTGGAGAGGTCACCGAACACGGTGCGGGCGTATGCACACAGCCTGCGGATGTGGCTGGAGTTCCTGTCCGGCCTGGGGGCTGGCTGGCGCGAGGCCGGCGTGGAGCAGGTCGCACGGTTCGCGGCCTGGCTGCGGGCTCCGGCGGCGAATGTGATCGTGCTGGATGCGGGCGAGTCGGCCCGGACGGCGGCGACGGTGAACCGGCATCTGGCCGCGGTGTTCGGCTTTTATGATTTCCACGCCCGGGCCGGAGTGGGGCTGTCCGCTGACCTGGTCGCCTGGCGCCGGGTGGGCCGTGGCTCGTATCAGCCGTTCCTGCATCACGTCACGGCCGGCAAGCCGATCCCGGTCCGCCCGGTCAAGCTGCCGGTGCCGCAGCGGATCCCGGATACCCTGACCGACGAGCAGATCCGGGCGCTGCTGGAGGCGTGCACGCGCCTGCGGGACAGGTTCTTGCTGGCCTTGCTCGCGGAGAGCGGGCTGAGGATCGGGCAGGCTCTGGGCCTTCGTCACGCCGATGTGGTGAGCCGGGACAAGCTGATCCGCGTCGTGCCGCGCGACGATAACGCCAACGGGGCCCGGGCCAAGACCCGCGGGGTGGACCAGATCCCGGTATCGGCGTCGCTGATCCGCTTGTATTCGGAGTACATGCACGTGGAGTACGGGCCGCTCGATTCGGACTACGTGTTCGTCAATTCCTCGACGTGCACCGCGCCCAGCGCGGCCGCGCCGCCGTCCTCATCGCCACCGCCGAGCAGCTCGGGCAGACCCGGCTGGCCGCCGGCCACCGCAAGGTCGCCGCCAGCCTGGACGCCATCATCCCCGCGCTGGAAGCCCTCGACCGGAGCGCGCCCGATGCGCCCTGACAACAGCCGCTACCTGATCCAGTCCGCCCAGCGTCGGCACGAGGACGCCCTCACCCGGACCCGCGACGCCCTGAAAGGCCTCGACCGCGACGGCGAGCAGATCACCTTCCGCGGCGTGGCCGCGGCCGCCGGGGTGTCCCGCGCCTGGCTATACCGCCAGCCGGCCCTCCGCGCCGAAGTCGAGCGGCTGCGAGCAGCAGCCACCCCAGCCTCCGGCCGGCCGCGCCCGGCAGCCCAGCGCGGTACCGACGAGTCCCGGCAGCAGCGCATCGAGGCCCTGCTAGCCGACAACGCCAGGCTCCGAGCCGACAACACCCGCCTCACCCAGCACGTCGCGGTGCTTCTCGGCGAACGACGCACCACGCAGATCCACGGCTGACCGCCGCCGCCGGCAGGGTCCCAGCACGCCTCAGCGACATCTTGCCGACGCGAATGACCAGCTCAGCGACCCTATTCCAAGATCAACTATAGATAATGAGGTACTGCTTGATCCGGGAGTGGCGGTAGAAGGCGTTGATGGTGACCTCGGCGCCCCGGGTGACGACCTTGGTCTTGAACGTGCCCCGGATGGCGCGCTGGTGGCCGGTGATGATGCGGCGGTTGAAGATGATCTCGATGGTGTCGGGGCGGCCGAGGTCGAGGTTGTCGGTGACCAGCGCCTCGAAGAATGTCCTGGCGTGGCGGGGCTGGGTGAATACCAGGGTGCGGGAGACCTCGACCTGGGCCATCGAGCATTCCCGCCAGTACCCGGCCTCCTGGTCAGCGGTACCCGGCGGCACCGGGAGGCGGGACAGCCAGCGCTGGAAGAACACGCTGATGGTGCCCGGCTGCAGCGCGTCGCAGATCTTCTGCAGCACGGCGGGGTCATCGCAGGCGGCGAACCCGTTCGACAGTTCCGAGAAGCGGAGCCCGGCCTTGCGGCACTGCTGCTTGCCCCACTCGTGGCCGTTGACCCATTCTCTGAACTTTTCAAGATCACGAAGGTCGGCGTCGCGCGGCTGTCATGAGCGCGCCATGCCGGGTGTGGTGACGGTGCGGCTGGCGATGTCGGGGAAGCGGGGAATGCCGAGGTGGATGGTGGAGCGCCGGGTGGCGAGCTCGTCGAGCTGAGCGAGCTTGTGCCGGGCGGCAGCGAGGCTGACCTTCAGGCCCTCGGCCTCGCCGAGCCAGCCCTCGCGCTGAGCTTCGCCGCGAAGGTGGTCTCGATCCGGTTGCGCCATCTGGCGATGACTTTACAGGACCGGTGTGCTGGCAGTCATCTTCTTCCGGCAGGCGCGCGCAGCCAGCGCGGCCCGGAACTGCTCGAAGGCACCGCGCAGCCAGCGAATCCGGCGGTTGGCCTCGCTTTGGTGCAGCACCACGGGGAACAGGTGGCCCCAGTCCCGGGCCACCTCGGCCAGGAAGCCTGCCTCGCTGCGCCGGCCCAGCAGATGATGGCCTCTGCGGGCAAGGGACTTCGACAATCGCTTGTCTTCCGCAGAGGCCGCCTTGCGATCAAGCCGGCATGCGGTGCCTTGATCTGTCCGGCGGCTGGCTCCGGGCCGTAGCATTGCGAGGTGGTTGCCTACGACGTGTTCCTTGCTGACTGCCCGGCGCGGACGACGCTGGATCTTGTTGCCGATACCTGGTCGGTCATTGTCGTCGTGGCGCTGGGCCGGGGCCCGGCCCGGTATACCGAGTTGCAGGAGCGGATCGGGGGGATCAGCAAGAAGATGCTGACCCAGACACTGCACAAGCTGGAAGCCAACGGGCTTGTGGAGCGACGGGCGCTGCGCACTGCGCCGCCGGGAGCGGAGTACCGCCTGTCCGACGTCGGGCGCACACTGCTGGAGCCGGTGCGGAGCCTGTCACGGTGGGCGGAAGAGCACACCGAGGCGCTGCTGGAGGCTCAGGACAGGGCCGCGGCGCCTGCGGGCGGCTGAAAGGCACCGATCGGTTCCCCACGCAGTTCTAGCGTTCCTTGCATTGCAACGACGATGCAGGAGGACACGATGCGGATCGGGACACTAGGCGCGGGGATGATGACCGAGGCACTGGCCGGGCATTGGGTTCGGGCCGGCCACGAGGTCATGGTGGGCGGCCGCTCGCCGGGGAAGGCGGCGGAAACAGCCAGCCGGATCGGCGCCCGGCCAGGGACGCTGGCCGAGGCCGCGGCGTTCGGCGAGGCGATGCTGCTGGCGGTGCGCCGCGACGGCCTGGTCACAACGCTGGAGCAGGCCCGCGCGGGTGAAGGCTCGCTGGCGGGCAAGACGGTCATCGACTGCGGGAACGCAGTGGATGTCAGCGACTTCTCGCTGGTCACGTGGGAGGGAAAGTCACTGGCCGAGCAGGCGCAGCACCTGGCACCAGGCAGCCATGTGGTGAAGGCGTTCAACCTCGCCCACGCGAAGGTGTGGCAGATGAACCCGCCGGCCTTCGACGGGCGTCCGCTGGCGGTGCCGTTCGCTGGCGATGAGGAGGGTAAGAAGGTAGCACATCAGCTCATCGCCGACGTGGGCAGCGAGCCGTTGGACACGGGCGACCTGCGCCAGGCGCGCCATCTGGAGGCCATGGCCATCGTGGTCATCCGGCTGCTGTTCAGCGGGTATGACCCGCACTCGGTATTCGCGTTTGTCAGTCCCGGCCGCACCGGTCAGCCATTCACCTCCAGGTAAGCCCAGATGGAAATGGACAACGGCGTGGGCATGCACGCATGGACTGCCCAGGGGCCGCGTGACCCGCTGGCAGGCAACGGCCGGGTGTGGCTGTTTTGGAGTGAGGGTCAGGCGGCGAGTTCGAGGCCGTGCTGGTAGCGGCTGACGTGGTTGCGCTGGTGTTCCCGGGCGATGTGCCAGGTCCAGTAGGTGTCGTGGTCGCCGCTGGCGTGGAGGGCGCGCAGCCACGGTACGGCCGCGCCGGCTTCACCCTCCTGCGCCACCGCATCCTGCTCGGCTGACACCACGATCCGTCACCACCGAAAGCGAGACAGAGCCGCGGATTCGGTGTCACCCTGTCCGTCGGCGTGCTCGCGTCCCTGGTCAGCGCCCTGGTGGTGACGCGAGTGCTCGCCGAGTGGGCGGCCAGCCGGCCGACGGTGAGGCGCCGGCCCCGCCTCAGCGGGATGGCGGCGGGCCTGATCGCCTCAGCTATCCAGCTGCGGCGGTCAGCGCCAGGCTGAGGCTGGGATAGATCTGCAGCAGCTGGTCGAAGCCCAGGAGGCTGAGCGCGCGGAGGACGTCGGCTGTCGGTATGACGAGCCGCAGCTCCGCGTGGTGGGTGATCGCGGTGTCACGGGCGAGCAGGAGGCTGCGCATGCCCGAGCTGTCGCAGAACGTGGTGGCGGACATGTCCGCGATCACCACCGCCACGCCGGGCCGGAACGCGGCCCGCAGCTCCCGGGCGACCTGGCCGGCATTGGTGACGTCGATCTCGGCGGGCAGGGCGATTATCTCCGGGATCACCAGCGGCGTGACCGTGCTGCGGTCACCATGGCGTTCCATGCAGCACCTTCCAGCCCGGTCCGCCGCCGCCATCCCGGCCCAGGCGTGCCAGCAGACAGCGGCTGGTTGGACAACCTGTCCAGACCATTGTGTCCCCGCATGCCAGTCCCGTCCACCGCCCACCCGGGCCGTCGGTCACCACCGCGTCCCGAACCCGCCCGCGACGGCAGCGTCGAACCGCCGCCTGGTCTGCTCCGGTCATGATGGCGGGGCCGGACCGGGCAGGCTCATGCACAGGCGGATGGTGGTGCCTCCTGGCCAGTCGTGGATGTCGACGGCATCGCAGACCTGGCGCACCACCCGCAGGCCCAGCCCCCCGATGACATCATCAGGCGGCCTTTCCCGGCTGGCCTGCAGGTCACCGATCGTGCCGGTGTCGCGGAACTCGCAGAACACCGCCCCGTGCTGCGACCAGACGCGCACCCGGCCACCGCTGTCGGCGTGGGCCAGGGTCCTGGCGGCCACCTCGCTGGCCGCCAGGACCAGGTCGCCGACCCGGGTCGCGGGCAGGCCCGCCAGCGTGGCCTGCCGCCGGACGAACTCGCGCACGGCGGCCAGGTCGTCACGGTAGTCCATGGCGGCGACCTGGCCGGGCGGTGCCCGGCTGGACCGGCTGCGTCGATGGGGCCAGGCTGCCTGGCTGCTGATGCGCGACTGCCTGGATACCCAGGCCCATCAGCGCTGTTCAAGATGCCGACCGCGGAGAAGCAGGATCCGTGTGCCATGTGGCCGTCCAAGGCACATGGCGCCATCAGGCAGGCTGCTGTGGACGACCGGGTCAGCGCCGGCAGTCATGCCCCACGGGGACGTCCAGCGAGAATGCCTGGAAGACCTGTTCGGGCGCTGAGCCTCGGCTACCTCCGTCTCGCTGACGCGCAGGTAACGCGGCCAGCTCCTGGTCGTTCGGGCTGCGCGCGAACTGCTGGGTGAGTCCGGCGGCGCCCGTGCGGATCTCCAGCGGCTATTCCGGCGTGGAGCGGCGGACGCGGACCCGCCAGCGCTTGTCCTGGGCATCCCGCCAGTAGTCGTGTCCGCTGGCAGGCGTCCGCCCGTGACCACGCGCCCGCCGGAGGTCACGATCGCGGGATACGCAGGTCGCCGGCGCGGCGCGGACTATGGTCCTGCGGGCCCTGGGACGTTGGCCCCTAGGCGGCCCGGCTCGCTGACGGCATCGTGTGGGGCTCTGGGGCGGCGCTCCCGGAGATAGCAAGGTAATGGGTGAGGGGCGATGCCAGGACACCAGGACTCAGGCGTGCCGACGAGGCTGGCGGTGCCCTCCTGGACGCGGGCAGCGGCCCGGTCTGCCCCCTTCCCTCATTGGCATCCAGCCTCGCCTCGGAGGCGACGCCCGCATACCGGCAGTACCGCTAGGACAACGCTATCCGCGCTGACGCCAGGTCACGCCCAAGAAACGCACCATAACGGCCGGCCACCGGGCAATGCTGGCGGCATGCTTCCGTTGAGGCGAGGCTCAGGATGCGACGGCTGAGCTCGTCGCGGCCCGCCAGAAGCCCCTCGGACGGCCCCGACGACTGGTGTCGGCAGTGCCTTGCCGAGCATCGCGCCAATGCCGGCGCCCGGATTGAACCTGAGCGGTTCCCTACGGTTCGGTAGCTTGTCAGGGATGAGCCAGCGTGCGAGTGGGCAGTCGGCACGGTCGGCGGGGCCGATCACCTTCGGCGTGCTTGGCCCGCTGGAGGTGCGGCGTGGCGGCGAACTGGCCGGCATGGGGACGCGCCGTCAGCGTAAGGTCCTGGGCCTGCTGCTGCTGGAACCCGGCCAGTGGCTATCGGCCGACCGCCTGATCGAGTTGCTGTGGCTGGATGAGAACCCGCCCCGGACGGCCAGGAACGTGGTCCAGGTGTGCGTGTCCCGGCTGCGTGCTCTGCTTGGTGACGGAGTGCCGCTACTGACTGCGGGCGGCGGGTACCGCCTGGAGGTTGATCCTGGCGATATCGACGCGGGCCAGTTCCAGTCCGCGGTGCAGCGGGCCGAGGGGGCCGCCGACGCGGAGGCTGCCGACCTGCTGCGGTCCGCCCTCGCGTTGTGGCGCGGCCCGGTGCTGGCTGGCACCTTCGAGGATGAGCTGCGGCTGCGGCTGTGCGGCGGGCTGGAGGAGGCCCGCCTGGCCGCGACGGAAAACCGGATGGACGCGGAACTGCGGCTGGGCCGGCACGGCCAGGTCACCAGTGAGCTGACTGACCTAGTTGCGGCTCACCCCACTCGCGAGCGGTTTATTTATCAGCTCATGCTGGCCCTGTACCGGGATGGGCAGGCCTCGCGGGCGCTGGAGATCTACCGGCTGGCCCGAGCCAGGCTCACGGCCGAACTGGGCATTGACCCCGGTGCCGGACTGCAAGGTCTCGAGGTAGCGATTCTGCGCAACTCCGCTGACCTGCAGCCGCCGAAGCTGGCGGCCGACACGGGTGCGGAGCCCTCCGAACCTGAGCCGGGAGCGCCGGCGGGAGAGCTGCCCGCTGCGCCTGCGCAGCTTCCCGCCCCGGCCCGCGGATTCACCGGGCGGGACCAGGAGATCGGATGGCTTGATGAGCTGGCCCAGGGTCAGGGCAGCGAGCCATTAGCGGGGCGAGTCGCGGTGCTGGCCGGAACGGGCGGGATCGGCAAGACCGCGCTGGCGGTGCAGTGGGCGCATCGGGCGGGCAGCAACTTCCCCGATGGTCAGCTCTTTGCCGATCTGCACGGCTATGCCACTCAGCCGCCCGCGCGCCCCATCGACGTCCTGGCCAGGTTCCTGCAGGCGCTGGGCGTCGACGCGGATCAGATCCCGCACAGCACCGAGGCCGCGGCCGCGGCGTACCGGACCCGCCTGGCCGGCCGGCGCGTGCTGATCATTCTCGATAACGCGGCGGACGCCGATCAAGTCCGGCCGCTGCTGCCAGGCTCGCCGAGCTGCATGACCATCGTGACCAGCCGGAGCCGTCTGACGGGCCTGATCGTGCGGGACGCGGCGCTGCCGTGCCGGGTCACCACGCTCAGCGCCAGTGAATCGCGCCTGCTGCTCGCCCGGATCGTCGGTGACACCCGGCTGGCCGCCGAGACCGATGCGGTCAGCGACCTGGCCGGATTGTGCGGAGGGCTGCCGCTAGCCCTGCGGATCGCCGGGGCGCACCTGACGGAGCAGCCGCACCGCTCCATCGGCGACTACGCGGAGGCGCTGCGCGCGGGCAACCGGGTGGCGGCGCTGGCGGTGACCGATGACGAGCACAGCACGCTCACGACGACCTTCGACTTGTCCTACCGCCGCCTTGATGATCCGAGTCGCCGCCTGTTCCGGCTGCTGAGCCTGGTTCCGGGGACTGACCTGACGGCCCCGGCGGCGGCCGCCCTGATGGCGTCATCCGCCGAGACGGCAGAGCGGCTGCTGCGCCACCTGGCTGCCGCTCACCTGTGCGAGGAGACTGCCGCGGGCCGGTTCACCGCACATGACCTGCTGCGCGCCTACGGCGCCGGCAAGTCGCAGGCCGAGGACACCGGGTCGGACCGCGCGGCGGCGGTTGGCCGGCTGTTCAGCTGGTATCTGTATGCCGCGGATGCGGCGGGCACCGTCGTGTCCCCGCGTACCGTGCGGCTGCCGCTCCCGCCCGCCGACGCGGACACTGCGCCTGCAGCCTTCGCTGACCGGCAGGAGGCGCTGGACTGGCTTGAGGCCGAGCGGTCGAATCTGATCGCGGCGGTCCGGCATGCCGCCGTTCATGGCCCGCGGGAGATCGCGTGGCTGCTCCCGGACGCACTCGATGGCTACCTCGGCCAGCAGGGGCATACCATCGACCGGTTCACCGCGGCCAGGGCCAGCCTGGCGACCGCGACCGGGGCGGCCGACGCGCCCGCCATGGCAGCGGCGCAGATCATCCTGGGCCGGGCACATCACGCCGCGGGCGAGGACGAGCAGGCCCGCAGCCAGTACCAGGCCGCCCTGCGCACGGCCGGCGAGCTGAGCTGGCCGCAGGCCCGGGCGACGGCGCTGGTCGGCCTGGGCGCCATCGCGGGGTCGAGCGGACCGCTGCAGGACGCGCTCAACCACTTCACCGAGGCCCTGGCCATCCGCCGGGCGGCGGGCACGGTCACCGGTCAGGCCGACCTCCTGGCCAATATCGGCCGTGTCTGCGTCGACCTCGCCGAGCTCGACCGGGCCGTGGACTGCTGCCAGCAAGCCCTGGCCCTCTATCAGCGGGAGCACTCACCGCGAGAGTCGCACGGGTGGTTCTGCCTGGGCTGTGCCCAGCACGCCAGCGGCGACCTCGCGGGCGCACGCGAATGCTTCGACCAGGCCCGCCAGCTCGATCATGAGCTAGGCACCGTGAGCAACGAGGCGCGCGAGCTGGCCGAGCTGGCGGCGGTCGCGCTGGACGCCGGCCGCAGTGACGAGACCAGGGCTCTGGTCACGCAGGCCGTGGCGATGGCCCGCGAGGCCGCCGATCCCGAGATCGAGTGCATCGCAACGCTCGTCCTGGCCGACGCCAGCCGCCGCGGCCGGGAGCACCAGCTGGCAGCCCGCCAGTACCGATCCGTCCTGCGGATCGCCGGGGCGCACGGCATCAGGCTGATGGAGGGCCCGGCCCTGGTCGGGCTCGGGTTCACCTCGCTCGCGCTCGGTCAGGCGCAGCAGGCCGGGAAGGTCATCGACCGGGCCCTGGCAGTCCGCCAGGAAACAGGCCACCGGCTGATCGAGGCCGCCGCGCTGCGGGCTAGGGCCGGCCAGCAGCTCCTGCTCGGCCGGCTGGAGCAGGCGGCGGCCGTGGCGGAAGAGGCGCTTGCTCTCACTCACCGGACCGGTCAGCGGCTGGAGCAGGTTCGTGTGTTGCTCGTGCTGACCCGCATCAGCCAGCGCGCCGGGGACCGGGAGGGGGCGGCCGCCCACTGGCGGACAGCCAGGGACATCGCCGCCGAGCTGGGCGCGCCGGAAGCATCCGAGCCAGCGCCGGGCTAATGGACGATCGCGTTTCACTGGCTACGGCAATCTGACTGCAAGAAAATCGTCAGTTAATAATAAGCGACCCTTCCTACGGTGTGGCTGTTGACGGCGCCCGGCAATGCGGCGCTGCTTATCCATTCCGAGGAGGAATGATGCCTGCGTCCGCTCTTCAGGACCTGACCGCCGTGGATGTCACCGAGGTGGCCTGGGACGAGCTTGTCCGCTCCATGGCCGGTGAGCTGCCGGATAACAACCCGATCGGCAGCCCGAGCTCGTGCGGGGACCTCGACTGCGACTGCCACTTCTGTGATGACTAGCCGTCCACGTACCTGACGTAGTCAAGCTGGCCTGCGGGGGCAATCCAAGTGTCCCCGCAGGCCGGAAATCCGAGGCACAGGAACGGGACTTTGCGAAATGATTTCTTCTTGCCTCCCGCGTACGGGCCCCGCCGACGAGTTCCTGCCGACCCTCGACTCGCTGGTCTCCCCTTACGGAGTCGTGGCCGCGGTCGGGCCGGCCGGTGCTGCCTTTCGCGGGCCTGCTCAGCTGGCCCAGTTCAGGGCGACGGCCGGGCGCGGGGCCGGGCGCAGCAAGACGAAGGCCCTGGCCGGTGGCGGCCGTGCCCTGGGCTCGCCCGCGCAGGCTCGCCTGGTGGCCATCGCCGAGGCTGCCGAGCGGTACGCCGCGGGTGACTTCCTCGGCGAGCCACGGGTGCACGCTACGTACGCCGAGCTCGACGGGCTCGTTCTCGATCCTGCTCGTTTCCCGCGCTGCTCCGCGGCCGAGCTGCGGCGGCCCGGC
>Ga0134128_10005044_pt1 | contig 16033 bp, 11 predicted proteins | sample KB31754_FD_96462 | JGI IMG/M metagenome (GOLD analysis project Ga0134128, IMG submission 96462) | Terrestrial soil microbial communities with excess Nitrogen fertilizer from Kellogg Biological Station, Michigan, USA - KB3-175-4 | ecosystem: Environmental > Terrestrial > Soil > Unclassified ...
AGCGGACCGACTTGTGGTTGGACACGAAGCCGGCCCTAAACCATCAACCTTCCAAGAAAGGATGACGATTATGGATTGCCATAGTAGCGCAACAGCGCGCTCAGAAGCATCTCACGCAACCGGAACAGAACCAGCCAGGACCATCAGCGACGCTCTAAAACGTCGAGCTCAATCAGTCATAAACGATAGGTCGATCGATTCCGAGAGCCGGGCTCTTGTCCGCTATGCGCTCGAAATAAACGACCCGTGTCTGGCTGACCTTGTACGCCGCGCCGATGCCGGCGAAAGCATCGTCGCAGCCTTAGAGCGCTCCGAAATATCTGAAACCATCGAAGAAAATTGGAGCGAAGAAAGGATCGAAACACTCGCGGAAATAATCTGCCGGGTGGGTGACGAACCTGACACTAAATCCGCCGCGTTGTTCGTCCTGATGGGCGCGATTGAACACTCAAACGATCCCAAATTACTCGCGAACACAGCCAAACATTTTGCATTCAGTCGCTGCGGAGAACTCAACCTGTACGGCATGGTTGACGCTCAACTTGCGGTCGTTGAAGGGGAGTTGTTGGCGAGCGACGCGCTAAGATCCTAATGCGTTCCGAGGTTCGGAGTCAGCCCTCAAACGGGCTGTTACCAGTCTAAACCACAATCATTCTGAGAGCCCCGAAGAGCATTGCCAAGGGCTCTCAGCCACTAATAAAATCGCGCGGTTAGTTCAGCTACAATCGTCACCACAGCAACGTCATTCGTTTCAATTACTCCGCCTCCCAATGCTTTCGTATTTGGTAAAGATGACTGAGATGACAGGCTTGACGGCCTGCCGGGACGAGGCGTTCAAGCCTCAATACACATCATTTCGTGGGTCGATAGATACAGCCGAATAGTTGCGCTGCGCCAACCCAGATCGAGAGGATCAACCATCCCGACATGAGCCTTAGATAGCCTCCAAAAGCGGTTCGCCCTCTCTTCAATGAAGACCCTATACTCGCCTTGACCAGCTTATTCCTTCGCGCCCATTAACGACTTCAATGGATCAGCATTTCACGATCTCCGAGCACTTCTTTCGGCATAGCTCGCAAGTGCGTTTTCTGCCAGTTCCGACACTCTGTGCTTCGCATTGACGCGCAACTTCTTCCAGTCTTCGCTCGTCAAACTGTCGTCGGCGAGCATCTGAAATCCTTGAGTTATGAGGTACTGTGCGCGTACTAAATGATGGAACAAAAACCGGTCGCCGCTCGTCAATTCATCATTGCGGCGGAGCTTTTCCAACAGCGCTGAGCGAGCCCACTGGTGCGGACTTTCTTGTACCGTTGCAGCTCTTTTTTCGATGTCGCTCCATTCTTCTTCGGTAATCCGAAAGGAGATTGTTCTTTCTTTTTCGGGTCGCATCATGACCTACCTTTAGCTTAGATTTCTGCTGTCGGCGGTACAAGTCTCATGCCAGCAGGTGCAAACAATTGCTTGCGCGTGCAAGCACGTCCTCGTAAGTCCTGCCGTTGTCACTGTCTACATACGCAAGCAAAAGTTTGCGTGCGTGTGCACCTGAAGGGGTGACGTGTCAAATAAATCAGGTGCAAAGCACCTCCATTCGCATTCATACTCTCGCAACGCAAATGAAATTCGTCCGTTTGATTGGTTGATCGCTGGCGCGGTACTCACGCAATTCCAAGAGGATCGTTCGGCTTCAAACTGTCGGTCGCAACGTACTGAAGCTGCACGTGGTTTGCCTCGAAATCACGCGTGTCGCGCCGCTCGTCAGTCCCCGGTTTTATGTTCCGCCTAGTTCAGATTTGGGCGCTCAAACATCCCTCGAATCCGCTGGACACTCATTGCACGGTGCGTGCTAAACTTCCTCGTCTGCTGGCATCCCATCTTCGCTTTTATGGCGCACTCGCACCCTTCGGTTCCCGGGTTCGGCTTTCCCAGTAGGCCCATAGATTCGCAACCATGAAAGACTATTCATCGCTACCGCGGGGTGGATGATGCCGGAGATTGGTATCATCGAGAGTAGGAATTACTCGGAGACTAATTTAATTTTACGAGCGCGACCGAAGCTGCTTTTCAAGCCTGGAGACTCCCCCAGATCAAAACGTCCGAACTTGCATAACGTACATCGATTCAACTGGCATGGAACAAGGCACACTTAACTGGATCGCAAATTTTATCTGGGGCATTGCGGACGACGTACTTCGAGATCTGTATGTCCGTGGCAAATATCGCGATGTCATTCTCCCAATGACGGTTTTGCGCCGTCTCGATGCGGTGCTCGAGCCGACGAAGCAGGCCGTTCTCGATATGAAGTCCTCCCTCGATAAAGCCGAGGTGGTTCATCAGGATCAGGCTCTGCGTCAGGCGGCGGGCCAGGCGTTCTACAACACATCGAAGTTCACTCTTCGTGATTTGAAGGCCCGTGCTAGCCAACAACAGCTTCGGGCAGATTTCGAGGCATATCTTGATGGCTTCTCTCCCAATGTTCAGGACATACTCGAAAACTTCGAGTTCCGAAATCAAATTCCGCGTCTGTCGAAAGCCGACGCACTCGGTACTCTCATCGAAAAGTTTCTCTCGCCGGATATCAACCTGAGCCCGAATCCGGTGCTGAATAGCGACGGCACGATTAAGCATCCTGGTCTTGATAACCACGGCATGGGAACGATCTTCGAAGAGCTCGTTCGACGCTTCAACGAAGAAAATAACGAAGAGGCCGGTGAGCACTGGACACCGCGCGACGCGGTGAAGTTGATGGCCAAGCTGATCCTGCTGCCTATTACAAACGAGATCGAGTCGGGCACCTACCTGCTTTACGACGGCGCTTGCGGGACAGGCGGGATGTTGACAGTTGCAGAAGAAACTCTCCAACAACTTGCGGCGAGTCATGGCAAGCAGGTAGCGACGCATCTTTACGGGCAGGACATCAATGCTGAAACGTACGCGATCTGCAAAGCCGACCTCTTGTTAAAAGGAGAAGGCGATGCTGCTGACAACATAGTTGGTGGCCCGGAACATTCTACGCTCTCTAACGACGCGTTCCCTTCGCGTGAGTTTGATTTCATGCTGTCGAATCCGCCGTACGGCAAAAGTTGGAAGAGCGATCTTGAGCGCATGGGCGGCAAGGACGGGATCAAGGATTTGCGTTTCGTGATCGAGCATGCCGGAGATCCTGAATACTCGCTGATCACTCGATCGAGCGATGGCCAAATGTTATTTCTCGCCAATATGCTCTCGAAGATGAAGCAAGACACGAAGCTCGGGAGCCGCATTGCAGAGGTACACAACGGCTCATCACTGTTTACGGGTGACGCCGGGCAGGGTGAGAGCAATATTCGTCGCTGGATAATCGAGAACGACTGGCTCGAAACCATCGTCGCACTGCCGCTGAACATGTTCTACAACACCGGCATCGCGACTTACATTTGGGTGCTGAGCAATCGCAAGCCTGAGCATCGCAAAGGCCGGGTGCAACTCATCGATGCGACACAGTGGTACAAGCCGTTACGCAAGAACCTCGGCAAAAAGAACTGCGAATTGTCGGAAGGGGATATTCAGCGCATCTGTGACACGTTCCTCACTTTTGCGGAAACCGAGCAGTCTAGAATCTTTCCAAACGAGACGTTCGGGTATTGGAAAGTTATTGTCGAACGCCCGTTACGACTTCGCGTCGATCTTGACGAAGACTCCCGTATGGTATTTCGCAAAGCATGTGAAGATGCGGATGAGTTACCGCTTGCGAGCGTCATTAATCGCATCGCCGACTCGATCGGAGCAGGACCACACATCGACTTCAACGTGTTCGTGGCTAAGGTTGAAGAGGAGGCGGAGCAACACAACGTAAAGCTGACATCGAAGAGACGAAAACTGCTGAAGGACGTGCTCGGAAAACGAGATGAGCAAGCAAACGAGGTAATTAAACGAGTCTTGAAGAAGGGTGCGGAAGCAGATCCCATACGGGGACGATACGCGAGGGCTATTGAAGGCAAAGAAGCAATCATTGAGTACGAAGCCGACAGTGACTTGCGTGATATGGAGCAAGTGCCGTTGCTGGAAGAAGGCGGCATCGAGGCGTTCATTCGTCGCGAAGTCCTGCCTTATGCTGCTGACGCGTGGTATGACGCCGAGACGGTGAAGACGGGTTACGAGATCAGCTTCACTCGCTACTTCTACAAGCTGCAACAATTGCGCACACTTGAAGAAATCAAAGCTGACATTCTCGCTTTAGAGAACGAAACGGATGGCATGTTGAACGAAATACTCGGAGCGGCGCATTGTGGCTGAACGTACAGACTTGCTGACCTCAATCGCGACAACGATTCAAGACTATCGTGCTGGAGAATTGGCCAAGCCGACATCAAATCACGTCGAAAGATGGATACAACAATTCGACACTGTGGTTCAACTACCGATGTTGCGCGAGTTGAACCATGTACTCGACAAGACGTACTTTACTAAAGCGTCAGTAAGTAGTTTCTTTTCTGATTTGATTACTCACCAACAACTTGCTGGCGAGGATCCATGCGCCTTCTGGAGCGGGTCACACATTCTTGATATTCAACAAAATGGACACAGCCAATCCGAGATACGTGCCCTTTTTGATGAGGCGTTGATGGAAAGGTGCGGATTGAAGATTGACGATTGCGGTAATCCCGATGGCGCATTCATTTACCTGGATGACGTCCTTTTCAGCGGCGGTCGGATCGGCGATGATCTTGAATCATGGATAACCGAAGAGGCACCCGCAAAGGCGACAGTTCACGCGATTGTGATTGTGGCGCATCGTTTCGGCGAATGGAAATGCACGAACAGAGTGCGGGCAGCAGCTGAAAACGCGGGCAAGGTTATAGACTTTCGTTTTTGGGCCGCATTGCGGATTGAGAATCGCAATTATCACCGAAATAAATCCGAGGTCCTCTGGCCGACCGCGATTCCAGATGATGCCGACCTGAAAGCATATATGGCCGAAGAGCAAAAATTCCCATTCGTCGCACGGCATCCCGGTCAGATTTTTGAGCACGGTGTTTTTTCAACCGAGCAAGGCCGCCAACTGCTGGAACGCGAGCTACTTATCGCCGGAATGCGTATCAGGTCGTTCAGTCAGAATCCCAATCGTGCTTTGAGACCGCTTGGTTTCAGCCCCTTCGGACTGGGGTTTGGCTCGATGATTGTGACTTACCGAAATTGTCCGAACAACACACCACTTGCTTTATGGTGGGGCGATCCAAACGCTCACCCAGATCACCCGTTCTCAAAGTGGTATCCACTCCTGCCACGAAAAACGTATGCACAGGAGATCGATTTCGATGTCGTCGTCGATTGAACCACAACGCGGCCCGATCCGAACTTATGATCGACTAAATAGCATAGTCTTTCTGAAGACAGGCGAACCGTTTGGTGGTCTCTCCAACATGGCCGGAGGATACCCGCTACTTGTTCAAGGCGTCCGAATTCTCAGTTCAGAGGCACTGTATCAGGCCTGCCGATTCCCACACTTACCCGAAGTGCAGCGTTCAATCATCGCGCAGGCAAGCCCAATTACAGCCAAGATGATAAGTAAACCTTACCGCAAGGATTCGCGCCCTGATTGGGAGAAAGTGCGAGTTAAGGTAATGCGTTGGTGCATACGAGTGAAGCTGACCCAGCATTGGGCAAAGTTCGGCACCTTACTGCTGCAGACAGCAGATTGTCCTATCGTGGAAGAATCGCGCAGGGATGCCTTCTGGGGCGCAAAAAGAGTCGGCGATCAAACGCTGGTTGGTATGAACGTGCTTGGTCGTCTTCTGATGGAGTTGCGGGAAATTGTTAGGTCCGCCAATACTCCTATCCTTCATGTGGAGCCGCTCGACATTCCTAGCTTCTTCTTGCTTGGTCAACAAATCGAGGCGATTGACAGCCATTATCTACCAGCGAGGCATAGTACCGCAGGGTGGAACCGGGATGAAAAACCTTTTCTTCCGAAGGAACAAAAACCGCTGTTTCAAGAGATCTCAACCTCAGAAGCGTTGTCTACGGAAAGCGAGCTCGTTTCGGCTAGCGATACACCATCAATCCAGTTCAATCCATACCCTGTAATGAAAGATTCTGGGGTGCCGTGGTTGGATCAGGTGCCGGCGCATTGGAGTGTGATGCCAGGATTGGCTGTATACAAACCACGCCTATTAAGGAATGCGGGCATGCGGGAATCGACGGTGCTCTCCCTTAGCTACGGTAGAATCATCGTCAAACCTTTGGAAAAATTGCGCGGACTGGTTCCGGAGTCATTTGAGACATACCAGATTGTTGAGCCGGGCAATATCATTGTTCGCACTACTGACTTACAGAATGATCAAACGAGCCTACGCATCGGCCTTGCCGAAGATCACGGCATAATTACTTCGGCCTACATGTGTTTGGAAACTACTTCGCTCGTCTCACCTCAATTCGGATATCAATATCTGAACGCAAGCGACTTGCTCAAAGTCCTCTATGGATTGGGATCTGGATTACGACAGAACTTAGATTTTACCGATATCAAACGAATGCCAGTACTTGTCCCGCCTCCTGCTGAACAAGCAGTAATAGCTCGCTTCCTGAGTTATGTGGATCGACAAATTCAGCGGTACGTTCACTCTAAGAAGAAGCTGATCAAATTGTTGGAAGAGCAGAAGCAGGCGATCATCAACCTAGCGGTCACTCGCGGGCTGAATGATAACATTCGCTTCAAGCCATCCGGTCTGGAGTGGCTGGGGGATGTACCTGAGCATTGGCAAGTGGTGCCAAGTAAGCGAACATTTACTCCTCGTACAGAATTAGCTAGAACCGACGATGTTCAGTTATCGGCTACTCAAGCCTACGGAGTGATTCCTCAAGATGAGTATGAGCGCAGAGTAGGTAGAAGGATCGTGAAGATCTTGCGTCATCTTGATAAGCGACGTCATGTGGAGATGGATGATCTTGTCATTAGCATGCGTAGCTTTCAGGGAGGGTTGGAAAGAGCTTGGGCAGCTGGGTGTATTCGGTCTTCGTATATAGTTCTTCGTCCGACGACGCGGTTGGATGTTTCCTACTTCAGCTATCTTTTCAAAGCGGCCAGTTACATCAAAGCTCTACAATCGACTGCGGATTTCATTCGAGACGGTCAAGATCTTAATTACGATAATTTCTGCGCAATTGATTTGCCTTTCCCGCCTCTCGAAGAACAATCACAAATAGCAGCCTTTTTAAAAAAAATAACGGGCGAAATAGGCAAGGCCGCGGAAACAACACAAGTACAAATCGACCTTGTAAAAGAATACCGTACCCGTTTAATCGCTGACGTGGTGACCGGGAAGTTGGATGTACGCGAAGCTGAGGCTCGGCTGCCTCCAGAAACGGAAGCACTGGAACCACTGGGTGAAATCGACATCATCGATCGAAAAGAGGAGATTGAGGATCTCGAAGCAGAGGTTGAAGAAGTCCAGGCATGACAAAGGTAACTGATACTACTGAGCAGGGTCTCGAAGATCTGATCACTCGCGCAATGACGGGTCGCACTGATCTCCTGATCCCGCCACACATCGCGACCGAGACGTCAGTCCCGGTCGCTGGCGGAACAGGTTGGCTGCTCGGCGAACGGGACCATTACGATCGCGAATACTGCATCGATCTGACGCAGCTTCATGGGTTCCTGCTCGCAACCCAGGAAGAGAAATTAGACCATCTACAACTTTCTACTGACGGCCCGACGCGCCGCAAATTCCTCGCCCGTTTACAGGGTGAGATCAGCAAGCGCGGCACTATCGACGTGCTGCGTCACGGCATCAAACATGGCCCGCTGAACATTGATCTTTTCTACGGAACACCTTCGCCCGGTAACACCAAAGCGACGCGGCGTTTTGCGGAAAACCGTTTCTCCGTCACTCGACAACTCCGTTACAGTCGTGATGAAACACAACGCACGCTCGATCTTGCCCTTTTCATAAACGGGCTACCGATCATCACCTTCGAACTCAAAAACAACCTTACTAAGCAAACCGTCCAGGACGCGATTGAGCAATACCAGTGCGATCGCGATCCGCGCGAAAAGCTTTTTGAATTCGGCCGGTGCATAGCTCATTTCGCGGTCGACGATCAGGAGGTTCGCTTCTGTACGCATCTAAAAGGCAAAGGCTCGTGGTTTCTGCCCTTCAATCAAGGCTGGAACGACGGCGCCGGTAATCCGCCTAATCCCGACGGTCTGAAAACCGACTTCTTGTGGAAGCAAATCCTGACGCGTACCGGTCTCACCGACATACTCGAAAACTACACGCAGATAGTTGAAATCAAGGACCAGAAGAGCGGAAAGAAAAAGGCACTTCAAGTTTGGCCGCGTTACCATCAACTCGATGTAGTTCATAAGCTCCTGGCGGATGTCAAAGTCAATGGTGCAGGACGACGCTACTTAATCCAACATTCAGCAGGCAGCGGAAAGTCAAACTCGATCGCATGGCTGGCCCATCAACTCATTGGTCTGACTAAAAACGACGAGCCGGCATTTGATTCCATTATCGTCGTCACGGATCGTCGCATTCTCGATCAGCAGATCCGAGACACTATCAAACAGTTTGCGCAGGTCGGCGCCACTGTCGGCCACGCCGAGCATTCAGGGGACCTTAAAAAGTTTCTGGCTCGGGGCAAGAAGATTATTATCTCGACGGTGCAGAAGTTTCCTTTCATCCTCGATGAAATCGGCAGCGAGCATCGCGGCAAGCGCTTCGCGATCATCATCGACGAGGCACATTCGAGCCAGGGAGGCAAGAGTTCAGCCGCCGTCTCGATGGTCCTCTCCACCGCAAGCGCCGAAGACGACGATGAAATTCTGGAAGACAAGATCAACCGGTTGATGGAGGCGAAAAAGTTACTTCCCAATGCAAGTTACTTCGCTTTCACCGCTACACCCAAGAACAAGACGCTCGAGATCTTTGGCAAGCCTGAACCGCAAGCTGACGGCAAGGTCAAGCACTCGCCCTTTCACAGCTACACAATGAAGCAAGCTATTCAGGAGGGATTTATTCTCGACGTGCTAAAGCACTACACGCCAGTCGACAGTTACTACAAACTGGTAAAGAAAGTCGAAGGCGATCCGGAGTTTGATACCAAGCGCGCGAAGAAGAAGTTGCGACGCTACGTGGAAAGCCACGACCATGCGATCCGGTTGAAAGCCGAGATCATGGTGGACCATTTTCACGAGCAGGTGTTGGCGCTGAATAAAATTGGCGGTCAGGCGCGGGCGATGGTAGTCACCAGCGGAATCGATCGAGCGATTCAGTATTATCATGCGATTCGCGATTATCTTAGCGAACGGAAAAGCCGTTATCAAGCCATAGTGGCTTTTTCCGGTGACCATGAATATGGCGGCGCAAAGGTTAACGAGGCGTCGCTAAACGGTTTTCCGTCAAGCCGGATTGCAGACAATATCCAGGAAGACCCGTACCGCTTCTTGATCTGCGCCGACAAGTTTCAAACCGGTTACGACGAGCCGCTGCTGCATACGATGTACGTTGACAAGATCTTGTCGGGAATCAAGGCGGTGCAGACTCTTTCACGGCTCAATCGGGCAAACCCAAAGAAGCATGATGTCTTCGTGCTCGACTTTATGAACGATGCCGACACGATCAGGGAGGCATTCGCTGACTACTATCAGACGACAATCCTTTCCGAAGAAACCGATCCCGACAAGTTGCACGATCTCAAGGCGGCCCTCGACGGCTATCAGCTGTACGATCAGAGTCAGATCGACGATCTCGTAACACATTACCTACACGGAGCAGACCGCGCTCTACTGGACCCGATACTGGATGCGTGTGTCGCGGTTTACAAAGAACAACTCTCTGAGGATGGACAAGTAGACTTCAAAAATAAGGCTAAAGCCTTCACTCGAACCTACGGATTCTTGTCTTCAATCTTGCCGTACACGAACGCCGAGTGGGAAAAGCTTTCAATTTTCCTCAACTTCCTTGTCACCAAACTTCCTGCTCCCGTCGACGAAGACCTTTCGCAAGGGATCCTTGAAGCGATCGACATGGAAAGCTACAGAGTTGAAAAACAGGCGGCAATGAAGATACAGCTGCCGGATGAAGATGCGGAGATTGGGCCTGTTCCAACCGAAGGCGGTGGGCGGAAATCCGAGCCTGAGATCGACCATCTCTCTAACATCCTAAAAACGTTCAACGATCACTTCGGCAACATTCGTTGGACCGACACCGACCGTGTCCACAAGCTGATTACGGAAGATATACCGCAGCGTGTTGCCGCCGACACGGCTTATCAAAACGCGAGACAGAACTCAGACAAACAGAATGCGCGGATTGAGCACGACAAAGCATTGCAGCGGGTAATGACCGCTGTACTAAAGGACGATACCGAACTGTTCAAGCAATTCATGGACAATGAGTCTTTCCGAAGATGGCTGACTGATACCGTGTTTGGGCTGACATATGAGCAGCCAACCAAGTGAATTACGCGTTCTATCGTTGGTCCATAGGATAACTCAATTGATGAAAACTTCGGGGCCAGATTGCCCTAAATTGTGATTCATTGCCATGAAACCTTGGGCTCAGCTTCCGTTCGAACTCATTAAACACGCTGACGAGCATGCTAAGTCTGGTAATGACTTCGATCGACGTATGGCGCTTATTGGGTTTGATAACGCCATAGAAGTTTCGATTATTACTTATCTATCACTCAATCCCATACAGCGCGACAACCATCAATTCCCTCGTGCCCAAGTGCTAGAATGGGAAAAAGACTTTCATTCAAAATTAAGGTTCCTAGAACACTTCGTCACAGCAATCCTCAATCAACCGATGCAATACGAAAGAGATGAAATTGTCTTTTATCACGATATTAGAAACGATATGTATCACCGCGGAATCGGAGTAGTTCCAGCACGGTCTCATATAAACGGCGTGAGGACCATTGCGCTTTGGGTGTTCAAGACGCTCTTCAAAACCGATGCTGAAATGCTGCTTTTAACCCCTGAGCCCAACCCAACACCGACGACGCAGATTGCAAGTGAGATTTCGGATGCAACTCCAAACATTTCAGATCAGACGAAGTTTCTCGAGTTAATTATTTCCATCCGCCACGACCTGAACATGCTCATGCGTATAACTGGAGAGCTGGACTCCCGCAATTCGACTCAGGTCCCGTCAATAAGAGCTTGGGAGACGCTATTCTCAACATTCGGCCATCCTCCTTCAGGGTATGACGAGGCTTTAAAGGAGGCAGAAACGTTACGGTCCGAAATTGTCGAGGGTAAATCCCCTGGAACAACAGAACCGACGTTAAAAACGTTGTCTGACACTTTGGCAAAGGTCTCTGGTTTAGTTAGATCTGAGCTACAGTCATTCCAAGTGTCAATCGTCGAGAAGAGCTTAGACGCCACGTTGTCGGCGATTGCCCGTGAAGAAGATCGAAGAGCCGGAATAGTTTGGCAAACGCCAGGTAGCGGAATAGCTGCGTCGATGATGGCCTACATAAAGGCTGTCATGTCTGTGGCTGAGCTGGGAAGTCTGTTGGTGCTGGTAGTTTCCGATCGTCGTGACTTGATGGAACAGACGCTTAATCGTTTTAACAAGACTCACTCCGCGCACCGAATCGCGAGTACTTCAGAACTCACTGATCTTTTGAAATCTAAAGATCGGAAAGTAGCATTCACGACAATTCAAAAATTCTTTGCCCTACGAAATCAACACCCGTTTCAAAGCGATAAGATTCTGTTTGTTGGTAACAATCTTCAGAGCTCAAATAGTTACATCAAGCAGATTCTGCCAAATGCCGTGTTTATACTGTTCACAACCAGTTTCTCACCGGAAGTTGTATCAGTATATGGGGATTTGATAGCAAAATATGGCTTTCAACAAGCTCTCAAGGACAATATCGTTTCCAACGTTCGTTATGAAATCAGAGATATCGGCTTGTCCCCCAAAGGCGCGCCGTTTGATGCTGACATGTCGCGCGAGTATAAGTTTGAGAATCACTTATTACGGGAATGGGCGGACGGGATTGCGAAAGATTTAGTTCAGCATTTTGAAAAACGCAATTCGAATATGAACAAAGCAGTTGTGGTGACTTCGAGAATCGATTATGCGAAAGAACTTCAACAATCGATCATTGACGTTAGGCCGGAATGGCTTGAGAGAGGCGTACTTTTTATGCTGTCAACTCCTGTTGACTATCAGGAAAGAACGGAACAGCTAATGAGGTTCGGCAACCCCGAGAATTCAGCTAGGATTGCCATTGTGTCATCGGGGTTTCTGCCATTAATTCAGGCCAATGTAAAAACAGCTTACCTATTGCACTCTGTTGCGAAGAGCGTACTAGTCCAAACTGTTGGCTTAGTTTCTCGAGGCTTGGATGAGGAGGGCCTAATAGTGGACTATGGTCACAACATGAAACGGATTCGTGAGGCGATCAGCGAACTTGGGGAATGACAGCCCCACACTCGAACTTCCCTTTTAAAGTACCAGCGTCAACCTGTCAGGCCATTTCCGAGTGCTTTGTGCGCCCAGGAGCAGATCTGAATGCGAGAGGACTGAGCCCGTTCCAGCTCACCTGCTAAACGCGCCATCAGCCTGTAAGAGGAGCTTCCCATGGTCCGCCCTTGACCCATGTCAGCTCAAATGAGCGTCGTTGCGCGGCAGCGCTGGAGGGTGGCATAACAAAAGCCGCAACTCGCTCCACTACTTTTTTCAGGCTGAGTTCTTTCGAATCGAGTCTACTCCGAAGAACGAAGGCATGCCATTGCGCACGTTTACCTGCGTCTGACACAAACTCGTTTGACAACCCAACAGGTGCCTCCCGCGGTAAAGCAGTCCGGCGTCGCTTAAAGGTCGCTATGATTGCCTCCTTCAGAGTCTCACCGTCAAAGCTAGATTGCTCCGACAGCAACCAGATGTCGTAGTAGTCTTTCATTCGGCTGTTGGTCAGACCCAGGTTTACCATCGCTTCAAATTTCTCCGCGATGGAGGTTTCGCGTCGATACGCTAGAAGTATCGGAGCCGGAAAATCGAGCAATGTTGGAAACTCTTCCGGCTGCGCTTCCGGAGTAACGGCATCGCCAAATCCAACGTCGACCTGCAAAGGTATTCTTATTTTTCCCAGTCGAGCCTGCAGCGTAACGCGAAGACCTCCGTAAGCATTGTCTTCTCGAATTTCACTAACCCGGATCGTGTTTCCGAGCAATTCAAGTCCATCATCTTGCACCGAGAGAGTGCAAACCTCCTGAAAGATCTCGATTAGCTTTTCGGGAGATACGTCTAATATCGCCAGTAAGTCTAGATCCTTCGTGGGCCGGTACTGTTCACCGGTCCAAACACGAAGTAACATTGCGCCTTTGACAACAAATTGCCGGGCATAATCTGACTGGCTGAAGCGAAACATCATCCGTTCCAAACCATAACGCATCACAACGTACTGATAGTCTTCGCCTGATTTCCGTGTGAGGTTCAGCAAGCGCTGGCTGACTGATGCGCTGAGATTTCGCGGCGGTCGCGTCATGTGATTGACTCAAGGTACGGTCGCATCACATTGGCAACGCGGCAGATTTTTCCGTATTTCCAGAGATCATCAATTTTGCACTTGCGGCTACGACGACATTCGCGCAGTGCCTCAATTGCAACATCTAGTCCGATCTTATTGCGGTACTTGAAGCAGTCGGCGACGGTCTTCGCAGGACAATACAGTCGCACGATCACGCCGTCGATCTTGTGGGTCTCAACACCTGAAGAGAAAGCTGCTTCGGAGAATCTCATTACCCGAAGTCGGGGCGTATCAACACGCGGTCGAGCGGCTTTTCGATCAAGCGCGATCCAAACTTCGGAAGGACTCTGAGTTCCAATTTCGTGGAAGCGAAGTGCCGAGAGTAGACAGATAATTCCTCGTGGTACCTTTTTAGCTACTTCGGCCAGAGAGAAGTTGGCGGAGATGCTCGTGTTCGGAAGCATGTAAACGCCACGGCCCATTCGGACCAGCAGGCCTCTTTGATAAAGGCGTCTTAGATGTTCCGGATGGATACCCTTTTCGCTCAGATCGTTAACCCGCAGGATTTTCGCCTTACGCGCGAGGTCGAGAACCTGCTCTTCTTTAGTAGTCTCCTTTTTAGTAGTCTCCTTAGGCATGTGTAAAAGTATAGCCATTTATGGAAATCTGGCAAGATTATTACACCAAGGAATGAGTCCAACCTTCTTGCTCTCTGCCTGATTTAAGATCTTTTTCCGTCATGTCAACTCCGACTTACGAACCATCGCTTGAATCTGCCTTCTGGTCTAATTACACTCTGAGTGGCTTCCCACCCACCAAGACGCTACCTAAAAGCTTTGCAAAATATCTCGAACAGTGCCGGAGAGGACTGTTTGCGGAGGTGTTTGCCGGTGCTACTAGTCCAAGCGATCGACGAGTTCTTCAATGGATATTTTTCAACCCATGAGCGTAGTGCGAAAACGAGAATCGCCTATCGCTCTGATCTCGACCAAATGGCTGCTCACGCGGGAAAGGACTTTGCCCTTATCTCCTTGAACGCGTCGTTCATAGAAAAGTGGGCAGCAGCCTTGCGTCTGCGGAATTATTCGCCCGCTTCGATGCGACGAAAAATGGTCGTTCTTAAAGTATTTTGTTCCTATTGGGTGAGGAAGGGTGTGCTTAACGAGTCTCCCTTCTGGCGAGTAAAGCTAAGTTTTGGAAGGATTGCCCAACTTCCACGATCGTTAAGCGAGACGGAGATCCGCGGCTTGCTTGTTCAAGCTAAACACATTCATACCGCGGCAAATGTTCCACGCAAACGAGCAGTATTGGCTCGAGGAAATACGCAGAGAGGACTCATAAATCAATACCGTCCGTTAAGGAACTTGGCACTCGTAGACTTGCTTTTCGCGACGGGTATGCGCGTGGGTGAAGTTTCGGGGCTTAATTTAGAAGACTTTGGCGTCTCAGAATCGGTCTTTCGAGTCAAAGGCAAGGGTGGACGCGACCGCTTGGCGTTTTTAGTGGATGAGCAGAGCCGCAGCATACAACAAGAGCATCTCGAATTGCGTTCTGGTATTGCTTCGAGCAGTCAGGCTTTGTTTTTGAATGCGTCGGGTGCACGGCTGTCCACTCAGGGCATTGCCAATATCATTTCTCAATTTCGGAAAGACGCTGGAATCGAAAGGCATATCACCCCACATATGCTGCGACACACTGTCGCAACTCTTCTGTTACGCAACGGCGTAGACATTAGAGTGGTCCAAGAATTCCTGGGACATGCGTCAATCGCAACAACACAACGATACACCCATATAACGAAGGATCATCTGGTCCAAGTTCTGCGAGAACGTCATCCTTCCTTGGGGCTTAGGTCGATTTCGTAAGCGTTGATTGAGCGGTGATAGCTCACGTTTACGCGGACAAGCTAAGAGCGGTGACTTGTTTGACATACTTCGAAGCTGGCTTGGATTTCACAATAGCCCTAATTTCTTATTCAAGAAAATAGCAAGGTCCTGTCAGAACTCGTACCCTGTTTCCCTCGGTTCAGAAGCCCTCGCTTCAGCGCTTGTTGACGGTTTCACCGGTGATCATTTGAGTGGTCAAGCTTTCAACGAGTCCGCAGGACGAGTGTTTTAAGAAAGCTTGACCACGCAAATGACCACCGTAGACTTTCACGAGCGCTGAAGCGGTGCGCCTCGGTCGTCGTCCTTCAGGTTAAACTCCCGCGCACGCGGAACAGTTTGAGCCGTTCCCGGTCTGCCACTCATCAACAAGTGACCTTCCATTTGCCCACTCTTCGGGTGCGCCATCGTAGATGACATCTATTGAGTTTCCCAGCAAAAGGCCATTGACTTTTTTAAGGTCTAGAACTATGTTGCTGCTGACTTAACTGAGGCTGACCTCTACGAACCTTGCGTCCTTGCTTTCTGCCCTTTGCTCAGCCTCGCCACTACTTTGAATAACTAAGAATTATCATGCTTGAGAACGACAAGCCGACTGCGGGAAAGAAACGGCTAGATGCGGCGGAATATGCTGCGGACCTCTCCGGTCGCGATTTTGACTGCGTGTACATGGATTCTAC
>Ga0134128_10005045_pt1 | contig 16030 bp, 10 predicted proteins | sample KB31754_FD_96462 | JGI IMG/M metagenome (GOLD analysis project Ga0134128, IMG submission 96462) | Terrestrial soil microbial communities with excess Nitrogen fertilizer from Kellogg Biological Station, Michigan, USA - KB3-175-4 | ecosystem: Environmental > Terrestrial > Soil > Unclassified ...
AAAGTATAAGCACGGCCTATTTGAGGCATCTTGTTTAATTGCGCTACAAAATTCTGAGCCACTTTGGAAAACTGTTCAATGTTGTCCGTGCTGGTGGTTTGCTGTAGTTCAAAGGTGAATCCCGCTACGCGTCCAAGTCCCGGGACAGCAGGCGGCCCGATGACCAGAATTCTCGCATCTTTTATATCCGCTGTTTTTTGATAGATCTTCTGCATCACCGCATTCTGACTATGCGAAGCTCCTTTACGTTCGTCCCAGTCTTTTAAGTGAATAAACATCGTTCCTACATTCGATTTATTAGAGGAGCTAAGCACATTATAACCTGCCAACCCGCCTGCTACGCCTATTTCCGGAATATCTTTTATTCTTTCCTGAATTTCTGCCAGCATGTCAATACTGCGGGTAGTAGAAGCGCCTTCGGGCATTTCATAAGTAAGGTAAAGCCTTCCTTCATCTTCCTGCGGAATGAAGCCGGTTGGCTTTGCTTTGAAAAGAAAAAATAAACCTACAAAAATCACGACAAGCAAAACAATAATATACGGCCACTTTCTGATCCAAAGCGCAACGCCCCGTGAATAAGAATTCGTAAACCTCCTGAACCTGTTATTAAAAGAGAAAAAGAATTTTCCGAGAAGGCCGCGTTTGGCTTTCTCATCCTTAGAATGTTTCAGCATTAACGAACATAATGCCGGTGTAAGCGAAAGCGCTACAAATGCGGAAATAATTACTGATACTGCAATTGTAATGGCAAATTGCTGATACAATCTTCCAACTATTCCCGGAATAAATCCGACCGGAATAAACACAGAAGCCAGGATAAGGGCAATTGCTATAACAGGTGCAGAGATTTCACTCATTGCTTTACGAGTGGCGTCTTTTGGCGACATATTGTTATGGTCAATATTATGCTGAACCGCTTCGACCACTATAATCGCATCATCGACCACTATCCCGATAGCCAGGATGAAGGCAAATAATGTAAGCGTATTGATGGTAAAACCAAATGGAACAAAAAAGATAAATGTTCCAATTAATGAAACCGGAATTGCTAAAACCGGGATCAAAGTTGCCCGCCAGTTTTGCAGAAACAAAAACACGACTATTACAACAAGGGTCAGCGCTTCTAAAAGAGTGGTGATTACCTCCCTCATTGAAGTTTTTACCACTGACACAGATTCTGATGGAACATTATAATCTAAGTCCTTAGGAAAGGTAGCTCTTAATTTTTGCAGTTCTTTATTAACCCCATCATAAGTTGCTAACGCATTCGCTCCCGGAGATTGAAATATCAATAGAAATGTTGCAGGTTTACCATCTACGAGCGCATTACTTCCATAGGTGAATTGCCCCAATTCTACTCTCGCCACATCCTTAAGATATACCATTGTTCCTGTTGCCGGATCTGACCGGATAATTATATTCTTAAATTGCTCCGGAGTATTTATCCGGCTGTTGGTCAAAACACTGTATTCAAAACTTTGCGGGTTAGGCTGTGGAACACCTCCGACAGTTCCCGGCGCTATTTCCAGGTTTTGTTCATTTATAGCTGCAGTAACATCTGCAGGCGTAAGTTTTAATGCCGCCAGTTTTTCCGGATCAAGCCAGATACGCATTCCAAAATCACTTCCGAATACAGTAATATCGCCAACGCCGGGCACACGCTTCAACGCATCAACAAGATAAATGCTTACATAGTTACTGATGAATTTTAAATCATGAGTTCCGTTTGGCGAAAAAAAAGCAAGTACTTCAATGAAGGTTGGATTTCGTTTTAAAACGGTAACGCCCAACCTTTTTACTTCATCAGGCAGACTTGGAAGCGCCACGTTTACGCGGTTTTGAACATCCAGGGCAGCAATATCTACATTAGTACCAACATCAAAAGTGGCACTGATAGAACTTTGTCCGCTGGCGGTACTATTGCTGGTCAGATACGTCATTCCAGGCGAGCCGTTGATTTGCGTTTCCAGTGGAGTAGTTGTCGTTTGCTCTACCGTTGTCGCATCGGCTCCGATGAAATTACCGCTCACAGAAACTGTTGGCGGTGATATATCAGGGTATTGAGCTATAGGAAGATTAGTTATTGAAATAATACCAACCAGCACAATGACGATTGATATTACAATTGCCGTAACCGGCCTTTTTATAAAAGTTTCTGCGATCATTTGAATAGATTTCTAAAATCCTAAACCCAATAATTATTTAGATTGTTCACCGCTTACTTTAACCACAGTGCCATCATGTAAATTCTGAACTCCCTGGACTGCAATTTTTTCACCTGGTTTTAAGCCAGCTTTTACAATAATACTGTCCCCGATTACAGTCCCTAAATCAACATGTTGTTCATGAACCTTTGAACTATCCCCCAATACAAAAACAGAAAATTCCCCTAATTGTTCGTTTACTGCAATATGAGGAATGATGGTTGCATTTTTTGAGGCAGTGTTTTTAACCCTTACTGTTGTATTCATTCCCGGCTTCAGCATTCCTTTAGGATTGGGAAAACTTAAACGCACTTTTATAGTTCCTGTTTGCGGATCAACAGCACGGTCAATCACACTGATGTTTCCGGTATATGGATAGATTTCATCACCGAAGGCAATGGTGAAAACAGAATCCTTTATTGCATTTTTATTCTGTTGTAATTCTGTAAAGCGGTAAATATCTTTTTGGTCAACAGTAAAATCTACAGCAATCGGGTTGTTTGTTGAAACGGTGTTTAAAACCGTTTGTCCCGCAACAACCGCGGTTCCTTTTTTTACCTGTGAAATACCAATCGTTCCGGTAAATGGCGCATAAATATTCGCAAACTGTACATTGGAATGAAGGCTGGCAACATTTGCCTGCGCAGCAGCTACTTGTTTTTTTGTTGCTTCCAGGGTAGCATTAGCATAATCTACCTGTTGCTTCGCAATCGCATCGTGTTGTTCAAGTTCATTATATCGGGCGGCATCCTTTTCAGCTTTCAACAAGTTGGCTTGTTGCACCTGCAAATTTGCCACCGCCTGCTCATAGTTCGCTTTATAGATTTGCGCATCGATAGTATAAAGAAGCTGCCCTTTTTTTACATCCTGCCCGTCTTTGAAATAAATACCGGTGATATAACCATTTACCTGAGAGGTTAAATTTATCTGATCAAGGGCATTTATTGTTCCCGGATATTGATCATAATAAACGGCATCGGTTGAAGTAACTGTTGCAACGGTAATAGGCACCGCCGGCGGTGGCCCCTGCTGTTGTTGATTTTTCTTATCCGAACAGGAAGAAATGATTACTGCTGCTGCAAAAATGTAAAATATATGTTGGTAAAATTTCATGCTGTTTTTTGTTTAATAATTAATAATTCCTAATGCTTGTGCCACATCTATTTTGCTGGACAAAACCTGGTAAAGCGCATTATAATAATTGATTTGTGCAGTCCTCAGATCCGATTCCGCGGTGATTACATCCAGGTAAGCTTTTACACCCGAACGATATTGTAATTGAATCACATCATACACTTCACTTGCCAGCGAAAGATTTTCTTTGAGGCTGAAATAATTGTAAAGATTACTTTTATAAGATGCCAGCGCATTTTGATATTGTGTGTTGATGGTGTTTTCATAACTGCGAATATCATTGCTTACCTGCGTAATCTGAAACTGTGCCTGTTTTATTTGCTGCAACCTTTTTCCTCCCTGGAAAATCGGAAAAGAAAGGGTGATCCCTGCATAAGAATTCGGATAACTCTGTCCATATAATTTTGAAAACTGGTTATTTAAAAAATTCAGATTATAATTTCCAAAAGCATAAACATCCGGCAAAAAGCTCCATTTATAATATTGTAAATTGTATTCCTGTAATTTCTTTTGTGTTTCCAATTGTTGTATTTCAATGCGGCTGCCATAATCAACATTTTGGGTTGTATCAAAAAAGATCTCTTTTTCCATTTGAGTAGTATCATAATCAAGAGCAAGATCTTTTTCAGACGGATATCCCATCAGCGCTTTTAAAGAGGCGTTTTTCGCTTTTAGAGATTCAATAGCAGATTTTTGTTGCGCCTTTGCATTATTCAAAGCAATAGTGGCTCTTTTATAATCCGTTTTGTCAACAATTCCTGCCTGGTATTGATAATAGGCGTCTTTCAGGCTTTGATTGGTACGTAGAATATCCGCTTCAATCACTTTTAATTGTTGTACAGTAAGGATCAGATCATAGAACGCTTTGCTTACCCCAACAGCAAGATTTATTTTTTGTTGTTTGGTATTTTCACCCGCAGCAACGCGAACATCTTTTGAGGTGCGTGAAGCAAGCAGTACATCACGGTTAAAAATATTCTGGGTCACACCAAAATTGAGTCCTGAAGTATTTTGTGTTCCGGTGTGAGTGATATTTCCATTAAAATTCAATGTAGGTAATTGAAAATTATGCTGAAGGTTATAAGTAAAATTTACTTGTGGATACCAGTCTGCCAGCTTGCTTTTGATAATGGTTTCAGTAATGTCCTGGTTGATTCGGGCATTCTCAATATCGGGATTATGTTGTATCGCATATTGAATGCAGTTTTGTAAAGTTGCCTCCTGAAGCGTGGGAAGGGAATCATTTTGTTGCGCCTGAGCGCATGATGTTGAAAACAAAACAAAAACAAAAATTACGACCTTATTCAATCCTCTCTTCTTTTCTTTAATTCTATAATGCATTCCCTTTTATTTTTTTGAAAAATAAGGATGCAAAGCTATGAAGAAAATAAGCGATCTGTTTTATGTCAATCCGGCTATTTTACCAGTTAAAAAATTTGATGGTACTGTGACAGTGAAAGTTTTTTTATAAAAAATACTCTAATGTAGGAAACATGAACTTTTTGTGAAGAGGGGGAAAACAGCACAATAGAAACTTTAAAAACAAGAAAGCGAAAATATTTATCAGAGCAATGATTACTTCATTAAATACAGGAATAAAATAATTTAGAAAACAACTGTAGAAGAGAACTTATTACAATAAGTGTTGTGCGAGGCAATAATTTCAGAAGAATAGAAAGCTTACGCCTGCGCAGTAGGTCCTCCAAAATTTAAAGGCAATTCTACCGCTTCAATATCCTGGATCGTTCCGTTTACAGCTTCAAACTTCTTCACATTTTCAATCATAGCTTTCATAAAGCGTTTGGCATGTGTAGGAGTAAGAATGATCCTGCTTTTTACTTTACTTTTGGGCGTTCCGGGCATTACGTTTACAAAGTCAACCACAAACTCTGCATGGCTATGGGTAATAATGGCAAGGTTAGCATAACTTCCTTCTGAAACTTCTTCTGAAATTTCTATGTTCAACTGATTCTGTGCTGGAGTTTGATCTGGCATATTCTTTTTCTTTTTCCAAAATTAAAACAAAGAAATTGGGTAATAAAATAAAAAGAGAAGTGGGGGAGTTCTTCTAATAGGAATTTAAGAAATTTGTTGGTTTACTGGATTTGAGCTGAATATAAAAAAATAAAAGAGGCATCCGTTTTCAGAATGCCTCTTATTGAATATTAATTGATTAGATTTTACCTTGGTTTTTGATAAACCAAAGTTGCGTGATATTTCCTTGTACTATACGCGCCACTTACATAAAATGTACGTGTTGCTGGATCATAATGATCATTATTTGGCGTTACCGTAGGAACTCCGTTAAACACTTCAGTTAGGGAATTATCCGGGTTAACGGTAATATCTAATTCCGCGCCAAACCAGGCAAGAGGTGTTTTTGTTGGATACATAGAAAGGCTGTTAACCCCAGTTGTAACCAATTCCTGAGTAAGTCCGGCAGAAGCATCAAAAACCTGGTCTCCAAAAGAAGGATGAAAGAATTCACCTGATACTACCTTATATACTCCATCATATTGATTCTTAGCACCAATGTTAAGAAGAAGATGATTCCAATTGCTGATCGGAAGAGATGATGTTACAATTTTAAAAGGTAATACGTAGAGATGGCTAGCATCAATCTTGCTGGTAAATAGCTGAATAGGAATAGAATCTTCACGATGTCCCGGTTGAATTGTTGCGCTTAATGAACTGATAGAATAAGTGCTATCCGGCAATAATTCATAAGGAACATAATTATCGGGATCAGCCGCAGTTTGTGCAGTATTAAAGCTGTCAAGATATGCCTGGTCAATTGCTAAAGTAGCTGTTACAGGAGAAGTTGGCTTATTTACTGAAGCAACGTTTACTACGACATAGTAAGTAGTAGGTGCTGTGGCAATATCAAATGATACCGCAAAAGGGCTATTAGCATGGGTAGCAGCTAATGGTAATTCAACCACCGGCTTTCCCTTAGAGAAATCTGTGTAAAAGCTGTTATTTTTCAGGCAAGATTGCAGGGAGAATATCGTAACTGCAATTAACAGGAGCCTGAAATATTTATTTTTATTTTGTTTCATGTTATTCATTTTTTATTTATTAAAGGTTATTCCTTAAAGATTATTTCATCCAGAAGACCTTGGTACTTTGAGGATCATTACCAAGTGCAACAGCCGCTTTGTAATTGTCCTGGTTAGTGTTTTGTTCAGAAGTTGGATACATTAATTTAGTAGGAATATGCCTTGTGTTTCCAGGAAACTTACTTAATGGCAATACAGCAGTAGTTGGGAAACCGGTTCTGCGATACTCAGTCCATGATTCGAAGTTATTAACTCCATCTAAAGCCGCCCACTTTTGAGTGATAATGGCTTTTAAATCAACCTTAGTAACATGAACGGAATCGTATATATAAGCAGCAGCATCAGCATTAGAGATGCTATTACCACTCCTGGTGTATAAAAATTCATATGAAGATTTAACTCCAGTCTTTAGCAAAGATAAAGCATCGTCGCTAATCCAGCCTCTGAGAGCTGCTTCAGATTGTAAGAAATAGCTTTCGGCAGCAGTCATCAATGGAACAGAAGCATTGTAACCACCAAGTACTCCGAGGCCTAAACCCGCTGTCCCACCATTATTTTGTGCAGCAGCAGTAACACGATCCCCATAGTAAACACCATGATAGTCATTGAAATTATCATTTATTTTAAAGAAGTCACTGTTATCAGGTGAGGAACCATCAGCGTTATAAACGTAGAACAATCGGGTATCACTGCTATCTTGAAAATAATTAACAGCTGCGCCACCTGCCCTTAAGTAATTATACCCATCAGATACCAATGAACCGCCAGGGGTTGTCCCATAAGATGCCCAGAATGGGTTTTGTTTACCTGCAGTATTCAGATAACCGGGGTTTACCATCGCATCAGAAGTTAAATATCCAACTGAAGCAGTCTTTGCAATTTCAGCCTGGGCAGCAGAAGCAGTGATGATATTTGACTGGCGGATAAGGTAACGCAGTTTTAATGTATTGGCAAATTTAGCCCATTGCGTCATGTCACCTCCAAACATAACATCGTTTGAACCGAGGTTTGTAGTAGTACTTGGAGCATTCTGAATTAAATTGATCGCATTATCCAATTGTGCGATTGAGGAATCATAAATATCCTGTCCATTATCATATTTGGGAAAGAAATTGGCAGATCCCTGGAAAGCCTGGGAGTAAGGTACATTTCCATACCCATCTACCAGGATCTGAAAACCAAATGCTTTCAGAATTTTAGCAGCAGCAACAGAATAAGCGCCATTAGGGTCAGAAGCAGAATTTGTTTCAATGTAGGCAGCATTTTTCAAAATGTTGTACAAATTATCCCAATTGCTTGGACCGGCAGCACTTACATAATAAGTCATTGAGTTATTATCGGTTGAGTAGCCACCGCTGATGGAATAATATCCCATCCAAAGTCCTATCGTAGCAGAAGAAAAATACGAATTGCTTGCATACCCTGTTAGAATCGGAGGTAATATAAGAGAAGCAGGAGCCTGTGATGGCTGATTTGGGTTTACAGCCAGATCAGTCAGAAAGCCCTTTTTGCACCCTGTTGAGAAAAGCAGGGTGGCAAAAATCAAGTTGATATAAATTAGTTTTTTCATGTTTTTACTTTTTTTAATGGTACAAGCCTTGTTATATTGGTTGTTCAAAATAAATTTAAAATTTGTTATTTAAAATTTAATATTTAAACTAGCACCATATTGACGTGTTGGAGGCAACTGATCGTAATTTGTGATACCTTGAGCATTACCTGTTGTATAACTGAACTCAGGATCTGTCCAAACGTTTTGTGACGGACGGAACATTAACAGGTTTTTACCTATAACAGAGAAGGTAAGTCCGTGGATCCAATGTACATTTTGGATCAGATCTTTAAAATCATAGCTAATACTAACATTCCTGATTTTCCAGAAAGCTGCATTTTCAATATAAGAGGTACCTGCACTTGCGTAAGCCGAGTTAGTCCAGAAGTTGGCATTACCATCAATAGTATAATACTTGTCATTAGGAACATATTTACCATCCTGTAGGTAAACAGAGTTAGGATAGATAAACCGTTGTCTTCCGTTTTGTGTAGTAAACTCAGAAGCACCCGTAAAGTTCAATTGTGATCCTACATAAGCATAAAACACGTTTCCTCCACGGTATGATGCCTGTACATTGAATGAGAAGTTTTTCCAGCTTAATGTTGTATTAAGGTTTAACATATATTTTGGATTTACTTGTCCAACATTTTGAAGCGTATCGCCTAAAATAGGAAATCCGTCAGCAGGATTGATGATTACGCGGCCTTGAGCATCACGTCTGACATCAACTGTTTCTATTACGGGGAAAGGCTGGCCTACAACAGCATGAACTGAACCGGTAAGACCACCATATCCGCCGATGTTAAAGTCTTTAACCCCCTGGTATAGTGATTGAACATCGGATCCATTCCAGGTAAAATTACCGCCTACGTCCCATTTCAACCTGCTCGCGTTGTTCTGAATAACTGTTGCATTAATCCCAATTTCAACACCCTGGCTTAGAACATCACCTGCATTTACATAAGCGCTCGTATAACCGGTTGTACCGGATACAGTAACTGGGAAAGTTTGTCCGCTTGTAAGAGAAGTATAATAGTCAGCATCCAAATTGATACGTCCGTTAAATAAACCCAGTTCAAGCCCAACTTCTTTCTCTACTGTTTTCTCAGGAACCAAATCAGGATTACGGTAAGCACCATTTAATGTAATACCTGCCTGGCTGCCATACGGAAAACCACCACCTACGTCAAATACGTTTTGAATATTGTATGGAGACAAAGTAATATCGCCTGTATTACTGTAAGCAACACGTAATTTACCATAAGAGATCACATCTTGGTTTTGTAAGGATTTGATTGCATCGGTGAATACCCATGACGCATCCGCAGACCAGAAGTTATACGCATTCTTTCCTTTTGGTAATAAAGAAGACCAGTCACGCCGGAAACTTCCATGAACAAACAAAGAATTTTTGTAGCCCAAAGTAAGGTCACCATATCCGCTCATTAAGCGGGTCTGCTCAATATAGTGACTTCCTGTAAGTTCCCCAATCCGATAATCTGTATTATAGAAATTATCGACAAACAACTGATTTGAACTTACATTAGTCTGAGAAGAATAATCATTACCGTAAGGTTTTTCGGCGATTACATTACCTAAAATTAAATTAGCATCAATATCGCCAAATTTTTTGTGAAGAGTAGCAATAATGTCCTGGGAAATGTTACGTGCATTAGCATTGGTATAAGATGCTTGTCCGTTAACATGTGCTGGGTAAGTACCCCCAGTCTGCCAACTATCAGCTATTCTGAAAGGAGAATAACCAGCAGCGGCAATTGTATTGCTATTATAAAAATCAGTAAACTGGGTGCCCGCACGATACGTCAAATTCAACCAGTTGGTAGCCTCAAGGTTTAATTGTAATACTCCTGTAAAGTAATTAGTTCTCGAAATTACACGTGAATTATAGATCTGCCACCATGGGTTTGGATAATATCCATTGTAATATAGATCAAGGAAATATGGACTGTTAGGATCTTTTAATCTTGGATCATTTAAAGGTACGTTCGCTCCCTGGTTAAGAAGGTTCCAGTAAACAGGACGTCCTTGTGCAAAATCGGGACCTGCTGTATTCGAATATCTCTGCGCATAGCTCATATTGTAGTTAGCTGAAAACTTTCCATAAGTTTTCACACCTGAAATATACAAGCTGGTACGACGTCCCATGTCGTGAGGTACCACGCCTTTGGTGCTTACGTCCTGTACAGATAAAAAATAAGAATTCTTATTATCTCCACCTGAGTAAGAAAGGTTGTTCTGGATTCTATATCCTGTCTGGAAGAAGTCTCTTCTTGGATCAGGGCTGATTCCTTTAAAAGGAGTTTTAAAATAGGTGCTGTCAGGGCCGGGGCCACCGATATATCCTAAAGTCGGATCTCCGTTGAATTCCATACCAAAGTTTTGGTTTTCGTAAGGAACATAAAGAATCTCACCGGTGTAGGGGTTCTGAAAATTATGGGTTGGGTCCCATGGATAAGGCCCCGTTTCACCACTACCCGGAGAATATTTATTTTGCAATGGTGGCATATATGAAACTCTTTCAAGCATGGTAGTGTTATTATATTCAATAACTGGTTTTCCACGCTCTCCACCTCTTTTTGTTGTTACTACCAATACACCGTTTGTGGCATCCACACCGTAAAGAGCAGCAGCACTTGCACCTTTCAGTACAGTGATACTCTCAACATCGTTAGGATTGATAGTGCTTAAGAAGTTACTGCGAACTGCAACTCCATCCACTACGATCAATGCCTGGTTATCAGCGTTTAAGTGACGATAACCACGAAGCACAACGCGGATACCCGGATCAACACCATTATTTACTGTATTGATCTGAAGGCCTGCTACTTTACCTGTTAAACCTTCTCCAATGGTCACCGGCTTAGAAACAGTCAGTTCAGAATTACCTACCGTTTTGGTACCGTAACCTAATGCCCTTTCCTGCCTTTTAATACCGAGCGCTGTAACAACTACCTCGTTCAGTCTTTTTGTGCTGGCAGCCAGGGTTACATCTAAAGTTGCTTTGTTGCCTACTTTAATGCTTTGCGATTCAAATCCAACACCTGTAAAATCCAAAGTGGAATTCGCAGGAACAGTCAGTTCAAATTGTCCGTTGGCATTTGTGGCAGTAGCAGTATTACTTCCCTTTACCTGTACCGTAATACCGGGAAGAGGATTACCATCCGGGCCGGTTACATGGCCCTTCACAGAATGGTCTTGGGCAGATGCCAATACTCCGGTGAGCATCAACACTGCAAATAATGCAAGAAATCTTCTCATGTGTATAGTTTAATTTTAAGGTTGCAAATATATGGTTCTTATCAAGACTACCAAAAAAATTGTTAATTAATAAAACTTTTGAAATTCGTGCTAATTAGTTAATCATGTAAGGACACTTAAATTTCTGCTTTCGCTGCTTTTATTTCAGAAAAAATAATAACCATTTACCGTTTATGTAAAAACAGTCTAAAAAAATAAATCGTTTTTAATTCAAAACACGTCTAAAATTCATACATTCCCTGGACTTTGATCTGCGATTTTTTATTCCCTTTGATCAAATCAAGCCCGCTTCCAATCTGATTTTTATCAGAATAAATGGTTTGAGAAAACTTTGTCCAGAATGAAAATTTCTTTGAAAGCTTATAATGAACATTAACATAATAATGATACCCTTTGTCAAAAAAAGATGGAATGGAATATCCATATAAAACATCATTTTCAAAGGTATATATCCGGCTGTCATATCCGTCAGTTTCAAAAAATAATAATCGTACATTTCCTGAAAATGGCTTTAAAACCGGCTTATAAAGTATGTCCGCGAAAGTTAGGAATCCTTTTTGTGGTTCTATCCCTCTTTTATCAAACCATGACAATTCAACCCGTGATCTGAATGTAAATCTGGTGTCAATTTTATAATTAAACTGAGTTCTAAATGCTTGTTTTGGGCGACCAGCAAGTGGATTCAGGTTTGCATTTTCCGGGTTATAGTTGATGGGCTTATTCTGATAACGAAATCTTGAAGAAATCTCCGCCTGCTTATTGGGATTATATTTCAGTTGAATCATATATTCAGCTCCTGAAGTGGGAGCGTCTGTTCTGTATTTCAACCAGGGGAAATGAAAAAAATCGGCATAAGCATCAATTCTTAAAAAATCAGATGCATTCAAAGTGATCCCTGAATAAAACCCGCTTTCGTTGGTTGGAAATGTATTTTGCGTAAATGCACTTCCATAAATAGTTTGATAACCTTTTGAAATATTCCGGTATAAAAAACTCATGGCTACTTTTGAATCAGTATTGATCAGAAGGCCGTTTACGAAAGCTGTCTGGCGATTTTTATCAAAAGCTGCTTCTCCAAAGAAATGCATGTTCTGATAGGTATAACTGTAATCGAAACTATTGTTGGAAAAACGTCTTCCTGCTAAAGCGAACCTATTATATAAGTAATCGGCTTTGGAAATAACATCTTCAAATACGTATTGAACAGTATTAGCCCCAAGATGAAACTTTTCAGTAGAATAAGAAACATTGCCACCGAAGCTTAATTGCCCTTCACTGCCTTTGCCTGCAATTTCGTTCGCAGTTCGGTGATAACCTGAGATCTGTAGCGCCGTTACTACACCTTCTTCATTAATGGAAGCATCTGTTTTACGGTGACTAACAAAACCGGTGACTTCCCATTTTTTCTTTTGAAGTGTAATTCCTGCACCCCGGTTAAAAATAATTTCACCTGAAGAATTATAAGGTCGTAAAACATCTGATTGTCTCTTGATATTGATCATTTCGCCTCCCTTTCCAAATGCAAGGCTTTGCCATTGGATCAACCCCTGTCCAAGATTTACAGAAAAATCGCCCAAAGCCAATGATTTTAAAATACCTGTTTTTCTGACAAACAAGTGCACCGAATAAAAATCAAAGCCATATTTCTGGGCTCCTTTAAAAAATTGTTCGCCTGCGTCTTTTTCTGCAGTAAAACCATATTGAAGATTGTTTCCGGATTTATATTTATAGCGCAATAATATTTTTTGGCCATTGCCGGGGTAATAATTTTTTCCACTGCTGCTGTCCAAAAGAAATCCTTTCGATTTCTCAATTATTTGTGCTGATCTTAATAAGATCGTATGACTGCCATTTTTCAATCTCTTGCGTAATGATTGAAAAACCGCTGTTTTTTCATCAATCGAAATATAAGGGGCAATTTTTTTGATCAATGGTAAATCCCATCCGGGTATTGCCTGAAGTTCGTAAATACTCAAAAAATTACCGAAAAGCTTTCGATAAGAAAGCAGGTTAGCAATTTGTATGGGACTCAATAAATTCAATTGTTCTAAAAGTCCTGCATCAGCATAATTGAGATTTAAAGGTTCTTTTAAAAAATGATGCATTTGCTGTAAGTATGCATCATCTTCTGTTTCCGTTTCTTCATTTGCCGACGAAATATCTTCCAATTGTTGCTCCATCATTTCTGCCGGCTCATCATCTGTTATCTGAGCTTTGATATCAGCAGAAAGCCCTGTGAGCAACACAAACAGGCTATACGATATTACATTTTTTATGGCTTTACGGGTTTTCAACAGAAGGTTTTTTGAAATAAATAAGCAGCATTAAACCAGGGCTTACTCCCAGTTGTGGATGATAACTGGCACTAATATCGATCCTGAATTGATTCCATGCGATTCCTGCTCCTGCAAACGGGGATTCATTTTGTGAAGCAATCCCAAAACGTACAAAAAATTGTTGGGCAAAATGATACTGAACGCCTGCATTTATATTCACAGGCAAATCTTCCTGTTTTACAATTTCAGCACTTATCAAAAAATTGTTTGACACCTCATAGCCAATTCCAAAAGAATAAATCGAGCCCAATTTATCATTTTCGGTTTTTGATAATTGTCCTCCGACAGGATTATAAAAATGTATTCCGGCATTTAGTTTTTCGGTCAGATGTGCAATGGCGCCAATTTCGAAATTAATCGTTGAAGGACTTTCAAAGCCAGGAATCCGGAAAGAATAATAATTGAATTTGATGCCCAGATCGAGCTTATTTCCTGCACTCCTTGCATAAGCAATTCCTACCTGCGATTCATTGTAATTTTTAAATCCAAAATAATCAGCCTCAAAAGCAAAATTTCCATGTTTTGTTGGTACCGCCACTACTGCTGAAAAAAAATTTGTTTCCGCCAGTAAAAACCGCCTTTCTCCATAAACTCCCGCGACCGCCTCTTTGATTTGTGATAATGAAGCCTGATTAGAACTAATTGAAAATACATCAGATTGGTTGCTGCTATAAGCACCTAAACCGATATAAGCGGCAGAGACAGGCGTTCTGACAGATTGTGCCTTTCCAAAATTTATACAAATCAGAAAAAAATACAGAAAGAAAATTTTTCTCAAAGCGTCAATTTTAGGAATCAAATAAATATATAAAATAAATTTAAGGTTTTATTTGATAAACAAAAAATAAATTATAGTATTATTTGCGTTATTTCAGTGTAAAACAACCTTTATTTAAAAATGGAAATAAAAAATTAACGCTGTAAAGTCTTATCCGGTATTATTGCAAAGACTGTAAAGTTCATGCAGTATTATCATCCTAACCTGCAAAGTTTTTCAGTATAAGACAGACGTATCATTAATCTAATTCCTTCGATACACCTTCGATATCCCTTCGATACATCTTCGATCCATATATCGAAGATAGAACGGAATTTATTCGCAGAAATAAGGTAGAAAAATATAGACTGGCAGGGATACGTTCACCCAGAAATAGTGCTGAAATAGCTTATACGATATATTTATTTTTAATATAATACTTTCCGTGAACGATTCGTTTTGTAAATTTTCAGGGAATGCGTACATACAGATGTAGAACTATCCTTCAATTTGTTCACTCAAGTGCAAGAAGTTGTATGCTGCAAAAGTTATCATGTCCTCTTATTCCGGCTTATTGGGCTTTCTTCAAAAATCAAAAGTTGGATCGAAAATATGCAAAGTAGATTTTAGTAAGGAATCGAAAAACAATTACCAAAATCCTTCTATCTGATTTAATTTTGCGCAATGCAATTATTAGAAGGAAAAGTAGCCTCATCAGCCATAAAAGATGATCTGAAAAATAAAATTTCCACTTTAGCTTCTGAAGGAAAAAAGATTCCACATCTCGCTGCCATCCTGGTAGGCAACGATCCGGCAAGCGAAACTTATGTAGCTTCCAAGGTCAAAAATTGTAAAGAAGTTGGCATTGCATCTTCCTTGTTCAAATATGAAACTTCCATTACGGAAGAAGAACTTCTTGAAAAGATCAAAGAATTAAACAACGATACAGAAATAGATGGAATCCTCGTACAGGTTCCTTTGCCGAAGCATATTTCAGAAAAGAAAGTAATCAATACCATTTCTGCTAAAAAAGATGTTGATGGCTTTCATCCCCTGAATATCGGAAATATGGTTCTCGGTTTTCCGGCATTCATTTCAGCAACGCCTTATGGAATTTTGTTATTGCTGGAGCATTACAAAATTGAAATTCCGGGTAAGAATATTGTAATCATTGGAAGAAGCAATAATGTTGGCACACCCTTAAGTATTTTATTCAGCAGAAATAATAACGATTATGGAAATGCCACTGTTACACTTTGCCATTCGAGAACCAAAAACCTGCCTGACATTTGCCGTCAGGCAGATATTTTAGTTGCAGCAATTGGAAAACCAAAGTTTGTAACCGCTGATATGGTAAAAGAAAATGCAGTAGTAATTGATGTGGGAATCAATCGTATAAAAGATGAAACAAAGAAAAGCGGATTTGCTTTAAAAGGTGACGTCGATTTTGAAAATGTAGCGCCAAAATGCAGTTACATCACTCCTGTTCCCGGTGGCGTAGGATTAATGACAATTGCTGCTTTGCTGATGAACACGTTTAAAGCTTCTGAATTTAACTAACCTTCAACTTTCAATCTTCAATTTGGAAACTTCAAATAAAACGACCTCATTGCCCATTATGGAAGCCTTCTATACTATACAGGGAGAAGGTTTTCACCAGGGGAAAGCGGCATATTTTATCCGGCTTGCAGGTTGTGATGTCGGTT
>Ga0134128_10005046_pt1 | contig 16028 bp, 15 predicted proteins | sample KB31754_FD_96462 | JGI IMG/M metagenome (GOLD analysis project Ga0134128, IMG submission 96462) | Terrestrial soil microbial communities with excess Nitrogen fertilizer from Kellogg Biological Station, Michigan, USA - KB3-175-4 | ecosystem: Environmental > Terrestrial > Soil > Unclassified ...
CCGCCGTCGAGGAAGGCATCGTGCCGGGCGGCGGCGTCGCCCTGGCCCGCGCCTCCCTGGTGCTCGCCAAGATCAAGGGCGACAACGACGATCAGCGCTTCGGCATCGAGGTGGTGCGCAAGGCACTGCAGTCGCCGCTGCGCCAGATCGCCGAGAACGCCGGCGAGGACGGCGCCGTGATCTCCGGCAAGGTGCTGGACCGTGACGAGTACAGCTGGGGCTTCGATGCGCAGCGCGGCGAGTTCAAGGACCTCGTCGGCGCCGGCATCATTGACCCGACCAAGGTCGTGCGCTCGGCGCTGCAGCACGCGGCCTCGGTTGCCTCGCTGATGATCACCACTGAGGCGATGGTCGCCGAAAGGCCCAAGGAGGCTGGCAGCGCAGGCGCTATGGATGGGGCACGCGGCAGCGACATGGACTTCTGATCCGGCTAGAGCTCTGCCGGACGGAAGGCATCTCCTGGATGCCCCTTGCCGTCCGGAGTCGAGAAGCCTTCGATCGAAAGTTGGCTGGACGGACGCCAGATCGCCTCGATAACGGATGAAACGGTCTCCGCCTCACTGTGATCGGCGGGCGCCCAGTGTGCGCCCGCCGATCCTGTTGGGCGGCGTCGCTCGCCTGTCGGGCGCGCCATGTTGCCAACAAAGCAGGAGATCCTATGAACCGTACCCTCACCACGCACCGTCGACGATACAAGCTCGTCGCTCTCGGCGTTGCCTTCGCACTGGCTGCGTTCGGGACCGCGAACGCGACCTGCCGCTGGACCTTTGTTAACGGCCAACAACAGCAGCTTTGTGACAATCCGACCGACAGACCGGCCAGGAAACCGTTGTTGGACGTTGTCCCGCCTATGCTGTCGGCCGCCATGCCTCCCATCCGGCCGGCAGTCATCCCGCCCCTCGGTGCCACCTCCTGCAATCAAGCGCAGATTTGGAACGGCTCGGCGTACCGCTGGCAGACATTGTGCCGGTGAGCGACGCTGCGAGCTTAGCTCGAGCGATCCGAACGCCGCTTCTGAACGGACATCGCAAACTCCTGCACGAGGGCGTTGCGACGACCGCTTGAACCCGCGCCCTCCACCGAGCAGGCGCCCCGCGTCGGCCACAGGCGCCGCCTGCGCGATGCCGAGCAGATGCCTCCCGTTCAATTCACTCATTCTTGAGTGCCGAATTCTGTCCGCCTTGCTCAGGTCAGACACGACGGAGGCAGGGAGCAGCACACGGCAAACTGACGTGTGCTCGGCTGCGTCAGTTGGCGCGGGTCTTTGCTTTGTAGGACGGCAACCACCATTTCACCGGCTGCGGCTCACGCTCGACTGGGCTTGCCGCCTTGCGCCGTGGCTTCACGAGGGCGGGCTGGCTCGGATTGGCCGGTTCCGCTGGGCCTTCCGCTTCGGGCGGCTGTGCGGACGCCATCTCGGCCAGACGCTGCTCCAGCGCCTCGCGTGCGAGGATCGCCTCGGCGAGTGCCACCTCCGCCCGCTCGCGACCCCGGCGCTCGGCGGCCAACGCCTCGCCATGCGCGAGATCTGCGTGGGCAAGCTTGGTCTGTACCTGCTGCAAGGTCGCCTGCGTCTCGCGCAGGGACCGCTCCGCCTGCTCCCGCGCCGCGAGCTCGGCGCGGAGGGTGGTCTCGGCGGCGGCAATCCGGTTGACCGGCGCCGGGCCGTCCGGGCCGTGCTCCCGCGAGGGGCTCAGGACCACCACGGGAACCTCGCCGTCCTTGGCGAAGCGGTGAGGCCCGCGCAATGGCTCGCGCCGCGGAGTGGGCCGCTCCTTTGACTGATCGCCCCGCAGGCCGAGGGCCTGACGCATTCGATCTTCCTCGTCCGGCGCCGCGCTCGGTGCAGGACCGAATGGATTTAGCGACATCGTTGCTCTTCACTGTTGTTTTGTAATGACAGGTCGGCAGCCTGGAAAGGCGATCCGGTTTCGTCCCGTGCTCGGCGGCTCGTGGGAGCCCCGTCGGTCCTGGCGGAAGCGATTGGGCGCTCCCCGCAAGGGAGTCGGAATGTGGGCTGTCAGGCTGCATAGCACCAGGCGACGGTTCTCGATAGCTGTGAAACGGAGGGATCTCCGCAGCCATCGCCGGTCCGCGTGGTGCACACCCGCACGACTTGGCGCGGCCCGTCCTTGGGGGCGGCCCGGCTGAGTCATCACCGGTAATATGGCTGCTTTTGCCCGCCCGCTCGATGGAAGACTCTCCACGACCGACCGCTTATGCTTGCGACAGCATCGAGCGTTCGACAGTTTCGTCACCGATGCGGCACACCACGAAGGCAGCCAGTTCGACGCGGTGCCCGACCCGGAAACACCGCCAGCGGCATATGGGCTGACACATCACACGCGGCAATGCCAGGAGGGCACCGGTGTGCTCGCGCACGCTTTCTCTGGAGCACCTGTTCGTCACAGAGAAGCGTCCCACGGGGTCGATTGTCCGTGTTGTTGGCCTGGCGTGATCGATGGCGAAGATCACGCTCGCCAATCTCACCTACGACACGCGCCGGCCGGTATGGAATGACGGCAGAACCGCACCCGCCTGGCCTGCCCTACAGCGAGGCTGTGAACCGAATTTCCTCCGGTTCAGCCCGACGACAACGCTCGAGCCGGTCAGCGCACACCGCGCAATGGCGACACGGCGTCGATCCCCGCCCATCGACGCCACCCACTCGAGGTGTCTGATCGACATACGTTCGGCAGGCCTGAGACATTTCAGTTGGATCGCGAGCACTGCGGTGAAATCGCGACCAGCTGTTCGTCGCAGTGCACCGCATCGTAGTCCCGCCGCGGGGTACCGCGCCGAAGCCGCGATAAAGAATATAAGGCATGTTCGATATTGTATTGATCACTGCTAGCCACAATATCTTTAAGGATCATAATGTTCGTCCGGGACTTAGACATGACCACTCCTGATGCCTTTGCCTTGCGGCGTTCCGGATTGGACGAGTTTCTCTGCGCGATCGTCGGCACGGAGCCGAACGGTATGGCTCTCAGCCTGATGTCGGTTTTTGCCCGGCTGGACAACGATCCTTGGCGAGAAGCGGGAAGGCTGGTGGACCTATCCAGATCGGAAGCCATCGATAGTCTCGCCCGGAGCATCGCGGGCATGCCGAAGAGCGTTTGGACCCTTCCCGATGCAACGACGATCGCCACGCGCCTGGTGACATTCCTCCCGAAGCGATTGGGGAGCACCGAAGCGCGCCAATCCATCCATGGTGCGGGCCGTCTTGTCAGGATCGGGTTATTGCTGGCGGCCATTGCGTTTGGAATAGTCTACACGCTCGGGCTGTTCACGACCGGCAACGCTCCAAAGCTCGACGGCAGTGACATTTCCTCATTCACATCGACCGGTCCTCTTGCGCCGTCCGCAACCCGCGACGCAAACGGCGGCGTTGGCCGATAGCCAGCTTTAGCTGTTCCGTGCATCCAGCGCAGCGCGACGTCACTCCCTGATGCGCCACGCGAGTCAGGGTGAGTTCCTACCCCTTTTGCCTGCCTTATTCCCCTCAGGAAATACCTACGATGAGGATTGCCCAGATTGCCCCGCTCTACGAGGCAGTGCCGCCGCGCCTCTACGGCGGCACCGAGCGGATCGTCGCCAACCTGACGGACGCGTTGGTGGACTTGGGCCACGATGTGGTCCTCTTCGCGAGCGCAGACGCGCAAACGCGGGCGACGCTCGTCGCCGTCCGGGATCAGGCGATCCGGCTCGATCCGCACCCGCTCAAGTCCGACCTCGCGGCGCATCTCTCGATGATGCACGAGGTGCGGCGACGGGCGCACGAGTTCGACGTCATCCACTTCCATGCGGACCTCATACATTTTCCATTCTTCGAGGACATTGCCCGACGTACCGTAACGACGTTGCATGGCCGGCTGGATATGAAGGATCTGCCAGAAGCGTACAGGCGGTGGGAGCAGTATCCGCTGGTCTCCATCTCCGATCACCAGCGGAGGCCACTTCCGTTGAACAACTGGATCTCGACGATCCACCACGGCCTTCCGCCGGAGCTGTACCGCGTCGCGGCGCAGCCCAAAGGCGACTATCTCGCGTTCCTCGGGCGCATTTCGCCCGAAAAGCGGCCAGACAGAGCAATTGCGATCGCCAAGCGCGCCGGGCTCAAGCTCAAGATCGCGGCAAAGGTCGACGCGACCGACCGCGCATACTTTGCGCAGGTCATCGAACCGCTCCTCTCCGATCACTCGGTTGAGTTCGTCGGCGAGATCGGCGACGCCGAGAAACCTGGCTTCCTCGGCAACGCGGCCGCGCTCCTCTTCCCGATCGACTGGCCCGAGCCCTTCGGCCTTGTGATGATCGAGGCGATGGCCTGCGGCACCCCGGTCGTGGCGTGGCGGTGCGGCGCGGTGCCGGAGGTCGTCGACGAGGGGGTGACCGGCTTCGTCGTCTCCTCAGAGGAGGAGGCCGCCGCCGCCGTTGTTCGCGCGGCCGCCCTCAACCGCGACGTGATCCGCCGTGTCTTTGAGCGGCGTTTCGCGGCCTCCGTCATGGCCGAACGCTATCTCGATGTTTACCGCCGCCTCAGCGACGCCTGGGAACTCGATACCCCAATCGCCGCGGTCGCTTAAGACGACTTGTCGTTCAGGCCAGCTAATTCGGGCATTTGACGAGGTGGGGGACGGCCGGAAAGGGCCGGCGTTCCGGCTCAGCGAACGCGGGCCGGGACCCGGAGATCCGAAAGCCGCACCATACGGGCCTTCTCCTCGTCCCAGAGTGCGTAAGCGGGCGCCCGCAAGGCCTGCATCAGCGTCAGCGACGGCACGGCGGAGAGAAGGGCAGCGCGGGCACGGTGGCAGTCCTCGAGACGGTAGTTCGGCACGCGCGGCATCAGATAATGGATGTGGTGAAAGCCGATATTGCCGCTGAACCACTGCAGAAGCCGGGGCAGCTTAAGGTATGAACTTCCGAGCAGTGCCGCGTCGGTCGCCCTCCATTCCTTCTGACGCGACCATACTACGCCCCGCGAGGTGCCGCACTGGCGGGCGGAAGCGCGGGGCCAGCGCGACGATGCGCGCGCGAAGTTCACGCCAGCGATGACACAGCGCATTGACGTGGCGACGCCCTATAGACGGGCGCTGCATGGTATGCCCGACACGACGGACGGTCGGCCGCCGTTGCCGGTGCCGCCGACCTGCCCGGTGACGCTCGATGAGCTGATTAGCGCGACATGAGAGAGCGCTTCATCGATTGTTAACCATAGGGTGCTAGCCCGCGTCGCCCGGGAGGACGAGATGCAGCGGACACGTGCCCTATCCATAATGACCGCGCTCCTCGCCAGTATCGGGCTGATCGTCCCGGCCAGAGCTCAATTAGCCGACTACAACACGCCGGATAGCCTTTGCGCGGCGTTTGTCGGGCGACCAAGCGGAAAGGCGCGCGGTCAGCCGATCATGATTACCTGCGATATAGTGCACCAGACCATAACCGAGATCGGCCGCCAAACGACGCATGATCCGTTCCAAGCCTTAGTAACGTTCCTCCAACGACATGCCTCAAAGCGTTTTGAAGATATACTCGCCGAAGATAACAACCTTCGCGGCTCCTGTTCTCGCGAGTACTTGCCGTTTTTCCAAACTGCCTATTTTTGTACCATAGGAACCCCGAGCCGCTTTGTTTTGTACCCTAGTGGGACGATTCAGCGGGTAGAGGTCTCTATGCCGACATCCAGTCCTGCAATACAGGCACAATTCCACAGAGCGGCGGTACGCACGGGCATCGACGAATTTTCTGACGATGCGATTGCTCTTGCAATGCAGGCGTACGCAATGCGATTGCGCCAAGTGGCAGGCGAAAACGAGATCTATCGGTCGGATGGGCGCGTGCTTTACCTCACCATACTGAACCCCTCAGGATCTTGAGCATCCGGTGACGCTCGAACTGACGAGGCCGACGATGGCTCGTACAATCGGCGCAGTTCGGATTTTCCGACATGTCGGGATTCAGATCGATACTTTCTTCGGACACGAAGCCTTTCGTGGACGTTGCGCCGCATTACGTTTGCCGTATCAGGTTGCGAGCCAACGGCGGCGGCCTATAGAGATGCTCTTGCCGATTTGCAGAGGACGAATGCCCGTGCCGCCCAATCCGGACTTGCTCGACTTGGTCGCCAACATCGTGTCCGCGCACGTCACGTACAATGCAGTGGCGCCCGAGGCGCTGCCCGGCGTCATCCAGTCGGTCTACGCCACGCTGAACAACTTGGGCACCGAGCCGCCGGCTGTCGAAAAGCCCGAGCCGGCGGTGCCGGTCAAGAAGTCCGTGTTCCCGGACCACATCGTCTGTCTGGAGGACGGGAAGAAGCTGGAGACGCTCAAGCGGCATCTCAGGACCTCCCACGGCATGACGCCCGAGGAATACCGCACGCGTTGGAGTCTGCCGCGCGACTATCCGATGGTGGCGCCGAAATATGCGGCGCGGCGCTCAGCCCTTGCCAAAGAGATCGGGCTCGGGCGCAAGAGCGACCGATCGGAGGCGCAATATTCCCCGCCGATCCGGGCGGGTGGCCGAGAGCAAGGTAAGCGCGCCGGGCAAACGGTGGGCCACGCGTAACGTATCCGCTCGGCGGATGCCTGACAGCGTTCTGAGTTGCGGCATTTTTCCGTGCGTGACATCAGGCACGCCTCTGCGTACCCGCGACCCGGATTTCCGAGCGCTGCATTGTCGCCAAGCTGTCTTCCCCATCTTTCCACAGGAGATGAGACCATGGCGCGTGTCGCCAAATCGGTTGAAATCGCCCACCGGACTGGCCGGGCACGCAAGCCGCCCGGCCGCTCCGCATCGAGCTCGGCAAAGGCGACGGGAAGAGCTCGGAGCGCTACTACCGTTCCGAAACTCAGCAAGGATGAGTTGCGGGCGCAGCTGGAAAAACTCGAGCGAAGCAATGCGAAGCTCCGTGCCAAGAGCCGCGAGGGGAATCGCGAAGCCAAGTCCTTCGCCGCTCGAATTGCGGAGTTGGAGGAAGAGGTGGCGCGTCTGGAGAAGAGGGTTGCTTCGCAAGCCGCGACTGCCGGACGCGGCTTGAAGCCGAGGGCGGACCTTCGCGGCAAGCGGTACAGCCACGATCCAGGAGACGCCGTGCCGTCGGGCGTTGCTGTGGAAAATCCGGCGCCCCTCGATGCCGAGGCAGATTCCGCGCGCGACAATCTCGGGAAGCAGCTTGGCGGCGAGTAGCGGCCGCACGCCATCCGATTTAAGCCATCAGAGTAGGATGCACACGGGCAATCCGGCGGGTGAAGGCGCAAACGCTTTAACCCGCCGGCCGACTTCTCTGATCAGATGGTTCCGCCGTAGTAGTCGTTAACCCGCCGCCCGTATTCGGGATCGTCCCATGCGGTTGTGTCAGATGCCGCGTAGGACGGAGCGCCTTCCAATCGGGCTCGGTCGAGATTGACGACATAGCCACCCATGTTGATGTCGTACGTCAACTGGTCCCACGGGAGCGGGTGATAACTATCGCCGATCCCGAGGAAGCCACCGAAGCTCATGATGGCGTAGTCCGCCTTACCGCTTCGCTTGTCGAGCATCACGTCATAGACGCTGCCGAGCTTTTCGCCGGCTCGATTATAGACATTGGTGCCGTTGACCTTGCTTGCTGCGATCAGTCGACCACCAGTGTCACTCGGGTCCTTCACATCAGCCATTGTCTTTTCCCATCCCTGCTATGCCGCCCTGATCTGGCGCCAGTGGGGTTACAAAGCGGGCTTCCGTGGCGGGTTTGCTCAGCACGAAAAGGTAATCTTCTTGTCGTGACGCGATTGAACCACCTCAGGAAGTCGCTGAACATCGGGGCCAGCCGCCCGGTTTCTGGGGCAGTCCAGCCCCGGCCGCGGCAATCCGTCATGACTTCGCGGCTGAGGTGGCTATCGGCGCCGCCGGCCATACCGGTGCGCATATCTCGGGCATTCGCGCTCCGAGGAAATGATCTTCGTTGCAGGCTGCTGATGGGTTGCCGCCCCGCAGAGATACTGGGCCATTCTAACGATCGCACTCGGGCTGGTACTGGCCGTGTTGGTGCGATCGCCAAGGTCGCGCTGCCGAAGATCGCGCCCGCGACGTGAACGCCAGGATGTGACGAGCAGCATGCAGGAAAGAGGCTGGGCTTCCCGCACCTCGCGCGGGGGCAGCTCCGATAAGCGATGGCCGCCACTGGCCGCAGCATAAAGAATGTTCAGACGCGCACGACCTCGCCGTTCCAACAGCCGATCTCCAACCCATCGGGACGACCAGCGTTGATTGGACGCCAAGGCAATGACGCGGCCCTCGTGCGCCCGGATTGGTCGTCGGCCGACATGCGGTTGAAGCAGTAGCTTGCCCTGGGCCATCAAGCGAAAGACCCGCTTGTGGTTGATGGGTGCGGCGCCGGAGGCCCGACGGGCCCGGTTCAGCAACGCCGTAATCCGTCGATAGCCGTAGGTGGGTCGCGCCTCGGTAAGCTGTCGGATGGCGGCCATCAGCTCGTCGTCGCCCTGGCGCTGATAGCGGCCTCGGCGCTTCGACGAACCGCGGGCCTGCTCGATGAGGTTGGAACGCGCGATACCGAGCGTGTCGGCCACGACCTTCACCGGGAACCGCCCGACGGCGGCGACGGCAACCGCCAGCGCGGTTTTTTCCCCCGAGCGGCGGCCAAATGCCTCCTTCAGCACCTCGACCTCGAGCGTTTTGCGGCCGAGCAGGCGTTCCAGCTCGCGGACACGCTGTTCGAGCTCACGAGCGCGGCTGACGGCGATAACGTCCTCGTCGGCTTTGACCGCCATCTCGCCTCCCTGGATCATCAGGCGCCTCCAGTTGAACAGGAGGCTCGGCGATTGGGCCGCGAAGCGGACCAATCCATGGATCCGCGCCACGGCCGAAACCGTCATGCCGGGCAGCATGGTCTCCTCGACCAGCGCCAGCTTGTGTTCGGCGCTGTAGCGCCGACGGCGCTCCCGGCCGGTGATGATTTCGACACGCTCCGTGGTGTTCGGCATAGGCGCACGCCTAGGCGTAAGCCTAGGCCCTCACGGTTGCGCCCGGTGTCCGGTCGAATTGGGGGCAGCTCCACGAGGGCCTCGGAGAGGCGGCAGCCGGCGTAGGCGAGGGTGATGCGAGGGTGCGGGTATCGCAATCGGCGCGCTCCGCGGTGCCAAGGAAGGCGGCGCGCTCGCCGGCGGTGAGGTATTTGCGGCCACCATCCGCGATGTGCAGCTGCATCCCGGAAAGGGGGAGGGGCTTGGCCGGGCGCTCTGCGTTACACAGCTGGTGTGGATCGTCCCGTCGGGCGAGAACGATCTGGAGCACGACTGTTCACGGGCTTACCCCCGGAGCTATCCCCAGTTTTGGGGATAACCGTGGGCCGACCCTTGGACGTCGGGCTCACGCCGCGCAGTCCTGATAGCCGCGCCGGCGGGCGGACGCAGATCAGCGAGGTTTCCGCGAAAAACGGCCGGGGCGGGGGGATCCGGCGATGTTCGAGCATGGAGTATCAGGCGCCGATTCGCCCCTGCCGTCCAACTCTCAGCAGTCTTCAGGTCAGCTCTCGGGCGTCAGTTACGTCGGACAGTGCAAGGGGCGGCATCCAGATCCATCGCGCCGTCGCTGTGCGTGCCTCTGTCGCCAATGACTTGCCTGATCCCCATCAAAAGCAACACCGATCGCCACGAGGAGACGATGCCCGAAATGACAATCACTGCCTATCTTGCTGGACCAGATGTGTTTCTGCCCAATGCGCGGGAACACGCTCGACGTAAGGTCGAGCTCTGCGCCCGATACGGCATCGCCGGCCGCGCGCCGCTGGATGAGGACACCGGGAACCTCAAGGCCCTTTCCGGCGAGATGACTTGGGACAAGATCTTCGGCCAGAACCTGGCCATGATGGAAGGGAGCGACGCCATCATCGCCAATCTGACGCCGTTCCGTGGTGCCTCGGCCGATGCCGGCACGCTGGTCGAGCTCGGCTGGTTCCTCGGACGGGGCCGCCCGGCCTTTGGCTATTCGCAGGTGGCGTTGCCGTTCGCGGAGCGGAGCCGCCGGCAGATCGCGGCAGTCGCCGATCCGTTCCCTGGCGTGGTCATCGAGGAGTTCGACCTACCCGACAATTTGATGGTCGCCGGAGCGCTGCTGGCGAGTGGCAACGCGCTGGTGGTGCCGCACGATGGACGGGCGCGGGCGTTCGACGCGCTCGACCTGTTCGAGCGTTGCGTCGCGCTGGCAGCGGCGGCCTTGGGCGGTCGCTCCTAATAAAAGACTACCAGCCGCATCTGCGGGCCTGGGGCGACAAGCCGCCGAATGAGAATCTCGCGCCCTTGCGCCGCTAGAGCGGTGCAGCAACACGTGCGCGACCGCCAGTCAGTTGCCGGTTGCTGATCCCTGAGGGCTAGAATCAGCCGCTCTTGGGCCAGCTCGTAGCGACCCTGATCGGGGCAAAAGGCAGATGCCATTGCGACTCGGCCATGCACTGGCCGTGCCGGCGAACCTCACCGCGCATGATCGATAGGCCCGCGGCCTCCGCGACGAAAGCGAGCGATACCTCGTCCAACGCCAGGAGCAGTCGAGCCATTCGACGGAAGGCGAGTCGGTCGGCAATCGCCCTCAATGCGAATGGCCGCCTGAACTGGAACGCATCGCTATCGTGGCGCGTCCCAATGCGTGACGCCGACCTTCCGACGACTGTCTCCGCCTTGTCCCAGGGTTACCCCGCTCGATCGCATATCTTTGCCGCAACAACCGATTGGTTACACACACAACTGTGAGTTGCCGAAGTCCGGTGCAAGGGTCCTCATATCTGAACTGGTCAGATGACGCAGACGTCGACTCGCGACGGCGAAATCAAGGATAGCACAATGGCGGACGGCGGATGTCGGCGGCGAGTCCTCGTTGCGGAGGATGACGTTCTCCTCGCAGAGACGGTTGATGACTTTCTCAGGGAGGAGGGCTTTTGCGTTTTGATCAGCTCTGATGGAAAAATTGCCTTGCAAGTGGCAAACGAACGCCACTTCGATGCACTCCTAACTGATCTACGGATGCCCAATCTCGACGGTGCGACGCTGATCCGACGACTCCGGGCAGAGCGTCCAGAGCTGCCGGTGATCGTTATGAGCGGCTATGCGCCGCCGGACTGGCAAACCACGCTGCAACAGGAAGGCGAGGGGCCACTGATCTTGCTGAACAAGCCAGTGAGAATGAACCATTTGGCTCGTGCGCTGCGCGAGGTCTTGGATCCGCCTGCAGCCAGCCAATGAGGGGTTAGGGGCCCGAGTTTGTAGGCCCTGCTGGTGCATTTGACGGCTCGACCTTTCGTTGGTGGATCGGGATTTCTGGGGCCGCCCGGGGAAAGAAAACGGCGATGGTTGTACCCTTGCCAAGCGCACTTTCGATGTCCACCCCACCACCGGACTGGCTTGCCACACCATACACTTGGCTGAGCCCAAGCCCCGATCCTTTGCCCGGAGGCTTGGTGGTAAAAAACGGCTCGAAAACATTGTCCAGCGCATCCGCGGCTATTCCCGTCCCCGTATCGCTCACGGAGAGACGGACGTAATCACCGGCGGAGGGGATTGCGGAATGGACGCTCGGATCCAACGACGCATTGCTCGTCGCAATCGTCAGCAGACCGCCGTCCGGCATCGCATCACGAGCGTTGATGACGAGATTCAGAAGCAGGTGCTCGATCTGCACAGGATCGGCAACAGCCGGCCACAGCTCCTCATCCAGCCGCATATCTATTTGGATGCTTTTGCCGACGGTTGAGCGCAGCAACTCGCCGATCGCCCGGACAATCTTATTAAAGTCGACGTGGGTCGGGGCCAAGGCCTGATTTCGAGAAAAGGCTAATAGTTGCCGTATGAGACCTTCCCCCCGACTGGCCGCCTGCAAGATGATGGATGCGCGGCGCGCCTGTGCGGGGCGATCGCTCAGAGCGCCACACAGCATCTCAGCGTTGCCGATGACCGAGGCCAACAGATTGTTGAAGTCGTGGGCGATGCCCGAGGTCAGCCGGCCGATGGCGGCCATCTTCTCCGATTGCCGAAGACGCTCCTCGGTCTGACGCCGAGCGGTGACATCGCTGTAAAGGGTGACAAACCCGCCACCGGGCAGGGGATTGCGCCTCAGTTCCAATCGGCGGCCGTCAGGTCGCAGTCGCTGCACGACCTCCGTATTGCTCTCGAGATCGAGTGACGCAAGGCGGCGAGCGACCTCCGCCTCCACGTCGACCGCGCCGAATTCGCCGGCCGCGGCCTGGGCCCGCCATATGTCCTCCAATCGCAACCCGACGCGCAGAATCTCGGGGGGCACACCGGTAAACTCTGGAAAACGCGCATTCCACTCCACCAGTCGCAGATTGGCATCGACCATCATAATGCCGTCGGTCATGCCGGTGAGGGTTGCCTCTAATTGAGCGGCTTTTGCCTGCGCCCTGGCCTCCGCGGCAGCAAGCACCGCCCGATCACGCGTAAGCGTCTCCTCGCGTCGGCGGGCAGCCCAGTCTTCCCGCAGGAGCAGTCCGGCGGCCAACAGCACGAAGGCGGTGACGCCGCCCGCGAAGGCCACAACGCCGTTCTCCCAGGGGGTCGACGAGCGCATTGCCTCGGCCTTATCGATTCCCACGACGACCGCGAGATCCCGGTTCGGCACTGCTCGAAAGACGTTAATGCGCTCAATGTCATCGAAGGCCGAAGGGCCGACCCACATTCCATTGCGGTTCGCCACCATGGCCGCGAACATCGGCGAGCCGGCAATACTCCGGGGCGGTTCAGGAACTGGCGGCCTGACCAGCGCACGCAGTGCGCCATCCGGCAGGCTGACCACGGCCATGATCCCTCGCGTGCCGAGGTCCGTCTCGTCGTAGAATTGCCCGAGCCATTTTGGGTCGTAGGATGCTGAAATCACACCCGCGAAAGAACCGTCTGGTCGATCAAGCCGGCGGACCAGGTTTAGCTGCCATTGCCGGGTGACCAAGCCTCGCGTGAGGCGGCCGACAAACATCTTACCGTCGTCGGCCGGCAGGCCAGCCTCGTGCCGGAAATAGTCGCGGCCGCTCACATCGGTTCCCACGATCGCGCCACGCGAACTCGCGCGAACCGTGCCCTGTGTATCCGTAATAAAAATCTGCAGGGATACATCGGTTAGCGCAACCACCTGATCGGCCCAGGTGTTGAGGTCGAAATGCGCCGGATCGCGCCGCCACTCCATTTGCAGAATGCGCAGGGTCTGATCGATCGCGAGTAGCTGCCTGCGCACCTGCGCCTCGAAGGCCAAAGCCTCATTGACCACCGTGGCCTCGATGCGTGCCTGCGATGCTGCCTGGTGAGACTGTATGGCGCCCAGCGCACCAATCCAGGTGAGCGCAATCAGTATTCCCGCTGTCACGATGACGATGGGCCGCCCCAGCCGACGATAACCTCCGATGCGGGTCGTCATGCCGTGCGGGATGGTGGGCTCTCTTGGCTCAATCTTTCTGTCCAAGGATGTCCTCACCGACAGGGTTCTTGTCCGGACGCAAGCCCCATCGCGCCCGCCACTGCAATGCCTGGGTAGGTGGGTCAAAAGCAACACGGAACTGCACTACAAAAAGGACTGAACCGAGCAGTGTGGTGGCCACCTCCGCGCGGTCACCGATATCGATGGGCGCCATTTGTAGCGCGACACGAATGATGGTCCGGCCATCAGAGCTGTCGCGCGACACCTAACCTGAGCGGCAACTCGCAGCGTTCCTGATCTGTTTGTCTAGATGGTGAGGAGCAGACCAATAGCAGGGCGGCGAAGCTCAACGTCCGAAGACCGGTCGTCAGCCGGGCGCGTGGTTGGCCTGCCGATCTGTTCAGCGAAACGATCCCGCTCGCATGTGGCACGTTCAGGCCGGCTCCTACCTGAGTGCCAACCACCAGAGAACGATCACCCCACCCCAGAGTGCCACGACGGTGAGAACCGCCGCGGCGAGCCCGACATTCTCCCAGCGCACGTTCCGCACGGCACGGGGAGGACGAGTACGTCGAGCCCCATGCCCATGGAGTTCGGCCCGGCAATCTCCGGGGGCCGGTGCCTTCAGCGTCGCGGCGAGGGAGGGTTCCATCACTTGGGGCACGATCGTCCTCCGGGACGGCCATCGCGTAGTTCAGTTCATCGCAGCGAGCCATACAACCTGCGGCGACTTGGATCGTTTCCGCTGCACGCCAATTATGCGTGATCGTGGGGGACGTCAGCCGGCGAGGAAAAAGAAAAGGGCGCCCCAGGGAACGTGGCGCCCTTTTCGTCGGCTCCAAGGCGGACAACCGCCCTTTGCGCCTGCGACCGAGAGCCGGAGATAGCTATCCGGGGCCCCGCATCTGCTGGTGCGAAAATACGTCGCTCCTGCTGAAGCGATCGTAAATTTCCGAGGTCGATCGAGGATGACTTGTGGCCCGGCGGCTAATGGAGCGGACCTGTCAGATCAACGCCTGGCGCCGGCGCGGAATTCTTATCGTCCACTCCTCGCTTTCCGAACCAGGCAGAAATCCGTTGCTGAAATCCGGCGACCACGGCGGGAAGAACGCCGGCATCACCTTATAACCGGCTGTCCACCAAGTGCGCTCGGCGGCTGCGTGCCGCTGCCCGGCGCCGGTGCTGGTGAAAAGGTCTCCGCCGCGGCAGAGGACGTGAGCAGCAGGAGCGCGGGGAGGCGGCGGAGCATGGCGGCCAATCCGACCTGGTTTCCGCATACGTGGCACATCGCCGCCGTCCGGTCCCGTTTTCGGTCCTCTTTCGGTCTTCACCCCGCCGGAGCACCCGGAAGCCCTGAAAAGACGTCGGTTTTCGACGTCGGGTATGGTCCTGAAAGCGCACCGGCTACGGTCCGGGGCTCCCGGTCGCTCACGCAAGCCCTGATATTGGCTCGGGACTGCAGGCATGAGGCACGCGATAGCGATCCTCCGCTCCAGATGCGGCTTCGGTCCCCGCGAGGTTGGCCATCTCATGGATAAGGGCGAGATCCATTGCGTCGTCTGCGTGGAAGAGCAGGGCCGCTATATCCGCTGTAGCGCGTCGATCTGGATGGGCAACTATCCTGTTTGTCGCCGCGCAATCCGCGTCCGCTGCTGGGAAGAACCCGATCAGGCCCGCTTGCGCCCGCCCTTGGAGGCTGCCTGAGACGGTTTTGCGGCCTCATCGGCGGCTTCGGTCTTGCCGCCCTTGATCGCCAGCTTGAGACCGGGCTGACGGCGCACCTCGTCGGGTGAGGGAGATTTCTTCTTCTTGGGCGCCGGCGCGCTCTTCGCCGCGACTTCCGGCTCGTCGACGGTCTGACCCAGGCTCTTTTTCAGGGCCGCCATCAGGTCGATGACGTTGCTTCGCTCGGCAGGAATCTCTTCCTCGGTATCCACGCCCTCGCCCTTGAGCTTGGCGTCCAGCATCGCGCGCAGTCGGGTCTCGTAGCGATCCTCGGTGTCGGCAGGGTCGTACTGTGCGGATTGCCGCTCGATCAGCTGGGTTGCGAGCGACACCATCTGCGGGTCGGTCTTGAGCCGCGCGGCATCCTCGAACAGCTCTTTCGGACTGTTCAGGTCCCGCTCCTCGTAAAGCGTGTGCGCCATCAGCCCGGCGCCCATCGGGCGCAGCGCCACGGTGCGCTCCCGCTGCGCGATCACCACCCGCGTCAGCGCGACTTTGCCGGTTTGGGCAATGGCCTCCCGGAGAACCGCATAGACGTCCTCGCCCGCCTGGCCGTCGGGGGCGAGGAAATAGCTCGCGTCGTAGTACATCGGATCGATGGAATCGGCGTCGATGAATTTCTCCACCGTCATCACCGCGGAGCTCTCGACCTTGACGCTATCGAGATCCTCCTGGCTCACGATGAGGTAGTGGTCCTTCTTGAACTCGTAGCCCTTGACGAGATTGCGCCGCTCCAGCTCCTGCCCGGTTTCGCCGTCGACCGTCACCATGCGGACGCGGTTGCCGGTATCCGGATTGATCAGGTTGAAGCGGATGGCTGATCGGTCATGCCGGGCGTTGTAGAGCGCCACCGGACAGGAGACGAGCGCCAGCCGTAGGTGGCCGCGCCA
>Ga0134128_10005047_pt1 | contig 16027 bp, 14 predicted proteins | sample KB31754_FD_96462 | JGI IMG/M metagenome (GOLD analysis project Ga0134128, IMG submission 96462) | Terrestrial soil microbial communities with excess Nitrogen fertilizer from Kellogg Biological Station, Michigan, USA - KB3-175-4 | ecosystem: Environmental > Terrestrial > Soil > Unclassified ...
CAGCGTCGTCCCGTCGTGGACCTGCTGGACGCGGACGACGTGCGCCCGGCCGGTTTGCAGGGCCGCGCGCGTCACCAGCGTGATCTGCCGTCGGTCGGCGTGACCAGGCGAAGCTCTCCGCTGACCACGTCGTTCGCGGACGCCACGCGGACCGGCACGGTCTTGCAGCATCGGAAAGACGACCGTACCACATTCCGACTGTTACTTTGCGAGCTGCGCGCGCAGGACGGGACGCTCGCGTGGCACGCGGAGACGCCGGCCATCTACGATCGGTCGAGGAAGTCGCGCGAAGGCGGCTATGGCGCGCCGCAGGCGATCCAGTCGGCGAACTCCTGCCGTTGCGACGCGCTCAAGCTGCTGCCCGGGGGCATCGAGCCCTGGACGACGACGCCCGAGAGGGCAATCCCGTCGCTCTGCGCATCGGCATGCGTCCAGAGGTGGCAGCCGCCGCAATTGGTCGTCAGGAAGCTCGCGCCGAAGCTCTGGTAGGTCAGCGTCGAGTTGCAGGCGGCTCCTGCGTCGGGCGGTGGACCTGCGTCGTCGAATCCGGCGCTCGGATCTCCGGCGCACCCGGTGAGCAAGAGAGTGACGGCGAGTGAAGCAATGCTGAGCCAACGCACGACAGCGCTTGATGGAGCACGGGCCGTGCCAGCTGCCGGCGCGCGGGGGGACGGCGGCCCGGCGCTCCCGGGGCGCGGCAGTCGGATCAGGGGCGCAGCGAGGAACCTCAGTATTTCGAGAGGGGACGGGCCCCCTGCCCCGCTACTTCGCGTTCGTGACGATCGCCGAGGCGATCGCGCCGAGCCGCGCCTTGTCGGGTCGCCGCTCCTGCGGGAGGATCGCCTGCGCGACGGCGTCGCCCTCGATCAGCAGGAGACCGAACCCTGCCGCGCGCAGCGGCCCGGCCAACGCGTTCGGGTCCCAGCGCGGCGCGACCGCCGTGCGGGCCCAGAGGAGCTCCGCCACCAGCGCCGGCGTGCAGGCGACGTACGAGGCGCTGGTGTGGTGCTTGGCGGTCTTCATCTCCTCCAGCGCGCGCGAAAGCTCGCCGGCGTCGTTGGTGGCCTCGATCGCCACCACGCGCATCGCAGAGACCAAGCCGCCGCCGCGATACCCGATGATGTTCGCGCGCCCGGTGACCGGCGTCCCGCCGACGTGCGGGGTGAGCCCGGCCAGGTCCAGCCAGGTGCGGAGCGGCGCCGCCAGATCCTGCACGCGCGCGACCCGCTTCCACAGATCGTCGACGATCGCGGCGAGGGCCTTGGCCTGAAAAATGGAAGCGGCCAGCACCTCGGGCGCCGGCACCTCGAACCAGCGCGAGTCCTTCGTCGCGCGAAGCTCCTCGATCCGGCGCTCGATCGCCGGCATCTTGTCCTTCCCCGGGGCAGCCGTCACTTCGAGCTCCGCCACCAGGGCCTCTTGAACCCGCGGATCCTTGATCGCTTCCTTGAGACGGCGGAGGCGCAGGCCGGCGTAGCGGGTGGTGTCCGGGTCGACGAAGAATCCGAAGTTCACCCTGACATCGTTCTTGAGCTCGCGCGCCGGTGCAAGCGATGACGTCCCGGAGACCTTCACCCCGCCCCGATCCTGTCGCGAGAGCGCCGATTATTTCCTGATTGTTTCTAGCGCATTTCTGCCACGTTTATTCGACATCTCGGGACCGTCAATTCACTTGATTGACGGCGCGTCGATCGCCGAAATTTCCGCGCATGAACGCACCACCGCCCGATCTCGCCACCCGCGTCGCCGACCTCGAAGCTTACATCCGAAACGGAGCGCCGACGGCGTTGCACTCGCCGGGACCGGGGCACAACGCCTGGATGATGACCTCGACGGCGCTGGTGCTGTTCATGACCCTGCCGGGGCTGGCGCTGTTCTACGGCGGGCTGGTGCGGCGCAAGAACATCCTCTCGGTGATGGCGCAGTGTCTCGGATGCGCCGGGCTGGTCACCATCCTCTGGTGGCTCGTCGGCTACAGCTTCGCCTTCGCCAAAGGGACGCCGATCCTGGGCGGGCTCGAGTTCGCGCTGCTCCACGGCGTCACCTCGATGCCGAACGGCGACTACGCCCCCTGGGTCTCGCACAACGTCTACGCGATGTACCAGCTGATGTTCGCCATCATCACGCCGGCGCTGATCGTCGGCGCCATCGCCGAGCGGATGAAGTACGCCGCCGTGATGACCTTCATCGCGCTCTGGATGTTCGTCGTCTACTTCCCGCTGGCCCACATGATCTGGGGCGCCGACGGCCTCATGAACGGCGTCGGCAACCCGAACGCCGCGATCAAGGCGATCGACTTCGCGGGCGGCACCGTGGTGCACATGTCCTCGGGGTGGTCGGCGCTGGTGCTCTGCCTGATCCTCGGCAAGCGGACCGGCTTCGGCAAGCGCGCCTTCCTGCCCCACAGCGTGGTGCTGACGATGGTCGGCACCGGCATGCTCTGGGTCGGCTGGTACGGCTTCAACGCCGGCAGCGCGGTCGCCGCCGACGGGATCGCCGCCACCGCCTTCACCGCCACGACGCTGGCCACCGCCGTGGGCGCCACCGTCTGGCCGGCGCTCGAGTGGCTGACGCGCGGCAAGCCGACGGTGCTGGGCTTCTGCTCGGGCGCGGTCGCCGGGCTGGTGGTCATCACCCCCGCTTCCGGCTTCGTCACCCCGGCGGGCGCGGTCGCCATCGGCGTCCTGGCCGGGGTCGTCCCCTACGTCGCCTGCACCAAGCTCAAGGCCTACTTCGGCTACGACGACGCGCTCGACACCTTCGGCGTGCACGGCGTGGGCGGCACGCTGGGCGCGCTCCTGACCGGGTTCTTCGCCACCCCCGAGGCGAACCCGAACCTCTCCACCAACCTCTCCGGCGTCGTGGGGCACACGCTCTGGCTCGAGCAGCTCAAGGCGATGGGCCTGACGCTGGGTCTCTCCGTCGTCGCCACGACCGTCATCGGCTTCGCGCTCAAGGCGACGATGGGCCTGCGCCCGAGCGTCGACTCCGAGGAGCAGGGTCTCGACGACGCCGAGCACGGCGAAGCCGGCTACCACCCCGAGGAAGCCGCCGGCCACGGCGTCCCGATGGACGACGAGCCCGTCCCCTCCGCCGTCGAGCTGGCCAACGCCCCCTAGGTCGCCTCGTCGCTTTACTTGGGCGGGCGCGCTCCGTATCCTGCCGACCGCGTGCCCTCCGCCGGGTCACACGCCACCGGGCCGATTCGTCGCATAACGACCGGGATCCCGGCGGTGATCCCGCCGCCGCCGCGCATCGCCGCCGTCGTCCGCTACGTGGTCTGGGTCGGCATCACCGCCCACGCCGCTTTCATCCCGATGTTCCTCCTGATGGGACATCCGCGGCTGGCGACGTTCAACGTGGGCAGCGTGGCGATCTGGATCGCCGCCGCGCGCGCCAACCGGCGCGCGCGGAGCACGCTCGCCATGTGGCTCATCACCCTGGAGGTGGTCGCGCACGCGCTCTTGGCGACGGTGCGGCTCGGCTGGGCCAGCGGCTTCCAGTACTACCTCGTCCCGCTCATCCCGTTCGTGATGTTCAACGATCGGCTCCGCGGCCGCGCGGTGGCGGCGATCTCGGCCGGGGTGTTCGCCGCGCTCTTGGCCGTGCGCCTCCTCGCCCCCGACGGAGCGGTCACCGGCCCGTTCGCGCTCGTCCTGCGCTACGGCAACCTGGCCGTGCCGATGCTGGCGCTGGCCCTCGTCAGCTTCTATTTCCGGCGCGCCTCGACCCAAGCCGAGCGGCGGATGGAGTCGATGGCGTCGACCGATCCGCTCACGGGCCTCCTCAACCGGCGCTCGATGGAGCAGCGGCTGCGCGAGGCGGCGCACGGCTTCCAGCGCACCGGTCGCCCGTTCAGCGTGGTGATGGCGGACATCGATCGCTTCAAGCGCATCAACGACCTCCACGGCCACGCCGCCGGCGACCGCGTCCTGCGCGCGGTGTCGAGCCTGTTCGGCGAGCGCCTCCGGGCCGGCGACGCGCTGGCCCGCTGGGGCGGCGAGGAGTTCCTGCTGCTCCTCCCGGAGACCGACCTCGCCACCGCCTGCGAGGTCGCCAACCGCCTGCGCGCCACGGCCGAGGCGCGCCTCTCGGAAACCGCCGGCCTCGGCGACAGCGTCACCCTCACCTTCGGCGTGGCCACCTTCGATCGACCCATGCGCGTCGACGCCTGCCTCAAACAGGCCGACGACGCCCTCTACGCCGGCAAGGCCGAGGGTCGCAACCGCGTCGTCAGCGCCGCTCCAGCGGCCTGAGTCACGGCCTCCGGCCGCTGGACTATGCTTGCATCGTGGGTGGGCCCGCCGTGCTCCGGACCGAGCGTCTCATCTTGCGTCCCTGGCGCGACGCCGATCTGCCCCCGTTCGCGGCGCTGAACGCCGATCCCCGCGTCCGCGAGCATTTTCCCTCCTGCCTGACGCACGCGGAGAGCGACGCCTCGGCCGCGCGCATCCGGGCCAACTTCGAAGCGCACGGCCACGGCCTGTGGGCCGCGGAGGTCGTGGGGGGCGCGCCGTTCATCGGGTTCATCGGGCTCGCCGAGCCGAGCTTCGTGGCGCGCTTCACCCCCTGTATCGAGATCGGCTGGCGCCTCGCGCACGCCCACTGGGGCCGGGGCTACGCGACCGAAGGGGCGCGCGCGGCGCTGGCGTTCGGCTTCGAGAGCGTCGGGCTGGCCGAGATCGTCTCCATGACCACGCCGACCAACACGCGCTCGCGCCGCGTGATGGAGAAGCTGGGGATGCGTCGCGATCCGGCCGAGGACTTCGAGCACCCCAACCTGGCGCCGGGGAGTCCGGCGCGGCGTCACGTGCTCTATCGGCTGCGCGCGCCCGGCCACTGGCCTGTCGGCTGAATCAGCAGCCGGTTCCGTTGGGGCACGGCCAGGCGGTGTTGCTGGCGCAGCTCCAGGTCGGGCTCGCGGCGCTGGCCTGGCAGACGCAGTAGCCGGTCTTGGCCGCGCCCGTCGAGTCCATGTAGCCGGCCGAGAGGCCGCAGACGATGCAGTCGGCGATGCTGCAGGCCGAGCCCGACACGATGGCGGTGGTCGGACACATCGCGTTTTGCGCCGAGGCCGTGGCCGGGAGCTTGTAGCAGGAGTAGTCCTTGCTGGGGTCGAAGCTGCAGCCAGTCATCTCGGTGTAGGTCCCGCCGCCGGCCGGGCAGGTCTCGGACTTCACGCCCTGCTTTTCGGGGCCGCAGGTCTTGTAGCAGAGAGCCGTCGCCGTGCCGGCGGTCGCGTCGGCCGCCGTGCACATGACCCCCTTGGCGATGGCGGTGCCGGCCATGGTGTTGCCACAGGCCGGCTGTCCGAAGCCGCTCGAGCCGCCGGTCGCCGCGGCGCCGCCGGTCCCCGTCGTGCCGCCCGTCCCCGGCGTGCCGCCCGTCCCGGGGCTGCCGCCCGTCGCCGGCGTTCCGCCCGCCCCGGTCGTGCCACCGGTCGCCGGCTTGCCGCCCGTTCCGGGCACGCCGCCGGTCGCGGGCGTGCCGCCCGCCCCGGTCGTCCCGCCGGTCGCCGGCGTGCCGCCCGTCCCGGACGTCGGCGGTGCGCTGCCGCCCGTGGCGGGCGCGCCCGAGCCCCCCTGGCCCGTCGCTCCCCCGGTCGCGGTCCCCGTACCGCCGCTGGCCGAAGATCCCCCCTTCCCCTCACCCTGCGCTCCGCCGGTGGCGGTCAAATTGCCCGCCGCCGTGTCGCCGTTGGCGCAACCGTTCTGCGCGCTGATGGCACCAAGGATGGCGAGAGCCACAACCGTGAACGAGATCCGTCGCATGGCCTGTGGGTGTCCGGACCACCTCCGGGAAAGCTCAAGGCCGCGGGGGAGCGAGGGAAGGAGGGCGCGCTGCGAACGTTTTCTGCGGTCATGAGCCGGACCTGGGGCCTGGAAATGTCGTCGGTGGTGCCGCGGGTCAGCATCGTCGGGGGCTCTACCGGTGAGTGGCGGGTGGAGTGGATGGCCGCCACCCGCGGCGCGCCCCTTCCGGCGGCGGCCGCCGTCAGCCGCGTCGAAGCCGGCGAGTTCGCGGAGCCCGCGGGCGCGCGATGGATCCTGCGCGGAGTGCGGAGCAACGACCGGTACGTCGAGCGCACGGAAAAGGACCGGCTCGTCTTGGTGCAGGAGGGGCTGGGCCGGCCCGACAGCAAGCGCGCCGTGCTGATCCCGATCCGAAAGTCGGATGCCTGGTGGGAGCTCCCGCAGGACGAGCGGCGCGCGATCTTCGAGACCCGCTCGCGCCACATGGCGATCGGCAGGCGATATCTCCCGGCCATCGCCCGGCGGCTCTACCATGCCCGCGACATCGGCGAGCCGTTCGACTTCCTGACCTGGTTCGAGTTCGCCGACCCCTCCGCCGCCGCGTTCGACGATCTGGTGGGCGCGCTCCGCGAGACCGAAGAGTGGCGCTACGTCACGCGCGAGGTCGAGATCCATCTGCGCCGCGCCTGAGCGCCGGCCTCAGGTCGTCAAGAAAGAAGCCGTGGCCAGACCGGTCGCCACCCCGACCGTACCAGCAGCACCAATACGGTCAGAAAGCCGAGCGCGAACGCCCACTCGCGCAGCGCGCTCATTCGCATCTGGCGTTTGAGAGCGCGGAGCTCGGGCGAGTCGTCCGGGGCGTCGCGGAGCGCCCAGCGGAACAGCGCCAGGAAGAACCGCACCGAGCCGAACACCGTCAGCCAGGGGTGGCGCGGGTGCGGCGGGAGCGCGGCGCGCGTGGCCGGCGGCAGCGCGGCGATCACCCGCGCCTGCAGCGGCGTCTGCCTCAGCACCTCGACGACGTAGGGGATCGCCGCGGCGAACAGGATGAGTGAGCCGGTGAGCTCGAAGTCCACGATCGGACAGCTGAAGCAGTCGGCGTGCCAGCCGCGCGAGGCGGGCGCGACCGCCGCCGCCGAGGCGGCCGGCGAAAATCTGGCGCTGGAGACGGCGGCGCGCCTGCCAGTTCGTCCGGCGCGCCGCGCGGAGGCCCGCTCAGGGCGAGAGCGTGAGCGTCCCCGCGTCGAGCGACACCTCGTAGTATCCGTGGTCGTCCCAGACGAGCGTGGTCGATCCCTGCGAAAGCGTCCCACCGGACACGGACACGCGCAGGTAGCGGCCGGGCGGGAAGCTCGCCGGAGCCGTCCAGGTCCAGGTGGTGCTGCCGCCCGACGTCGACGGCATGAGCGCCTGGAACATCTTCTGGGCCTGCCAGTAGGCCGCCACGTGGACCACCGAGTCGTTCCAGACATCGGGCAGCGACTGGCCGTACGTCATCCCGCCCGTGACGTCGGTGATCGCCACCGGGTTGTACCAGTTCTGGTCGGTCGGCGTGATGGTGTGGACCAGCAGGATGAGCCACCGGCCGGCCGCGTGCGCCGAGTCGATCTGCATCGAGAACTTCGCCGCCGTGTCGTTCGGCTGCGCGAGGTAGATCGGCAGGTTGAACGGGTCGGTGCTGTCGCCCATGCCGGCGCCGACCGTGCCGCCGGCGACGCCGCGGTTGACCAGGAAGCGCGTCGTATCGAGGCTGTCGTAGCCGGTGTCGCCGAACGGCGAGGCGGCGGTCCAGACGCTCCCCTGCGCCGGATAGTGCTGGGTGATGTAGCTCGTGCAGTCGTCGAGCTCCGGGGCCAGCGTCGCGTCGGCCGCCCCGAAGCTGCAGCCGGTGAGATTGGCCTGGCAATGGTGGACCGTGTGGTTGCCGACCTCGCTGCCGTCGGTGACGGCCTGGCTAAAGGTGGCGTCGTACCCGCTCTCCGAGCTGTTGCCGGTGCTGATGTAGAAGGTCATGGGGATGCCGACCGCGGCCAGCTCGGCGTAGTGGGCGATCTGCGACGGTTGCGAATCGTCGAACGTCCAGGAGACGGCCGAGGTGAACCCGGCCCAGTTGAGGACGGTCAGCCCACCGGCCGCACCGGCTGGTTTGGCCACGCCGGTCTGAGCCGGCTCAGGCATCCCGGACTTTTGCGGGGTGGCCATCCCACCCGCGCCCCCCATTCCCGTCGGTGAGCCGCCGCTGCTGCTGCAGGCGGCCCCCCCAAGGCACAGCCCCACGAGAGATATTTGAAGGATCGATAGGCGAGTTGTCATGATCGGTGACCTTGCCCGCGACCCTGGGCGGCGTCTTTGCATTGCTGGCGCGTGGCTCTCATTTCTGGCCAATCTGAGCCATTTTTCGGCTCGCTACATTCGAAACGAAACTGATCGTCCGGCTGGTGTTCGGGAATAGTATGAGGCCCGAAGGGGGCTCCCATGCCAAGTCGCACGCACCACACGCGGCATCCCGCGGTTTCAGGATCGGCGCCGCGGTTCCTGCGTCTCCGCGCGCTGCCGTTCGCGCTGGCGGCGATCGCGTTCGCCGCTCTTCCCGGCTGCGGGTTCAAGCCGAACGCGCTGCCGCCCACCACCGGGACCGGCGGGTCGAGCCCAGCGATTGACGGTGGAAGCACGGGCGGCAGCACCGGCACCGGCGGCTCGACGTCGCAGCCCGCAGCCACCTCGCTGACGTTGAGCCCCGCCGCCGCCACCATGACGGTGACGAACACCTCGCCGCCGCAGACCCAGCAATACACGGTGATGGGCGTGGTCAACGGTCAGACCGTCGATCTGACCAGCAAGGCGATCTTCAGCGCCACACCGCCCAACATCGTCAGCATCGACAGCACGGGGCTCGCCACCAGCACCGGTCAGGCCGGCGGGAACGTGACCGTGACGGCCGTGGTGGGCACGGTGAGCGCCACCGCCAAGCTGACGGTCCACTATTCGTTCACCGGCAACGACCCCACGATGGGGATGATGGGCGCGCTGCCGACCGATCCGTCGCCGATCTTCACCACCACCACGAGCGACACCACCCGCTCGCCCACTCTCGTCTACCCGAACGACGGCGTGCTCTTCCCGCCCAACATCACGGGCGTCGAGGTTCACTTCCAGCCGGGGTCGACCAGCAACACGCTGTTCGACGTCAGCCTGGCGGGCGCGCTGGTCAAGGCCGACATCTTCGTCCGCTGCACGGCGCCGGCCGGGATCAACGGCTGCATCTACGCGGTCGATCCGTCGCTCTGGCAGGCCGTGGCCGTCGGGAACGCCGGTCAGGGGCAAGTGTCGCTGGTGGTGCGCGGCACCGACGACAGCGGGACCTCGGTGGGCGACAGCGGCCCGTTCCACATGCAGTTCGCCCAGGACAACGTCGACGGCGCGCTCTACTACTGGACCACCAGCGGCAAGAGCGCGATCATGCGCTGGGATTTTTCGGCCGCCACCACGGCTCAGATGGCGCAGCCCTACCTGACGCCGACCCAGACCGACGGGAAGACCTGCGTCGGCTGCCACGCGCTGGCGCTCGACGGCAGCAAGCTGGTGGCCAGCGCCGGCGGCCAGGGCGACGGGCGCCTGCTGCTCTGGAACGTGGCCACCAACGCGGCGATGCAACCCTTTCCTCTCACCCAGCGGAGCCAGTTCGAGTCCTGGAACTCCGACGGGACGCAGTTCGTGGGCGTGTACGGCGACGCGCAGAGCACGACCCGCTCCGCCAAGGCGGGGCCGGTCAACCTGATGATCTTCGACGGGATGACTGGGGCGGTCACCTCGACGATCGATCTGGCCGGCGCGCGCGGCGACCACCCCGACTGGACCAAGGCCGGGGCCGACGCCCCGAACCGGATCGTGTTCACCTCGGCCGATCCGACGGCGTCCACCACCGATCAGCGGCCCGCCACCGGCGGCATCGATTACGTCGAGAACGACGGCACCGGCTGGGGTCCGCCGCAGATGCTGGTGCCGTCTGTGCTGGGGAAGAACCGCTACTACCCGGCCATCAGCCCCGACGGAACCCTGGTCGTCTACGACGAGTCGACCTGCAGCGGCACGGCCACGGCCGGCGCCGCGCCCGACGTGTCGTGCGACGCAGACACCGACGCCACGGCCACCATGTTCCTGACCACCTTCGCGGGCGCGACGCCGGTGTCACTCGACAACGCCAACCGCCCCGGCGTCGCCGACGGCAGCACCACGGCGCTCACCAACTCGTTCCCCAAGTTCTCGCCCTTCATCGAGAAGCTCAGCGAGCTGCAGCAGATCGTGTGGCTGACCTTCTCCTCGACGCGGCAGTACGGCCTGCGCGCGCCGCCCGCGTCGACCACCGACAGCAACGAGACGAAGGTCGGCACGCTCATCTGGATGGTCGGCATCGTCCCGGGTGTCGGCGGGGGCGATCCGAGCTACACGGCCTTCTGCCTCCCCTTCCAGGACATCACCACCTCGAACCACATCGCCCAATGGGCGAAGTACTTCCTCAAGGGTCCGGGCTAGCCAGGCGATTTTGCTGGCCTTTGAGGCCGGCTGAAAAATCTTTCGCCCGCGGGTAACACTTCCGCGCGCGCCCGGTGTTGAGGGTGCATGAGGGAGGCACCCCAACATTGGCGCTCGACATCGAAGGGCATTACCGGAGGTTCGGCCCGATGGTCCTGAGGCGCTGCCGCGCGCTCTTGCGCAGCGACGCCCAGGCCGAGGACGCCATGCACGACGTCTTCGTGGCGGTGCTGCGCGCGGGCGGCCGGCTGGAGGAGGACGCGCCGGCCGCGCTCCTGCTGCGGGTGGCCACCAACGTCTGCCTCAACCGCCTGCGGACGAGGCGCCGGCGACCCGAGGAGGCGAACGACGAGCTGCTGCTGCAGATCGCGGCCGCGACGGACGACGGCGAGGCGCGCGCCACGGCGCGGAACCTGCTCGCCAAGCTGTTCGGGGCCGATGACCCGCTGGCGACGTCGACCGCCACGCTGGCGGTCATGCACCTCTGCGACGGGATGACGCTGGAGGAGACGGCGCGCGAAGCGGGACTCTCGGTGTCGGGGGTGCGCAAGCGCCTCGAACGCCTCCGCGGCCGCCTGGCTGCGCTCGAGACCGGGGATCCGGAAAGGAGACACCATGAGCTCCACTGACAAGGAGACGCCGGCCTGGCTGCTCGAGCGGCTGGCCCAGGGCGAGCTGGACCGCGAGGCGGCCCATGACGTCCGGGCCCGGCTGACCGCCGAGGGGCGCTCGCCCGACGACGAAATTGCCGCCCTGGCCCGTGACGACCGCGAGACACTGGCCGAGCATCCGCCGGCCGCGGTGGCGGCCGAGATCGCGCGGCGGGCGGCCGCCCGTCGGCCCGCGGCCCGACGGCCGTTCGTCTTCGCCGCCGCGTTCGCCGCCGCCGGCGCGCTGGCGATGGTGCTCGTCGGGCGCCAGCCGGCGGCGCCCGTCCCGGACGGCGCGCCCGCGCTCGAGCAGACGACCATCAAGGGCCCCCCCCAGGCCTGGCTCTACGTCTACCGGCACGGGGGCGATCGCGACCGGCGGCTGGCCGACGGCGAGCGGGCGGCGCCGGGCGATCTCCTGCAGCTGGCCTACGCCACGACCGGCCGGGACTTCGGCGTGCTGTTTTCGATCGACGGCGCGGGGACGGTCACGCAGCACCTGCCCGAGCCGGGAGCGGCGCGCGCCCTTCCCTTGCGCGTCGGCGGCGAGATGCGGCTCCCCTCGGCCTACGAGCTCGACAGCGCTCCCGCTTTCGAACGTTTCTTCCTGGTGCACGCCGCGCAGCCGTTCGACGTCGCGCCGGTCATCAACGCGGCGCGGACGCTGGCGGCGCGTACGGCAGAGGCGCGACACGCGCCGCTGGCACTCCCCGCGGCGTTCGGCCAGATATCCCTGACATTGGAGAAGACGCGATGAGGATCCGGGGTTCAATTGTGCTGCTACCCCTGGTGGGGTCGCTGCTCGTCTCGCCTGCCGCGCGCGCCGAGCCGGCCACCGGCGTGCGGCTGCGCCGATTCGCGCTGCTCGTCGGCGTCAACGACGGGGGGCCGACCCGCTCGCGTCTGCGCTACGCGGCCAGCGACGCTCACAACATGGCGCGCGTGCTGGAGAGCCTGGGGGGCGTCGCCCCGGCCGATCTGGTCTTCGTCGCCGACGGCAGCCGGCGCGCCGTCCAGGACGGCTTCGCCACCATCGACCGGATGCTGCGCGCCGATCCGAGCCGCGGCGTCCGCCGCGAGCTGGTTTTCTATTACTCCGGCCACTCCGATGAAGAGGGGCTCCTGCTCGGTAACGAGCGCGTCTCGTACGAAGAGCTGCGCTCGTTCATCCACGACGCGCCGACCGACCTGAGCCTGGCGATCCTCGACTCCTGCGAATCGGGCGCCTTCACCCGTCACAAGGGGGGCGCGCGGCGGGCGCCGTTCCTGCTCGACGCCTCGATCGACACCCGCGGCCACGCCTTCCTCACCTCCAGCGCCGCCAACGAGGTGGCCCAGGAGTCCGACCGGATCGCGGCCTCGTTTTTCACTTACTACCTGGTCTCCGGCCTGCGCGGCGCCGCCGACGCCAACCGCGACCGCCGGGTCACGCTGCAGGAGGCGTTTCAGTTCGCCTCGCAGGAGACGCTGGCGCGCACCGAGCGGACGCAGGGCGGCCCGCAGCACGCGGCGTACGAGTTCGATCTGACCGGCACGGGCGACATGGTGGTCACCGACGTGCGAACGACGCAGGCGGGGCTGGTGCTCACCCCCGAGCTCTCCGGGCGAATCAGCGTGCGCGAGGCGGGCGGCGCGCTGGTGGCCGAGCTGCGCAAGCCGGCGGGGAGCAGCGTCGAGCTGGGCCTCGAGACCGGTTCGTACGTGGTGACGGTCGAGGACGCGGGGAGCGTGCGCGAGGCCCAGCTGACCCTGACGGCGGGCGAGCACCTGCCGCTGGCGCGCGCGGCGTTTCATCCCGGCGCGCCGCTGGAGGTGGCGGTGGCGCGCGGCGACGGCGAGGCGCCCGCGGCGTCGGTGTCGACGACGCCCGGCGAGGGCGAGCCGCCCCACGAGACGACCTCGTTCAAGACCGGGTTCATCCCGCGGGGCAGCGACGGCCGGACCGACGTCGACGGCCTCTCGTTCGGCTTCATCGCCGACCGCGCCGCCCGCCTGCACGGGATGCAGCTGTCGCTCGGGTACAATCAGATCGACGCCGCCCTGCACGGCCTGCAGCTGACCGTCGGTGCGAACGTGGCGGGGTCGGGCAACGGCGCGCAGATCTCGGTCGGCGGCAACATCGCTCGCGGTGACAGCCAGGGCGCCCAGGTCGCCGCCGGCGCCAACGTGGTCGACGGCGACTTCCACGGCTGGCAGAACGCCGCCGGCGTGAACGTCACGACCGGGCGGTTCACCGGCGTGCAGTCCGCCGCCGGCCTCAACCTGGCCGACGCCGCGACGGGCCTGCAGCTCGCCGCCGGCGCCAACGTGGCGCGCGACTTTCACGGCGCGCAGGTGGGGATCGTCAACGTCGCCGGCACCGCCCAGGGATTCCGCCTCGGCCTGCTCAACGCCGCCCAGCAAGTGGACGGTTTTGAGCTGGGCGTCATCAACGCGACCAGGCAGGCGAGCGGTTTCCAGCTGGGGCTCGTCAACGTCGCCTCGCACGACGACGGCGAGTCGTTCGCGCTCCTGAACCTGATCGGCAACGGCATCCACGACCTCGCGCTCTACGGGACCGACGCGCTGGCGACGAACGTGGGGCTCAAACTGGGCGGGCGGCACCTCTTCACCTCGTTCTCGTTCTCCTACCAGCCGGGCGACGACGTCGCGCCCGGCCCATTCCACCTCGTCAGCGGAAGCCGGCGCTGGGGCTTCGGCGGCGGCCTCGGCTGGCGGGTGCCGCTGGGGGTCGGGCCGCTGGATCACCTCGACGTCGAGGCGGTCACCAGCAATGTGGCCCCGGCCCTCAGCTTGATCACCAACAGCACGATGGTGAACACCGCGCGCGCCACCCTGGCCCTCTCGGTCGCCCGTTACACCTCCGTCCTGCTGGGCGTGGGCGCCAACGTGGTGGTGGGGACCGACGGCCGCGACTTCAGCGGCCCCCTCTCCAGCTGGGGCGGCACCTACCACGACGGCGGGACGACGGTCCATCTCTACCCCGGGTTCCTGCTCGGGCTGCAGATCGGGACGCCGCCGGGTTAGCGGCTCGAATCTACCGCGGGCGGTCCGCGGAATCGGCGCCGCACGCCGAGCCACCAGGCTGCGGCGAGCACCGCCACCGCCGCCAGCGTCACGATGAGCGCCTTGTCGTTGGGCGGTTGCACGCCGATCCAGACCAGCAGCGCCACGCCCACCAGCGCGACGACGGCCAGCGTCCGATACAGGCGACCGCCCAGATCGAACGGCCCCATGCGGGTCCAGCTGCGCCCGTAAGCCCGCAGCCCGGCGGCGGCCGGCATCACATATGAAAGATAGAGAAAGATCACCGCGCCGGCCGTCAGGGTCGCGTAGGCCTTCGCCCACAGCGTCGAGGCGAAGGCCAGCGCCACCGTCGTCCAGATCGCCGCCACCGGCGTCCGCCACTTCGGCGAGACGCCCCGCAAGATCAGCGACCCCGGCAGCCCGCCGTCGCGCGCAAAAGCGTACATCATGCGGGACGTCGACGTGACGCAGGCGAGGCCGCAGAGATAGTTCGCCGCCACGATGCCGACCCAGAGCGCGTTCCCCGCCGCGCCGGGCAACGTCCGGGTCATGAGCCAGGCGAAGACCTTGTCACCCTGCCTGGCGCCGTCGGCCACGCTGGGGAGCGCCAGCACCAAGGCCGCCACCATCACCCAGCCGAAGATCCCGGAGACGGCGACCGAGCGGAGCATTCCCCGGGGGACGTTGACCGCCGCGCCTACCGTCTCTTCCGAGGTGTGCGCCGAGGCGTCGAAGCCGGTGATCGTGTAGACGGGCCAGAGGATTCCCAGCAACGTCATCGTCAGCAGGCGGGGGTGCGGGGGCCAGATCTCCCCCCCCGCCGCCCCGCTCAGGTTCTGGAACCGGACCAGCCGCCCGAGCTCGAGGTGCGGCGTCCGCGCAATCATCGCCAGCGTCAGCAGCGCGGCGACGACCAGGATCAGGTAGCCGCTGAAATCGGTGAGCAGCGTCGTCAGCCGGATCCCGAAGTGGTTGAGGAGCGCCTGCGAGGCCGAGATGACCGCGACGCCCACGATCTGGTGCCCGACACCCAGCTGGGCCGGATCGATCCCGATCATCGGCCCGATGAAGCCCGCGAACAGTTGATAGGCACCGACGTTCACCGCCGCCGTGACGAACACCAGGCCCGCCAGGTTGAACCAGGCGGTCGCCCACCCCCACCCCTTGCCGCCCAGGATGGCGCTCCAGTGATAGAGGCCGCCCGCGGTCGGGAACGCGGAGGCGACCTGCGCCATCGACAGCGCGACGACGAAGGCGAACGCCACGCCGATCGGCCAGACGACGCCCGCCGCGGCGCCGCCCACCGCGCTCACGCCCATCTGCAGCGAAGTGATCCCGCCGGCCAGGATGCAGATCGTCGAGAAGGCGATGGCGAAGTTCGAGAAGGCGCTCATGCGGCGCCGCAGCTCCTGCGCGTAGCCGAGGCGCGAGAGCAGCGCGACGTCGTCGTTCGGACTCTCCGGTCCGCTGCCGGGTTCGGCGCTCACGAGCGCATCGTAGCGCGGTCGGCGTGATACCGTCCCGCCATGGCGAAATCACCCTGCCCCATCTCGAAGACGCAATTTCTCGAAAAGGCCGAGGCCGTCAAGCTGACCATCAACGGCGTCGAGATCATCGCCGACAAGCGCGAGTTCTCTACCGGGTCCTTCGGCTGGTACCACAACGGCAAGACGACCATCACGGTCGACGGCAAGCCGCTGTCGATCCAGATCGGGCTCAACTTGACGGTCGTGGGCAGCAAGGAAGCAGAGCGCTAGGCGCTCCCGTCGAGCGCCGGCGGCTGGCCCGGCTTCCGGTTTTCGGGAGGCGAGGCGACGGGCCTCACGCTCCTCGGGCGAGCTGGGCGGCCCGTTCGAGGAGGCGGTCGCGCTGGCGCGTGTTGCGGGTCAGCGCGGCGGCCCGTTCGAACTCGGCCCGCGCCTCCTCCCGCCGCCCGAGCCGGGCCAGCAGCTCGGCGCGCGCGCTGGGCAGCAGGTGATAGCCCGCCAGCGCCGGGCTGGCCGCGATCGCGTCGAGGAGGTCGAGCCCGGCCTGGGGCCCTTCGGCCATCGCCACGGCGAGCGC
>Ga0134128_10005048_pt1 | contig 16026 bp, 13 predicted proteins | sample KB31754_FD_96462 | JGI IMG/M metagenome (GOLD analysis project Ga0134128, IMG submission 96462) | Terrestrial soil microbial communities with excess Nitrogen fertilizer from Kellogg Biological Station, Michigan, USA - KB3-175-4 | ecosystem: Environmental > Terrestrial > Soil > Unclassified ...
ATGAACGTGACGCCCGAGGTCGCTTTCGGCAGGAGCGCCTGCTGAATTTCAGCGGCGATCTTCATCTCCTGCTCCATCTTGGCCTTCTCGAGCGTCTCGCGGTAGAGACGGGCATTCTCGATGGCGACCGACGCCTCGGCCGCCAGCGTCTCGAGCGCCGATCGCGTCGTCTGCGACAGCAGCTGGCCTCGCTCGCGGCTGTCGAGGTAGAGCACGCCGATGCGCCGGTCCTCGCCGCGTGATTCGGCCTTCTCGAGGTACTGCACGAGATTCAACGGCACGCAGACGACGTTGCGGATCCCGAGCGCCACGGTGCCCATGTGGACGTCGGCGAAGCTGCTGTCGAGCAGGTCGGCGACGACCTTCGTCTGACCCGTCCGGAACACCTCTTCCGGCACCTTGCGGCTCGTCGCGAACGTGGCGTCGGTCAGCGTCTGCTTCGATCGCCCGCGCGCGAGGCGGAACTCCAGCTCGTTGTCGGCCGTCGCGAGCATGATGAAGGCGCGCTCGGCGTTCGAGATCTCGATCGCGGCGTCGAGCACGAGCGCCAGCACTTCGGGGAGGACGCGCCCGGATCCCAGCGCGCGGAAGCCCTCGAGGAGCGCGGTGATCTGCCGCAGGTCGTCGCGCGCGCCGGTCGTCGACCGCCCCGACGCATACCGCTCGTCGTCGGCCGACATGAAGACGAGGTCGGCGCCGCCGCCCCGGCCGAGCCGCACGTTGTCGCCGGACTTCAGCTCGTACTCCGTGACCTGCTGGCCGTTGACGAACGTGCCGTAGCGCGACTGCTTGTCGCGCAGCATGTACTTGCCGTTTTCCAGGGTGATTTCCGCGTGCTCACGCGAGACTTCGCTGCCCCCGAGCCGGAGGCCGTTCGTCTCGCGCCGGCCGATGGTGAAGGGCGTCCGATCGACCGTCACCACCCGCTCGCCGAGCACGTCGCGAACTTCGAGCCGAGGTTCAGCCATGGCGCACGGGTCAGTCTATAGCAGGTGCCAGCCGAATCTGAGGGCCGCGGCCGCGGCGACGACCCCGACAATGACGACGGCCACGACGATCATGACGACCAGGCGCGAGCCCCCGCCGCGGGCGCGAGCCGCCGGCGGACGATCCGCCGCGGGCACCGCGGTCGGCGCTCCGCACCGATAACAGACGATGGCGTTGTCGGCGATTTGGTGGCCACACGACTGACACGTCACTCGGGATCTCCGTGATACAAGGTTGATCGGTGATTCCGCTTCGCGACGTCATCCCGTCCCGGACGACGCCGTTCGTCACGATGGCGCTCATCGCCCTGAACGTGCTGGTCTTCGTGCACGAGTTGACGCTGTCGACCCCCGCGCTGCGGCACTTCTACTTTACGGCGGGTCTGGTGCCCGCGACGTTCTCCTGGACGGCCGTCATCACCTCGATGTTCGTCCACGGCGGCTGGATCCATATCGGCGGGAACCTGCTCACGCTGTGGATCTTCGGCGACAACGTCGAGGACCGGATGGGGCACGGCCGGTTTCTGGCGTTTTACCTCGCCGCCGGTACTCTGGCCGCGCTCGGCCAGACCTGGGCGGATCCCGCCGCGATGACACCCATCATCGGGGCGTCGGGCGCGATCGCCGGCGTCATGGGAGCGTATTTCCTCCTGCTCCCCCGCTCGCGCATCCTCGTCCTGATCTTCCTGTTCATCTTCGTGGACGTCGTGGAGGTCCCGGCGATCTTCTTTCTCGGCTTCTGGTTCCTGATGCAGATCTTCGGCGGCGTCGGGCAGATCGGCGGCGCCACCGGCGGCGGCGTCGCGTTCTGGGCGCACGTCATCGGTTTCATCACGGGACTGGCCGGCGCGCTGGTCCTCGCGCGGCCGGAGCGACGCAGCGTCGAGTGGTGGGGCTGACCTACTTGCCGGCCTTCGTCCGGATCTCGTGCGAGACCGCCGCCAGGCTGGTCGCCAGCGGCTCGAACGCGCGATCGAACTGCTCGGGCACCATGGACGCGCGCTGACGGCGCAGCGCTTCAATCTGATCGGTCAGCGCGCGCTGGCGATCGTAGAGTCCCTGCATCGCCGGGTCGCTCGACGTGGGCGTGGCCACCGTGTCCAGATACGTGAGGCTCGCGGGCGCGCTCGAGGATTCCTGCGCGGTGGCGTCCCGGCCCGTGCCGGTGCCCGCGTCATCGATGAGCGCATGCTCGGTTGACAGATGCTGGTCCTGTTCGTAGTGCGCCTCGGCCTGCTTGGACGCATACGCAAAGGCTTCCCAGATCGACACACGCCCGTTCTTGTCGAGGTCGGCGGCGTCCGTCGTGAAGGCCTTGATGAAGCCGTCGGCAAAGACGGTATGGAATTTTTCTGAGACGCTGCGGGTTGCGGTGACGATCACGCGCCCGGGCGCGGCCAGGCCCTTCAGGAATGGAAAACTCGAACTCGTCGCATCCACGAACACGAGGCGGCCTGGCACCGGCGCCAGCACGGTGTTCCACTCCTGCACCGTCATGTCGGGCCCGACGAGGTTAAATTTGATGTCCGTGCCCTCACCGGTGCCGTGGCCGATGAGCATGACGAACAGCAGATCGTTGGGCTTCGTCGTCTTGGACAGCTTCGCAAACGTGGTCTTGACGACTTCCGCCGTGGACTTCTCTTCTCCGGTGCCCGGAGTCTCGGCCAGCACGCTCACGTGGCTCGCGTCGAAACCGAGCTTGCCCTTGAGCGCGCTCACCATGCCGTCGAGCCACGCGCGATGTTGTTTGGCATATGTCTCGTCGCCGGAGACGCCTTCGATGACGACGGCATAGCGTGCGCCCGTCGCGACGGGTGCGGTCGCAGCCGAGCCCGTCGCTTGAGTCGTCGCAGCCGCCGCTGCGGCCGAGGCGCCGCCCGCGGCTGGCGGTGAGGCTTCGAGTAACAGGTCTTGCGCGCGCGCATACGTCGGCGCATCCGTCAAGGCGAGCAGGGCCTCGTGCTTGGCATCGTCTTTCTTGCCAAGACCCATCAGCGCCTCGGCGACGTCCGAGTGCGCCTCGGCCGGATTGGTCGGACCCAGCGCGACCACGGACCGGAAATCGACGAGCGCCGCGCCGTACTGCTTGGTGGCTAACTCGCGGCGGCCAAGGGCGGAGTGGGCGTCCGCATCGAACGGCGCCAGGTCGGTCGTCACCTTCAGACCGTAGTCCCGGTCGGCGTCGTTCTTGGCGTCCGTGGCCAACTTCGTCAGCGCGCGCGCTGCCGTCACGGCGTCATGGTTGTAGACGAGGAGGGCGCGAAGTTCCTTGCGAGCGCCGGCATTGTCGCCGGCCTTCTCATCGATCTGGGCCAGGAGCGCGTGAGGACTCCCACTCCCCTGCGCCTGCGGCGCGAGCTCAGCCGCGCGCTGGAGCGGCGCGACGGCCGCTTTCTCATCGCCGGCCTTGATCAGCGCCTGTCCGAGTGAAAGCTGGGCGACGTAGCTGCCAGGCGCACCCGCGGCGCGCTGCCGAAGCGCGCCCACGTCATTCGGATCGATTGGCGATCCGGCCAGCGGCTTCATGGCCGCCGCGAGCGCGCCGTACTGCGTACTCACGAACTGCCGGAATGAGGTGTCGACGGCGTCCACGCCGTCGCCGAACGCCTTCGCGAACGCCTGTTCGTCCGTGGCGCCGTCGGCGTACGCCAGGAGCAGCGTTCGGAGTCCGGCGTCGCCCTTCAACGCGACGAGATGCTCTACGACGAGCGACGCTTCGAAGTAGGCGATGGTGTAGTTCTCGGGGTCCTTGAACGCGTTCGGCAGGCCCTTCACGCCGAACGTCTTGTTCTGACTCCACAGCGCCGCGTACTGCAGCGCGACTTCCCTTCCCCACGCGGGATTCTTCCGGTGCTCCTCGAAGACCGAGATGCCCTCCGTCAGCCAGCGCGGCACCCGATACTTCGACAGCTGCAGCGTGAAGACGTGAGCGAGCTCGTGCCATTCGGTGGCCTGCCAGCTGTACTCGTCGGGCAGTCGCGCGGTCGGCGTATCCATCGTCACCACACGGCCGAAACACGCCCCAAGGGCCCCCAGGATGCCCGGCACGCCCGTCGTGCGGACCGCGAAGTCGTCGTGCTTCGGGAACATCTCAACCAGGATGGGCCCCTTCGGCGTGAACTGGTAGTGCTGCTCGAAGGTCTTCATCGCTTCTTCAGCGAGCGGCAGCGCGTACAGCCTCAGTACGCCGCTCTGGTCCTTGGGCATCTTGAACGTCAAGTCGCCGTCCTGGATGACGTCGAACGTCGCGAGGTCGTCGAGCAGCGTCAGCGAATTGAACGTCGTCGGACTGAGCTTGTCGGTGGCCCAAGACGCCTCGAGGGCCGGACGCGCGTCTTTCTCATCGCCGGTGCGAAGTAGATCCAGGGCGAGATCAAGCTGGGCAGCCGGGTCCTTCGGATCGATAGCCACCGCCTTCTGGTGGTACGTAACGTCGTCGTCGAATTGGTACGTCATCGACGCCTGCTCCCCGACGCGGCCGTACGGGAAGGCCGACGTCGGATCGATGGCCGCGGCGTGCTGGATGGCAGGCTCGATGTCTGCGGTCCGATGCTCGGCGTACGCGAGAGCGGCGCGCATCGCCCACTCTTCGATGGTCTCCGGCTTGAGCGCCGCAAGACGATCAAGGGCTTTGCCAGCCCCTGCCCAGTTCTCATCCGACAAGGCGATCTCCGCAGCGATTTCCCACACACCAGGATCGTCAGGCGCCTGCTTCAACAGGGTCTCGAGTGTCTGATGCGCAATCCTTGGATCGTCGTCGGAGAACGCGCGGACGAGACCGATCTGGGCGGGCACCCAGGCCGGATCGACCTCAAGAGCCTGTTTGTAGTCCGTCACAGCCTCGCCGGGCTTGTGGCCGCGCAGGAACACGTCGCCATGATCGGAGAGGGCGTCAGCTCGTTTCACGTTTTCGATTTGGTTGTAGGCATCGTTCGCCAGCATGATCTCGTTCGCGGCCCTCGCCGCGCGCGCCAGCCGGTAGTAGTCGTCAAAGCTGGCGAGCTGCCGGTTGTTCACGAACGGATCAAGACGCTGGTGAGCCTGATCACGTCGTCCGTGCCGCATGTCGAGCAGGCCGAGCTCCAGCGATGCTTCGCTCAGGGACGGCGTGCCTGCCAGCTTCGTCAGCCGCGCGCGCGCCGCGTCATCCTTCCCTTGATAGATCTCGATGAGCGCCGTGGCCAGCTCCTTGTCGCTGGCCGTGCCCTGGCTGGAGCCGACGAGGCGCGTCGCCTCCGCGGCAGAGCCGTGGCCGAGGGCCGTGCGGACCTGCGCGACCACGCCCGCCGCCGGTGCGGCGCCGCGACCGGTGCCTTGATCGGCATTGACTCCAACGACCGTCATCGCCAGGGCGACGACGGCGATCATGCGACTGGACATCACATCCCTGCCTCGGACCGAGACACGAGCAATCGGAGCACGCGGTTCTCGAATCGCACGCGGCCCCACAAGACGACGCCGAACGCCGCGCACATCACGGGTCCGGAAATCGCCGCTGTCATCATCATAGCGGCGCCGATGAGCTCTCCGGCCACGCCGACGTAGTTCGGATGCGAGAGATACCGATACGGACCCGTGCGGATCAGCGGCAGCCCAGGAAGGATCATGACCCGAAACGACCACCGATCCGCGAGCGTGCGGATCGCCCAGTACTTCACGGCCTTGGCCGCGCCGAACACCAGCAGGCCGGCCACGAACCAGCTGGTCGCGTCCGGCGCGGGCGCACTCGTCGCTCGCCAGATGCCCTCGGCGCCCATCAGGAGAAACGACATGGGATAGAGCGCGGCCATCCACGGCCAGACGTCACCGTCCGGCGTGATGGCGCCGCGCGCCGCGAGCGCGGTCTGATTTGCGCGCGACAGGCGGTTCTCGGCCAGCATCAGACCGACAATCGCCGCCAGCGTCACCGCGTCGAGAGCCGCCATCGTCACGGCGCGTCCCCCGCGTAGCGCACGACGGAGTGGATGATCGACGGCGCGACAGCCGCCGACAGCCCGGCGACGGTCATCGCCAGCGGCGACGCGACCGTGGCCCGCAGGATGCGATTGAACCGCAGCTTGCGACTGAGCACGTCGCGCCGGGCCAGAGCCAGGCGCATGGCAGCCCCGACGAGGTCGCCGCGCTCCAGGGTCGCGAGCGCCTCATGGGCCGCGAGCGCCGCACCGGTCATCGCCAGCCGGAGCCCGTCCCCGGTCATCGGGTCGATGAAGCCGGCGGCGTCGCCGGCGAGCAGAAGCCCTTCCACACCAGCGGCCGACACGTCGACGGCGAGCGGACCCAGCACACGGACGTCTGGGACGAACTCCGCATGGGTGAATCGCTCGGCCAGCATGCGATCGCTCTCGATGGCCCTTTGGACGACCGCGGCTGGCGTCGAGCCGTCAGGGCGCGGGCCGGTGACGACGCAGATGTTCGCCAGTGACTCGGTCACTGGTGCGATGCCGATGTAGCGGCCGTGGCGGACGTGCATCTCGCCGACGTCCGATAGGCCGCTGACCCCGCTCGCGTACGTGCCGAACGCCCATCGCCGCGGCGACTTCGGATGCCGGCTGAGACCGAGCGACCGCGCCAGCACCGATCGGCGGCCGTCAGCGGCAATCGTGAGCGACGCCGGCAGACGCAGCGGCGCGTGCTGCCCGCGCCGGGTCATCGCGACGCCGCGCACGCCACCTTGTGGAGCGTGGGTGCGATCGACCAGCGGCTCGCGCACCGTCCATCCAGGCTCGAAGCGCGCGCCCGCGCCGATCGCGCGCTCGAGCAGCCAGGCGTCCAGTTCGTTGCGGACGATCGATCGGCCGACTACACCGGCGGGATACCGCGCCTGCACGCTGTTGCGCGGCCCGCTCACGAGCATGCCGGCGAGCGCCGGGCCTCTGTGCCACGGTCCGTCGCCGAGGCCGATCGACTCGAGCAGCGCGATGGCGCCGGGGTTCAACGTGTCACCGCACAGTTTGGGCCGCGGAAACGGATCGCGATCGACGATCAGCACGCGCGCGCCGGCACGCGCCAGCACCCACCCGGCCACCGATCCGGCCGGCCCGGCGCCTGCGATGAGCACGTCGATCATCGGGTGATCTCTAGCCGGCTGCCCGTCCGATGACCAGCGCGCTGTTCTTGGATCCGAAGCCGAGGCAGTTGCAGAGCGCGGCGCCGGCTTCCTCGGATCGCGCGACGTGCGGAATGAAGTCCAGGTCGCACTCCGGGTCCTGGTCGGCGAGGTTAATCGTCGGCGGCAGGCGCCCTTCGGACAGCGCCAGGGCGGCCGTCACCACGCCGGCCGCGCCGCTCGCGCCCTGCGGGTGCCCGATCATCGACTTCGTCGACGATCCGGGAATCCGATCCGCGCGGCGGCCGAACACGCGACGCACGCACCGGGCCTCGACCGCGTCGTTCAGCATGGTGGACGTGCCGTGGTAGTTGACGTACCCGATTTCCTCGGGCGCGCGTCCCGAACGCCCGAGCGCGAGCGTCATCGCGCGGACGATCTCCGTCCCGTCGGGATCCATCTGCACGCGATGGTAGGCGTCGCAGGTCGAGCCGTAGCCGTCGACGGTGGCGTAGATGCGCGCGCCCCGCGCGCGCGCGCGGTCTTCGCGCTCGACCGTCATCAGCCACGCGCCTTCGCCGAGGACGAAGCCGTCGCGGCCGCGATCGAACGGCCGGGACGCTTCCGCCGGCCGATCGTTGTAGCGCGTCGAAGCGACGCGCATGCGACAGAAGCCGAAGAGCATCCCCGGCGTCGCGCAGGCGTCGGCGCCGCCGGTGAGGAGCACGTCGGCCTCCCCATGCCGGATGAGCGACGCGGCGTACCCGATGGCGTCGGTCGAGCTCGTGCACCCGGTCGAGAGCACGTGGCTCACGCCGCGCAGGCCCAGCGCGATGGAAATCTCGCTCGACACGATGCCGACGATCGACACCGGAATGGCGTAGGGCGAGACGCGATGGCGGTCGCCGCGATAGTAGTCGCCGTACTGGCGCTCGGCAACGTCGATGCCGCCGGCGCCGCTCCCGACGACGACGCCGATGTTCTCGGTGTGGGGTTCGATGCCCGCATCGGCGAACGCCTCGCGCGCCGCGAGGACGGCGATGCGCGAGACCTTCGCGTACCGACGCGGATCGGCGCGGCCGCCGCCGTTGCCCTGGGCCGCGTCATCGCCGAGGTCCGCGCCGTCGGCGCCCGCGGCCGCGAGCGACGCGTCGGGCACCGACGCGAGGACGCGTGACGTCAGCTGCGACGCGTCGAACTCGGTGACGGCACGGGTGCCGCTGAGCCCCTGGCTGACGGACGACCAGAACAGGTCCCGGCCGACGCCGAACGGGGAGACGACGCCAATGCCCGTGATCGCGACGCGCGGCTCAGCCACCGGCCACCTTGTTTCTATAATAGGCGGGATGCCGCGGCTGCCCGTGACACAGCCCGTCGGCCACCTCGCCGTCGCGACGTTGGGGGGACTGACGTTCGTCGCGTCGCTCGCGTACTTCGCGGTCAGCTACACCGGCCGTTTCGGCGAGGTGCTCGATCCCGCGTCGACCCCTCTCCGCACGCCCGTGCTCGTGGACGCCGCGCTCTTCACGGCGTTCGCGCTGCATCATTCTATCTTCGCGCGCACGGGCGTGAAGACGGCGATCACCCGACTCCTCCCGCGGGATCTCGAGCGCTCGGCCTACGTCTGGATCGCGAGCGTGCTCTTCATCGGCGTCTGCGCCTGGTGGCGGCCGGTGCCCGGGGTCGCCTGGCGCCTGCCCGACGGCTGGCGCACGGCAGCCATCGTCCTTCAGGCCGTCGCCGGCGTGGCGACGCTCGTTGCCGCCCGCCAGTTGGGCGTGCTCCGGCTCGCGGGAGTGCAGCAGGTCGGCGGCGGCGATTCCACGGAGCCGCCGACGCTCGACGACTCCGGCCTCTATGCGATTGTGCGACATCCCATTTATCTCGCCTGGGTCGCTCTCGTCTGGGCGGCGCCGGTGATGACCGCGACGCGGCTGACGTTTGCCGCCATCAGCACCGCATACCTCGTCGCCGCGGTGCCGTTCGAGGAGCGTGACCTCCGGCGCCTCTTCGGCGAAGCGTACGCTCGTTATTCGAAACGCGTGCGCTGGCGAATTATTCCGTGGCTGTACTGACGGTTGCCTTCTTCATCTCGGGTCACGGCTTCGGCCACGCGTCGCGCGAAGTCGAAGTCGTCAACGCGTTGCTCGCCGGCGGCGGCGTCGACATCGTGCTTCGCACTTCCGCCGATGCCGGCCTCCTCGCCCGGACGGTCCGCGGCCCGTACCGCCTGCTGCCCGGCCCGTGCGACCCCGGCATCGTGCAGCGCGACAGCGTCACGCACGATGACGCCGCCTCGGTCGCGGCCGTTCGCGAGTTCTACGGCGACTTCGACCGGCATGTCGACGACGAGGCACGCCGGCTCACAGGCGTCGCCGTCGACCTCGTCGTCGGCGATATCCCGCCGCTCGCGTTCGTCGTCGCCTCGACGCTCGGCATCCCCTCGCTCGCCATCGCCAACTTCACGTGGGACTGGATCTACGAGACGATGCCCGGCCTCGAGCACGACTCGACGACGATCGCCACGATCCGCGGCGCCTATCGGCAGGCGACGCGGGCTCTGGCGCTGCCCTTCGCCGGCGGCATGGACGTGTTCCCGAGATGCGGCACGCTGCCGCTCGTCGCGCGGCACGCGACCCTCACCGCGGACGAGACTCGCGCCCATCTCCGCCCGTACGTCGACGCCGCGAGGCCGATCGCGCTCTTGTCGTTTGGCGGCTACGGACTGCCGGCCCTGACGATCGATCGCCTGCCGGGCCTGACGGACTGGACCATTCTTTCGACCGATCGCACCGCCGGCGACGCACGCGCGCTGCCCGGCGTCATCACGATTCCCGAGTCGATGTTCCTGACGGGCGCGGTGCGCTACGAGGATCTCGTCGCCGCGGCTGACGTCGTCATCACCAAGCCGGGCTACGGCATCATCGCGGAGTGCGCGGCCAACGACACGGCGCTCGTCTACACGTCGCGCGGCGCCTTTCGCGAATACGACGTGCTCGTGGAGGAGATGCCGAACTACGTCCGCTGCGCCTTCCTGGCGCCGGACGACCTGCGCCGCGGCCGCTGGCGCGAGGCCATCGATCGCGCTCGCCACGCTCCCCGCCCTTCGCGGCCGCGCGCCGACGGCGCCGCGGTCGCGGCGGGCGTCATCCGCGAGATGCTGGCGGACGCCGCCAGGTCAACACCCAGGCCGGCGGCACGTTGAGCATCACGAGCGTCGACGCCGGCGCGCCGCCGAGCCGCCGCGTCAGCTCCTGCCGGAACGCGACGGCGGGCGGCAATCCATAGGCGTGCACGTACTGGAACGTCGTGAACGTCCCGCCGGGCGCGAGCGTTCGCTCGACGCCGTCGAGGATGCCGCGCGTAATCGCTTCAGGCAGGCTCGCGAACGGCAGGCCGGAGATGATGCGGTCGACCGGCAGGAAGTCGTGCGCCGCGCCGATCGCCGGCAGGTCCTCCGCCGAGGCGCACACGCAGTCGATCGCCGGCCACCGGCGCCGGATGCCATCGGCGAAAGCCGGATCGATCTCGATCGCCAGCAACCGCGCCCCCGGCGACAGACGCTCGACGATGGCGCGCGTGAACGAACCGGTGCCCGGCCCGAGCTCGACGATCCGCTCGCCGGCCGCGCCGATGCCATCGACCATCCGCCGGGCGAGCGCCGCCGAACTCGGCGCCACGGCGCCCACGGTCCGCGGGTGTCGCAGGAACTTGCCGAGCAGCTGAAGATGATCGCGAACCGTCGGCCCGGTGTCGGTCATCGGGTCCCCTATCGCGGGTGACGCTGCCGCAGGTCGCGCACGAGGCGCAAAGCTCCGGCGACCGATCCGTGCAGCGGCGTGACCTGCACGCCCGCCACGCGCGTCCGCAGCCACTCGACGATTTCGAGCGACAGCTCGCGGCCGGTCTCGGCCGCGTCCGTCGCGTGCTGCAGGCGCTCGAAGACTTCGTCGCCGACCGGCACGCCGACGACTTCGCCCGCGAGGAACTCCGCCTGTCGCAGGCTCTCGAGCGCGGCGACGCCGGCGACGATCGGCAGCCCGGCCTCGCGCAGGCGCGGGAGCGCGGCCTCGAACGCCGACCGGTCGAGCACGGGCGGCGTCATGATGAACTCGGCGCCGGCCTCGACCTTGTGACGCAGGCGCCGCCACTCGGCTTCCGGATTCGGCGCGAACGGGTTCACGGCCACGCCAATCAGGAACCTCGTCGGCGCGCCGAACGGCTGCCCCGCGATGTCGAGGCCCTCGTTCAGCCGCACCGCCACGTTCGTGAGACCGATCGCGTCGACGTCAGAGATCGCCGTCGCGTCCGCGTACGTCCCTTGCGGGGGCGGCACGCCGGTCGTGAGCAGCACGTTGCGGACGCCCATCACGTGCGCGGTGACGAGGTCCGACTGCATCCCGACGAGCGTGTGATCCCGGCACGCGTAGTGCAGCACTGTTTCGGCCGCGCGTGTCTGCTCGACGAGCGTCGCGAGCGCCAGCGCCGTCGCGCGCGCGCCGCTGCGCGGGTAGTCCGGGATGTTGACCGCGGTCGCCCCGGCGTCACGGAGGTCGGCCGCCTGCCGCACCACGTCGGACAGATCGAGGCCGCGCGGCGTCGCCACCTCGGCCATCACCACGAAGGTGCCGTCGTCGAAGGCGCGGCCCAGGGCCGACTTCTCGCCGCGGCTCACGCGCGGCGCTCGCGTCGCGCCCGCCACGGGCGCGGCGAGCGTGCGCCGCGCCACCGGCGGCGTCGTCCCGGCGAGCCCGTTCTTGATCTGCCGGATGTGATCCGGCGTCGTCCCGCAGCAGCCGCCCACCAGCCGCACACCGGCCGATGCGAACCGCCGCGCGTATGACGCCATGTAGTCGGGCGAGCAGAGATAGAGGTTGCGCCCGTCGACGTCGCGCGGGCGTCCGGCGTTCGGCTGCGCCGAGAGCCGCGCCGACGTCACGCGCGCCATCCGCTCGATGGTCTCGAGCATGGCGGCGGGGCCCACGCTGCAGTTGACGCCGATGACGCTCGCGCCGGCGTCGACCAGCGCCGGCGCGAAGACTTCGGGCGGCGTGCCGTCGAGGCTGCTGCCGTCGTCTTCAGTCGTCATCTGGGCCACGATGGGCACGGAGGTCACGGCGCGCGCCGCGCGGATCGCCGCCGTCAGCTCGTTCAGATCCCGGAAGGTCTCGAAGAGGATCAGATCGACGCCGCCGGCGACGAGGGCCGAGACCTGCTCGCTGAAGGCCGCCTCGGCCTCTTCGACGCCGGTCTTGCCCCACGGCTCGATGCGCACGCCGAGCGGGCCGACCGAGCCGGCGATCCACACGTGCCGATGGGCGAAGCGTCCGGCGATCTCGGCGCCGCGCAGGTTGATCTCGGCGACGCGATCGGCCAGACCGAAGTTCGCGAGCTTGAAGCGGTTGGCCCCGAACGTGTTCGTCTCGATCACGTCCGCGCCGGCGCGGATGTAGCCGTCGTGCACGCCGGCCACCAGATCCGGCTGCGTGAGGTTCAGCTCATCGAAGCAGCGGTTGAGAAAGATGCCGCGCCCATAGAGCACGGTGCCCATGGCGCCGTCGCACACGAGCACCCGCGCATCGAGCGCGTCGAGGAACGACTGACGGGTCACCGCGCCGCCGGCGCGGGCCCCGTGGAGGCTGTGGCTGCCGGGACCAGCATGTCTTCCTTGTCCCAGATGAAGTCCTTGTTGCTGTAGACGGCGAGCTCGTAGTCCTTGCCCATGAAGATGGCCGAGACCGGGCAGGCTTCTTCGCAGTAGCCGCAGAAGATGCAGCGCGTCTTGTGGATCTGGTAGACGGAGGCGTAGCGCGGCCCCGCCTGCACCGTGCCGTCGTTCTCTGCCGCTTCGAGGTAGATGGCGTCGGCGGGGCACGCGACAGCGCACAGGCCGCAGGCGACGCACTTCTCGAGCCCGTTCTCGTCGCGCATCAGCACCTGCTTGCCCCGGTACTTCGGGAACACCGGAAGCTTCTGATCAGGGTAGTTCACCGTGATCGGCTTCTTGAACATGTGCTTGAAGGTCGTGGCGAAACCGACGAGAAACGGCCGAATCATGGGCTCCATCATACCAAACGGGCCCTTCCGGCCTCGTCCGGGCACAGATTCGTTACTGCAGTTTTGACGGCGCTGACAGCCTTCGTCGGGCATGCGTCTTGCGCTGATCCGGCTCCGGTAGGACATGCCGATCCTGCAATCGCGGCCTCTGCCCTCGGAAGGACGCGTGCGACTCGGCCCTCGGGAGGCCCAATGCGTGGCTTGCGTATCGCTCTTCTCGTAATGACGGCAACAGGACTCGTCCTGGCCGGTCGATTCGTCGTGTTCGCTCGAGACACCGGAACTGTGATCAGCGCCTGCGTGCAGAACGCCAACGGCAGCATGCGGATCATCTCGACCGGCGGGTGCAAGAGCTCCGAAACGCTTCTGCAGTGGAACCAGCAGGGGCCGGCAGGCCCGATGGGCCCGGCCGGGCCTTCGGGTTCGATCGTCAACGGCCCAGATTCTGGCGCCCTGCATGTCGTCGACAGTCACGGCACGACCGTCGGCGATTGGCAGTCGCCCGGATACGTGTCGCTGACCATCAACTCGCAGACGGTCTTCGTCGGCCTGGACTTGTCGGCTCAGGCGTTCATGCCCGGCGCGCCGACGTTCTACTACACGGACACCGCCTGCGCGAATCCGCCGATGATGTTCCTCGACATGACGCACTTCGGGTCGGTCCAGAACGGGACGCTGTACTTCCCGACCGGCAGCCTCGTGTCGACGACGTTCGCCTCGTTCACGAGCGGCGGCGGATGTCAGAAGGGGTCGGGCAACGGCACGTTCGCCAACGTGGCGACGGCCAATGTGGGCTCGTTCGTGGCGCCGTTCAGCCTCGCGCACTAGGTCAACAAAAGCTGGGGCGTGGGGAGGGGGAAGCTGGGACGCCTCCCTGCTCCCCACGCCTCCCCGCTCGTTCGCCGTTCTTCCGCCCCGATCCTCCCTGCCCTGCTATAGTTACCGGCAGGGCTGATGCAGCCTCACGAGCTACCCGGAAATCTCCCGCTCGAGCGGCTTCTGCTCGTCACCCTCATCGTCAATCTGGCCGTCGCGGCCACCTTGTCGACGATGCTGGTTCGATTCCGATGGTTCCGGCGAATCCTTCTGACGGAACGTCGGGCCTGGCCCGAACGCCTGATGTTCGCTCTGGGGCTCGGCCTGCCGCTCGTGGCGGGCGTCGCGGCCCGGCTGATCCTCCACTACGACGCGGCCGATCTCACGTTGTCTGGCGCGTTCCTCGCCGGCCTCATCGCCGGGCCGTACGCCGGAGCGCTTGTCGGCGCCGCGATGGGGCTGCCGCCTCTCTTCGTCGGCCAGTACGGCGCGCTGCCGTTCGCGGTTGGCTGCGGATTTGCGGGCGGCGGCCTTCGCGAGATCTGTCCGAAGGAAGAGATCTGGAGATTCTCGCCGTTCTTCGTCACCAAGCTGCCGCAGTCGCTGTGGCGGCTCGTCCGCAACCTCTATCTCGACTGGCAGATGATTCTCGTGACGGCGCCGGTGCTCCTCGAGGTGCTGCGGATCATCATCTGGAAGAACTATCCCAACAGGATCTACGTCGCCGCCAACATCATGTTGCCGGAGACCGGACCGATCGTCTCGCCCTTGAACGGCGTGCTGCTGGCGTTCGCGTCAGTGCTGGGCGTCGCGATCCCGATCAAGATTTGGAACAGCGCGCGGATCGAGCACCGGCTCGCCGAGCAGGAGCAGCTGTTGATGCAGGCGCGCGTCGAAGCGCTCGCGAACCAGATCAACCCGCACTTTCTGTTCAACACGCTGACGTCCATCTCGTCGCTGATCCGATCCCAGCCGGAGACGGCGCGGCTGCTGATCGTCAAGCTGTCGGGCCTGCTGCGGCGGCTCCTGCGCAGTCAGGAGCACTTCGTCACGCTTCGCGAAGAGCTCGAGGCGGTCGGTGAGTATCTGGACATCGAGCGGATCCGCTTCGGCCCATCGCTCGTCGTCGAAACGGTCGTCGACGCCGACAGCCTCGACATCGTCGTGCCGAGCATGATTCTCCAGCCCCTCGTCGAGAACTCCATCAAGCACGGCCTCGGCCGCAAGCGCGGCGAAGGCCGCATCACGATCCGATCGGAACGCCGCGCGGGGCACGCCGTCGTCGAGGTCGCCGACAACGGCGTGGGCTTCGCCGCCGACAATGCGTCCTCGTCCGAAGATCACGGCATCGGCCTCAAGAACGTCAACGAGCGCCTTCGCGTGGTCTACGGCGCCAACTATCAGCTGAAGCTCACGAGTGAGCCCGGGCGCGGGACGTCCGTGCGGATCGAGATTCCCGAGCTCGTGGTCCTCGAGCGTCCCGAAAAGGTCTCGGCCTGATCATGGCGTTCATCCGAGCCATGGTCGTGGACGACGAGCTGCCCGCCCGCAACGATCTGTGCGACCTGCTGGCCCAGGCCGGCGACGTCGAGGTGATCGGCCAGGCGAGCGACGGCGTGGACGCCCTGGAGCAGATTCCCAAGCTCCAGCCGGACCTGGTATTTCTCGACGTTCAGATGCCCGGCCTCACGGGGCTCGAAGTCGCGCGCCGGCTGGTCCTGGCCGACCTGCTGCGGCCGCTGGTGTTCGTCACGGCCTTCGACCAGTACGCGGTCGAGGCGTTCTCGGTCAACGCCGTCGACTACCTGACCAAACCGGTGGACGCGACGCGCCTCGAACAGGCCCTCGACAAAGTGCGACGGCAGATCGCCTCGGAGCACTCGCCGAAATCCCGCCTGACGCCCGACGACTTGCAGCGCATCGAACGCGCCATCGCGGCCTTCGAGACCCGGCAGGAGCAGGTGGCGATCCGCGTCGGACAGCGGTACCTGCTGGTCCCGGCGGCCGAGATCAGTCATGCATCCGTCGTCGACGAGACGCTCATGGTTGCAACCCAGACGATGTCCGGGCAGTCTAACTACAGGACGCTGGACGAGTTGCACGCCCGGCTGGATCCGGCCA
>Ga0134128_10005050_pt1 | contig 16026 bp, 14 predicted proteins | sample KB31754_FD_96462 | JGI IMG/M metagenome (GOLD analysis project Ga0134128, IMG submission 96462) | Terrestrial soil microbial communities with excess Nitrogen fertilizer from Kellogg Biological Station, Michigan, USA - KB3-175-4 | ecosystem: Environmental > Terrestrial > Soil > Unclassified ...
CGCCAAGCACAGATGCACGCCGCAGCAGGTGATGCTCGCGTGGCTGCTCCACCGATCACCGGCGATGCTCCCGATCCCCGGCACGCTGTCGGTCGGCCACCTCAAGGAGAACCTCTCCGCCCTGGAGATCGAGCTCAGCGAGGCGGAGGTTCGGCAGCTGGGCGATTAACGGGGCATGACCCAGCAATAGTCCGGACTGACGCCATCAACGGATGCAGAACATGCGTGATAGTCGCGACTAACGCGAGAAACCGATGCGGAAAGTGCGTGATAGTCGCGACTAACGCGAGGCGGAGTCGGCGTGCCAGTAGAGCTCGGGGTCCGCAAAGAGCGCCGGCGTGCCGCCCGTGTGGACGAAGACGATGAGGTCATCGCGCTTGACCCGTCCCGCCTCGATCTCGCCCATCAGGCCCCCGAATGCCTTCGCCGAGTACACCGGGTCGAGGATGAGTCCCTCAGTCCGTGCCGCAACCTCGAGCGCGCGCCGGGTCAGGTCGGTGGACATCCCGTATCCCGGCCCGACGTAGCCGTCCCAGATCAGGGGCGCGGTGTCGGGTAGCTCCACGCCCATGATCTGGCACGACTCGGACATCACCTGCTTGGCCTTGGCCACGCGGTCGGGCACCGAGCGCGAGATGCTGACGGCCGCGAGGGCGGAGCCGCTGTCTGCCAGCGCCAGACCGAGGGTGAGCCCCGAGAGCGTCCCGCACGAGCCGCCCGCGCACACCACGTAGCGAGGTTCGTCTCCGCTCTCTTTCAGCTGGCCGACCAGCTCGAAGGCGCAGCGCACGTAGCCCAGCGCGCCCAGCCCGTTGCTCCCCCCGGCTGGAATGACGTAGGGTTTCTTACCCGACCGGCGGAGCTCCTCCGCCACCTCGTTCATGCAGTCGGCCGGGGCTCGGTCGCCGGCGAACGACCAGGTCGCGCCCAGCAGCCGGTCGAGGACCATGTTGCCCTGCACCTCTTCCACCGCCTCGTCTCGGAAGACGAGGTGCGCCTCCATGCCCGCGACCCGGGCCGCGGCTGCGGTCATCCGGCAGTGGTTGGACTGCGCCGCTCCGGTCGTGATCAGGACGTCCGCGCCCTTGCTCTGGGCGTCGGCGACCAGGAACTCGAGCTTGCGCGCCTTGTTGCCCCCGAGCGCCAGGCCAGTGTTGTCATCACGCTTGATCAGCAGCCGGTCGAGCCCGATCGCCGCCGCCAGACGTGGCGCCTCCTGGAGCGGGGTGGGGGTGATGGCGAGCTGCAGGCGGGGTAGCCGATCCAGCTCGGGAAGCATGAGACCAAGCTACAGCGTGTAACCAGCGGGTGTATGGGCTGCCGGAGAAGGCGTTAGAAATGGCCACTCAGGTCCTCGCGCCGTCCCGGCCCGCATCGCCTGGCGCCACGCGCCCCGCCCTCCACCTCCCGGCAGTCTTGATGGTGGCTGCGTTCCTCCTGGTCCCGGTCAGCTTCGTGCCCCTGGCGATGGCCGGTGGTGGCCCCCTGATCGTGGTTCCCTACCAGCACTTCTACCTCGTCTCGGTCGTGTCGCTGCTGGCGGCCCTGGTGGCGGGAGCCCTGGCGGTGACGACCATCCAGACCGGCCAGTACCGCGTCCTTTTCCTGTGCCTCGGCTTCATGTCGATGGGCGCCATCTTCGCGGTCCATGGACTGACCACCCCCGGGATCCTGGTCCCGAACCTCTTCGCCCGGTTCGCGGGCAGCGCCGTCGCGCTCTCCGCCTACCTGAGCCTGGCGGTGCCTGGCGTCTTCTTCGCCGCGAGCTACGCCCCCGGGATGTCGCGCCTGGAGCGCCGGCTTCCCTTCTGGCCGGCCGGCTGGCTCGTGCTTTTCGTCACCGCGGCGCTCGTCGCCTACGGGGCGATTGCGATCAAGACCTGGATCCTCGCCGAGCTTCCCTACTCGGTGCCTCCTTACAGCACCGGTCTCGCGATCGCGAGCATCCTGCTCTTCTTCCTCGCGGCGGCGGGCCAGGCGAGGACCTACCGGATCACGCGGCTCGAAAGCCAGGCCAGCCTGATCGCCGCGTTCGTCCTCCTCGCCGAGGGCATGGCCGCGATGGTCCTGTTTCCGGTCTGGTCATGGGGCTGGTGGTACTACCACCTGCTGATGCTCTCGGCGGTGACCCTGTCCGTCCGCGCGCTCCTCGTGGAAAGGGCGCGCGGCAAGTCGTTTCGGTCGATCGTCGAGGCTGCGCTGCAGCTCCAGGTCTCGGTGGCCGCGGAGGAGTTCGACGTCGATGCTGTGGCCGCTCTGGTGGCGGCGGTCGAGGTCAAAGACCGGGAGACGGTGGGTCACAACCGCCGCGTGGCCGAGATCTGTGTCCAGATCGGCCACGAGCTCGGGATGACGGCCTCGGACCTGCGCACACTGGCACGATCCGGACTCCTGCACGACGTCGGCAAGCTCGGTGTCCCCGACGCCATCCTCCACAAGCCGGGTCCCCTGTCCGACGCCGAGTGGGCGGTGATGAAGACGCACCCCGAGATCGGCCTGCGCATCCTCCAGCGATGCGGGCACTTCAAGCGCGAACTGCTCGCCGTGCTGTACCACCACGAGCGGATCGACGGCGGCGGCTACCCGCACGGACTCACCGGCGACGCCATTCCGATCGAGGCGCGGATCGTAGCGGCGGCCGATATGTATGACGTTCTCACGTCTGACCGGCCGTACCGGCGGGCGCGCAGCGAGGAGGAGGCGAGAACGATCATCGAGGCGGAATCAGGCACCCATCTCGACCGCCGAATCGTTGGCGCCCTGCTGAAGGTCTCACCAATCAGGTAGCATCAACACCGACGCATACGTGCGTCGCCCGCTCGGGTCCTCTCTTCCTGTCCCAGCACAGAGCCTGTAGATCGCGGCAAATAAGAAAGAAAAGAGAGGCACCAGGAGCTTCGTTGCAGACATTTGCCGAAGCCGGTGTCGGCGCGCGCGTAGTTGCGTCGCTGGCCCGGCAACAGATCGATTCGCTCAATCAGGTTCAGTCGGAATCAATTCCGGCCCTGCTCGCCGGCCGAGACTTGGTCATCCAGTCGCCGACGGGCAGCGGAAAGACGCTTGCCTTCCTCATCCCGCTCATCGAGCGCGTCCAACGGGGAAGGCCAGGCCCGCAGGCCCTGATCGTCACTCCCACCCGCGAGCTGGCCATGCAGGTCGACTCGGTGTTGAGAGAGCTGGACTCCGGCTTGCGGACGGCGCTGCTCTACGGCGGCGTCGGCTATCGCACCCAGACGGTGGCTCTTCGCGAAGGCGCCGACGTCGTGATCGGCACGCCCGGGCGCATCCTCGACATGTTCCAGCGAAAGCTGTACTCGCTCAGCCGCATCGAGTATCTCGTCCTGGACGAGGCTGACCAGATGTTCGACGCGGGTTTCTCGCGCGACGTCGAGAAGATCCTCGGCCTCACCTACTCGCCGCAAACCGTGCTCGCCTCGGCGACGATGCCGGAGTGGGTCTCGCGGATGATCGCCAAGCACCTTCAGGATCCCCTTCACGTCAAGGTGATCCCGTCCGGGGAATCGCTCCTCGAGCACGGACTGATCCGCACGGATCCCGCCTCCAAGCTGAGGCTCTTGAGTGAGATTCTCAGGCAGCACAGAGTCTCGATCGTCTTCGGACGCACCAAGCATGGTGTGCACAAGCTGAATCGCGAGCTGCAGAGGCTCGGTCACCGCTCGGTCGAACTGCAGGGCAACATGGCCCAGGCGGCCCGCGACCGGGTAATGGAAACGTTTCGCAATGGCGGCGCCGATGTGCTGGTCGCCACCAACGTGGCGGCTCGTGGCCTCGACCTCAGCCAGGTCGGCCTGGTCGTGAACTACGAGCTCCCCGAGTCGGCCGATTCGATGACGCATCGAGTTGGTCGCACCGCTCGCAACGGCAAACCAGGTCGGGCGCTGACGTTCATAACGTCAGCCGACCACCAGAAGTGGAACGACCTGCGGCGCAGTGGAGCACCCGCCCTGCGGACCCTTGACCACGCAGTCCTCGCGCGTGACGGAAGCTGGTCGTTCGTCCACGAGCAGGCGCACGTGCGCTCGATCGTGAGGCGATCTACTGCAGCGGGAACGGCGCCTGCCACCAGTAGGGCAGGCCGTCGACGTCGATCGCGACGACCCATTTGACCCACCAGTAGCCTCGACGCGCAGGCGCCACCAGGCGTACCGGAAAGCCGTGGCCGGCGTCGAGCGGCCGGCCGCCGCAGGCGGTCGCCAGGAGCAGGGAGGAGGCTTCCGCAAATGGGAAGCGGCGGTCGTAGCCGGTGCTCGAGATGACGCGGATGCTCTCCCCTCGGGTCGGGCCGAGGAGGCGGTCGAGCCTAACGCCGCTCCACTCCTGCGTCGAGTAGAACCCTCCGGTGCAGTCAAGGGTGGCGGTCAGCCGATCGTCGAAACCCAAGAGGGCTTGATAGGTCCATAGGCGCCCGGGCGCCGACAGCCGCCAGGCGCTGGCGTCGAGGTCTGGGATCGCATCGAACATCCAGGAGCTGACGGGCATGGCCGGAGGGTCGAAGGAGCCCGCCTCATACGAGCCGGTGAAGCGGCGGGCCGCTCCGGGCAGCGATCTCGCGTTGACAACGATCTCGGTCGAGGCATACACGGCCGCCGCCAGCCCCATCGCAACCCCACCCTTCATGAACGTGCGTCTGGAGACGTCGGTCGCTCGCACCCGAATTCGCCGCGCAGCCACGTGCCAGACAGCCAGCGGGACGGCGATCAGCGCCGCACCGACGTGCACCTCCATCGACGTGAGCGGTCCCCACCAGAGGACGAGCCCGGTGGAATGCCCCAGGCCGGCGACGATCGAAGCCAGCACGAGCACTCCGAGTGCGATCGACGCCCAGCGTCCAGGCCTCGGCCGGCCGAGCCCGCGGCGCGCAATCATCGATTTCCAGGGCAGCAGGACGAGGACGGCCACGCCGCTTGTCGCGTGGAGGATCAGCGACATCCGCGCCGGGCTGGTCGCGTAGGCAAAGGCGAGCCAGCCGGTAAGGAACGCGATCGCCAGCAGGATCAGCAGCCCCGAGTTGGTGCGCGCGCCGAGCCTGGTTGCGACGTGACGGTGCGTCGCCATGGTCACTAGTCTGAGGCGAGATGGACCTCCCAAAGACACTGCCTGCAAAGACCGCGCCCATCGTCCGGGCGGCCATCAAGTCGGTTCGTGACGTCTCGCCGGAAGCGACTGAGATTCCCTACGCGATGGCGCAGCCGCGATCGAAAAGCATGATGTGGAAGCTGGTCCGCTACGCCGTCGATGGCGAGAACGTGGTCGGCGTCGGGACGTTCTCCCAGCACGCGGCGATGTTCTTCTACCGAGGCCGGGAGCTGGACAGCGGCGACGTTGTGCTCCAGGGCACCGGCAAAGACACCCGGTTCATCAGCCTGCGCACCGTCGCGGACGCTTCCTCGGCGCCGGTCAAGCGCCTGCTCCGGCAAGCCTTCAGGCGGAGCGGGTCGTAAGCCGGCTCGGCCCTAGAGTTGACCCGGTGAAGCTCGAGGCCGTCCCGCCTGTCGCTGGCGTCCGCCCGCAAGTCCTCGAAGCGCACGGCGAACGGCGGGTCGACCCCTACTACTGGCTACGCGATCGGGCCGATCCCGAGGTCACCGCCTACCTCGATGCGGAGAACGCCTACGCCCAGGCCGTGATGGCTCCGGCAGCGGATCTGCAGGAGCGGCTGTATCAAGAGATCGTCGGCCGGGTCCAGGAATCGGACACCTCGGCCCCGACGCTGTTCAAGGGCTGGTGGACCTACACGCGCACGGTGGAGGGTCTCGACTACGAGATCTACTGCCGGCGGCGTGGCTCGATGGACGCCCCGGAAGAGGTCTACCTCGACGGAAACGAGCTTGCCAGGGGCCACGAATATTTCGACGTCGGCTACGTCGAGCGCAGCCCGGACGAGAAGCTGGTGGCGTACGCGGTGGACTCGAACGGCGCCGAGCTGCATGAGCTGCGCTTCCGAGAGATGGAAACCTGTCGTGAGCTCGCCGATGTCGTGTCCGGTGTCTACTACGGCGCCGCGTGGGCTGCCGACAGCTCGACCTTCTTCTATGTCCGTCCGGATAAGGCGATGCGGCCCTTCCAGGTCTGGCGCCACCGCCTCGGCACCGCCGCCGCCGACGACGCCCTGATCTTTCAGGAAGACGACGAGCGCTTCGAGGTCGGTCTCGAGGCCTCCAAGAGCGAGCGGTTCATCTTCATCAGCACGGCGAGCCAGGTCACCAGCGAGACGCGCTTTCTGCCGGCCGACGATCCCGATGCGCAGCCGGTCATGGTCGAGCCGCGACGCAGTGGAATCGAATACTCCGTCGACCATCAGGAGGATCGGTTCCTGATCCTCACCAACGACGAGGCGGTGAACTTCAGGCTGATGGCGGCGCCCGTAACCTCGCCGGGTCGAGCTTCGTGGACCGAGGTGCTGGCCGAGCGTCCTGACGTCCGCCTCAACTTCATCGACGTGCATCGCCGTCATGTGATGCTCGGACAGCGATCAGACGGACTTCAGCGTCTGGAGGTGCTCGACACGGCCGGTGGCGAGCTGCACGTGGTGCCGCAGCCCGACGCCACGTACACGGCCTTTCCCGGCTCCGACCCCAACTACGGGGGCCACGTGATGCGCTTCTTCTACACATCGCTCACAGCGCCCTGGTCCGCGGTCGACTACGACGTCGAGTCGCGAACGCGAACGGTGGTCAAGGAGCAACCGGTTCGAGGCGGTTACCGCCGGGTGGACTACGCCACCGAGCGCGTCTGGGCCGCGGCGCCAGACGGCGCCAGGGTGCCCATCTCGCTCGTCTACCGCCGCGACCTGCGACGCGACGCCGGACCGCTGCTCCTGCACGGCTACGGCGCATACGAGCACTCGAACGACCCGATGTTCGATCCGGCACGGCTCAGCCTTCTCGACCGCGGCTTCGTCGTCGCCATCGCGCACGTCCGAGGAGGAGGCGAGATGGGGAGGACCTGGTACGAGCAGGGGAGGCTGCTCCACAAGCGCAACACGTTCACGGACTTCATCGCGTGCGCCGACCGTCTGGTCGCCGAGCGCTACACCCGACCCGAGCTTCTGGCCATCCGCGGACGCAGCGCCGGAGGCCTGTTGATCGGCGCCGTTCTCAACGAGCGTCCTGAGGGGTTCGCCTGCGCGGTAGCGCAGGTCCCCTTCGTGGACGCCTTGACGACCATGCTCGATGACAAGCTCCCGCTCACTGTCAACGAGTACGACGAATGGGGCAACCCGCAGGAGCTGGATTACTACCAGTACATAAAGGGCTACTCGCCATATGACCGCGTCCGCGAGGCTGCGTATCCGGCGCTTCTTGTCACCGCCGGCTTGAACGATCCGCGGGTGTCCTACTGGGAGCCGGCGAAATGGGTCGCTCGGCTGCGCACGCTGAACCGCGGACATCGCCCGATCGTGTTGCGGACGCAGATGGGGTCGGGCCACATGGGGCCTTCGGGACGCTACGAGTCCTGGCGCGAAGAAGCGTTCGTGATGGCGTTTGTGATCAGCCAGCTCGGACTCGACTAGCCCGCCTGCTACCTCAATTGGACGAAGAAATAAGCCGCCGATCTGGTTAACGTCTCGGCGCGGGGGAGATGAAGGCGAAAGCCAGGCGCGAGCGCGGCGGTGGCGAGCCAGTGCTCGACGGTATGGCGGCTGTTCTGGAGGCCGGCGGCGAGCTCGGCCGGCTGATCGCTGCCCACGACTGGGCAGCCACGCCGCTGGGTCCGATCGAGAGCTGGAAGCAGAGCCTGCGGTCGGCAGTCGGAATCTGCCTGTCCTCCCGATTTCCGATCGTCATGTACTGGGGCGCCGAGCTGACGGTCATCTACAACGACGCGTACAGCGAGATCCTCGGCGCCAAACACCCCTGGGCGCTTGGCAAGCCCTGCCGGGTCTGTTGGGCGGAGATCTGGGACACCATCGGACCGATGCTCGGCGAGGTCATGCGCACCGGCACCGCGACCTGGTCGGACGACCTCGAGCTGCACCTCGAACGCCACGGTGGGCCGGAGGAATGCTACTTCTCGTTCTCGTTCAGTCCTGTGCGGGTCGAAGACGGCAGCGTCGGCGGTGTCTTCACCGCGGTCGTCGAGACCACGCGCCGGGTCCTCACCGACCGGAGACTTCGCGTGCTCACCCAGCTCGGAGAGCACGCGGTGGGCGCGCACGACGCCGACGAAGCCGCGCGCAGGTGCGCCGAAGCGATGGCGGGCACGCGCGCGATCCCGTTCGCACTGATCTATCTGTGCGACGAGGCGGGCACCGCCCGGCTCGCCGCCGGCAGCCGCCTCGACGAGGCACATGCAGGCGATGGCCTCGTCTCGCGGCTGGACGGAACCGCTGACCTCTGGCGATTCTCAGATGTGAGGCGGACGGGGGCGGCAGTGACGGTGCCGGTGGCGGCCGAAGAGCCGGCGGCCGAGGGCGACTGGGACCACGGTCTGGCGCCCGAGATGGCCATCGTCGCCCCGATCGCACCCGACGAACAAGGCCGTCCGCGCGGATTTCTGGTCACGGCAGTCAACCCGCTCCGACCTCTGGACGACGACTACCGCAGCTTCTTCGACCTGGTGGCCAAGCAGGTGTCCAGCGCGGTGGCGCACGCACATGCCTACGAGGCCGAGCGGAGTCGCGCCGAGACCCTGGCCGAGCTGGACCGGGCGAAGACGGAGTTCTTCAGCAACGTGAGCCATGAGTTTCGAACCCCGCTCACGCTGATGCTGGGACCGCTGGAGGAGCTCCTCCAGCAGGCAGAGCCGGACTCGGAGGCTGCGGCGACGATCGACATGGCGCGGCGCAACGCGCTGCGGTTGCTGAAGCTGGTCAACACCCTGCTCGACTTTGCGCGCATCGAGATCGCCAGGAGCGAGGTGCACCTGGAACCCGTGGATCTCGCCGGATATACCGGCGAGCTCGCGAGCGTGTTCCGATCCGCCATCGAACAGGCGGGACTTCGATTCGTGGTCGACTGCCCGCCTCTCGCCGAGCCCGTCCTGATCGACCGCGACATGTGGGAGAAGGTCGTCCTCAACCTTCTGTCGAACGCGCTGAAGTTCACCTTGCGCGGCGAGATCCGCGTCGAGCTTCAGGACGTGGACGGAAAGGTCGTCATGACGGTGTCCGACACTGGATCCGGCATCGCGGCGAGTGAGTTGCCGCGCGTCTTCGATCGGTTCTACCGGACGAGGGACGCCGGCGCTCGCACGCACGAGGGCGCCGGGATCGGCCTTGCCCTTGTCAGGGAGCTCGTAGAGATCATGGGTGGCGAGATCGATGTCGCGAGCGAGGTGGGTCGCGGAACGAATTTCGCCGTCGCGCTGCCTTACCGTCGCGCGGTCGAGCAGGCTCGCGGCGCGAACGGCTCAACCGAATCGCGTCGCGAGACGCACGCTGCCTACTCGGCTGAGGCGGTCAGCTGGATCGATGCCCGCCCTCACGGGCCGTTGGCGGCGCAGAGCGGCGTCGGAGCCCCGCGAGAGGGACGCGTCCTCATCGTCGACGACAACGCAGACATGCGGGCCTACCTGTCGAACATCCTTCGCGACGGTTGGGAGATCGAGGCTGCGGCTGACGGCGTCGAGGCGCTGGAGGCGATCGAGCGCGGCCGCCCCGACGTGGTGCTGACCGACGTGATGATGCCGAGGATGGGCGGCTTTGAGCTGCTCTCGAGCATTCGCGCCAACCGCGATTGGCGCGATCTCCCGGTCGTCATCCTCTCCGCACGAGCGGGAGAGGAGTCGATCGATGGACTCCTGCAGGGTGCAGACGATTACCTTGTCAAGCCGTTCACCGTCCAGGAGCTCCGAGCACGCCTGAGCGCCAGCGTCAGGCTGGTGCGCCTCCGCTCCGAGCTGGCCCGCTCGCGGGCCCAGCTCGACTTGGCTGTCGAGCGCGCGTCGTTCCTCAACATGGCCGCGCATGAGCTGCGCACACCTCTCACGGTCATCGGGGGCTACGTCGACCTGATCCTGGAAGGCGTGCTGGACCTGACCGGCCCGGACGGCCGCGCCGCGCTCGAGAAGGTGGGATTCAAGACGAGGGAGGGCGTCCGGCTCGTCGAACAGATGCTGACCGCGGCGCGGATGGAGTCAGGGACCATTGCGGTTAACGCCGTGACCGCCGATGTGCGAGACGCCGCAGGTGAAGCGGTGACCCGCGCGCAGCCACTGGCGGAGCTCGAATCGACCCGGGTGGAGCTTGCGGTACCTGACCAGCCGGTGCTCGCGCTTGTGGATCCAGCTCTGGTCGGGCTCGTTCTCGACAACCTGGTCGCCAACGCGATCTTCCACGGTGCAGGTCCGGTCCGGGTCGAGGTCAAAGCCTCGCCACCAGGCATCCGTGTCCTCGACAGCGGTCCCGGCGTCGCCAAGGGTTCACGCGGGAAGATCTTTGAGCCCTTCTATCAGGTAGACGGCCAGTTGCGCGCGCGCGGTGGGGCGGGGCTCGGCCTGGCCGTCAGTCGCCGGCTTGCCGAGCTGCATGGCGGTTCCCTCGACCTGGAAGGAACTGATCAAGGAGCGAGCTTCCTGCTGACGTTGCCCGAGACGAGCCTGCCGGCGCCCGGACGAAGCCCATCGCAGGCAGCTGATGTCTTCGGGCTCAGCTCCCGCCGACCCACCGGGCGACGATCGAAGGCAGCTCCGCGGGGTTCATCCCAGCCTTGATCAGGTACTCCTTGGCGCCGAGGGCGAGGCTCTCCCGAATCAGCGCCGGGTCGTCGAAGTTGGAGAGCATGACAACGGGCACGTGCCGGGTCTCGGGGCGACCGGCGAGCGCTCGCAGGACCTCGATGCCGTCCATACCGGGCATGCGGATGTCGAGAAAGATGAAGTCGGGAGCCGAGGTTGACGCCTTGTGCAACCCGTCGATCCCATCGACCGCCAGGACGACGTCGTAGCCGCCGCGCTGTAACACGAGGCGATAGATCTCGGCGACGATCGATTCGTCTTCCACGACGAGCACGGTTTGCCGGAGCGCATGCATCGCTTTGGGTCGCGCTCATTCTCGCAGCGACTTGACGTCGGGCTGTGGAGCAGTTAGTCTGGATTCGAGCACACACCTATCCGGGTGTGTCCATTTCTTGAAGGAGCGGTTGCATGGCAGGCACTCGACTGGCCGTCTTCGCCGAGCGGCGGCGAAGCGCGTCTGCCTACGACCGCCACTGATTCTGGTCTCGTAGCCGAAACCTAGAAGCCAGAACAGGACCGGGCGGTTGTTGGGCACCGTCACGGTCCTTTTTCTTTGCCAAGTCGGTTTCTAGGAGTCTGCGATGAGCCATCCCGCGATTGAGGTCCAGGGAGTCAGAAAAGCGTTCCGGCGCCGCGAGCGCGGGGCCGGCGCGCCGTGGTGGCGTCGCAGCTCGAGCGAGAAGGTCGCCCTCCATGAGCTCGACCTCGTGGTCGAGAGCGGAGGGGTGACTGGCGTCCTCGGCCCCAACGGCAGCGGCAAGTCGACGCTGATCCGCATCCTCGGCACGCTGCTGACTCCGGATGCCGGTTCGGCGCGCGTCTTCGGGTGGGACGTGGTCACCGACTCGCTGCAGGTGCGCAGGCACATCAACCGCGTTTCGGTCGAAGCCGCGTTCTTCAAGGAGCTCAGCCCGTGGGAGAACATGGTCTACGCGTCTCGCCTTTACGGCCAGGGAGGCACGCGCCGGCGGGTGGTCGAGATCCTGGACTCACTGGGTCTGCCGCGCGACGTCATCGACCAGCCGATGAAGCAGCTCTCGCGCGGGCAGCAGCAGAAGGTGGCTATCGCGCGCAGCTTTCTCACGGCGCCGTCGCTGCTGTTGATGGACGAGCCGACGACGGGGCTCGATCCGCGATCGAAGAAGGAAGTCCAGGCGGTACTGGAGACGTTGCGCGCCGGTCGGGAGATCACAGTGCTGCTCTGCACGCACGATATGGACGAGGCTTCCGAGCTCTGTCAGCGCGTGCTGATGCTCGACGGAGGCCGCGTGCTCGCGGACGGCTCGCCGGTCGATCTGTGCGAACGCTACGCCACCGCCAACCTCGAAGACGTGTTCATGCATCTCACAGGCAAGACGCTCGAGGCCGAGGAGTTGGAGGAGGTCGAGGCTTGATCGGCGTGAGGAGCTCCGAGGTGGGGGCGCTGCTCGGTTTCGCCGAGCGACAGCTCTACGTGTACAAGCGGTATTGGGTCTGGGAGGTCGTGTGGCTCTTTTACAGCATCGTCAGCGTGCTGTCGATCGGCTTTCTCGCCTCAGGCCTCGACGCGCTCGGCGCTGCCGGCGCGGGCTTTGACCTGCGCCGGGCCCAGCTCTACCTCCTCATCGGCGCGCTGCTCTGGGGTTATCTGTCGCTCGTCTTCATGGAGGCCGCGTTCGCGATCGCGTGGGAACGATGGGAGGGCACCATCGAGTACACGTTCATGGCCCCGGTCCGGAGGGTCACACACCTGATGGGCATCTGCCTGTTCGCGATCGGATATGGGCTCGTGCGCACCTTCGTCGTCCTCGTGGTCGCGATCGCGATCTTCGACATCGACTTCTCGCACGCCGACATCGCGGGCGCGCTCGTCGTGCTGGCGGCCTCGATGGCGCCGCTGATCGGGCTCGCGATCCTGACCTCGGTGCTGCCTCTGCTGTCGCCGCAGAAGGGGGAGCAGATGTCGTTCGCCGTGCAGGGCTTCATGCTCCTGGTCTCGGGGGTCTACTACCCGCTGACGGTGCTTCCGCTGCCGCTTCAGGTGGCGGGCGCAGTGAGCCCGCTCACGTATTCGCTCGCCGGGATGCGGAGCAGCCTGCTCGACGGAGCCACGGCGGCGGACCAGTTGAGCACGGTGGGCATCCTGCTGGCCATGGGTGCCGTCCTCATACCGGTCTCTTTCCTGGTCTTCAGATGGGCGGAGCGACGGGCGAAGCGGCTCGGATTGCTGAAGCGGAGTGGGTAAAGAGAAGTAAGCGAGCGCCGACGGCGAATATCAGCTACAACCAAACTGATGTTCGGTGATATCACATTCCGGCGCACTATCTAGTAGTAGGTTCTGTCGGAGACCCAATATGTGGGGTTCGACAGCGGGATCCCTCGATCGAGGTGCTCCAGATGTTGTGGTAAAGGTATTGACAGCCTGAAGCGCCACTGTTACGGTCTGCGGCGAATCGCGGTGATCAGTGGGGAGAAGTGGTGAACCCAGCAGACATGGATCCATACGTCGCACCCTACGTCCAAGTAATGCACGCCATACACCTCCTCTACGCCACTTCTCCCCGCAGCCGCGATGAGGGCGAGGACGACCTTGGCCTCAACCACCGCTTCGACAAGAAAGGCAATCGCCTGCCCCTCGAGCTCCACGGATGCGGCTGCAGCCTGTGCGCCCGCAGCGGGCGCCGCCGGATGCAGTTCTGGGAGGCCCGATGACCTTTGTTTACAGGGGCGCATCGGGTGAGGGTGGACGACAAAGGCCGGGTGGCGATCCCCGCGCAGTTTCGGAAGCAGCTGCGCGAGGGCAGCTACGTCTCGGTGAGCCAGGACGCCGTCCTGGCCATCTATCCGCCGGACCTGTGGAACGCCCTGGCCGCCCAGCTGCAGAGCCCGCTGCCGGGCCCGGACCAGCGAGCGCTCGCGCGCACGCTGTACTCGATGTCGGTCCCGTTCGAGCCGGACGGCCAGGGACGGATCAGCCTTCAGCCAGAACAGCGCCGGCTGGCGGAGATCGAGAGCCCGTCTACCGTGGTGGTGATTGGGATGGGCTCACGGGTCGAAATCTGGCCCGAGGCGCGATGGGAGAGCTACAGCGCAGACGCGCAAGGACGATTTACCGAATTCGCTGACAGAGTCATCGCGGGGCAATAGCCCCACGCACGTTCCAGCACTTTCACAAGAGGTAATAGAGCTGCTCCAGCCCCGACCGGGGGCGGTCGCGATCGACTGCACGGTCGGACAGGCGGGCCACGCCCGCCAGATCCTGGAGAGGATCACGCCGGGTGGCCGGCTGCTCGGGATCGACCGCGATCCCGAGGCGGTGCGGGCCGCGACGGCGGCGCTGGCTTCGTTTGGCGACTCAGTAACGGTCGCTCATGGAAGGTTTGCCGAGCTCGGCACGATCGCCACCGGCAACGGCTTCAGCCCAGCGGACCTCATCCTCTTCGACTTCGGACTCTCCAGCACGCAGATCGACGATCCCCAACGCGGATTCAGCTTCCGCGCCGACGGACCGCTCGACATGCGCATGGACCCGGCCTTGCGGCTCACCGCGGCGGAAGTCGTCAACGACTACGACGCGAGTGAGATCGAGCGCATCCTCCGCGAGTACGGGGAGGAGCGTTGGGCCCGGCGGGTCGCTCAGTTCATCGTGGCGCGGCGCCCGCTCCGCACCACACGCGACCTGGCGCAGGCCGTCGAAGCCGCGATACCCCGCGGAGCCTGGCCGCGCGACATCCACGTCGCGACGCGAACGTTCCAGGGCATCCGGATCGCGGTCAACGACGAGCTCGGCGAGATCGAGGCAGGAATCCGAGCAGCTCTTTCAACACTCAAACCCGGTGGTCGTATGGCGACGATCAGCTTCCACTCCCTGGAAGACCGCTTGGTCAAGTCATTCTTCAACGTCGAGTCCAAAGACTGCATCTGCCCACCCCAGCAGCCAGTCTGCACCTGCGGCCACCGGGCCACCCTTCGCATCGTCACGCGTCATCCAGTGCGGCCGGCCGAGCAGGAAGCGGCCGCCAACCCTCGCGCCCGGTCCGCCCGCCTCCGGGTCGCGGAAAAGATCTGAAACCCAGCCACGCCCCCAACCTCACAGATGGGGAGGGGGAGAGCATCTCTGAATCTCCAAGTCCTGGTGGCCGGTCTAACCCCTCCGGCCACCAGGCGCCACCCCCTCCGACAAGGACGCTCCGCCCCCAGGGCACGACGCTCCCTCCCCCCATCGGGGGAAGGGGCTCAAGCATCGATCCCCGCCCAGGCCAGCAACAGCAAAAGGATGAAGTTCACGTCTTGACATCAACCCGCATATTGGCCCGACGGCGCCTCGGCACGACCGGCGCCGCGCCGCACGTCACCGCCCCACCCCGGCGGCGTCGACGCACGCGCGGCTTCGTGCAGGTGGCCGGCTCGGTCGCGGCCGAGAAGCTGCATCTGAACCTGTTCGGCCACGGCTATGTCGTGGTCGGAGCGGCGCTGATCGTCGTTCTTTTCTATCTGGGCATCGCCGCCCAGATCACCCAGTCTTCCTACGACATCGCCCGGCTGCAGGACCAGCAGCGGCAGCTCATCGCCGAGCAGGATCAGCTGCGCTACCAGGAGGTCACCCAGCACGCGCCCGCCCAGGTCCAGGAGCACGCGGCCCAGGGCGGCCTGCAGCGCGTGCTGCCAACGCGCTACGTCAACGGACAGCAGCTTGCCATCGACCTGACCGCGCCGGTCGGCGCCGAGCCCACCGACACGACGCCGCTGTGGCTGCGCGCAGTCGCGGCCATCGTCAACACGGTTGGCCAGACTCGCGAGGTCATGGCCTCGACGCAGCGATAAGTTGAGCAGCAGGGCGCTGGCAGCCAGGCGCCCGGGCCGCGTCGAGCGTGTTGGTTCGGCCCGGCTCCGCATTGTGTCCATGCTGGTGGTGGCCCTCGTCCTCGCCGGCGCGGTCTGGACGCGCCTCGCCTACTGGCAGGTCGCTCAGCACGGCCAGCTCACGATGCAGGCGCAGGCCCAGTACCGGGAGTTCGTCGAGCTGCCGGCGCTGCGGGGAGCGATCTTCGACCGCAACCTGACCCAGCTCGTCGTCAACACCACCGTCTACTCGGCCTTCGTCTCTCCTGATCAGATCAGCGCGGGCCAGCGCGATTCCGTGGCCTCTGGCCTCTCGAGCGTGCTCGGCGTCGAACGGGCGAGCGTGATGACGATCCTGGAATCGAAGTCGAAGTTCGCGTACATCGCGCGGCGCTTCCCAAAGGCGAAGGCGGACCAGCTTCGCACCCTGAAGCTTCCCGGCGTCGGGCTCCAGGAGGAAACGCAGCGCTCGTACCTGCCGGGCAGCACCGCCGGCAGCACCCTCGC
>Ga0134128_10005051_pt1 | contig 16026 bp, 14 predicted proteins | sample KB31754_FD_96462 | JGI IMG/M metagenome (GOLD analysis project Ga0134128, IMG submission 96462) | Terrestrial soil microbial communities with excess Nitrogen fertilizer from Kellogg Biological Station, Michigan, USA - KB3-175-4 | ecosystem: Environmental > Terrestrial > Soil > Unclassified ...
AATCCCGATCGCGTTGGCGAGGCTCTGTCTCACTAACTGCGGACGACCCGCTCCGGAGACGGAGCCTCGCCAATGCCGCATGTTGCGGCAGGCTTTGCAGGATGATCCGGGTCGCAGCGGAGGTTGAGGTGTGCCGTATGAGAGGATGTTTGTTGTTTGCACTACCCATCCCCACCCACGGTGTCACCCCGGCGGAGGCTTTGGAGCGGCCGGAGGCAAAATCGCTCCAGTGGAGCGATTTTAGCGAGAAAGGCCATGAGACCTACGGTCGAATGGCGCATGGGGTCCATCCTGATGACGGACCACAACGTCAGCGGTTGCTGTGAGGCATCAGGATGGATACCGGCCTTCGCCGGTATGACCCGGTGATTGAGGGAAGGCGTCACCACCATGGGCTGTTGTTGTCGATCCCACTGCATCCCACCCACCGCGTCATTCCGGACTTGATCCGGAATCCGCTGCTCCGTCGGTGCCGTGAGTACCAACGATGCGCAACCTGATGAAGGACCCGAGAGCATGAACCTACCCAACCGCCTGCGCCCTGGATTCCGGCGTCCGCCGGAATGACCCCGGGGTTAGGGGAAGACGGCGGGCACCTACCCGAAAAATCCGAGCCGCTTGTCGAGTTCGCTGATCGGTGCTGCGGTTCGCAACATCCGCCGTGCGGCGTGGCTGTCGGCGTCGATGGCGGCGATCAGTTCGTCGAGGCCCGAGAAAACCTTCTGGCCCCGGATATGGGAGAGCAGCGCTACGCTGATCTTTTCGCCGTAAATATCCTCGTCGAAATCGAAGAAGTGCGGCTCGAACGGCGGGCGCTGGTTGTTGAACATCGGTTTGCCGTAGCTCGCCACGCCATCGACCAGCCGGCCCTTGATCAGCCCGCGCACGGCATAGACGCCCTGGGCGAGATCAAAGCCGATGCTCGAGGCGATATTGGCGGTGGGAAAGCCCAATTCGCGGCCGCGCCTATCGCCGGTTACCACCTCGCCCTCGATGAACCAGTGATAGCCGAGGAGCATATTGGCTTCGTCGAGGTGCCCTGCCCCAAGCGCGGCGCGGATGCGCGAGGAGGAGATGGGCTCGGCGCCTTCGCCGATAAGGTCGAGCACTTCGACCCGACAGCCGCGGTCGTGCATCGCCTGCCGCAGAAAATCGGGGTTGCCGCGGCGGTTATGGCCGAACTGGAAATCCGCCCCCACAAATATGCCGCTGGCGGCAAGCGCGTTCACGAGGAACCGCTCGACAAAATCCTCGGCCTCGATCCGGCTGAACGGCCGGTCGAACGGCATGACGACCAGCCCATCGAGCCCCAGCGCCTCGGCCAGCCGGGCCTTGGCGTCGGGACCGGTGAGGCGGAACATGAAAGGCGATGGGGCAAACACGTCGCGCGGGTGCGGCTCGAAAGTCAGCACAATTGCCGGCACGCCGCGCTCGCGGGCACGCGCCTTGAGCGCCGCGAAGACGTGCTGGTGGCCGCGGTGAAAACCATCGAAATTGCCGATGGCAACGACGCCGCCCCGCAAGGCATCGGGGACGTGATCGAGACCGGAAAGCCGGATGAAGCCTGCCACAGGGGAGACCGTTGGGAGTTAGGACAGCGGCTTAAGTGGCAAGAAACGCCTCACCATGCAAGCCGGGGCATAAAGCCGGCGAGCCTGGCGCCGCTCGGCGCCACGAGGCCGCGGATGGCATCGGGATTAGGGGCCCCGAAAGCATCGATCTCGGCGGCGTGGATCGAGCCGGTGATGAACAGCAGATCGACACCAAAACCCGCGGCGCCCGTCGCGTCGGTTCTGACGCTGTCGCCGATGGCGAGCAGGCGGGCCGGGGCGATGGCATGACCTGCGGCCGCTTCGGCGAGCTTGAGGGCCTCATCATAGATCGGGCGATAGGGCTTTCCCGCCATGCGGATCATGCCGCCGCGCGCCTCGTAGAGGTCGGCCAGCGCACCGCCGCAATAGAGCAGCCGGTCGCCGTGTTCGACCACGCGATCGGGGTTGGCGCAGATCAGCGGCAGCCGGCGCTCCAGCCAGAGCGTGATGCGGTCGTTGTACATTTCGGGCGTATCGTCATCCGTATCGAGATCGGTGACGATGACGGCCTTGGCGTCCTCGGCGCGGCCGAGCGTGATATCGAGCCCCTCGAACAGCAGGTCGTTCTCGGCCGGCGGCCCGACATAGTGCAGTGTCTGGCCGCGGTAGGCGGCGAGCATGGCGCGGGTAACGTCGCCGGAGGAAATGATCCGGTCATAGGCCTCTCGCGGCACGCCCATGCCATCGAGCAGCTTGGCAATCGGCGGCGCCGGGCGCGGCGCATTGGTAATCAGCACCACCCGGCCGCCGCCCCGCCGGTAGTTGGCCAGCGCCTCGGAGGCCAGCGGATGGGGGGCGATGCCGTTATGCACGACGCCCCAGATATCGCAGAACAGCGCATCGTAATGGCCGGCGATTTCGGAGAGCCCGCCGAGGGCACCGGCAGCAGTGGGCATGGTCGATTTCCTTGCGTCTGGCGTTCGGCGCTTTCAGGCCCCGGCCGCGGTCTTTTCGAGTACCGGCCGATCGACGACGAGGTCGGCACGAGCCGGACCCGGCCCGCCGATATAGGGGCCGCCCGCCAGCGTCACGCCATCATCGAGAAGCGTCAGGATCTGTTCTTCCGTATGGATGCCGGTGGCGATGAGGTCAACCTCGAAGCGCCGCATATAGCTGGTCACGTCGGAGGAATGGAAATCGGAAAAGCTTTCCGGCTCGCCGATGAAACGCGCCGCATCGACACGGACGGAACGCACGCCCTCCCCGGCCAGTTCGGCGAAATCGAGACGCAGCGAGCCGGCGTTGGTCAGCGACAGCCGGACGCCCCGGCTGGCAAAAGCCGCAAGCGCGGCGCGTTCGCTGAGCGGCATGGCACGCCAATCGGTCTCGTCCACAGCCAGCACGATACTGCTTGTGACGGCGCTGTTGGCTTCGAGCAGCACCACGATCTTGTCGATGACGGCCGCGTCGACGAGCGTCGTCCGCGATATCGGCACATAGAGTGTCGCGGGTTCACCGTTGGTACGGGAACGGCGGACGATCGTGATCGCATCTTCGAGGCACAGCCGCTCGATCCGGCGGATTACCACCTCACCGCCCTTTTTCGGTATGAAATCGGGGGGATCGGCGAATTCGCCATCCTCCATGGCCAGCCTCGGCACGAGATCATAGCCGTGCGCCTTGCGCTGCGGCAGGGTGACAATCGGCTGCAGATGAAACACCAGCCGCCCGTCCTCTATCGCCTGCTTCAGCATTTCGAGCGGGATGATCGGCTCCGGCTGGGTTGGCGGCGCGGCTACCTCCGCCGGCGCGGCGGGCACCGGCTCTACCGCCGCGGGCTTGGCGATCACCGGATCAGGCAGGGGCGGACCGGCGATCGCCGCCTTCACCGTCGCGGCGGCGGCCTTGTTCACCTGCCGCCGGCGCTGCTCCTCGAGTTCGGCGACGGATTCGGCAACCTGGCGCACCACGGTGCCGAGCACAGAGAGGTCCGCCTCAAGCGCATCCAGCCGCTGGCCGGCATTTTCGTCGGTAAGCGCCGCGATGCGCTGGCCAAGCACGGCGCCAGCCTGCGCATCGGTCGAGAGCAGGCGCGAAAGGTCTTCGATCGCCCGCTCGATGCGGCCTTCGGCGCGCCGGCGCAGCGTGCGCTCAACCACCATCACCGCGACGGCGACGAAGGCGAGCACGGTAACAAAGGCCTCGATGGGCGTGAACGTCAGGCCGAAATAGGCTGCGGCGCCGATGCCGAGCCCGGCCAAGGCAATGAAAATGTAAACCAGGCTCTGCACGGGCGCCCCTGTCCCGATAAAGATTCGCCAGCGCTTTCATACCATCGCCCGACCCGAAGGCGAAAGCATTGCGCGGGAAAACCCTTTATTTACCCTGTTCGTCAACAATCGGCCGCTGGAATTCCCACTGAGCGAACCGCCATGCCTTCTCGTTCGCCGTCACACCCCGATAGGATCGCCCGGCTGCTGCTCGTTGACAGGCAGCCGGCGCGTGCACGGGCGCTGGCCAGCGGCTTCGGGCATGCCTTCGCGGTTCGGCTCACCGCAAGCGAGGCGGCAAGCGGCCGCCGCGCGGCCGAGATGCTGCGCCAGGGCGCGTTCGACATCGTATTGATGGACCTCGCAAGCCTCGATGATTTTGCCATGTCGCCGGAGGGGGCGGTGTCCCGGCTGGTCAAGCTGGCAGACGGCGCGCTGACGATCGTCCTTTCGGAAGCGGCGACGATTTCCGCCGCGGTGGCGGTGATGCGGGCCGGCGCCCACGATTTCGTTGCCCGGCCGATCGAAGCTCGCGCTCTGGCCGAACGCGTCGCCGGCCTCGCGCAGCGGCACGGCAAGGCCCGGCTGTTAGGCGTGAGCCATGCCAAGCCCCGGTCGGACGCCATCATCGGCCTCGTCGCGACGGGCGAGTTGCCGCGGCTGCCGGCGGCGCAGGCTTTGCGCCCATCGATCCTGCCGATGTGGCAGCAGGAACAGCGGATCATCGAGGAGGCGATCGCGTGCTTTTCCGGCAATATCTCGCTGGCGGCGGCGGCGCTCGAACTCAGTCCGTCGACGATTTACCGCAAGCGGCAGGCCTGGGCCGACATGGAAAGCCGCAAGGGCGCCGCCTGAGTGAACGCCTTCCGCCCGTCAACGCCAGGTGAAGACGCGGGTTACGGCGTAGTTGAACACCACGCTCATCAACACCCCAATGATGCTGGCCACGTAAAATTGCCCATCGGAGCGCATCACCCAGTTGACCACGGAGAGATTGGCGAGAAGGCCGAGGGAGCACACCGCATAGAAAGTCAGCAGCCCGATCCAGAACCTGCCCCCGCGCAGTTTTTTGTCGGCGTAGGTGAGCTCATTGTTGAGCAGATAGTTGGTAGTCATCGATATGATGGCGCCCACGAGCACGCTGGGATCGGTGCCGAGCCGCAGCACCTCGTGCGCCACCGCCAGCGCCGCCAGATTCACAATAACCCCCGACCCGCCGACCAGCGCAAACATCAGGAAACTGGTGGGGAGCAGCCCTCCGGTCATCTTCGAGAGCAACAGCCCGAGGAACTGCACGACGATCAGCGGGCTCATCTTCGAGGTGCCGGCGTGGCGCTCGCGGAACTGGTAGGGCACCTCGCCGACCGTCAATGCCTGGCCGTTCGCCTTGCGGAAGCGCATGGCCGTGACGATGATGTCGAGCAAGATCTTGAAGCCGTCGTCGGAGAGCTTTGGCGCAACTTCATCGAAGACTTCACGGCGCATCAGAAAGAAGCCGCTCATCGGATCGGAAAGGTTCGTGCCGGTCAGCGTGGCGGAAAGGCGCGTGGCGAGTTGGCTGCCCGCCTGCCGCGTTGCCGAAAAGCCGTCGCCGGTCGAACCGCCCGCGGCGTAGCGCGTCGCCACCACGACGTCATCGCCGGCGGCTGCCTTGGCGAGCATCTGCGGCAGGATTTTTTCGTCGTGCTGGTGGTCGGCATCCATCACGGCGAAGAAGGGCGCGGCACTGGCCGAAATACCCTCGATGCAAGCGGAGGAAAGCCCGCGCCGGCCGATACGCTGCAGGCAGCGCACATTGGGATGGACGCGCGCCAGGGCCTTGACGGCGGCGGCTGTGCCGTCGGGCGAATTGTCGTCGACCACGATCATCTCGAACGGCGTCTCGCCAAGCGCGGTTGCCAGATTGTCGTAGAGCAATCCAATGTTGTCGCGTTCGTTGAACGTCGGAACGATGATCGACAGTTGCGGCGGCAGCCACGGAACGGCGCCGACGGGCATATCGATCTGGTTCTGGATGTTCATCTCGGCAAGCCTCGCTGTTCCGCGATTAACCGCCCGCGGCGGCGTCGCTTTCCGCTATCGTTTTGGCAGGAAAAAGGCAAATCAGTCGAACGCGGCGGCCAGCGAAGTTACTCTTCAAGCGTAAACAGTATCGTAGCGGATTTGGTTGCCCCGGAACACGAGATAATCCTCGTTCGGCGCAACGAGCGCATAGGGTGCAAGGCAACCCTGCGCGATTGTCTCAGCCGGCCGGCTTGCCAGGGCGCGGCCATCGGCGATAGGTCTGCCGCTTCTTTCGCGAAGGACGCACAATCGCATGGCTGACACCGCTCGATCGCCGGACAGCCCCGTTTCGTCTGTCGCGGCAGGCAGTGAAGTGAAGCATCTGAGACTGCTGCAGGCGATCGCGCTCGCCTTCATCGTGATCAAGCTCATCTACATCTTCTCCGCCGGCCCGATCGCCGACGAGGCCTATTACTGGTTCTGGGGTCGCCACTTCGAGCTCAGCTATTTCGACCACCCGCCGCTGCAGGCGTGGCTGCTCGGCATCTCGTATTCGGTGCTCGGCCGCAGTCTCCTTGCCCTGAGGTGGATGACGCTCGCGTCGCTGGCCGGTACGTTTTACCTCTATTATCTGTGGGCGAAGCGCCTGGCCGGGGGCAACTGGCAAATTTACTTCTGGCCGGGCGTCGTCATCTATCTTGCCTCGCCGACCTTCGGTTTCTTCAGCTCGCTGGCGATGCACGATTATCTGCTGGTGTTCCTCGCGCTGCTGTCCGGACATTTCTTCATCAACTACTTCATGGCGTATTCGAAGGATGGGCGAGCCCGCCTGGCCGATCTCTATCTCGGGGCGCTGTTCCTCGGATTGACCGGGCTCACCAAATATTCGGGCGTGCTGTTCGGGCTCGGCGTCGTCTTCTACGTCGCTTCGAACCGGTCGCTGCGCCCGCTGTTCCGATCGCCACACACCTATCTGGCGGCGTTGCTCGCGATCGCGCTGCAACTCCCTTACATCATCTGGAACGCGCAGAACGGCTTTGCCTCGTTCCGCTTCCATCTCGAAGACCGCCACCCCGCCAACTGGCTGGACTCGATCAAGCTGAACACGCTCGGCGATTTTCTCGGCGTTTCGATACTGCTGATCGGTCCGTTCCTCATTCCGGTCTTCGTGCGTTTCCTGATGGCCAAGCCGGAACTACCGTTCGAGCGGACGGCCAAGGATCTCGCGAAGTGGATATTCTGGACGTCGAGCCTGTTGTTCGTCGCCATCTCGCTGTTCGACGAGGTGTGGTGGTGGTGGAACCTCCTCGCTTACGTGCTGCTTTTGCCCTTTGCCGCCAAATATATGGGCCAGCGCTTCCTCTTCTACGGTCACGTCATTTTCGGCGCGGTGCTCGCGCTCTTCCTGCTGATTTCATCTACCGTCGTGCCGATTTCGCTGTTCTTCGGCGTGCCCGATATCACGCGGTCTCCGCTGTTCGGCTGGGATCAGCTACAGGCGCCCATGTCGGCCCTGGCCCAGCAATATCACCCGGATTTCATCGCCAGCGCCAATTCAGAGGTCGCCGGCGTGGTCAGCTTTGCGCTGAATAATCCTGACGTCACCGCGCTCAGCGGAGAGAACGAGTTTCGGGAATTGTTCGATGCCAATGCGCATCGCGGACAGACGGCGCTGATCGTGCTCCGGGACGACTTTGCCAAGAACGTCATTATTGCCGATTTCGATACCGTCACGCCACTGACGCAAATCCCGGTTACACGATTTGGCCAAAATCTCGGCACGTACCAAATCTACCTCGCCAAGGGTTTTCATCCCGCCCCCGGATATTGACTCCGGCGCTGCCCCCTCCTATATCGCCGACACCTGTTAGCACTCACGAGGATTGAGTGCTAATTGCGGCTTGAAATCACCAAAGTAAGGAGCAGACATGAGCTTCCGTCCCCTGCACGACCGCGTGGTCGTCCGGCGCCTCGACAGCGAGGAAAAGTCTAAAGGCGGCATCATCATCCCCGATACCGCCAAGGAAAAGCCGTCGGAAGGCGTCGTTGTGGCCGTTGGTCCTGGCGCGCGCGACGACAGCGGCAAGATCGTCGCCCCCGACGTGAAGGCGGGCGATCGCATCCTCTTCGGCAAGTGGAGCGGCACGGAAGTGAAGCTCGACGGCGAAGAGCTGCTGATCATGAAAGAGTCCGACATCATGGGCGTGATCGCAGCTTGATTGACGGCGGCGCGGTACATGACCCGCGTTCAGACAAGCCTGCTCACCCCGAAACCCCGTTTAAGGAGCGCCTCACATGGCAGCCAAAGACGTAAAATTCTCAACTGATGCCCGCGACCGCATGGTCCGCGGCGTCAACATCCTCGCCAATGCGGTGAAGGTCACGCTCGGTCCCAAGGGCCGTAACGTCGTGATCGACAAGTCATTCGGCGCCCCGCGCATCACCAAGGACGGCGTCACCGTCGCCAAGGAAATCGAACTCGAAGACAAGTTCGAGAACATGGGCGCCCAGATGGTTCGCGCCGTTGCGTCCAAGACCAACGACAACGCCGGCGATGGCACCACGACAGCGACCCTGCTCGCCCAGGCGATCGTCAACGAGGGCGTCAAGCTGGTTTCGGCCGGTATGAACCCGATGGACCTGAAGCGCGGCATCGACCTCGCGGTCGTCGAAGTGGTGGAGAACCTCAAGAAAAAGGCCGCCAAGATCACTTCGTCCGCCGAAGTGGCCCAAGTCGGCACGATTTCCGCCAATGGCGAGAAGTCGATCGGCGAGATGATTTCGAATGCTATGCAAAAGGTCGGCAACGAGGGTGTCATTACCGTCGAGGAGGCCAAGACCGCCGAGACCGAACTCGACGTCGTCGAGGGCATGCAGTTCGACCGCGGCTACCTGTCGCCCTACTTCGTGACCAATGCCGAGAAGATGACCGCCGTTCTCGAAGACGCAGTGATCCTGCTCCACGAGAAGAAGCTCTCCAACCTCCAGGCCATGTTGCCGATCCTCGAAGCGGTCGTGCAGTCGCAGCGTCCCCTGCTGATCGTCGCCGAGGACATCGAAGGCGAAGCTCTCGCGACTCTCGTCGTCAACCGCCTGCGCGGCGGCCTCAAGGTCGCGGCCGTCAAGGCCCCCGGCTTCGGCGATCGCCGCAAGGCCATGCTCGAGGACATCGCCGTCCTCACCGGCGGCCAGGTGATCTCGGAAGAGCTCGGCATCAAGCTCGAGAATGTCACGCTCGACATGCTCGGCACGGCCAAGCGCGTGGAAATCTCCAAGGAAAACACCACGATCGTTGACGGCGCCGGCCAGAAAGCCGACATCGAGTCGCGCATCGGCCAGATCAAGTCGCAGATCGAGGAAACCACCTCGGACTACGACAAGGAGAAGCTGCAGGAACGCCTCGCGAAGCTCGCCGGCGGTGTTGCGGTGATCAAGGTTGGCGGCGCTACCGAAGTCGAAGTGAAGGAGCGCAAGGACCGCGTCGACGACGCGCTCAATGCGACCCGCGCCGCCGTTGAGGAAGGTATCGTTGCCGGTGGTGGGGTCGCGCTGCTGCGGGCTTCGGCCAACCTCAAGGCCAAGGGCGAGAACGCCGACCAGCAAGCTGGCATCGGCATCGTTCGCCGCGCCCTGCAGGAGCCGATCCGCCAGATCGTCCAGAATTCAGGTGGTGAAGGTTCGGTCGTGGTTGGCAAGATCCTCGAGAATGCCAGCGACAATTACGGCTACGACGCGCAGAACGCCGAATATGGCGACATGATCAAGATGGGCATTATCGACCCCGTCAAGGTCGTCCGCTCGGCTCTGCAGGACGCGGCTTCGGTCGCGGCCCTGCTCATCACCACCGAGGCGATGATCGCCGAGCTGCCGAAGGAACCGGCTCCCGCAATGGGCGGTGGCGGCGGCGGTATGGGCGGCATGGGCGGCATGGACTTCTAAGCAGTTCATCAACATTTCCGATCCGTACTTACCGGTCACGGACCAGATCAAGGCGCGGTGGAAACACCGCGCCTTTTCGTTTTGCGACCCTCGCGGGAAGAAATTGGCCAGCCTCGGCGATGACGCTATAGTTGGCGAGCGGACCGCGCAGAGGAAAGCCGAAATGAAAATTGTCGCCTTGCTAATTTCGGTCGTCGGGATCGCAGGAACGGTCACTCCCTCCCTCGCCGCGCAGCCGGCTTATCTCGACGATCGCTCGACTGCGGCGTCGCTGGTTCGATCATTCTACAATGCGGTCAACCGGCAGGAATATGCGCGTGCTTACACTTACTTCGGCGCCAATCCGCCGCAGCCATATTCGAGCTTTGCCAATGGCTATGCCGGCACCGCGTTCGTGACCGTTGCGACAGGGGCCGCGATCAGCGACGGTGCGGCGGGCAGCATCTACTATACCCTGCCGGTCGCGATCGATGCACGACAGAGCAACGGCACGCACAAGCAATTCGCCGGGTGCTATGTGACCCGCCTCGTCCAGCCCACTATCCAGGACCCGCCGGTCGAGCCGATGTTCATCTACAAGGCCTCGCTCAACGTCGCGCATGGAAATATCCGGGCGCTGCTGCCGCATTGCGACGCGATGTAGTCGCTGCGAACCCCCCGGTTTGCTGCAACATCCTGATACAATTCACGTGATTTCCGTTGCGTCCCCGCTGTGCGATAGAATGCGCCCATGACCACACCGCACATTCTGATCGTCGAGGACGACAAGGACATCGGCCTCCTCGTCGCCAAATATCTCAAGGCCAACGAGATGCGCGTCTCGATCGCGGAAAACGGCCGAACCATGGACCGCATCCTCGCCGATACCCGCATCAGCCTGATCGTGCTCGATCGCATGCTGCCGGGCGAGGATGGCCTGTCGATCTGCCGGCGGCTTCGGGCGACATCCGATATCCCCATCATTATCCTTACCGCGCAAGCGGACGAGGTCGAGCGCATCGTCGGGCTCGAAATGGGCGCCGACGACTATCTCGGCAAGCCGTTCAGCCCGCGGGAACTGCTGGCCCGCATCCGCGCCGTGCTGCGCCGGCGCGACGATGCCCATTCGACCGCCGCCGCGCCCAAGCGCTCGTACAAGTTCGCCGGCTGGTCGCTCGACGGCACGATGCGGCGGCTTTACGATCCCAAGGGCGTACGGGTGGAACTGACGGGCGCCGAATTCGAGGTGCTGCTGGTATTCTGCGAGCGGCCGGGACGCACATTGTCGCGCGACCAGATCATCGACCTCACGCAGGGCCGCGAAGCCGCGCCGTCCGAACGCAGCGTCGACATTCTCATCAGCCGGCTTCGCCGCAAGCTGGAGCGCGATCCCAAGGACCCGGAGCTGCTGCAGACCATCCGCTCGAGCGGCTATCTGTTCTCGCCCGAGGTTGTCAGTGAATGACATCCGCAAATTGAGACGATGGCTGCGCGCCATCCTCCCGAACCGGATCGGCGGGCAGATTCTCCTGCTGGTGATTGTCGCGGTGGCGCTGACGCAGGCACTCAATTTCGGCGTGCTCTTTGTTTCCGATCAGGGACGCCGCGAGGAGAGCCAGTTGCGGGTCGGTCTGGGCACGTTCCTTTCGGGTGTACGAATGATCGCCGCCTCGCCCGCCGGCGACTGGCCGACCATCGCCAGCATTGTTCGCACCACACAGCCGAATATCGACTTCAACTATTCGGCCGACGGCAAGCTGGACACTCAGGCGACAGAGCTCAGCCCGCAGCTCGGCTTCATCGCCCGCGACCTCGGCCCCGGGTTTGCCGTTTACGACAGCCCGGCGAAAGGCGGCGCCACGCCCGAGGGGCCGCGTATCGTGTCGGTGCTGCTGCCCAACCATGCGCTGGTTTCGGCGACACTGCCGCTGCCCAACCCGATGCCCAAGCCGCTGCTGCCGGCCTGGACGCTGTTCACCTTCGCGCTCGTCTTCCTGCCGCTGATGTATCTTTGGGCAGCGTGGGGACTGTCCCGCCAGCTCAACAATTTTGCCCGGGCAGCGGGAGATTTCTCGCTCGAAGGGGCGCACCAGCAATTGCCGGAATCGGGGCCCGAGGAAATCCAGCAGGTCGCTCGCGCGCTCAACCGCATGCGCGACCGGATCATGGGCCTCCTGTCGGACCGCACCCGCATGCTGTCGGCCATCGGGCACGATCTCAGGACCCCGATCACCCGCCTGCGACTCAGGGCCGAGTTCATCGACGATGAACATACGCGGCTCGATATCCTCAAGGACCTCGACCGGATGAACCGGATGGTCAATTCGGCGCTGACCTATATCCGCGACGGCCTCGATACCGAAAAGCCTGAATCGATCGACCTCCCGGCTCTGGTGCGGACTGTCGGCGACAACTTCATCGATGTAGGAGAAAAGGTCAGCTATGAGGGTGCCGAGCACCTGAACGTCAAGGCGCGGCCGGACGCTCTGGTGCGGGCCGTCGAAAACCTCATCGAAAACGCCCTCAAATACGGCTCGCAGGCGGTGGTGCGGACCGGCCGCCAGGACGGCGCGCAAATCTACATCGAGGTCGAAGACGACGGGGTGGGCATCGCTGAGGAAAAACGGCAGGCGATGCTGGAGCCGTTCGTGCGCGGCGATGCGGCGCGCAGCAGTGCCGCCGGCGGCTTTGGCCTCGGCCTTTCCATTACCGCCTCGATCGCCCGCTCGCATGGCGGCAATCTGCAACTGTCGAGCGGCAAGATGGGTGGCCTGCTCGCCCGGCTGGTACTGCCGGCCAATGACGACGAGCCGCGGCAAGCGGCGCAATAGCCGGGCGGTTCGTTGCTTTGCCGCCAGGATATTTGTGTCGAACCGTGTCCAGCGTCGCTGGGCGAAACGATGAGATACGATATCCGGCGCTGCCTTAATTATCGTTAAGCAGACGTTAAGCGGCGCAGGCTCTCTTGGCTCAGTGGCCCGATCCCTGGCCACCATCACGGAGCACATCTCATGTCCACCATCGGGGGGATCGGGGGCTGGCAACAGCCCTACACGCCCCCGACCTTTGCCCAACTCGACACGAATTCGGACGGCAACATTTCGCTCGACGAACTCGAAGCCGGCGGATCCCAAGGGTCTTTGTCGGCCAGCGGCGCAAGCAGTGCCGCTCAACAAAAACGGGCAGAAGCCCTGTTCGCCAAGATCGATACCAATGGTGATGGTTCGGTCTCGAGCGACGAATTTTCGGCATTTCAGAGCAAGATCGCCGACCAGCGCCAATCGCAGGCTTTCGCCACGCAACTGCTCGCCAACGGCCAGCAGCCGCCCAGCGATGCCGATATCTTCAACGCCACGGACAAGAATGGCGATGGATCGGTGAGCCTCAGCGAGTTCTCGCAGAGCGATGCGGCCAAGGGCCTCAGCTCCGATCAGTTGAGCCAGATATTCAATACCATCGACCAGAACGGCGATGGCTCCATCAGTCCGACAGAAGCGTCGAGCTTTCTCGATACCCTCAAGAGCGAGACGGCAAGCGCCGGTGCGCCGAGCAGTCCGCCGCCAGGAGGCGGTGGCGGTGGTGTGCATCACGGCGGTGGGCATCACCACCATGCGAGCGGCATCAGCGGCACGGACGGAACCGATTCGACGGATTCCACCACGACCACCGATGCAACGGACGGCACGAGCCTCTTGGCGACGCTCGAGGGCATCCTCAACGGGTCGCCCTCGACTGATACCGGCACGGACAGCAGTTCGACCGGCAGCAACACCAGTTCGAGTCCGCTCGATCTGCTGACGGCGGCGACGAATGCTTATTCGTCCGGTTCCCAATCGACCGATCTCTGGTCCTCGATCAGTAACCTGCTCGAGGCCGCCTGAGCCAACGCCATACCGGCATTGGTCAAATCGACAGGGGCGGCTTCGGCCGCCCTTTTCTTTTTCCGCCGTCACGAATGCCCCGTCAACAGCAGACGCCCGGCAAGGATGACCGACACGATGACCACCAGCGGCCGGATCACCCTGGCGCCGAAGCGGATGCCGGTCAGCGCGCCGAGATAGCCGCCGGCCACCTGCCCCGCCGCCATGGCGATCGCCGCCGGCCAGAGCACATTGCCCGAGGGGATGAACAGCGTCAGCGCTGCCAGGTTCGAGGTGAGGTTGAGAACCTTGGTGTTTGCCGCCGCTTTCGTTACGCCGAGCCCGAACAGCATGACGAAGCCCATGGTAAGGAACGAGCCGGTGCCCGGGCCGAACACCCCGTCGTAAAAGCCGATAATGAGGCCCATCACCGGCACGAAGCCCGCAAAGCTCAATCGCGCGTGGCGGTCGTCGTCGGTCAATCTGGGGGCGAAAAGAAAGTAGCCGGCGATGGCAATGAGCATGATGGGCACTGCGACCGCGAGCCTCGACGTATCGAGGCGCTGCACCGTGAAGGCCCCGATTATGCTGCCGGCATAGGTCGCGGCGATGGCTGGCAGCAATGGCCGGAGCGCGACAAAACCTTTGCGCCAATAGGTCAGCGCCGCAAGCGAGGTGCCAACCGCCCCCTGCAGCTTGTTGATGGCAAGCGCATTGATCGGCAGGAAGCCCGCCGACAACAGCGCCGGCAGCGAGATCAGGCCGCCGCCGCCGGCGATGGCGTCGACGAAGCCGGCGAGCAACCCGACGGCGGCGAGAACGAGGAGCAGTACGGGATCGGGCACTAGCGTTTGCGCCTCGAGGGCTTGGCCTGGCGAACGAAGAAATCGTCGGAGGGCGGTACGACCCGGCGCTCGGTCAGCGGGATATTGATCATCGATGAGAGGAAGGCCGACATCACCAGTTGCAGGCCGACCACCAGCGCGGTCAGCGTCACGATCATGGCGCGAATGGTGGCCTCGCTCGTGAGGTTGCCAAAGCCGCGCGCCGCCCATTCGCCAAAGCCCCAGAACAGGGTGATGAAAGCGATCACGATGAGCGCCAGAGCGACGACGAGAACGCGTTCGAGCGTGATTGCCTCCAGCACCCCGTCAAAGGCGCTCGATTTCGGGATGAAGCCGTAGCGCGAGGCGAAGCGGCGGCCGATGACGGCGAACGAGATCGCCTGCACGCCGACGATGATGCACATGGCGGCAACAAGGAACGTATGGACGCCGATGCGGATTGCCGGCCCCAACGGCACCGGCCCCCGGATCAGCAGCGCGCCAAGGAACAGGCCGATGACGAGCAGGGCGATGCCTGGATAAAGAAACAGCCAGCGCGGGCTGAACAGCAACAGGAACCGCAGGTGCCGCCAGCCGTCGCGGAACGAGCGCAGGTGCGGCGGCCGGGTGCGCCCGTCAGGCGAGAGCGTTGTCGGCACTTCGGCGATGGGCAATCCGCCGAGCGTCGCCTTCACCACCATTTCGGAGGCGAATTCCATACCGGTCGTGCGGAGGTTAAGTGCCAGAATCGCGGCGCGATCGAAGCCGCGCAGGCCGCAGTGAAAATCGCCGATGCTGGCTTTGAAAAACAGCCGCCCGACGAAAGACAGCACCGGATTGCCGATATAGCGGTGATGCCAGGGCATGGCGCCCGCCGCCACCCCGCCCTTGAAGCGGTTACCCATCACCAGCTTATCGCCGGCGCGCAGCTTTTCGACGAATGCATCGAGATTGGCAAAATCATAGCTGTCGTCGGCATCGCCCATGATGACATAGCGGCCGCGCGCCGCGGCAATGCCCCCGGCCAATGCTGCGCCGTAACCCTTCTCGGGAATTTCGACGACCCGCGCGCCGGCGGCCTCCGCGATCTGCTGCGATCCATCGGCCGAACCGTTGTCGGCGACGACGATCTCGCCGGCGACGCCGGACCGGTCGAGATAGGCCCTGGCCTTGCCGATGCAAACGGCAAGCGTCTCCGCCTCATTGAGGCAGGGCATCAGGATCGTCAGCTCGATCTTTGCGGCGGCAGGCACCTGATTCCCCCAGTTCGACGATGCTTAGCGAGACGGCGGTGAGTCCGCAAATGGCGGGTGGGGGAATGAGGCTGTGGGTGTGGGCCGGGTGTGGAGATGTTGGGTGGCGGTGCCGCCTTGCGGGTCTGGCTGGGTGGCCGGGTCATGCCCGGCCATGACGGCGGAGGGGGCGGGGGAAAGATTGGCACGCAGCGCTCGCTGCAAGTCACATAGCTCTCCATCGTCATGGCCGGACCTGATCCGGCCACCCAACTGGCCTTTCCACAAGCGCCAAACGATCGGCACACCTCATCCTCCGCTGCGACCCGGATCATCCAGCAAAGCCTGCCGCGAGTAGCGGCATTGGCGAGGCTCCATCCCGGAGC
>Ga0134128_10005052_pt1 | contig 16025 bp, 18 predicted proteins | sample KB31754_FD_96462 | JGI IMG/M metagenome (GOLD analysis project Ga0134128, IMG submission 96462) | Terrestrial soil microbial communities with excess Nitrogen fertilizer from Kellogg Biological Station, Michigan, USA - KB3-175-4 | ecosystem: Environmental > Terrestrial > Soil > Unclassified ...
GGCCGCGTCGATTACCGCCTTGTAGCCGGCAAGATTGGCTTGCGAGGAGAGCACGTCCATCGCCTGGGCGCGCGAAATGCGCGGCAGGAATTCCATGGCGAAAGCGACCGCGCCCTGGCTTGCCAACGCGGCAATCGCCGCTTTTTCGCTATGGGGCGCCAGCAACGCCGCCACCACGGCGCCTTGTCTGATCATCCCGCTCTCTGTGGCGCTGGGGCCGCGCACCTTGAGCACGATGTCGGCATCGGCCAGCACGCCTCGGGCGTCAGGCGCTATGGACGCGCCCATCGCCGCATAATCGGCATCGGCAATATGGGCTGCGGCGCCGGCGCCGGCTTCCACCGCCACATCCAGGCCGAGACTTTTGAATTTCTTGACCGATTCGGGCGTCGCGGCGACCCGCGTCTCGCCATTTGCCGTTTCCCTGGGGACTGCGAGTTTCATACCCGTTAGCCCCCGCCCCCTTTACCCGTGGGTCCGGAAGATGGCCAGGAAGATCATCACCAAGAGGATGAACCCCAGCGAATATTTGACGAAGGTGAGGAAGCCCGCATAGCCGCGCTGATGCTGGCTGATATCCATCGAGCCTGGGACGTAATGTTCTTCTTTGCTGCTGGCCATGAGATGGATTCGCCTGAAAGTTAAGCGGCGGCAATATAGCAAAGGAGGCCTTTCCGGCAATCGGGGCGGGAAAGGTGCGACAGAATGGCCCCTTCAACAGCAGAACCGCCTGTTCCCGGCTTGTCCGGATTGTGCCGCAAAAAGACAGGTTTAAACGCGCCGTTTACCCCTGTGGCAGCACAATGCGCCCTCCTTTCAGGAAAAAGCCATGGGTGAGACCGTTCTTGTGGTGGACGACGATCCGGTCCAGCGCCGCCTGCTGGAGACCGTGATCGGCAAGAGCGGCATGGCGGTGGTTGCAGCGCCCGGCGGTCAGCCTGCGCTCGATCTGGTGCATGGGCCGCGCGGCGAAGAGATTTCCCTGATCCTTCTCGACCTCGTAATGCCCGACATGGACGGGCTGGAAGTTCTGGCCAAGCTCCGCCCCACCCATCCCGATCTGCCGGTGATCGTGCTCACCGCCAAGGGCGGGATCGAGGCCGCAGTCCAGGCGATGCGCGCCGGCGCCAACGACTTTCTGGTCAAGCCCGCCAGCCCAGAGCGCTTGAACGTCTCGATCCGCAATCAGCTCAAGATCGGCACCCTGTCCGGCGAGGTCAAACAGCTCAAAAAGAAGGCCGACAATCGCCTCACTTTCGACGACCTGATCGCGGTCTCGCCGCAGATGCAGCAGGTGCTCAAGCTGGGCGCACGCGCGGCGCAGTCCGACATCCCGATCCTGATCGAGGGCGAATCCGGCGCCGGCAAGGAATTGATCGCCCGCGCCATCCAGGGTAGCTCGGCGCGTGCCGGCAAGCCCTTCGTCACCGTCAATTGCGGCGCGATCCCCGAGAACCTCATCGAGTCGCTTTTGTTCGGCCATGAGAAAGGCTCCTTCACCGGCGCCTCCGACAAGCATCTGGGCAAATTCCAGGAGGCCGATGGCGGCACCCTGTTCCTGGACGAGATCGGCGAATTGCGCCTGGACATGCAGGTGAAGCTGCTCCGCGCGCTGCAGGAAGGCGAAGTGGATCCAGTGGGCTCCAAGCGCCCGGTCAAGCTCGATGTGCGCATCATCTCGGCCACCAATCGCGATCTCTCCGAGATGGCCAATGATGGCGGCTTCCGCAAGGACCTCTATTACCGCTTGAATGTCTTTCCCATCATGGTGCCGTCATTGCGCGAGCGTACCCACGACATTGCGCCGCTGGCCAAGCATTTCATCGCCCGCTTCGCCGCGGAAGAACATAAATCGGTGGCCGGCTTGACCGCCGAAGCGGCCCAGATGATCGAGCGCTTCTCCTGGCCCGGCAATGTGCGCCAGTTGGAGAACACCATCTTCCGCGCCGTGGTCCTGTGTGACGGTCCGGTGCTCGATCTCTGCGATTTTCCCCAGATTGCCGCCGCCATGGGCATGGAGACGAGCGCGCGCAGTCATGCCGGGGTGCCTGCGCACCATTTGACCACCGCCGAGACGTCAAATGCTTCGCCCTATGCGTTGGCCTTGACCGACGAGGCGGGACAGTTCCGCAAATTCGAGGCGCTGGAATCGGACATTATCCGCATGGCCATCGGCCGCTATGAAGGCCACATGTCGGAAGTGGCGCGCAAGCTGGGCATCGGCCGCTCGACGCTTTACCGCAAGCTCAAGGAATTCGGGCTGGAGCCGGAAGGCACAGACACCGGCCCCGACGACATGCGCGAAGTCGGCTAGCCTTTAGCGCATTCCCAGCGCGTTCAAATAGAGATCCAGGATCGCTTCCTGTTCCTGGAAATCGGCCTTGTCCAATTTCCGCATCCGCATCACCTGGCGCATGATCTTGGTGTCGAAGCCTTGGCCCTTGGCTTCCGAATAGACTTCGCGGATGTCGGCGGTGAGCGCGCTGCGCTCTTCTTCCAGCCTTTCGATGTGGTCCACAAAGGACCTCAGATGTTCTTTGGCGAAACCGGATTTTGCCATGGCCAAACCTTTAATGCCCGCACTGCTTGAGGATGGTTATTGATGCCCTACCGCTCCGCTACTTGAGGGCGTGGGAATTTTCGGAAAAGGCGCGGACCCTAGCCCTGGCCATGCCGCGATGCAATGCGCGGAATAAGCGCTAACTGTGGGTTTTCTGTGATTGTTCGAGGGCTGCGATTTGTTCCGGCGTCGCCTCTTTCTGATGGCGCTTCTTCCATTCCGCCGGCGCCATGCCATAGACCAGGGCGCGTGCATCGTCCTTGTCCATGGCGATGCCATTTTCCGCCGCCGCCTCGCGATACCAATCGCCCAGGCAGTTGCGGCAAAAACCGCTCACGATCATCAGGTCGATATTCTGGACGTCGGTGCGGGCGCGCAGATGCTCCACCAACCGGCGATAGACGGCGGCTTCCAACTCGGTGCGGGTTTTGTCATCCATTCACTGCTCCATCTCGGCCATGCTGGCATCCAATATTGGCTTGAGACGCGCCGCCATGGCATTGGCCTTGTCCGCACGGTCAAGAAAATCCTGGCGGATCTCGATCAGCACATTGGCATGGCCGGTCCTGGTGCCATGGGTATCGAGCGTATCGCCTTCCAGCGCTCCGGTGTAAGGCTCATTGTCGCCCACCGTGAAGCCGGCCGCCGCCAGTTGTTTCATCAGCGGCTTGGCCAGCCTCTGGTCGCGGCCGTAGAGCACGCCCATTTCCCAAGGCCGGGCCACACTCTTCCATGACGGCGTGAAACTGTGAATGGAGATCAGGATGGCTCCCTCACCGATGCGCGCCATCTGTTCCCGAATCGCCTGATGATAAGGCGCGTGAAACTGCCGGAGCCGCCGCGCCATTTCTTCCGCGTCCGCGCCGCGGTTGCCGGGGATGATGCTTCCATCCGAGAGCTTCATCACCAGGGTGGGGTCTTCGGGTCCGCGGTTGAGGTCGATCAGAAGCCGCGACACCCCGCCCAGCAGGCCGGCAGCGCCATATGCTTTCGCCAGTGCGATGGCGACTTTGGCGGCGCCGATATCATAGGCGATGTGAGTCTGGAACAGAGCCCTGGGCAACCCCAGATCGCCGTAAGGCGCGGGCACCGCGTTCGAGGCATGGTCACAGAGAAACAAAAGGGGGCTTTGTTTCTCAGGCGCGAAGGGAATCAACGTGAACGGCGCATCCATCCGCCCGGCTTGTAAAATGGGGTGCCTTTCCGGGCAAGCAGCCCTTGACGGAAGCCGCGCCAGCCCAAATGCTCGTGTGCATGCGTCGCGCAATGCTCGCAATCCTGTTCACGGCGGTGGCAACCATCCTGACGGCCGCGCCGGCGGAGGCTGCTTTCAACGTCTGCAACAAAGGCGACGCCAGCACGCGCGTGGCGCTGGGCCGATTCGACGGCACGCATTGGACCAGCCAGGGCTGGTGGACGGTGACGCCCAAGACCTGCGCCCGGCTCCTCACCGGCCCGCTGCAAGCCCGCTATTACTATCTTTACGCTGCCGACGGCGCGGCGGGCACCTGGGAAGGAAAGACACATTTCTGCATTGCGCCGGGGTCAAAATTCCTCATTCCCGGCCGGAACGATTGCGCAAAACGCGGCTTTGACCGCAGGGGGTTCTTCGAAGTGGATACCGGCAATGCGCCGGACTGGACGCAAACCCTTTCCAACTGACTTGAAGCCCGCATGAGACGCCAGCGCAAGACCAAGATCGTCGCCACTTTGGGGCCCGCCTCCAGCACACCGGAGATGATGGCCGCCCTGTTCGATGCCGGCGCCGATGTGTTCCGCATCAATATGAGCCATACGCCGCACGATCTGCTCCGGCGCATGCATGGCGATTTGCGCGCGCTGGGCGAAGCCAAGAGTCGGCCCATCGGCATTCTGGTCGATCTGCAAGGTCCCAAGATCAGGTTGGGCGTGTTGAAGGGCGGCCCGCGTCAATTGAAGGAAGGCGAGAAGATTCGCCTGGTTTTGGCGGAAGCCAGCGACAATCCCGACGAAGTGCCCATTCCCCATCCGGAGATTTTCCAGGCGATCAAGCAGAAACACGCGCTTCTGATCGACGACGGCAAGGTGCGCTTGCGCCTCGTCAAGCGCGCCGACACCTATGCCGACGCCGTGGTGGTGGTGGGCGGCGAGATCAAGGATCGCAAGGGCGTCAACATGCCCGACACGCTGCTGCCCGTCTCTGCCATCACGCCCAAGGACCGTTCCGATCTCGACGCGGCGTTGGCGCTGGGGGTGGACTGGGTCGCGCTCTCTTTTGTGCAGCGGCCCGAAGACATTTCCGAAGTGAAGAAGATGGTGGCGGGGCGCGCTTCGGTGCTGGCCAAGATCGAAAAACCCAAGGCGTTGACCTGCCTGGACCGCATTCTGGAATTGTGCGACGCGCTGATGGTCGCGCGCGGCGATCTGGGCGTGGAATTGCCGCTGGAATCGGTGCCGGGCCTGCAAAAGGAGATCACCCGCGCGGCACGCAAGGCGGGCAAACCCGTGGTGGTGGCGACCCAGATGCTGGAATCCATGATCCAGTCGTCCACGCCCACCCGCGCCGAAGTCTCCGACGTGGCCACCGCCGTTTATGACGGCGCCGATGCGGTGATGCTGTCGGCGGAATCTGCCGCCGGCGCCCATCCGGTCGAGGCGGTGACCATGATGGATCACATCGCCATCAAGGTGGAATCCGACCTGCTCTATCAGAGCATGATCGACTCGCAGAGGAATACACCGGAAGCGACCATTCCCGACGCCATCATGGCGGCGATGCACGAAGTGAGCGAGACCATCCAGGCCCGCGCCATCATCTGCTGGACCCAGTCGGGCTCGACTGCGCTTCGCGCCGCGCGCGAGCGCTCGCGTGCGCCCATCATCGCGCTGACCCCGTCGCTGGCAACGGCGCGGCGGCTGTCATTGGTGTGGGGCTTGCACTGTCTCACCGCCGAGGAAATCCATAATCTGGACGAGATGGTGGATCAGGCGGTGGATTTCGCCGAGCGCGAGGGTTTTGCCACCAAAGGCGACCGGATCGTGATCACGGGGGGCGTGCCGCTGGGTGTGGCCGGGACGACCAATATGCTCCGCGTTGCGATGGTAGGAACTCGTTAGTTTACCACCTCCGCCCCTGGATCGGTGCTACGCGCACTTCCCCCATCAGCGTGGCTCACGCGCACGGGGAGGCGGTCTAGGCTAAACCTCAAGAAATTTTTGGGGTCAGATTCCTTGCCCCTCGACCTCTTTCGCCAAAGCTTTGGCACGCTCGGCCGCTATTTTCATCTGCGGATCGAGCGCCAGCACGCGGCGATAAAGTTTTAGCGCCCCCGGCTTGTCGCCGTAATCCTCAAGCATCTCGGCCAACTCGGTCATGGCGGCGAATTCGCGGGGATTGAGGGTCACTGCCCGTTGCAGCGAGATCATCGCGCCGGTGTCGTCGCCGCCTGCCTGTTGCATGTGCCCCTTCATCCGCCAGGCTTCGGCATAGTGCGGCGCCGCCCGCGTCACCGCCTCGACCAGCGCGTGTGCCGTGCCGTTGTCCGCCTGGGCGAGCGCGGTACCGGCCCGGCTCATCAGGAGGTCGACGCTGGGACTGCCCGACACCCGGAACAACTGCGTGAGCTTTTCCTCGATCGGCTTGGCGCTCTCGGCGGAATCGGCGGCCTTGAGCGCGCCAAACAGCTTGTCCTCTTCGCTGGGCGCGGCCTGGGCCACGAGCGGCAAAAGACAAAGAGCAGCAAGCAAAGCCAGTTTGCGCATGGAGGGGTAAAGCCTAATCCCCCATGCGCGTTGCTGTCACGGTGAAGAGCTTAGCCTTGGCGGGCCTTAAAGCGCGGATTCTTCTTGTTGATCACATAGATCCGGCCCTTACGGCGGATCACCCGGCAGTCCTTGTCCCGCTTCTTGAGCGACCGGAGGGAATTACGAACCTTCATGATACTGCCTTCTGGACCGTGAGGCCTTTTAGGGCCTAGCAAAGAGGCGCGGAAACTATTCAGGCCGCCCCCACCTGTCAACCGCGCAAAAGCACCGGATTCGTAAGGAAAATCTGGCACAAAAGCGTGCTAAAAGGGGGCATGCGTCATCTTTCGCCGGTTCCCGCCCTCGCCCTGCTGGTCCTGGCCGGCTGTGTGGCCAGGCCGGCCCCCCCGGTGCTGTTCCCCCCGGCCTCGGCCCCGCCGGTGGCACAGGCCCCCGCTTTCCCACCTCTGCCGCCGATGGGCGGTGATGAAAAGTTCCAGGCCTTTGTCCGGGCCTTCGAGACCACCGCCGTAGCCGCCGGCATCACGCCTGAGACCTACAACCGGGCGATGGCGGGGATCGCGCCCGTTCCCTCGCTCCAGCCCATCATCAACGAACAGCCCGAATTCGTACGGCCGGTCTGGGCCTATCTGGACGGCGCCGTGTCGCCCCGCCGGATCGCCCGCGCCAAGGAATTGCTGGCCCAGAACGCGACCCTGCTCTCAAGCATCGAAGCGCGCACCGGAGTACCCAAGGAAATCCTGGTGGCGATCTGGGGGATGGAAACCGATTATGGCCGCGATGTCGGCAGCTACAATGTTTTTGCGACCCTGCTGACCCAGGCTTATGACGGCCCCCGTCAGAGATATGCGCAGGGGGAATTGATCGCAGCGCTCCGGCTGTTGCAGCAGAACGATTATGTGCCGTCGCAAATGCGGTCGTCCTGGGCCGGCGCCATCGGCCAGACCCAGTTCATGCCATCCACCTTTTTCAAATACGCCACCGACGGCGACGGTGACGGCAAGATCGATCTCTGGCATTCGCCCGCCGATGCGCTGGCGTCCACGGCGACGCTGTTCCAGCGCGAAGGTTGGGAAGCAGGAAAGCCCTGGGGCTATGAAGTGCGCCTGCCGGAGGGCTTTGCCTATCGGGACGCCGATCTCGGCAATCTCAGGCCCCTGTCGGAATGGACCGGGCGCGGGGTGACGCTGGTGTCCGGTGCGTTGCTTCCGCAAGGCGAGGACATGGCGGCGCTCTATCTGCCGGCGGGCGCGCAGGGGCCCGCGCTTCTTCTGCTCGACAATTTCCGCCAGATCATGAAGTACAACAATGCCGCCAGCTATGCGCTGGCGGTGAGCATCCTGGCCGACCGCATGATGGACCGTCCCGGCATCCAGGCGTCATGGCCGCGGGACGAAAAGCCCCTCGCGCGTGCCGAGCGCGTGCGCTTCCAGACCGATCTGGCGGCGCTGGGTTACGATGCAGGGCAAGTGGACGGGCTTCTGGGCCGCAAGACCCGCATCGCGCTTCGCCAATATCAATTGGCCCATGGCCTGCCCGCCGATGCCTATCCCACTTGGGAAATGCTGGCGCTCTTGGACAATGACGCCAGCAAAGTGGCGCCGCTCACGCAATAGCTATGGGCGCGCTGTAACCGGGAACAAAATCCGTCCGAATTACTCCAATGGCGAATGGCTGACCGCTTGCGTTCGGCAGCTTTGATGTACGTCGTAAACGTAAAATTGCTCGCGTCAAGGAAATTGGCCTGTGCCCCGCATCCTCACCGAGACCGACATTTCCGGCTTCCGCGAAAAGCTCTGCGAAACGGCGACCCGGCTGTTCGTCGAGCGCGGGCCGGAGAATTTCAACATGCGATTGCTCGCCTCCGAGATGGGAGTGAGCGCCATGACGCCCTATCGCTATTTCCGCGACAAGGATGAGATTCTTTCGCTCATCCGCGCGCGCGCCTTCAGCCGCCTGGCGGATCAATTGGAGAGGGCGCTGGCCGGGGCCGGCAGCGTGCCGGAGCGCAGCGCCGCCGTGTGCCGGGCGTATGTCCGCTTCGCCCTCGAAGAACAGACCTGCTACCGGCTGATTTTCGATTTCACCCCACCCCGGAGCGAGGCCGCGCCGGAATTGGCCGAAGCTGAAGCACGCGCCCGCGCCGCCATGACCGATCATGTGCGCCTGATGATCGATCACGGCTACTACAAAGGCGATCCGGACCTGATCGGCCATGTCTTCTGGGCCAGCCTGCATGGATTGCTGGTGCTACATCTCGCCGACAAGCTGGACGGCGATTTCGATTCCGTGCTGGGAGAAATGGGCCGTATTATGAAGGACGCTTACCGGGTCAAAATTCCCGCTTGATGGTAATCCGCCAGGTGCGGCCAATGCCCGGAAGCGCCGCCAGATTGGCATACGTGTCAGCGTCGGGCGTGAAATAGCGCGCATCGGCAAGATTATCGACGTTCACGTCCGCTTTCCACGCGCCCATGCGCAAGAAGCTGGAGAGATTCATCACCACATAGGCGGGGAAGCGAAGCGGATCGGGTACGGTCTGCTCGGTATGCGAGACATAGGTGCCGCCGAACGTCGCGCCCCAATTCTGGTCGTCGCTGGTATAGGTGAGATAGGGGCTGACCACCGCGTGCGGGATCAATGTGTCTTCATAATTGCCCGCTTTGCCCGGCAGGCTGGAAAAAGCGAACACCACATAAGCGCCACCAAAACCGTTAGCCGGCGCGACACCCGCGTCGCGCGCCGGGATATAGGCGAAGCTTTGGTCGGGCCCTTTCACGATGGTGTGCTGCAAGCTTCCCGCCAACGTGAAGCTGAGATTGGGAGTCATCACATAACGGACCTCGGCTTCCGCGCCCTTTGAGCGCGTGCCCATCACGGTGATCACGCCGCCCCCCTGTTGCAGTTGGGTGCGCTCCTGGCGGTACCAGGCCAGCGATCCCACCAGATGCTGGTCAAGGAAGGAGAATTTGGCGCCCAGTTCATTGAGGAACGAGGTGGAGAGCCAGTCGTCATCGGCGAGCAACGAGGGCAATACCTGGCTGGCCTGGCCGATCTCCACCGCGGAATCCTTGGCCTCAGTGACATAGGGCACCAGACCGAAATCGGTTTTGTAATTCAGGCTGGCGGAATAGGTGAACATGCCTTTGCCGCCCTTCCCGCTGCCCGGCTCGAACGGCAGCACGCCCAGATCCACCGAGCGGACATTGTAGGCGTCATAACGCCCGCCCAGGATCAGGTTGAGCTTTTTGTCCCACGCCAGATCGGAGGTGGCGAAGATTCCGGTGTCCGCAGTGGTGCTATGGACATTGTTCTCCCAACCGAGGCTCTCCTGCCCGGTCGGCAAGGTCACGAAAGGCGAAGCAAAAATATCGTTCGGTAGAGCCGGCACACTGATGTCGCGCCGGTCGAGCGCAATCACGCCGCTGTTGAAACTCTCTTTGCCGATCGCGCCCACATAGCGATAGGACGCACCCGCCACATTCATCATGGTAAGGCGCCCGAAATCCTCCGCGAAATCGTAGCGCGCCCGCGCCTCGCCGATCAGGGTGTGGTAGGAAGCAGGAAAGCCGTAGGAGACAAAGCGGTCGTTGGCCAGCGTGTCGGCAAAGGCTTGAAGACGGATGCGATCGCCATCGCCCAGCGTGCGGCTCAACTCGGCAAAGCCGGTTTGGGTGATGGTGTTGGAGAAATCCACCCCGGGCGCGACATAGATCGTGCGGCTATCGAGGATGGTGGTGCCCACACTGGCATCAAGCGTGTGGGCTGCATCGGTGCAGGCGCCACAACCCGGCGTGGCGATATAGAGCGGCGTGTAGCTGGGGCTGAAGTCGTAGGGATCACCGCCCAGATCGTTGAAGGTGAGATAGGGCTTGCCGCGGGTGGAAAGCGACGTGTCGCTTCCCGTGATGTAGGTGCCGTTGTCGATCAAAGCCTGGGTGAGCCGGTTCCAGCCGGGCGTTTGCACGTCGCCATTCGAATGATAGTACATGTAATCCGACGACAGGACCCAAGGACCGGTGGCGAAATTGCCGGTCAACTCCACCAGCTGGCGGCTGGGATGGATACCGCGATAAAAGCTGAAGGAATCGTCCATCTCGGCATAAGCGTGGATGCCGCCTTTGAGGGTGCCGAAATCCAGCGGCACGCCCACCTGGCCCGTGGCGTTGCGCTTGGAATAGCTGCCATAGGTGGCGGTGACTTCGCCGGAGATGTCGCCCTCCGTCGCGGTTTCGCTCTTGGGCACGAAATTGACCAGGCCCCCTACTTTGCCGGGACCGAAGATCACCGAAGGCGGTCCGCGCACCAATTCTATTTCGGCGGCGTCGCCCAAAGGCGTGGTGTAGGTACCGCGATTTTCCACCCGCCTGAAGCCTTCGAAATAGGAGTCGGCCAAGGTGCCGCGCAAATTGACCGCCCCCTCCACGCCGTAATAGCTCGCGGTGTAGGCGGAGGGCGTGATTGCGGTCAGAGTATCGACGCCGGTGATGCCATAGCGGTCGAGTGTCGTGTCGCTCACCGCCGTCACCGCGCGCGGCGTCTCCAGCAGCGGCAATTGCAGGCCCAGTGCGGTGTCGTCTGGTTTGGTTTCGATCAGATGCGCCCGGTCGCCCGTGACGATCACGGTTTCGATCGCGTCATCAGCAAGCGCCGGCGAAAAAAGACCGGCGATGGCGATCAGGACAAGGCCGGCAATCGGGGATCGAAATGACATAGGGAGAAATAACGATTGGGTTGGCACATTTCTTCTGACATTTCACAGAAAAAACCAAGCGCGACCCTCAGCCACACACTAAGTCATTGAACGGACATTATTTCCAGGCAGAAAGGATGTCCTGGCTGGGCGCCAGCAGAGCGCAATTCAGCGCCAGCGCCTTGAGCGCACCGGCATGCAAATCAGGCTCGTACGCCGCCACGGCGTCTGCGGCGATGAAGACGCGATAGTCGCGCTCGAAGGCGTCGCGCGCCGTGGAATCGACGCAGCATTCGGTGGTGAGGCCGGCGATCAGCAGCGTGTCGCGCCTGATCGCCTTCAAGTGTGCATCCAACACCGTGCCGGCAAACGCATCATAGCGGCCTTTGGCGAAGACGGCTTCGCCGGCCAGCGGCGCGACACCCACAAACTCGGCGCCGTTGCTGCCTTCGCGGCATAGCAGCGGATGATCTTCATGCCCCCGCCGGATCTTCCAATCCCGCATCGCCGGCGTTTCGCTATCGGGCCGGGTAATGAGCCGCGCGAACAGGCATGGCACACCTGCTTCGCGGGCGGCATCGGTCAAGAGCGCGGCGTTGCGGAGCGCGGCTTGCGCTTCGCTGACGTCATAACCGGCGCGCGCCATAATGCCCTCGGGCGAAGCGAAATCGACCTGACAATCCACCAGAAGAAGCGCGGTGCGCGAAGGTGCGAGCCACTCCCTGAGCGCGCTCATGATCTAGGGCCTAAACTCAATAATCGCGTGGCCGCGACGCAGGGGATTTTGGTTTCTGGCCAGGAGCGAGGAGCGATGTGGGCTTGGATAGCCCATGAGCGACGAGCGCCGCCGCCAGAGGCCAAAAGACCCGCGTCCCTTCGGGTTGCGGAAAAATGGCCGACTGGGGCGTCAAAAGGCTCGGCCGTATTGCCGATACGCCCATCGCCCTTCTCCTGCCATTCGGCCATTTTTCCTCGCAACGCGGCTCACGGGATTATTGAGTTTAGACCCTCAGGCCCGGCAAGATTTCCCGCCCCGCGACCTTCAGGCCCTCTTCATAGTCGGCGAAGATCAGCATCAATCCATCCAAGGCGCACTCTTTCAGGAAGGCGGCGATTTTCTGAGCGCAAGTCTTGGGCGCGCCGATCACGGTGTGTGTCATGAAGGCGCCCTTGGCGCGGGCCACCATGGCATTGTCCTTTCCGGCCAGGTTTGCGCCATAGCTTTCCAGCATGCCCAAGACCGCCCCTTCGTCCAACCCATCGCGGTATTTCTGCGCCGTCGCTTCAGCGGCGCCGTCGCTTGCGCCATAAACCACCGTACACATGGCATAGGTCTTGATCTCCTTGCCCAGATTGGCCGCCAATGCCTTGGCGCGGAGCGAGGCCGAGCGGGTTTCGGCTTCGTCCCGGCCGCCGATGAAACAGATATCGGTTTCCTTGACCGAGAAGGCAAAGCCGCGCTCCGACATGCCGGCGCAGATCAGATCGGGACGGCGGAGCGGCTTGGGCTCGGACACACAATCCTTGAGGGCGAAATATTCGCCCTGGAAATCGACGCTCTTTTCCGTCCACAGACGCTTGATGATCCTGGTCCATTCCTCGGCCAGGTCGTAGCGCGTGTCGTGATCGAGGCTTTCGTCCCAGGCGCCCATCTGCTCGAACTCGCCGCGATAGGCTCCCGCCACGATGTTGAGCCCGGCACGTCCGCCCGAAATCCGGTCGAGCGTGGCGATCATTTTCGCCGCCACCACCGGATTGTGCAGGATGGCATGCATGGTCGCCCAGAGCTTGATCCTTTTGGTACGCGCGGCGATGCCCGCCATCATGATGCGCGATTCCAGCGAGGTGCCCCAATGATCAGTCGCGCCGCCAAAGCCCCGCCATTTGCCCATGGACATCACAAAGTCCAGCCCTTCTTCCTCGGCAATCAGAGCGGCTTCACGATTTTGAGCCCAGCCGCCATCGAGCAGGGGTGTGTTGCGAGAGACGATCCAGCCTCCGTTCGCCACGGGCAAAAAGACGCCAAACTCTGGTTTGACTGTCATGCGGCGAACGTTATTTGTTGGCGAACGCACGCGCGCGCGCTTCGCGTGGCGACCGGAGGAAAGACACCAAATCCCGCCATCAATTGCTCCACTTGGGCGCGCGCATGGGAGCGACAGCAATCAGCACAATCAGAACCAGGGCTTCCAGGATTGCGAAGGCCGGAACGAAGCTTCCGGCATGGTCGGAGACGAAGCCGGCAAAGGCCGGTCCTGCCGCGCCGATGGTGGAGATCAGGTTGACTGCCGCGAACAATTCCAGATTGGGTCCGCGGCCAAAATAATCGAGCAGCAGGATGGTCGAGGCAAAAAAGGTCAGGCCATAGCCCGCACCCACGCCCACCGCATACACGATCATCAAGGGCGTGTCCCGGGCCACGCTCAAAGCCATCAGGCCCAGGATCATCAGCACCAGCGCCAGGAGCAGCAATGTCTTGGCGCTGACCCAACGCACCAGCACGCCACCCAGGAATCGTGCCCCGGCGTTGAACAGCGCCTCCAGGCTCATCGCGCCGCCGGCCAGCGTCACGCTTACCCCCTGGCGCATCAGATGACCTACCGCCACCGCGTTCACTGTGATGCCCACGAAGGGAAAGATGCTGTAGGCGGCGGCCAGCACGCTGAATTGCGGCGTCTTGAGCGCGGCCCTTACGCTCCAATCATCCGCCGTGATGCGGGTATCCTTTTCCGCGCCGGCACGCACATCGGTTCTTGTATCCACCAGCATCGCGGTCAACAGCCCCGCCAGGGTGACGATCACCAGGGACGCCAGCCAATAGGTGCGCCAATTCTGTACCGCCGATTGAACCCAGAGATACAGGATCGGCCCGGCCACGCCACCCAACCCGCCGACGGTGAAATAAATTCCGAATGGAAAAGAAGGTTCGGCGAACAGCCGTGCGAGCAGATAGGTACCTGGCACCGTGGCCAAAAGGGTGAAGCCCAATCCCGCCAGCAGGCAGCCCAGGAAATACAAGGGAAGCCCGTGAGTGACCATCAGGCAGAAAAAGGCCGCCGCCATCACCAGGCTCCCGATCACCAAGGTGGCGCGCACCCCCAGCCGCCGGATCAGGCTGGCGGGAATGATGGCGGTGATGCCGGCGGCGACCCCTAACAGCGAAAAGCCGGTGCCGGCTGCGCCCCAACTCCAATGGAGGTCACCGATCATGGCTGGCAGGACCACGCCCAAGGAGCTGAAGGTGGTGGCGGTGATGAGAAAGAACACCAGGCTCATCGCCGCCAACGTCACCGAAGGACGGTCGCTCATGGCGTATCCCAGGCGCGTCTGAGATCGGCGGGAAAATCGCCCAGCGACTGGCGCATCGCCTCGCGTGCGCGGGTCCCGTCGCGGCCGGCGATGGCGTCCGCCAGAGCGCGATGCTCCGCCAGGGCGCGGCGGCTTTCCTCCAGAGAAGGTTCGCGCATGGCGCTGAGCCAGAAGCGCGCCGTCTGGTGATGCAAGGTCATCACCATTTTCGCCAGCACGCGGTTATGGCTGGCCTCGGCCACCGCGACATGAAACGCTTCATCCATCGCCGCGAGCTCCCGCACATCGTTCTTGGCAATCGCTTTTTCCGCGCCCGCCAGGGTTGCGCGGATCGCGGCAATATCCGCCTCGGTAGCGAACCGGCTGGCCAAGCCCGCACACTCGATCTCGACCAGGGCACGGGCGGCAAAGGCCTCGCGGGCTTCCATCAAGTCCAGCGACGCCACCATGGTACCGACCCGGGCGCGGCGGATCACCAGCCCTTCCAGCGCCAGCCGCGCCAAAGCCTCGCGGATACCGGCAAGCCCCCCGCCATAGCGCTTGACCAGGACGCGCTCGTCCAGCCTTTCGCCCGGCGCGAGCCGTCCGACGATGATATCCACCAGCAATTGGCCATAAAGCCGCGATTTCAGGAGCTGCGGCGACCAGTCGTCCAGCCGTGAATCGCCTGCGCGGGAAAGAACCGTCCTGCCGACCATGGGTCTCGCACAATGGTAAGGTGCCGGGGCCCTTGCAAGCCTGGGTTGGCGGCGCCAAGGCGCTGCGAAATTCAAAGGGGCGACGAAAAAGAGATTTTCAGGGCGCCGCGGCTTGCTTAAGCTTCGGCCCGGGCACATTCCAGCGGGGCTTTCCGATGACGCCGATGTTCGATTCTACTATGCTGATCGTCCTCACCGTGGCGGAGGCGTTATTCGCGATTCCGGCGGCGATGGTGTTGAAACGCACCGGCCATTCTCCCTGGTGGGCGTTGCTGTGCTTTATCCCGATTGCGGCCCTGTTGGGACTCTGGGTGCTGGCCTTCACCGCTTGGACGCCGTCGCGCTCGGCTACGGAATAATGTGCGCGCCGGCCAGCCGGTTGCGTGTTTGTGCCAATTGTTCGGGCGTAGCATTGGACCCCTTGCGGGCCTCAGCCAGGGCCTGTGAGGTAAAGGCCGTTCCCTTGCCGCCTTCGAGATGGACGACATAGTTCAATATCGCCGCCAACTCGTTATCCGGCAGATTGCCAAAGGTGGGCATGATACCCAGAATCTTGCGGCCATCGACGGTGATCGCCCCGCTCATGCCCGTCACCATCAATTGCGCCAGAAAGGCGCGCCCGCGCGGATCGGCGGCGATTCTGCTGACCCGCCCGGCGAGGCGCGGATATTCGCCCGGCACGCCGGTGCCGCCGACCTGATGGCAGCCGACGCAATATTCGTTGAACATCATTTCACCGCTTTCACCCCAAGCCGGTGCACTGGCGCACGACATCGCGAACGAAAAAGCCAGGATCAGGCGCATGCCGGGCCTGCACTCACGCCCGGAAACGGGAATAAAGACCGGCGATGACGCCCACGGCGCGATCGGCTTCGCCGCGGTCGGCCAACTCGCGGCTGTTGTTGTAGCCCTGCATCTCGCCGCCGGAATTGTCCTGCACCACGATGCCGTCCCGCCGCGACAGGATGGAGATGCCTCTGTAGTCGAAGCCGTAATTGACTTCCGGCTGGGGGATCAGCCA
>Ga0134128_10005053_pt1 | contig 16024 bp, 18 predicted proteins | sample KB31754_FD_96462 | JGI IMG/M metagenome (GOLD analysis project Ga0134128, IMG submission 96462) | Terrestrial soil microbial communities with excess Nitrogen fertilizer from Kellogg Biological Station, Michigan, USA - KB3-175-4 | ecosystem: Environmental > Terrestrial > Soil > Unclassified ...
CTGGGCGCCGAGCCCGTCGATCATCGTCAGCAACCTCCGCGCCGCGACGTCAACGTCGACCACGTGGAAGTCACCGTCGTCGACACCCGCCCGAACGATGTCGGCGATGCAGTCCAGCCACTCCGCGGTCAGCTCCTTGGCCTCGGTCGCCAGCGGTGCGTTGCGCCGACCCAGGCTCCACGCCTCCAGCCACAGCGCGCTCGCGTCGTCGCTGGAGTCGTCGAGCACGTAGTCCATCAGCGCGTCCATCTTGGCCACGGCCGTACCCGCGGCGTCGACCCGCGACCGCGCCTCCGCCAAATCGGCCACGGCAGCCGACCGGAATGCGGCGGTGATCAGCTGCTCGGCCGCCGAGAAATAGTGGCTGACCAGGCCCGGCGTCACGCCCAGGTCAGCGGCGACGCGCCGCAGGGTGACCGCGGACAGACCCTCCGCCTGCGCAATCTCGACAGCCTTGGCCAACAGCTCACCGTGTCGTTCGGCCGGGAGCTTCCGCTTGGCGTCACGCGCGTCCACGGTCAATTTCGGTCCTCTCTATTGACGAATGCCGATCCTTATTGAACACTACATCAACACTATTGAACCACCCATCAACAAGGACAAGCCATGACAGCGACCCTGCCTCCCCCGGAGATCGCCCTCCCCAACGACCGTGTCGGTGCCGTCGAGAACGCCGGCGTCGAGTACCTGCCCGAGGACGCCCGCGATTCCCGGCCGCGCAATCTGGGCGCGGTCTTCCTCGGGGCGAACCTCACGTGGACGAACGTCGTATTCGGCGCGTTCGCGATCCTGTTCGGCCTGAGCTTCTGGCAGACGGTCTCGTCGATGGCCGTGGGCATCGCCGTCGGCACCCTCGCCGTCCTGCCGACCGCGATCATCGGGCCGCGCACCGGCACCAACATGACCGTGTCCAGCGGGGCGTACTTCGGCATCCGCGGCCGGTTCATCGGATCGGGCATCGCACTGCTCATCGCGTTCGGATTCGCCGCGGTGACAGTGTGGACGAGCGGTGACGCACTCGTCGCCGCAGGGCACCGGTTGCTCGGCATGCCCCAGAACGACGCGGTGCACGCGATCGCCTACGCCGCCGTCGCCGCGCTGATGGTCACCGTCGCGCTCTACGGCCACGCCACGATCGTCGCGATGCAGAAGGTGGTGGTCCCCGTCGTCGGGGCGCTCATGATCCTCGGCGTCTTCGCATTCGCGAACGGATTCGATCCCGGCGCATCGAGCGGCGAGTATGCGCTGGGTGGATTCTGGCAGACATGGGCGCTGTCGGCCGTGTTGTTCGCGGCCGCACCCATCTCATATGGGCCCACCATCGGCGACTACACCCGCCGAATCTCCGCGCAGTGCTTCAGCAATCGGCGCATCTGCGGCGCGCTGGGCGTCGGCATGTTCGTCGGCGTGCTGCTCCCCAGCCTCTTCGGCGCGTTCACCGCGATGACGTTCGCCAATCCGACCGACTCGTATCTCGACGATCTGGTCGCGGCCTCCCCCGCATGGTACGTGCTGCCGATCGTGGTCATCTCGCTGCTGGGCGGGCTGAGCCAGGGCGTGCTGTGCGTGTATGCCAGCGGTCTGGATCTGGAAGGCCTTGCGCCGCGGCTCAAGCGGACACAGACCACCATCATCACCGCCGCTGTCGCGATCGCATTGCTGTACCTGGGCGTGTTCGTGTTCGACGCGGTCGAGTCCGTGACTGCGATGACGGTCGCGCTGAACGCTGTCATCACGCCGTGGGTGGCGATCCTGGCGATCGGCGCGCTGCGCACGAAGACCTACGACCCGACGGATCTGCAGGCCTTCGCACAGGGACGACACGGCGGCCGCTACTGGTTCACCGACGGCTGGAACGTGCCTGCCGCGGTGGCTTGGGCGGTCGGTGGGCTCTTCGGCCTGTTGGCGGTCAACACCACGCTGTACGTCGGGCCGCTGGCCGGCATCGCGGGCGGGGTCGACGTGAGCACAGTCGGATCGGCTGCGCTGGCGGGGTTGATTTACCTTGCGTCGCCGAGTGTTATCAAGGAATGACACGATCTCCCGACGAAGTGGTGACCGAATTCTGCAAGAAGTGGGCATCGCCCGACCCCGATGTGCTGGCCGGCTACTTCACCGAAGACGCCGTGTACCACAACATTCCGATGGAACCGGTAAACGGCCGCGAAGCGATCAAAGAGTTCGTCGCCGGGTTCACCGCGGGATTTGACGGAATCGACTTCAAGGTGCACCGTCAGATCAGTGACGGCAACGTCGTGATGAACGAGCGCACGGACGTCATGCGCCGCAAGGATGGCGGTGAGATCCCACTGCCGGTAACGGGAGTGTTCGAAGTCGTCGACGGCAAGATCGCGGCGTGGCGCGACTACTTCGACTTGGCGACGGTCACCAGCGCCTTCGCCTAGGCCAGCCTTCGCGCGAGCAGACGCAGAAACGTGTTTCAGACGCCGAGTTTGGACGTTTCTGCGTCTGCTCGCCAAAAAGATCAGGCCAGCAGGGGGACCTCGTCGTGCGGCTTGTCGGTGAGGATCTCGAACATCGCGCGCCGGGTGGCCAGCAGCTCCCGGTGTTCGAAGGCCTTGCCCGCCACCTGCATTCGACACGTGGCGATCGCCGAGTTGTAACAGTACCTCGAGCCGCCATCGGTGTCGGTGTAGGTCAGGCCGATGACATCAGAATTATCGACGACCATCTCGCCCTCGATCATCTGGTCCCGCACGCGCGCGCCGAACGACCATGAGAACGGCCGATATCGGCCGTGGGTCTGCAGGCTGCCCAGGATGGAGCGCACCGCGAACTCCTGGCCGGCGTGCCGGAACACGAACAACGTGGCAGCAGGCGTCAACACCGGTCCGACCGCTGCCCGCGCAGTGACGATCTCCAGGCTCGAGTCCGGCGCGTCGTCGAAGCCGCACACCTGCCCGAAAGCATAAGCGGGAGTGTGCCGCGTGCCCCAGTTGTGGTTCACACTGCCGGTCCAGCCGTCGAGCACGAGCCGTGCGTCGTCGAGTTCCACCTGCCCGTCGAACTGCGCCAGCGGGTGGCGGACGGTTGTCTTGGCCGTCGGGATGCGCGCCTTGTATGCACGGTCGGTGAGGAGCCTGACCTCGTGCTCGGATCCCGGGGTGATCCGCAGATCCCATCGCGCCGAGCGGTTTCCGCCCGTCACGACACCCTGCGCGGACCGGTCGTCGATGGATGTCGCGCCGATGCGCGCGGTCCAATTGTCGTACCCGTAGGCGGCGGCGTCGATCGGGTACGGCTCCTTGAGCGCCTTGTTGCCCTCCCCATCGGGGTCGAACACCATCACCCACACGTCGGCCACCGGATCGCCTGCGGTTGGCAGCAGCAGCGTTTCGCGCAGCCACAACGCTTGCGGCCGCTCGGGGTGGTTGGCGCGGATGTAGCGGCTCTCGTAGTAGGGCGCCTCGGGCATCACCGGTTCAGCATCCAATACTTGAGCGGTGATGGGTGCGCAGATTGCGGCTTACGTGTTCGCGGCGGCCGCCGTCGTGGAGGCGGTGGCACTCTTCGTGATTTGGCGGCGCTGCACACGTCAACAGCGCGAACTCGACGAGTTGCGCCGCCGGGTCGACACCAGAAACATGCTGCTCTCGGGCGGTCGCGAGGCCGTCAAGCAGGTCTGGCAGACCGCCAACATCCTGCGCAAGGACGGACTGGGCGCAGCGGTCCGATCGTCCATCGAGGATCTCGCCGACTGGGCGGAAGTGGAGCGACCGGATCTGGCGCGGCTGGCGCCGAGCGGCAAAGTGGCGATCGTCTTCTCCGACATAGAGGAGTCGACGGCGCTCAACGAGCGTATCGGCGACAGGGCGTGGGTCAGGCTGATCAGCAGTCACGACAAGCTGGTCCGTAGGCATGTCAAGCAGCACGCTGGTCATGTGGTGAAGAGTCAGGGCGACGGCTTCATGATCGCCTTCGCGCAGCCCGAGCAGGCGGTGCGGTGCAGCATCGACGTGCAACGCTCACTTCGCAGGCGGCCCAATGGGATTCGTGTCCGGATCGGCATTCACATGGGTAAGTCGGTACGTCGAGGCGACGACCTGTTTGGGCGCAATGTCGCGATGGCGGCGCGGGTGGCGGCGCAGGCAGACGGCGGCGAGATTCTGGTCAGCGAGGTGGTGCGTGACGCCGTCAGCGACGAAGACATCGCCTACGACGACGCCCGCGACGTCGAACTGAAGGGTTTTTCGGGCTCGCATCGGCTCTACGCCGTGGCCAGCTAAAGCGTGTCAGCGCCGCCGGCCTCGGCCACCCGCTTGTGCAGCCGGGCACGGATGTCCTCTGGCGTGTAGGAATTGCGCTTACGTTGGTCGCGCGCGACCAACACGCCACCCGCCACCACGCCGGCGACACCGGCCAGTCCAACCCACTTCCATATGCCGCGCATAGCAAGAGTCTGCCTAAGCTGCTCGCGTGAGGGAAAGCACAGTGTCGCTCGAGCGAGCGCTGGACGAGACCCGGACGGGTGATATCTGGCTGTTCCGAGGATCCTCCGGACCGGACCGGGCGATCCAGACGATGAGCAACAGCCCGGTCAACCACGTCGGGATGACGATCGCGATCGAAGACCTGCCCCCCTTGATGTGGCACGCGGAGCTGGGCGACAAACTGACCGACATGTGGACGGGCGGTAATCACCGCGGCGTCCAGCTGCACGACGCCCGGCAGGCGATCGAGCGCTGGATGACCAGCTACCATCAGCGCTGCTGGCTGCGACAGCTGACACCGTACGCGACCCGCGAGCAGGAGGACCGCGCACTGAAGGTCGTCGCCCGGATGGACGGCACACCGTTTCCCACCACCGCCAGGCTCACCGGCCGATGGTTCCGCGGCCGCCTGGCCGTCGCCGACCTCACGCGAGGAATTCCGTTCTTGCACAGCAAGGTTCGTGAGGCCACTCGGCGCAGGAAGGCGGAGAAACTCCAAGTCGGGTTGGAAACCGCGTATTGTGCTGAGACCGTCGCCATCACCTACGAGGAGATGGGCTTGCTCACGACCGAAAAGCACTACAACTGGTTTGATCCCGGCTCGTTCTGGAGCGGCGACGCGCTTCCCCTGGCGCCTGGTCACCGGCTCGGCGACGAAATCGCCGTCTTAGCTGACTAATCGGCGCTCACAGCCGGGCGAAACACGGATTCGCATCCGCTTTGGGGATCGGTGCGTTCTGGCTGGAGAACGATCCGACCACTCCGGTATCGGTCACCTTGACACTGTCGGCGTGGATGCCCAGCGGATAGTTGTCATTCAGCTTTTTGGTGAGGCCGTTCAGTGCCGTCTGCACCGCGTCCTTCGGCAGCGGGCCGTTGACGTCGAGAACCTTCAGGTTCAGGTCACCGTCGGTGACGACGGGCTTGGCCGTGACGCTGTTGCTACCAGCCGCCAGGATCACGGTGCCCGCTGCGGAGTCCGTGCTCACGCCGGAGACCAGATTGCCCACGCCAGGAAGGCTGGCAGCCACGGTGTCCTTGATGCCTGCGGACTTCCAGCTGAGTGTCGCGGTGAGCGATCCTATGGTGCCCTTGGAGTTCGCGGAATCCTGCAGCCGCACGTCTTTGAGGGTCACGTCGGCCGTCATTCCGTTGGCGCTCTGGACTCGGTTCCCGGCGGTGTCGACCGAGATGTTGGTGTAGTGGCCCGTGATGTGCTGCCACAGGAAGGGCGGATTCACCCCGAACGAGATGGAGGCGCTGTCCTGCACGACGCATTGGGCGACTTCCGTCAGAATGTTGTCGGCGCGGTGCCGGGCGTAGAGTTCGGCGGCTGCCAGTCCGCCCGTCACCAGCGCGACGACGATGATGACGATGAGAATGATCGACTGGCGATTGATGCCGCGCGAGCGCCGCTGCTTCTTGTCGGGGAATGACTGTGGCGGTGGGGGTGGCGGCATCCGCTGGATCTGTTGGGTCGGCCTCGCATCCGCTGGTGACTGAGGCCGCACGATCCTCTGGGTAGGCCCCACATCGGCGGGCCGGTACCTTGCGCGGAGCTGTTCTTGCGGCGGCTCCGGACGTCGGGGCGGCGGAGGCCTGCGCGGCGCCGGGCCGGGCGGTGGGGTACCTCTACCGCGCCAATCAGGCTGCCCTGGGCGTTGCGGCGGCGTCACGTGCGCGATTCTGCCGTAAGTTGTGGCCTCAGCCCAGGCGGGCGGTTGGCCCACCCCGTATCGCATTGGTGCTGAATCGATTCCAACGGATGGAGTGATCGCGAAAACAGCCTCTCCCCCGCGCACGGGCAAATGTGACCCGAGTGGCAGCCACCTAAGGGAACCGTTAGATTGCCACGGTGGCTGTTGGGGAGCGGAGTGTCGGTCCAGCCCGCGCTGCAGATGCCTCGCAGGCGGCGTACTTCCGCGGGGTCCTTGCCGACGAGCGCCAGCAGGTCGCGGGCGACCTGCTGCGAAGCCGCGTACAGCTGCGAGCCTGCGTGGAAGGCGACAAGGTTGTCGGGCTTCGGACGATGGCGCGGTTGCGATCCGAGGTTCGCGCGCTGGAAGCCAGACAACGCGACCTCGACCGCCTGATCACAGCACTTGACCGTCGGTTCGCGACGCTGTGGACAAACCAGGGATAGGTCTCCCCCAGCAATGAATTCCAGGTAACTGCAGGGTCGAACGGATGCCAGCATTGACGACATCCGTTTGCTAGAGCGCAATGATTTCCCTAGCCCAAACAGGGTGCTCCAGCAAAGGGGAACATCATGAAGACCACGATCAAGTACGTCGCGCCGTGGTTGGCCGCAGCAGCAATGGGTGGCGCGATTGCTCTCGCACCCATCGCCAGCGCCGCTTCCACTCCGGTACCCCATTCCGGTCCGGCCGCGATCACCGACACCGATCCTCTTGTGCCTTACGGCACGGACCCCCATTCCCCATACGTGCTCGGTTACCACGTTTCGGATCACGATGAGGCCAACACCACGAATGGTCAAGTGGACGTGCCCTTCTGAGCACCCACCCCCAAGCCGGACCCCATCTGCGCGTCGCCGCTTGGCAACGCCCTCACCGCCACCGGCTCGTACACGCAGATGGGCGTCCCGACGACGGATCGCACTCCGAACAGGAGAACACCATAAAAACAACAATCAAGTTCGCAGCACCGTGGTTGACCGCAGCGGCGATCGGCGTCGCGGTCGCCGTCGCCCCCGTCGCCAGCGCCGCCACCCACCCGGCGCCTATGACGACGGCCGTGACGCAGCCAGGACCCGCCGCCGTCACCGATACCGATCCCGCCACGCCCTACGGCACTGATCCGGAGAGCCCAGCAATCTTCGGCTACCACAAGTGGCTCGGCGACAATGTGGACGTGCCTTTCTGATCCGTTGCCGCGGTGATTCACCGATTGAACGACCCGGACCCCATCTGCACATCGCTCAGGTGGGGTTTGCGGCATCTTCGGACACAAGACGGACTGTTGTGCGCGAAATGCCAATGCCAAGCGCAAAGTTCGCCTCCTCGGTTCCTTTCGTGCGGCGCGCCCCCGCGAGCGATCCCAACCAATATGTCGTTGGGGCACAGGAAATATCGAGCAATCAGACAGCAATGTCCCAGTCAATAATCGAGTAGTCCAGTACTCAATACAGATGTGCGCGCCCGGATCGAATATGTCCGTGTGTCACAAACATTGGTGATGCACACTCGAATTGATTTTCCGGCTTGGTCCGGCGTAACGAGGGGTGGGACATGAAACGGGTGCTGACTGTGCTATCGGTCGTTCTGATCGCGGGATGCACGACCCATCAAACCCCAGCGGCGCCATCCACATCGCCGGGGGCCACGTCCCCAACGACCACGACTGCCGCGTCGCCAACGAGTTCTGCGCCAACGGCGCCACCGAGTTCAACGCCACCAACAGATACTCCGACCGCTGCGCCAGCCGGCCAGTGCTCCGACAGTGACCTCGGAGTCACCAACGGAGACGTCGCGTCTGCCAACACACTGCGCCATGTGACCGTCTCCTTCAAGAACACCTCGTCACACCCCTGCGCGATGACCGGATATCCCGGAGCGGACCTGGTGACCGCGGCCGGTGGTGTGCTGGTTCACGTCGCGCGGCGCCCCGCCAATGCGGCGCATCACCTCACGCTCAACCCCGGCGATGTAGCCAACGCGGATGTCGAGTCCTACGCGATCGACACCACAACCGGGAACGACTGCCCTCGCGTCGGCACATTGGTCGTCACTCCACCGAACGGCTTCCAATCGCACCTGCTCCCAGTCAATCTCCCGATTTGCAATGCGACCATCAGCTCGGTGGACTGAGCCCAACCACCCGGCCGATCATCGGACCACGGTGTCGTCGAGCCAGTCGAAGATGGTCTGGTGCAGCCGGGACATCGCCCCCACGTGGCAGTGCTCGCCTGCGCCCTCGCTTTCTTTGAGTGTCACGAGGGTGGTGTCGGAGTTGACCATTGCCTCTGCGGCCCGTTGCGGTTGGCCTTTGAGGAACTGATCATTGTCGGGGTCGAGAACCAGCGCCGGCGCGGTGATCCGATCGGCCACCCCAGCCAGCGTGTAGCCCTTGAAGGCCCGTGGCACGTCGGCGATCGAGTCCACGCCCATGACCCACTTGCCATTTCGCAGTGCCCACCGCGCTTCGGTGTCGATGGACATCAAGAGTTCCATCACCGGAAGCGCCACATCGTCTCTGCCCTTGTCGATCCACTCGCCCAGGAATGGCGGCAACTTGTTGACCATCGCGGCATGGAAGTCGTAGAGGCCGTCATCGAGGATCAGGGCGGCAACGCGTGAGTCGAACGCCGCCGCTCGCGCAACGAGGTATCCACCCATGCTGTACCCGAACAGCGTGATGCGGTCATCGGCGATTTCCTGCCGAGTCAGCGCATAGTCGATGACCGGAGTGATAACCGCCTCCCAGTCCGGGCGGAAAACCAGACCCTGTTGCCGTAGCGCGCCACCCTGACCGGGTCCGTCGAAGGCCAGCACGTTATAGCCGCGCGACAGCGCGGCCGCGGCGATGGCGAAGTATGACTCTTCCAGCGTGGAGTCATATCCGTTGTTGTAGACGATCGTTGGCCGAGGCTGCCCGGAGTCGTCTACGCGGTAGAGGTAACCCGGAAGGGTGGTTCGCTCGTACGGAACGGACACCTGCTCGAAGCCGAATTCGAAGAGCGACATCGCGGTGACGAACGCGTCGCGACTGCGCGCTGACAGCAGGGTCACCTCCGGGTCCCGTGCCGGGTCGTCGCGACGGTAGAACTCGGCGGTGCGGTAGTAGTTCGAGGCTCGCAACAATGCTTCACGGGCACTGACACGGTGACCGTCAGCGAGCGATTTGCGACCTAGTTCTTCGACGCGCTCCGCGGTGGCCTTCCACTCCCGATGCCAACTCGCCTCGTCGCCGTCGGGAATGGCTTGCGCGGTCGCCACCACCTCGCCGATATCCGCGCCGGAGTAGTTGGCGAAGCCGGCAGCACGCAACGCCTCGAACGAGAACGACGCGTCGTCAAAAAGAAATTTCATGGAGCCTCCTCAAGTCGAAACGGAACAGTATCGTATCGACAAGATAACCGCATGTCTAAACGAAACGCAACTGTTCCGTCTCGTGTTAGGGTGCCGCTATGGCCTCCGACACAATGCGACGCCGGACATCGGCGGGTCCCGTCCTGCAGTCCGAGGTGACCGATGCGATACAGACGGCCTTCTTTGAAGAACTCGCTGAGGTGGGCTACGGCCGACTGTCCATCGACGCGGTGGCCAAGCGCGCTGGAGTCGGCAAGGCCGCCATCTATCGGCGCTGGCGCTCCAAGCTGGACATGACTGTGGCGCTGACCTCAGAGGTGGCGGTCGCCGCCATCGACGTACCGGACACCGGGAGTCTGCGCGGCGACATCCGCCAGTATCTGGACAATGCCTGCGAGGCGATCGCCCACCCGCTCGCCCGGCACATCATTCCCGACCTGCTCGCTGAGGCGACACGCAACCCCGCTCTGGCCGACGCCTTGGTGCCCACCTTGCGGACCCCGCGCCGCGCGAAAGCCGCGGTGCTCTTTCAGCGCGCCGTCAAACGCGGCGAGTTGGCAGCCGACAGCGACCTCGAAATGTGCATGGACTTTCTAGCTGGTCCGCTTTACTGGCGGCTGGCGGTCGTACACACACAAACCGGCGAGGACTACCTTGACCGGCTGACAGACAGAATCCTGGCTGCGCTAACCATGACCGCGTGAATGCCCGATTCGGTTATGCCTCAGGCGATCTCGGGTCATCCCGCGGGGAGGACTCGGAGCGGGCCGTCAGCCTGGTGTGGCCAATGCGTGCTTCACCAGTTCTACGTCCAACGCGGGGATCTGCACACTGAACGATCCGGACGCGGTGACGAGGTCGAAGGCCGACAGCTGTGGCGCGTTGGCCTTCCCGGCACAGTCCTGCAGGGTCAGCGGAGCACGTAGGGTGACGGCGTCTTTACCACGCCGTCGCCATGTGACCGGCCTTCCCCGAGTAAGACTGAGCGTGCCGAGGTGAGATCGGGCAGCGGGCTCCTCTACTGGTCGCGAGAAGCAACTGACCTCCAGAGTCATACCAGCGGCGAAGTCCTCGAGATCCTGAGCAGGATTTGGCCGCTTGATCCCCGACCAAATTTTCAGCACGTCAACAAACGTTTGAGTGCCGGCAGCCCGACGAATGTTCGAAGCCATGGCGGATAAGTGTATCCGTGCGGTTACCTTGTGGTCGTCGGAGTCGGCGGTGGCGCCAGAGACAGGCCCGCGTAGATCTCGTCGAGAACAACAGGAAGCATGGCTTGCGCTGTCGTCTTGCCCTCCGGCGAGAGAGTCAGATTCGTCCAAATGACGAGCGCCACATCGTTATCCGGGTCGTAGCCCATGAACGAGTTGAAGCCCGGAAGTTCACCGCCGTGGTAGAACATCGCGGCTTTCGGTCCGAAGCGCTGATACGAGATTCCGTATCCGTACTTCTGCCCGTCGGGCGCACCCGGATCCTCGGCCTGCAAGCTCGTCAACCACTGTTGGTGATAGTCGGCGTTGAACACCTTGCCCGAGACGAGTGCTTTCATCCACGTGACGAGGTCCTCGGCCGTCGAGATCGCTCCCCCGGCGGCGCTGGCGTAGGAGGAGTTCTGGTTGGTGTAATCGATCGGTTGCAACGTTCCGGCCTGCGCGGCGGCCTGCATGTCAGCCGGATACGGGTCGTCGGCGAGTGCGTAAAAGCTGCCGCCGTACATGTAGCCGTGTGAATAGGGCGCCGGCATGGAGATGTCGTCGGCGGCGGGAAGCGACGTGTGCGTGAGCCCGACCGGGCCGAACAGACGCTCCTGGAACTGCTGCGCCAACGGGCGCCCCCCGACCTTCTCGGCGACCAGACCGAGAAGCGCGTAGTTGGTGTTGCTGTACTCATACGAGGCATCTGGCGCGAACTGCGGCGGATGCCGGAACGCGATGTCCAATACTTCCCGGGTTGTCCAGGCCTTCCCCGGATCGGCATCCATCGCGGCTGCAAGCGCAGGATCGGCGGTGTAGCCGTACAGGCCGCTGCGCATCTTCAAAAGCTCTGCGACGGTGATGTTCTCGCCGTTGGGCACATCCGGTACGTAGGCAGACACCGGATCCGTGAACTTCAGTTTGCCGTCCTGGGCGAGCAGCACGATGAGCGCCGCGGTCATGGTCTTGGTGTTCGAGGCGATCCGGAAGTGAGTGATCGCATCCGGCGACGTCTGCGCGCCGAGTTCGGTGGTGCCGAACGCTGCATTGAAGTTGCCCTGCGGGGTGCGCAGTACCACCATCGCCCCAGGGACCTTCAGCTGCTTGGCGGTGGCATCGACGACAGCCTGAAACGCTTGGGGATCAATAGTCTTGAGCGCGGAGTTCGATGCGGGGGCGGTCGTGGTGGTCGTCGCGGAGGATGAGAGCGCAGTCGTCGGCTCGGTGGTTGACGAGCAGCTCGAGAGCAGTAAAGCAACGCACCCAGCGAGGCCGGCGATGCGCACGGCACACCCTTGGGAAACGATCATCGTCGCCACTACCCGCCTCAGCTATGGGCCTCGCCGTACCTGTGCCGATCACCGTTTACGCGGCGGTCGCCCTCGTAGCCGAACCCTAATCTCTCCCTACCAGCAAGATCAGCGTTTGGGTGATTCGGTCTACAAGCTGCACCCGCTCGGACGGCCTACTATCTGACTGCCGAGAAAGCGGCAGTCAACGGCCATCGGCTCCACCACTAGACGTTGACCAGGAACTCGACGCTGCCACGATCGGTGCGGACTACTTCTGACCCTCCAACAAGTGAGCGTAAGGGTCGCTGTCGGCACCGACGGATTCAGGCATCGGATAATAGGTCTTGATGAGAAGGTTCCCGTCATCGTCCCAAGCGAACGTCTCGATGCTGTGAGCCATTTGAACGTTCGGCTCCGTGCCGAAGTAGTTCTCGCAAACCCAAGCCATCTCACTGCCGTTGACCTGCACCGTGATCATCTTGATTTTCAGGATCGATTGGAACATGTCGAACGCCTCCGACGTCGCGGCATCGAAGCCGTGCTTCTCTTCGGTACCTACCGGGTCGAACATGCGGACCTCACCCGGGCAGATCGTGCGCCACGATGCCACCCAGTCGTCCTTCTTCCCTGCCTTCCACAACTCGGCATGTTTGGCAGCGTGGGCCAAGCGAGCCTGTCGACTCGGCACTCTGCTCATTTCCAACCCCATCTCTGCTCGCCTGGTGGTGATCAACGGGGTCAAAGATAACTGGACACCTGTCCATCTGGTCAGCATTTGTTGACGAGCCCGATACGGTCTTTCTGACAGACTGCCCGAGCCGCGCGACTTCGAGCAGACCTCATGCCGCTGCTCGGGAAAGGTTGCCGCCCATGAATGACGACGCAGTGCGGGCCGCCCTCCAGGCCCACTGGGCAGCCTCTGATGCAAACGACTTTGAGGCGGAACATCGGATTTACCGACCTGACGCGGTTCTCGAGTACCCCCAATCAGGTGAGCGAATTCGAGGGCGCGACAACATTCAGGCATCGCGCTTCGCTCAGCCGAATGCCAAGCGCTTCACCGTGCGGCGAATCCTCGGTGGCGGCAACCTGTGGGTCAGCGAACTCGTCCTGACCTACGACGGGCAGCCGTTCTATGTGGTGAGCATCATGGAATTCGAGGATGGCGAGGTCGTCCGCGAGACACAGTACTTCGGCGAAGCGTTTGATCCCGGCCCCTCCCGCGCCCAGTGGGTCGAGCGAATGGAATAGAGCGCAGCTCGAACTGACCAGCACTAGACGTTGAACCGGAACTCGACCACGTCGTGACTCCCCGATCTCGGCTTGCCGCCGCTGATGCCGCGTAGAGTTCAGCCTCACCGTACGGGCTGAGGAAGAAGCCAAGTGAGCGATCCAGTTGCGCCCCGCAAGCAAGATGACTCGATTGTGGCGATCGATGTCGTGCTGGAGCCGGACGAGATCATGACCGCCCGGGCGCGTGACGTAAACGCTCGCCTGCTCACTGTGTATCCAGACGGTTTCGCGCTCGATGCCGATCACCAGCCGCATATATCGGTGCTGCAGCGGTTCGTCGGCGCCGCCTATCTGAACGACCTCTACGCGGCAGCCAACAATGTCTTTGCCTCCGAAGATCCGACCGCCTGGACCTTGACGGCTTCAAACGCGTACTACATCCCCTCGCCGCCAATTGGCCTTGCGGGCATCGTCATCGAACCCACAGACGATCTACTGAGATTGCAACAGAAGCTGATCGACACGATGTCGCCCTACACCGTTCCGACTGGAACCGTCGACGCATTCGCGAGCACCCAGCAAGGTCGCGACATCCAAGAGTTCTTGGTGCAGTATGTCGCCACCTTCGTGCCAGCCGCGTCGGGGGAAAACTTCAATCCGCACGTCACCACGGGAGCAGGTCCGCAGACGTACTTGGACGAGATGATGGCCGAGCCGTTTGAAGCGTTCATCTTCTCACCGGTCGGAGCCTCGGTGTACCAACTGGGCACATTCGGTACCGCCCAGAGGAAACTCGCCGCTCTTACCCTGACGCCCTGACCAGAAGGCGGGCTACTTCTTCGGTTGTTGCCTAGACGTTTAACCGAAACTCGACGACGTCACCGATCAACAACAAGACGGGCGACTTCACCGATAAGGTGAAAGAGGCACCGGCTGAGGGCTACGCCTATGTCAGGTTGGAGCACGACGGCGTGGTTGTCCAAAGCTGGCCTGACGCGTAAACCACCTTTGTTGGTGACTATCGATTCGAGATCCGCACCGCCGCAGGCCCTTCGAGCGCCGTGCAGCGAGTGTTGAGTGGCGGCCGTACACAACCGCGTCGCAGGTGCGGCAATGCCAGGAGGTATGCCCGCCGCCGCCGTGACCGAGGCACGCGACATGCCCGACAAGGACCTGGCTTGAGGTGAGGGGGCAGCCGTTGGGGCATCGGGTGGGCGCTTCGGTCATCGATTTGCCTCTGGTCGTTCGGACGAGGTCGCCCTCCACTCCGACAGGCTAGCGATGAGAGCAGACATGGCAGGAGAGATGGTTCGGCCCCGCACTCATTGGAGGTGGATGGGTAGTGGCGGGCCGAGGCAATGCGTCGCCGCGCACATCGGCATCCTTCAGATTGACGGGCAGGTGAAGGTCAAGTCCATGGGCGTGGTGTACGGGCTGACGTGATTCTTCAAGTCATGGTTAGGCGGTCAGTGCCGCCTGGTCGGTTGCCTCCTGTTCTGGTGATGGGGTGTGGTCGGCCCTGGATTTGCTGAGGACGTCGAGTCCGAGGTAGCGGCGCGATTCGATCCATTCGTCGTGTTGTTCGGCCAGCACGGCGCCGACGAGGCGGATCAACGCGTTGCGGTCGGGGAAGATGCCGACGACGTCGGTGCGGCGGCGGATCTCTTTGTTCAAGCGTTCCTGCGGATTGTTGGACCAGATCTGGCGCCAGATTTGTTTGGGGAATGAGGTGAACGCAAGCAGGTCGGCGCGGGCGTCCTCGAGGTGGTCGGCGACCTTGGGTAGCTTGTCGGACAGTGCCTCGATGATGCGGTCATATTGGGCTGCAACGGATTGCGCGTCGGGTTGGTCGTAGACCGAATGCAACAGGGTGCGTACCCACGGCCAAGAAGACTTGGGGGTGACGGCCATCAGGTTGGTGGCGTAATGGGTCCTGCAGCGCTGCCACGCCGCGCCGGGCAGGGTGGCGCCGATGGCGGCCAGCAGTCCGGCGTGGGCGTCGGAGGTGACCAGTTTGACCCCGGACAATCCGCGGGCGGTCAGTGACCGCAGGAAGGTCAGCCAGCCGGCGCCGTCCTCGGCGGTGGTGACGTCGATGCCCAGGATTTCGCGGTAGCCCTCGGCGTTGACGCCGACCGCGATCAGGGCGTGCACGTTGACCACCCGGCCACCCTCGCGGACCTTGAGCACCAGGGCGTCAGCGGCGATGAACGTGTACGGGCCGGCGTCCAGCGGCCGGGTCCGAAACGCCTCGACCGTGGCGTCGAGTTCTTTGGCCATCACGCTCACTTGGGACTTGGACAAGCTGGTGATCCCGAGAGTCTCGACGAGTTTGTCCATCCGCCGTGTGGACACCCCCGACAGGTAGCAGGTGGCCACCACGGTCGTCAGTGCCCTCTCGGCGCGTTTGCGGCGCTCCAGCAGCCAGTCCGGGAAGTACGAGCCATGCCGTAGCTTGGGGATCGCGAGATCTAATGTGCCTGTCCTGGTATCGAATTCGCGGTGCCGGTAGCCGTTGCGTTGATTGGTCCGCTCGGCGCTGCGTTGCCCGTATCCCGCACCGCACAGCGCGTCGGCTTCCGCGCCCATCAGGGTGTGGATGAACGTGGCCAGCAGCTCGCGCAGCACATCGGGGTGACAGGTGGTGAGTCGTTCGGCCAACACGGTGGGCAGGTCGATATCGTGGGCAGTGGTCATCGCGTTGATTCCTTTGCTCGAGTGACTTTGACGGGTCTCTCGAAGAATCACGCGATGACCTTCAATCATTCGGCTACGACACGCCGGTACCGCTGATCAGGTCCGAC
>Ga0134128_10005054_pt1 | contig 16022 bp, 11 predicted proteins | sample KB31754_FD_96462 | JGI IMG/M metagenome (GOLD analysis project Ga0134128, IMG submission 96462) | Terrestrial soil microbial communities with excess Nitrogen fertilizer from Kellogg Biological Station, Michigan, USA - KB3-175-4 | ecosystem: Environmental > Terrestrial > Soil > Unclassified ...
CTGATCGAGAGCGACGCGCATAATGTCGAGTGAGATGCCTTCGATCTTAATGTCCATCTCCAACGCGGTGATACCATCGCGAGTGCCTGCGACTTTGAAGTCCATGTCGCCGAGGAAGTCTTCCAGTCCCTGAATGTCGGAGAGAATGGCAAAGCGATCGCCTTCCAAAATCAGGCCCATGGCGATGCCGCCTACGGTAGCTTTGATGGGCACGCCCGCATCCATAAGAGCGAGGCTGGAGCCGCAGGTCGACGCCATCGAGGTAGAACCGTTGGATTCCAACACTTCGGAAACGACACGAATGACGTAGGGGAAATCAGCATCGCTAGGCAAAACGGCCATCAAGGCACGCTCAGCCAATGCGCCGTGACCGATCTCGCGACGACCTGGTCCGCGGTTGGGCTTAACTTCACCCACCGAAAAGCTGGGGAAGTTGTAGTGGTGCATGTAGCGCTTTTCTTTTTGCGGATCGACTGAGTCCAATCGCTGCGCATCCATGCCTGTGCCCAATGTGCAAACAGAAAGAACTTGCGTGCTACCGCGTGTGAACAGACCGGAACCGTGAGCGCGAGCGAGCAATCCAACCTCGACTGTGATCGGGCGAATCTCATCGCAACGGCGTCCATCGGCGCGCTTGCCGGTAGTTAGCACTTGCTCGCGCATCAATTCCGCTTCGTACTCTTCCAGCAATGCAGCCCGGGTGCTGGAGCTGATCGCGCGAATTTCGTGGTCTTCCGGCAGGGACTCGATAACCGCATCGACGGCAGCTTCCGCTTCGTCGATAAAACCGGCGCGAACATGCTTGTCCGTCACGCCGTTCATTGAATCCTTCAGCTTCTCGTGCGCATGTTTCTTGATGATCTGCACGAGGTCTTGGTTTTTCGCAGGCGCTTCGAATTCCTTTTTCTTGATTCCGAGTTGACGGCAAAAGTCCTTTTGGATTTCGACTTGCTTTTTGACTTGCTGATGACCGTAGTCGATTGCGGCAAGCACATCTACTTCCGGCACCATTTTGCAACCGGCCTCAACCATCATGATTGAGCTTTCCGTTCCGGCCACGACAATGTCCATGTCGGATTCGGCCATTTGCTCGTAAGTGGGGTTGGCGATCAGCTTGCCTTTGACGCGACAGACACGCACGGCGCCAATCGGGCCGGCAAAAGGAAGCCCGGCAATTTCGAGCGCGAAAGAGGCGCCCAGCATAGCGAGCGTATCCGGTGGGTTTACCTGGTCGGCGCTCATGGTGGTTGCTACTACCATGACATCCTGCCGATACCCTTCCTTAAATAAGGGACGAATCGGGCGGTCGATCAAGCGGCTGACCAAAATTGCTTTATCGGGCGCCTTGCCTTCGCGGCGGGTAAAACTGCCCGGAACGCGGCCGACACTGTAGAGCTTTTCTTCGTAATCGACGAGCAGCGGGAAGTAATCAATACCTTCACGGATGTTCTTGCTTTCCGTCGCGCTTACTATCAATTGCGTATCGCCGCACCGAATTTCTACAGCGCCGTTTGCTTGTTTAGCAAGGCGGCCGGTGCGCACTGTTACTGTTTTTCCATCGATATCAAAACTGGTGACTTTTGCTTCAGTCGATAATTCCATCGTCATAACTTTTTTTTCCTTCTTCCAAATGCCAATGCGGGCCGGAGCTCTGCTCTCAGCCGCGTGCGCTAACTCATCTCTTCGGGAGAGCCTAGTCTCCCTCGATCGCAGTCCATGCTCGGCACTGCCTCTACACGAAAACAGGCGGGCAACAACCCGCCTGTCTAAATTAACGTCTCAAACCGAGCTTATCGATGAGTCCGCGATAACGCGCTGGAGCCTCTCTGTTGAGGTACTGCAACAGACGGCGGCGTTTGCCCACCATCATCAGCAATCCGCGGCGGCTATGAAAATCTTTCTTGTGGGTGCGAAGGTGCTCGGTGAGTTGATTGATTTTCTCGGTGAGCATCGCGACTTGAACTTCGGGCGAACCTGTGTCCTTGGCGTGGGTTCGGTGCGTTTCGATCAGTTCCTTTTTCTTCTCTACTATTAATGCCATCGGTTTTTCCGTATCTCTTATCGGTTTTCTCCAGCTGGAGATTTTAGCATGAACCGGCGCCTGTCCGGGTTCTTCGGGGTCTCATGGAAACATTCAAGTGCGCTCATGTAACATAAATCCGCTTTCAGCATAATTGGCGCATGACAAAGCGCTTCCGTGCCAAAGATTTGCTCTACAAATACCCGTGGCTGGGGCAGCTACAGATGCGCCTCATGGTCAATGTGCTCTATTACGGAGTCTGTTTCTTCGAACGCTCATTCCGCAAAATGCGGGTAATGTCGCCCGGCGCCAGAAAGCTCATCAGCGAGCGCAAGCCGGTTATCTATGCACTCTACCATGGTGATATGGATCTCATGCTGGAGCTGCCTAACCCCCAGCTCACCACCGTGCTGATCAGTCCCAGCCGCGACGGAGACATGATTGCCGCCATCGCTGGCGCCCTCGGCTACCGCAACGCCCGCGGGTCGAGTGCCCGGCGCGGAGCTGCCGGGTTGCTCGAGTGTGTTGAAGAGATAAAAAATGGTTACAACGTAGCCATGCTCGTCGATGGACCGAAGGGACCTTGGCATGAAATTAAACCCGGTGTAATAAAACTGGCCCAAATGACCGGAGCGCCAATCATCCCTCTTGGGATGTCATCGCGCAGTTGCTGGTGGGCGACGACCTGGGATCGATTCAACATGGTGTCGCTGTTCGGACCGGTGCTTTCGGTTTACAGCGATCCACTTTACGTTGCCTGCGACGCGACTGAAGAAGAACTCGATCGCCGGCTTGGCGAACTCGATGCGCGGATGAACTCACTCAATACATGGTCGGACGAAGTATGGCGATTCAGCGACGGTAAACGCAACATCGGCTTCGTGGGCTGACCAGGGCGACGCTTGGCGTCGCCTCTACAAACGCATGACCAATTGGTGACCAAACTGGTCGCTCGCATTCGTATTTCAACCATTGTCTTTGCTGTGGCCGGGCGGTAAAACTCTACTCAGTGCCCCGCCAAGAAAAAGCCCTGCCCCTGCAGGGAGTAATCATCCTGCCCCCCACGCCAATCAGGAGTCAATCATGACTTACGAAGATACGCGCCGTGAAGTTAGTGCCTATCCGCAGACCGCCGACACGGTGAATGTCGGGTCGCAAGCGGCATACAACCCGCATCAGGACTTTGTGAATCAAGTGTTCGCGCCGCCGCCAGGCTTCCACGGCTTAAACCTTGGAATATTCAATATCGGTGTCACTGACAGTGGTTCATTCACCGCTGGCGTGAATATACCTGGAATCGTTCGCGTGCAGCCGCGCGTGGGATTGGACAACGGTGTAGGCGTCGGAGTGGGACCACGAGGCATTCTCGGACCGGACGTCGATGTTACGGCTCTGCGTCTCGATCAAGACGGGCTTCACACTGGCGTTCGCGAGCGCACAACAGTATTCGGCGTTGTGAATCACGGACTCGATGCCGGCGCTGACCTCGGTGCTGCCACGGGCGCCCGGTTTAGAACCGGAGCCAATGTGGGACCGATTGAGGGGCGCGTGGGCGGACATGCTTACCTCGATCAAAACGGACTGGATTCACGTGCCGGCGGTAATGTGAACGCCGCCAACGTGGCCGGGGTCTACGGTGGTGGCCATCTTGCCTTGAACAACAGGAATTCTGAGCTACGCGGCGGCGCCGGCGCCTATCTGGGTGATCTTGGCGCGAACGCCGGTGCCGGCGTCTGGTCTGACCAGAACACCACGGTTCGTCCCGACGTTTATGCCAGCGGGCAGATTCACGGGCAGCGAGGAACGCTTGAGCTTAATCCGCAAAGACATGCAGAAGCCGTACAGGTCCAGCCTCTGTATCCGGCAGCCACGCCGGAAGCGGTGAACAGCTACAGCAACTGGGCACGGCAGGATGTCGTCGATCACAGCGTGTACCAAGTGCAGCCTGGACAAAGAACTTACAGAGATGTTGCCGCGGCGCTGGCCCCGGGGGCCAACGAGCAGTATCTCGAGCAATCCGAGCGCTACCTGGCGTACATCAACCACAATAAGCATTTGAAAGCGGGCGACACAATAGCAACGCTTAAAGCCGAGCATGTGGATTTGCGAGTTCGCCAGATGACTGCACAGCACTTCGGCTGGCAGATGCCGACGGCTTAATGTAGGCAAACGCGGGCTGCCGCCCGCCGCTACAGAGAAGCGCAGGCTGCCGCCGGCCGCTACAGAGAAGCGCAGGCTGCCGCCGCCGCTACAGAGAAGCGCGGGCTACCAGCCTGCGACCACTCAACCATTTCACGGGACGGATGACGCCCTCCGCCTAACCGCGGGGGGCGTCGAGGTAATACAATTGAACTGAGAACCTCCCGCTCGGAGCTAACAATGCGCACTGCTGTCAATATTCTGCTTGCTACGGCTGCTTTGCTTGGGCTGTGCCTACCGGCTTACGCTCAGATCTACTCGCGCGGTAGCGGCTTCGGCAGCTCCAGCGGTGGTGGATTCGGCGGCGGAGCCGGCTTCGGAGGCGGGTCTGCGTTTGGCAATGGCAGCGTGCAGATGTTCAACCCGGCAATCAATAATTCGATCTATTCGCCTTACCGCTCGGGTGGCTATCCGGGATACGGATATCCAGGCTACGGCTACCCCTACGCGTCGCCGTATGCCGGCGTTCCAATCGGCGCACCAGCTGTGATACCAGGCGCGCCCAGCTTCTTCCACATTGGTCCGCTCAACATGCAATATTGGCGCAGTCCTTCCGGCTATTACTATCCATGGGGCATGGGCGCGTCAGCCTACTCGACCAACACCGTTTATTACATCAACCAAGGACAAACTCAGGCGCAAAGTCCACCTATCTATTCTTTGCTCAACGACATGCGATCGTTTCTTGATGAGAGCAAGAAAAGCGGACGTTTGAGTGATGCTGATTATCAACATCTCTTCCGCCGACTGCAAGACATTCAAGGCAAGTACGATCACTTGATTGCGGAAAACGGCACTCTAGAGCAATCCGATGAAGAAACCATTCGCAAGGATGCAGGTTTATTGGGCAGCGAAATTTCCCATCGAGTGAAGCCGCTGAGTTCATCCGAGGCATCTCCCGATTCGTCGATTACCGCCCCACGCAAGACATCCGGCAGTGGCTGGGTTGAGGACAAATAACTGATTGACTGCGCCAGATCCCGAGCTGAAGATTGATCAGCGGATTACCGAAGCTCCCAGCAACACGCAGGAAGTGGTGAAATCGCTTGGGGCTTATCGCGTTCTTGAAAAGGTGCATACCGGCCATGCCGGCACCACTTTTCGCGTCAGCCGCAAGGAAGACGGCCGCGAATTCGCGCTGAAACTGCTCAAACAGGAATTGACACGCGATCAAGAATCGATGAAGCGCTTTCTGCAAGAAGCCGGCGCCCTGAGCAACCTCCACCATGAGAACATAGTCAGCATCTGCGATTCCGGAATCACACAGAAGGGCGGGGCGCCCTTCATTGTGACTGACTGGATTGCAGGACATAGCCTGGAAGAATTGATCAAACAAGGGCCGCTCAGCCCGGAGCGTTCGGCCGAAATAGCTAATGAACTCGCTCAAGCTTTGCAAGCAGCCCATGAGGTCGGCATCTTTCACCGCGATGTGCAGCCCGGCAATGTGATCGTGGGAAAAGACGGCGTTACCCACATTCTTGATTTCGGCATTGCGCAAGTGCGCCCTGAGGGACAACGGATTACGCGCACGGGCGCGGTCATCGGCACAAGTAAATACATGAGCCCCGAGCAGTATCTGGGACATTCGGCAGATGCGCGAACGGACATCTACGGTCTTGGCTGTCTGTTGTATACGATGATCACCGCACGCGCGCCCTTCGAGAGCGATAACATCGGCAAGTCAATGGCGCTTACTGTCGGCGCCGATCGCTCCTTCGTCGCGGAGGGGCTGCGGCTGGTTAACTGTCCGCAGGGACTGGAGACTATCATCATGACCATGTTGGCGCGCGAGCCGAACGCCCGCTACCAAACAATGGATGAGGTATGCACAATGCTCTCGGCGTTCGAAAAGGGAATGCCCATTGGTGCGTCTTTCCGTTGGACCAAAGGGTCCAAACGCGCTGCCGTTGCGGCGCTGGTTGTGCTTGTCTTGATCCCTCTTTCATACCTTTTGTCGGCGCGATACGCTGCCTGGATGCGTTCCACAGAGCAAGATCGACAAGACCAGGCGGGCTATACGCAGCTGCCTTCAAGAAATCCGCTCACCTTCGAGCCCTCTCGCCATCACCATCACATAAGACACCTGGTGCCCTACACCAGGCTGCATCCCGGACTTACCTATTTAAGAGATTTGGAGCGGAGATTCTTGAATGCATACGCCTATAGCCCGGCCAATGAAAATGACACACGAAGAACGACGGTTCGCTTTCGAATTTCTTCCACTGGAGCAGTAGACGACCTGAGCGTTTACAAGCCATCGGGTGATGCCGCGCTCGATTACTCGGCATGCGTGACTATCCGGCATGCTGCGCCGTTCGAGCCGATAACAACTGATTATTACAGTGAGAAAGAAAGGGAAGCGGAAGCGGATGCCGAAGCTGATGCTGAGAACCTGGTCGACCAGCCGTCGCTCTCCGTACAAGCAGATGCGGCGGTGCGTGAAGCTGATGAACAACTGAGAGCGTTTCTGCGCGGTGATTTTCCTAATGAAGAAACGGCCAAGAAAAAGAGCGCGCTAATCGAAGTCACACTGCCGCCCAAGGGCAAAAACTGGCTGCACCTCATTTCAGTTGACTGAACAAAAAAAAGGGCGGCCTGGGCCGCCCAATTAGAATCTGTTGTGAACGCCTTAGGGCTTTTGAAGCTCTGGCTTCCACTCATCGAGGATGGCGCCTTCGATCGGGCAAACGGACAAGCAAGCGCCGCAGTCGATGCAGGTGCTGTCATCGATGTAGGTGTACTTGGTGCCTTTGGTGTTTGTTTTACCTTCGGCCCAATGAATACACTCTACGGGACAGACCGGAATGCAATCTGCGATACCTTCGCAAACATCCGCAACGATGGTATATGACATGAACGACTCCTTATTAAACAACTAGTAAGTTGTTATTCCGTACAGGCAGCTACAAATAAACCACGACAACTCTTGAAGGTCGAGATCAACATAGATCTTACTGCCATTTCTTAACAGATCTTCCCCGTGGCAATTGAGATTTTAATTGGCAGTCATGATTTAAGATAGAGCGCGGATATTGATCCGGCTCAAGCCCTGCAAGGAGGACTCAACCGCACATGTCTCAGGCACCTGTCATCAAAGTGTTCACGCCGGCGGGCAAGCTGGTTGGTCAGTTCGTCAATGCGCATGTCGACATGTACCCTGATCACCATTACGAGATTAGCGGCGAGTTTGTAGACGAGGATGGGCATCCGTTTAAAAAGGTTGAATTCAACCCGCAAGTTCTTCCGTACACACTTGACATATCGTCGGTAAAACAGTGCAATCACGCGACGTTGCAAGGTGGTTACGTGCAGCGGGGACGACAGCCGGTGAAGATGACCGGAAGCTGCAAGATTTAGTCCTGCCACCAAATGTGGTGACAGTCACGATCATGTACCGGCGGCCATGCGCCTGCCAGGATGGCAGACTATACCGATGCCGGCTGGAAGCCGGCGCTCCAGCGCTTGATGCTTGCTAACGAACCCTCGGCCGATTTCAGGCGGCGCTGCTCTTTGTCCAGGGCGGCGACTTCCGGCGACATGGCGATGATGCCCCAGTTAGCGTTAATTGGCTGCAGATTTTTTTGTTCCGGATGCGTGATGTAGCGGATCAAGGCACCAATCATGGTGTCATCAGGAAGGACAAGTGGTTCTTCGCCGCGGAACAAGCGGGCGGCGTTCTTGGCGGCAATCAAGCCGGTTGCCATCGATTCCGTGTAGCCTTCAACACCTGTGAGCTGACCGCCGAAGAATACGTTTGGTCGGGCTTTCAATTGAAGAGTTCTTTCGAGAACGAGCGGGCTGTTCAGATACGTGTTGCGGTGCATGACGCCGAGCCGCACGAACTCGGCGTTTTCCAGCCCCGGGATCATGCGGAAGACGCGTTTTTGCTCTCCCCATTTCAAGTTGGTTTGAAATCCGACTATGTTATACAAATTCGCTGCGGCGTTGTCCTGCCGTAGCTGAACAACTGCCCACGGGCGGCGATTAGCGCGCGGGTCTGTCAACCCCACCGGCTTCATCGGACCAAAACGCAGAGTGTCTTTGCCGCGCGATGCGATCACTTCCACCGGTAAGCAAGATTCGAAGTAGGGAGTATCTTTCTCGAAGTCTTTCAGCTCAACGCGCTCGGCGGCCGTTATTGCTTCCCAGAACGCCAGGTACTGCTCCTTGTCCATCGGGCAATTTAGATACACGCCTTCGCCTTTGTCATAGCGCGAGGCGGCAAAAACAATATCGTGATTGATCGAATCTTTTGTCAAAATCGGCGAAGCGGCGTCAAAGAAGTGCAACGCGCTTTGTCCTGTGATCGCGCTGATCGAGGCGGCAAGCGACTCTGAGGTCAAAGGACCCGTCGCGACGACGGCGATTTGATCATCGGGCAGGTGAGGGAACTCTTGTCGATGAACGGTGATCTTCGGGTGTTTGTAAATCTCATCGGTTACCGTCTGAGCAAATGCTTCGCGATCGACGGCCAATGCTCCGCCGGCTGGAACGTGGCACTGCCAGGCGATCTGCAACAATTTTGCACCCAACGTTTTCATCTCTTCCTTGAGAAGAGCTGAAGCATTGCCGGACGCGAAGCCTCCCATGCTATTGGAGCAGACGAGCTCAGCCAATCGATCGGTGTGATGTGCCGGCGATTTGCGAACCGGACGCATTTCGTACAAGTCGACTTCGATGCCTTCAGAAGCGAGCTGCCATGCCGCTTCGCTGCCTGCCAGCCCGCCGCCTATTACGATGACTTTGTTGTGTGCCATTGAAATCTCCGATCATAGCGGGCTGACGCCCGCCGCTATAGAGGAGCGCAGGTTACCAGCCTGCGAAAGCGGGCCGGCGCCCGCCGGTACCATAACGCGTCAGCCAGAACGCGGAACCTAATTCTATGACAGAAGCCGACGATCTACGTCAAAGTTACAGTGCTGTGCTCAAAATCAATTTTCAATTCGCGGCCGGCAAGCATCTTTTGGCCGATAAGCGCTTCGTATTTGATGCCGCCGAGAACCACATACTGCGACGGTTCGCCGCCCATCGAGATGGTGCCCAGGTAGTGGTCCATGATCACTGTTTGGAAGCCGACGACGGTGCGGCGCGAGCCCAGACGGCGCCAACCCAAGCGGCGGGCGACGTTTTCGTGCACGGCCATAGCGCCGGCAAACTCAAGGCGGATCAAAGCCTCCAGCTCGAGCTCGAGCCCGTCGGACGCGATGACGATAACCGGCAGCATGACGCGGCCCTGCTCGTCAATGCGACCATGGATTACCTGCGATTCTAACGACTGCTTTTCTAACACCAACTTCAGTTTCCTCAGCAAAGCGTATCGACGGCAGGATCTTCACTCAATCGGTAGGCAAAGAATTGCGCACGCGGGTGTTTCTTTCTTGCCCGGTTTAGCACTTCGTAATCGTCCAGTCCGAGGAAGTAATCGCCGCTTTCCGGCTCGATGACGACAATCCAGTTTTGGTAGCGCTCGCCGAGTTGCTCGAGCAACCGCTGATAGATTGGCCAGCAAAGGGCATCGAGCTCTTCGCGTGGATAACTTTTGTTAGTTAATGAGTCTTCTCTAGTGTTCATGCAGTCCCGGACACCGTTTCGTTAGTTAAGAATACTCTATCCAGTTAAATCGTTTCCTCTTGGCTTCGCGTAGGGCTTATGCTAGCCTGAATCTTTGTTACCGCCGCAGGCAATGCGAGCCACAACCTTCGTTTCACCTGCCACAATGCAAAATATCCCAGGAACCGGAAGCAGAGGGAACAGCTGGGGTTTACCGCAGTCTTATGTATCAGATACGTGGATGCAGGTATCCCTTAGTGCTTGTTGTTCCACCGCTGGAACGCGAAGAAACGCGGCATTCCTATCTTGCTCCCCAGATCTGAGCCCACGGCGGCTCGATTCTTATCGTCAACGCGAGGAACATCGCCATTAACGGCCAGGACACCGGCGGATCTAGTTTGGAAGTGGATGCGAAGCCGGAAAACGCTTGCGCCGACGGCGTGCAGGTCGACGTTCAGGTGTCGGAAGTAGCCTCCAAGCAACCGTCCAAACGGCTGCAGCAGCTTCACGACAAACGGAAAAAGAGGCTGCGGATAACCATCTTCCGCTTTGTCGCCACTTGGCTCGCATTCCTGTTTGTGCTTGCCTGTATCAGTCTGCTCACCAACCTGGAATGGGCGCGTCCTAAGGTGGAGCAGGCTATGTCCGACGCTTTCCACCGTCCTGTGAAGCTGGGCCGTATCGGCTGGACTTTGGGGCTCAATGGGCTGTCGATATGGAGCGACAAGTTGGTGATGACCGAGCAGAGCGGTGAGCCATTTGTCGTAGCCGGCGAATCAGAAATAGGTGTTGCATTTTTGCCCCTGATGCATAAGCGGGTGATCATTAAACACGTGGAATTCCATCACCCGGAGGTCTACGCCACGCAGTTGGCGCCGGGAAAATGGAACTTCTCCGACCTGCTTGTAGAAGGGCCGGAGATTCATTATGTAGAAGTCGATGACGGCGTCTTGCATTTACGCAATCGCATCACGCAAGCGCAACTGGCAGCAGCGCCGATTGTTGGCACATTTGCCAACACAAAATGGCAATCGTACGACTTCCAGGAAGTCGGTGTGAAGCTAATCTTCCCCAAGAAGAATCAGCGTCGTCCATGGCCGTTTTATCTCTCATTCAAACTGCCGCGCACAGATAACGGGCGCACCTATAAAACGGCCGTGAGCCTTACCGCTTTGTGTAATGGTCCGTTCGAAAAGTGGCAGGAGCATCCATGTGAAATAGAGCTTTCCGCCAGCCAGATTAATCTCAAAGATTGGAATCCGTTTTTCCGCATTCCGGATTCAGTCGACGCGCTTTTCGATTTTAGATACAAAGGCAAAGGCCTGATTACCGACGCCCTCAGCGGCGAGTTGTGTGGTGATGCTCGCGAAATCACGGTGAAGTCCGATCAGCAGCCCATCTTTAGTGCGCCTGAAGCGAAGTGGGAAAGTCTGATCACTGTTAGCGGCAAGCAGATTGAGTGGAGCCGGGCGCACCTCGATGTGGCCGGAGTCGATATTCAGTCGCACGGACAGGTCAATCGATGGAGGGAGGGCAATCCCGCCTACCAAGCCGTGCTTACAGCCAATTTGCAGAATCTGTCCCAGTTGCACGACACTTCCTTCTGGAAGCTTTTGCCTGGTGCCGCGCAGAAGAAGTCTGCAGCCCAGATGTCCGGCGCAGCAAAAGTGGAGCTGAAGCTCGACGGCGATAACAACACGCGCAACATCAGCACCAGCCTGAAGGCAAATGGAGTGCCTCTGGGCAACTTGCTTGCCGGAGACGGTGACAAAGGCGCGCCGTTTTTATCGCTCTTCAAGGTTACGCCGAACGCGCCTCTGGAAGGACAGATTCTCATTGATCGTGACAAGAACATCTCGTTGAACAATGTGGAGATTCCCGCCAATGGATCGAAACTGAAGATAAGCGGCAAAATGAACGCAGGCAAGAGCGAGCACGACGTGGAAATCTCGTCCACGGATTTACTGCTCGATAAATTCGACACCGCCCAACTTGAGGAACGGAAAGCCCCATCAATACTGCTGTCCGGGAAGATCGATCTGGGCGCGCACCTTGTCACCGACAAAGGCGGACAGCACATGGACGTCAATGCCAAGCTGAAGAATGCCGTTATATCGGCTGGGAAAGCCAAACTCGCCGATAAGCTGGTCGGAAACATTGCATTCGACGGCACCACGCTCAAGCTGGATCATGTCACTGGCTCTATAGATAACAAGGACGGGACGCGAGGCGATATCATGCTCGCCGGCTATATCGAAACCGCCGGCAGGAAGCCGCAGTGCTCTTTATTGATGACCGGAAAGCGCGTTGAGATCACGCAGCTGGTGGCCTTTTGCCAATCAGCCCATTTGCCGATTTCAGAAGATGTCGTCAGTAACATGAACGGGCTCGCGCGCGACATCGAGATCAAAATAGAGGGGGACACCGGCGCTCCGAGATTGACGTTGAAACTGACGCCGGATGATGTTGCCTATCAACTCACTTCGCCGAAAGGTTCAACTCTCAAGCCCGTGAAGATCACAGGCGGCACCATCGTGCTTACAAGCGATGGACTGGAGTTAAAGGATCTGCCGGTAACGGCCCAATCGGGGAAGCTGACACTGAGCGCTTCTTTCGTTGGTTCCGGAAACGCGCTGACACCGCGCATGGTGCACGTCAAAACCTCCGGCGTGTCCATCGAAGAAGTCCAACAGTATTTGAACTCGCCCGACATGCCGGAGCAGACTCGCACCGCTTTCGCCAATCTCGTCGCACCGCTTCAATTGCGCTCGGCGCAGGGAAAAACCTACGGCGACCTGAAAGTTTCCTTGCCCCCGCACAATGGAGCTTGCGAGCTGGACGGCACCGTCAGCTTCACCAACGTGAGCGGCAAGGTGTTCGATCAGCAGATGCCCTTCGATCGCCTTTGCGGCACCAGCATCGTCTCGGCTAATCAGCTGCAATTGGAAGATATCACTTTCAGCTCAGGAAGCAGCCACTTCTTCGTTGATGGAACGGTGGACAACATTCAGCAAGTCCCGGTGTGGAATTTAAAGCTGAGCTCGCAATTCAAACCGGATGACATTCTGGCCGCCCTGCCTGCCGACCTCGGGCAATCGCTGAGCTCATCGTCCGTAGGCACCTTGACCTTACAGGCGAGCATCGCAGGCGATGCTCGCAGCAACAAGATTAGCTTCTCCGCCCGCTCTCATCCGGGCACTGGGCTGAAGGTGCAGGGATCAGGCTGGTGCTTCAACCAACCGGCGGATAAAACCGTCACCGCCGATGGTGCATTGACGCTGCGAACCGAGGGCAAGAACAATTTGTTGCAAGCTGAGGGCTGCCATCTATTCCTCGGCGATTCGGAGTTTCAGGGTAGCGGCAAATATGCGTGGTCCGACGACAGCAACAAGCCTGCGGATATGGAGCTCGTATTGACCGCACACAAGGCTGTGCCGTGCGGTCTTATCGTCGGAGCTTTTTTCCCGAACACGGACACGGCAGGGGCAGCAGGCAGTATCAAAGGTTCGCTGGCTTTCGTCGGTACCAAAGATGATCTGCTCACGCATGGAGATTTTGCTCTCGACGGAGTCTGCGTGCCGGCTTGGAACCTCAAAGATGTCAACGGACGCCTGCATTCGCCGCGTTGGAGTTTGGGCAGCGGCGACAGCAGTGGGAGCAGCGTCTCCCAATTGCAGATTCAGATTGCCACTGCCACCATATGCGGTGTGCCGGCTCGGGATTTGAATGGAACTGTCGTGTTGAAAAATGGCAGAGAGCCGAGGCTCAGTCTCAATGATGGAACGGCAAGCGTGGCCGGAGGAAAGGTAAAAGTCGCGGCCTGGTGCCTTGGCGACAGCAAGAAATGGCATCTCGACATGGATATGGATGACCTGCAGGTCGACGAATTCGTCAAGGGACTGATCGATCGCTCGGGTGAGGTCACCGGACTTGCCGATGGGCATATCACGCTCGACAGCAAAGGTGCAACCTTAGATGAGGCGGTGGGCAACTTACAGGGCTCGGGACAAATCCATGTCAGCAAGGGCAGCGTTCCGAAAGTCGCCCAATTGCAGGAGAAACTGACACAAGCCAATCTCCTGCAGCAAGGGCTTTTCGGATTCAACTTGAACAATGTTTTGCAAACCGTGCTGCCGGGAAAGGCCGGCAAATTTAAAGAAGCCAACTTGTCGTTCCAGATTACGGATGGCGTATTGGCAATCGACCAGCTGAATTTCATCGGCAATGATTTGCGCTTGCGCGCCGCCGGTAGTTGGAACATCCCGGTTAACGCGCTCAACGTGGATGTGGCCGGTAATATTCCGCGCGTTGCATCAAGCATTTTGCCGGGCGCCGTCGGCGAGGTTTCGCGCAAACTAACTATCCAAAAAGCGGTGAGCGTAATGACGTTCAACAAATTGGAGAGCTTGCCTACGGTTCCGATTCTGGGCGATATCGGCACGGATGATCCGCGTGCGTTTACTTTCAAGATCAGCTGCACTTTGACCAATCCGAACGCTGTTCAGCAATCAATCAGCAAGACATTCAAGTGGCTGCCGAACAAGCCCAATGCCTCCGCGCACCCGATTCCCGGCTTTTCGAACGTGACCACTAGCGACACATTCAAGTCGTCGCCATTTCGGCCGGTCGGTTATTTCGCTGGCGAATTTTTCAGGTTCTGATAAGCCTGCCGCAGCAGTGTTGCTTTCATTGTTCCTGATGGTGGTTGATATCTGAGCGCAATTGCCTTTAGCTCTGGATCCGTGCTTGCCGTCGGCGGCGCGCTGTCAGCACCCTCATCGCCGTAATATTGTACGTAGAGATTGGTACCGAATGCGCGTAAGCGAGGTTGTCCAGGATGCGGCTGGTCGCCTAGCGAGGAAAGCAGGTAGTTTTGCCAGTCGGAAACGTTGGTCATTCTATTTGCCGCGTCAGCTCGCGCTGCTGTCGCCTGCACGAATCCGTCGGTAATTTGGTAGTGAGCATTGATGTATCCAAGGTCGCTGACTTCATCCAGGTTAGCCGGCTCATAGCCGTAATAATCGGCGTCCGCCCGTGCAGAGGCGAGATATTGGCCTGTTTGTCTGCGAATTTTGTCGGACTCGATGGCGGCGATATTGATTCGCGAGGCAGCCGTCTGTTCTCCATTCAAGTACTGTTGCGCCTGCAAAGATCCTGCCTGCCGCGACACATCGCGCATCGTTTGCTGCAATTGGGAGGCGGAATCGACTGCTGGCCGCCCTTGTTTATCCAGGAAAGCGGCGATGTCGGGCAAGCGTGATTTCGCGACTTGACCTTCGGTGTCGAATGGATTTAAACGGAAGGTGAGCTCGAGCTGGTCTTTGGCGTTCTCGTAGTCGTAGAGGTGCCAGTAAGCCATGGCTAGCCAGAAGTGCGCATCTTGATTCATTGGTTGCTTTTGCGTCGCTTGCTCGAAGGTGTCCCGGGCGGCATGATAGGCTTGCTGTCTGAACTCGTCGCGTCCGGCGTTGACCAACGCGGCAAACGACGCGGGGATGTCGCTAACCGGCAATCGGTCGGTGATCGTTGGCGACAAAGCCGGCATCGCCGGTGGTGGTAATTGAGCGACTTGTTCTTGTGTCGCTTGCACGGTGGCACCAATATTGCCGGTTTGCTCCTGTTGCACAGCTTGAGCGGCGGCCTGCGCCTTGCTGTCCTGCGCCTTAATCAGGGCGGTGTGTGCAGCTTGCTCGGCAGCGTCTTTGGCTTTGTTGGCGGTTTCTAACAGGGCGCGCGCTTCTTCTGCTTTGCGCTCCGCGTCCTGGGCAGCCTGCCAGGCTGCCTGCTGCAAGGCGTAAGCCTTGTCAGCGACAGTTTGGGCGGCCCGTTTGGCCGCGTCGCCGGCAATAGCGGCGCGGTCGGCAGCGTCGGCAGTGGTGCTGTCGGCGGCGGCTTGCGCTTGGGCTGCGGCAATCTGCGCTTGTTGAGCCGCATTTTCCATGGCTGCCTTATCTTGAGTGAAGTCCCGGGCGGCGATGGCGGCGGGCGGTTTATCCAGCATTTTTGCTGAGAGGGATAGTTGCGCCTGGGGTGTGCTTGGCGCCGGGGCCGCACTGTTGTCCGCGAGCGGATTGCTTGCGGTGCCGTTTTGCACGAATGCATAATAGCCATCGCCCTGTCTGTAGCGGGCTTCGGACTCGACGTTGCCGCCCATGTCCGCATGCTTGATGGAACTGTAATAGCCGTCAGCAGGGCGATAGTGGCTTTCTTTTTCCACATTTTGACCGAAGTCCGGATGGCTCAGGGAATAGTA
>Ga0134128_10005055_pt1 | contig 16018 bp, 13 predicted proteins | sample KB31754_FD_96462 | JGI IMG/M metagenome (GOLD analysis project Ga0134128, IMG submission 96462) | Terrestrial soil microbial communities with excess Nitrogen fertilizer from Kellogg Biological Station, Michigan, USA - KB3-175-4 | ecosystem: Environmental > Terrestrial > Soil > Unclassified ...
CAATCACGGTGCGGGCGCGCTCGGTGGACAGCCCGCCGAAGGACCCGGTGTGTTCGGAGGTGAAGGCCACCACCTCGCAGCGGCCATAGGCGCGCCCCAGGGTGCCCCAGCCGGGGTGCTCCGGGATGGTGCCCACGGCCGGGCCCAATGACGGGAAGCGGTTTTCAAACACGGCGACGTCGTACGCGGAGTCCGGGATCTCGGAAAGGTTGGCGCCGGTGGTGGGGCACAGCGGGCACTGGTCGGCCGGCGGGAGGTAGGTGCGTGTTTGGCGGTGCGCCGCCACGGCCACCCAGTCGCCCGTCAGGGCGTCAAAGCGCAGCTCGCCGGTGTTTTCCTCCGAGCGCGGGTCCAGCGGACGGGTGTCCACGGCCGTGTGGGAGTGCGCGGCGGAGCCCTCGTCAAAGTAGATGAGCTCGCGCCCGTCGGCCAAGCGCGTGCTGGTGGCAATCGTCATGAGGACTTCCTGGTTTGGTTCTTCGTGGTATCGGCCGAGACGGCCACCGCTGTGAAGGTGGGGACCCGGGAAGCAAACAGCTCGCGCGTGGCCGGGGCGGCGCCGTCGTCCGTAATGATGGTGTCCACGGCGGAAAGCGGGGCAATGGTGGCCAGGGAGCGGACGTGGAACTTGGAGCTGTCGGCCAGGACCACCAGGCGGCGGGTGGATTCAATGAAGGCGGCGTTGGTCTCCGACTCCAGCAGGTTGGGCGTGGTCAGGCCGCGGTCCGCATCCAGCCCGTGCACGCCCATGAAGCAGATGTCCGTGTTCAAGGTGTGCAGTGCCGCGCGGGCCACGGGTCCCACCAGGGCTTCCGAGGGGGTCCGCTCGCCGCCGGTGACAATGACCTTGCAGTCGGCGCTGCCCTGCTGGAGGTACAGCAGCTCGGCCACCTTGAGCGAGTTCGTGACCACTGTCAGGTGGCCCAGGCTCTCCAGCGCAGCGGCCAGGTGCACGGCCAGCTGGTAGGTGGTGGTGCCGCCGGTCAGTGCCAGGGTCATGCCGGGGCGGACCAGTTCCAGGGCTTCGCGGGCGATGGCGAGCTTTGCCTCCAGCTCCTTGTCCACGTTCAGCAGGAAGCCCGGCTCCAGCGCACTGAGCCGGGCCAGCCGCGTGGCGCCGCCGTGGATCTTGCGGGCCAGGCCGTTCGCGTCCAGGGATTCAATGTCCCGGCGGATGGTCATTTCGCTGACATTTAGCGCCGCCGCGATGTCTGCGACGCGCACGGCTTCGTGGACCTGTAGCTGCTTGAGGATGCGCGCTTGGCGTTCGGGTGCCAGCATGTGAGCCCCTGTCTTGTTGAATGCCGTTGGAGTGGGTGGTGCTTGAAATGTTTAAAACACATACTTTCAAACAAAATCTTACATTAACTACAACTTTTCGGCAGTAACATGGGCAAAAATAGGCGAAGTTTCCGCACACCGCGCGGTAGCGTTGCACCATGAGCACACCCCTTGCGGAAAGCGGCCTGCGCGCTGCCACGGGCCCCCAATACACCTTGCGCCGCGCCGGTGCCACCGCCGTGGTGGTTTCCCTGGCGGCCGGCCTGCGGCACTATGACCGCGGCGGCGTGGAACTGGTGGAGTCATATGGCGAATCCGTGATTGCACCGGGCGCCGCCGGCATCACCCTGGCGCCCTTTGCCAACCGCGTGGACGGCGGCCTGTGGCACCTCGACGGCAAGGCGCAGCAGCTGGACATCACCGAGGTGGCGCGCAACAACGCCATCCACGGGCTCCTGCGCAACACGGGGTATGCCCTGCTGGAGCAGTCCGAAAGCCACGTGCTGCAGGAGGCCGCCATCCACCCCCAGCACGGGTACCCGTTCCTGGCCCGCCACCAGGTCCGCCATGAACTCACCCCCTCCGGGACGCTGCGGGTGTCCCAAACCCTGGTCAACGATTCCGCCGAACGGGCGCCCTTTGTGCTCGGCGCGCATCCGTACTTCCGGCTCGGCGATGTGGCCACGGAGCAACTGTCCATCACCGTCGACGCCCCCACCTGGCTCTCCGCCAACGACCGCATGATCCCCACGCAGGCCCTGCCCGTTGACGCCGCCCACGACCTCCGCCACGGCCGCCGCGTGGGCGAGCTGCGCATGGACACGGCGTTCACGGACCTCACGTTGACCGCTGTTTCCCCGCACGACGGCGGTGCCCGGCACACGCTGTCGGCCCCGGACGGGCGCAGCGTGAGTTTGTGGCACGATTCCTCCGTGGCCTACGTCCATGTATTCATCACCCCGGATTTCCCGGGCCGTTCGCTGGCCGTGGCCATGGAACCCATGACCGGCCCGGCCGACGCGTTCAACTCGGGCAACGGGCTCAGGTGGCTTGAACCCGGGGAATCGTTCACCATGCGGTGGGGGATCGACTCCGAGCTGTAGGAGCCGACTCCGAGCTGTAGGGGCCTGACTCCGAGCTGCGGGGCCCGCGCACCAGCGGCCGCGCGCCGGGAAATGGACGCGAGTTTAAGTATTGCTGCCACATGGGGAATTATTGGTCCATGATGCCTTTGCAGCAGGAACCCGAGGGCCGGCTCCCCGCCAGGCCCCCCGTTGTCCCGTTCGGCATGGTGGCGGCAGGCGCCTGGGCCTGGCGCGTGGGGCTGGTCCTGGTGGTTGCGGGCATGCTCGTGTGGCTGCTGTCCTACGTGACCATCCTGGTCATTCCGCTCATGGTGGCCGCCCTCATTGCCGCGCTGCTGCGTCCCGTGGTGCGCTGGCTGCGCAGGATCGGCCTGCCCAACGGGCTGGCCGTGGCCGTCACGGAACTGGGGCTGCTGGCCCTGGTGCTGGGCGGGCTGTACGTGGCCGGCCGGCAAATGGTTTCCGGCATCGCCGACCTCAGCAAGCAGGCAGTGACCGGGTTGATCCAAATCCAGGCCTGGCTGACCTCCGGCCCCCTGGGCCTGAGCGACAACCAAATTGACACGTACTTAAAGGACGCGCTCGACGCCCTCCAGAACAACAGCTCGGCCATCCTCTCCAAGGCACTGGGCATCGGCACCGGCTTCGGCCACTTCGCCGCGGGCCTGCTGCTGACCCTGTTCATCCTCATCTTCTTCCTCCTTGAAGGCGACCGGATCTGGTCCTTTGTGGTCAGGTTCTTCCCGCACCGTGCCCGCCCCGCCGTGGACGGTGCCGGCCGGCGCGGCTGGCTGTCCTTGGGCAACTACGTGCGCGTGCAGATCCTGGTGGCTGCCGTGGACGCCGTCGGCATTGGCGCCGGTGCCGCCATCATCCAGGTCCCGCTGGCCTTGCCGCTGGGCGTGCTGGTCTTCGTGGGGTCGTTCATCCCCGTGGTCGGTGCGCTCGTGACGGGCGCCGTGGCCGTGCTGCTGGCCCTGGTGGCCAACGGCTGGGTCAACGCGCTGATCATGCTCGGCATAGTGCTGCTGGTCCAACAGGCCGAAAGCCACCTCCTGCAGCCGTTCATCATGGGCAGGGCGGTCAACCTCCACCCCGTGGCCGTGATCCTGGCCGTGGCCGCCGGCTCCAGCGTGGCCGGCATCCTCGGCGCCCTGTTCGCCGTGCCAGTGCTGGCCTTCGCCAATTCCTTCATCCGCTACATTGCCCAACGCGGCTGGACCGCCGATCCCGCCTTGGCCGGGCTTTGGGGAATGCCCGACGGCGGCGCCCCCGCAAGACCCGCACCTCCGGAAAGCCCCTCAACAGGCGCCCCGGCGGAACCGTTGGTGCCGGCGGAACCCGCCCCCTCGCCGGACCCGGCCACCGCGCCAGCCGCGCCCCGCAGCGAAACGGGCGCACCGGCGTCGACCATTCCCCCCGAACCACCCATCCCGGGGTAAGGCCCCAGTGCCCGGCCCCCCAAACGCCCCAAAAATAACCAGAAAGAGAACAGCCCAGTGAACGCAACCAGCGATCTCCCCGTCACCCTTGCCGATGTTGAAGCCGCACGGGAGCTGCTGCAGGAGATTATTGCGCACACTCCCGTGGAGAGTTCGCGGGCCCTGGGGCGGATTACGGGCGCACCGGTGTTTTTGAAGTGTGAGAACCTGCAGCGCGCGGGCTCGTTCAAGGTGCGCGGCGCGTACACCCGCATGGCGCGGCTGTCGGCCGAGGACCGGGCCCGCGGCGTGGTGGCGGCGTCCGCCGGAAACCATGCGCAGGGCGTGGCCGTTGCCGCGAAGTCGCTGGGCATCAAGGCGCGCATCTACATGCCCGTGGGCGTGGCCCTGCCGAAGCTGGCGGCCACGCGCGGGCACGGTGCCGAGGTGGTGCTGCACGGCTTCAACGTGGACGAGTCCCTCGCCGAGGCCGAACGCTACGCCCGGGAAACCGGTGCCGTGTTTGTCCACCCGTTCGACAATGTGGACGTGGTGTCCGGGCAGGGCACCATCGGGCTGGAAATCCTGGAGCAGGTGCCGGACGTTGACACCGTGATCATGGGTGTGGGCGGCGGCGGGCTGCTGGCCGGCGTGTCCGTGGCGATCAAGGCGCGGGCCAAGGAGCTGGGCCGGGAGATCCGCGTGATCGGCGTCCAGGCGGAAAACGCCGCCGCGTACCCGCCCTCCCTGGCCGCGGACGCGCTGGTGCCGCTGAAAAAGGTCTCCACCATGGCCGACGGCATTGCCGTGGGCCGGCCGGGCCAGCTGCCGTTCTCGATCATCCGCGAACTGGTGGACGACGTCGTCACCGTCAGCGAGGACTCCCTGGCGCGGGCCCTGATCTTCCTGCTGGAGCGCTCCAAGATGGTGGTGGAGCCCGCCGGTGCCGTGGGCGTGGCCGCGCTCATGGAGGGCAAGATTGAAAATCCGGGCACCACGGTGGTGGTGCTTTCCGGCGGCAACATCGATCCGATGCTGATGCTCAAGGTCATCCAGCGCGGCCTTGCGGCGGCCGGGCGCTTCCTTACGGTCCGCATGATGCTCAACGACCGCCCCGGCTCCCTGGCCACCATCTCGCGCATCATTGCCGAGAACGACGCCAATGTCACCGGCGTGGACCACACCCGCGTGGGCGGCTCCATCTCCATGGGCGACGTCTCCATCACCGTGAACCTGGAAACCAAGGGCCACGAACACTGCGAACTGGTGCTGACGGCGCTGCGCGCGGAAGGCTTCCAGCCGATCGTGGTCCACTAGCCTTCGGGTTCGGCCGTGGGCGGCGGGTCCGGCCGGGGCCGCCGCCAGGCGAAGTCAGGTCCCGCGCCACCCACTGCACTCTCTCGCGCCCCTTGTCTCACGCGAACGGGCATTTAACGGGGGTGGTCCGTTGAAACATGCCCGTTAAATGCCGGTTCGTGGGGGCGTGGGGGCGCTGCCGGGTGGAGTGCCAGTTCTGAAATTCGATGGTGCAGCACCTGCGGGTTCGGTTGAGGCTTGAGGCCGCGGGAGCTGCACCGCCGATCCAAACCTTGCCCACAGCCTGAACCACGGCCTGGACCATCCGCGCGAACGGGCACATAAAGGGGGGTGTTTCGTTGAAACATCCACGTTAAGTGCCCCCTCGGCCGGGTTGTGGGGCGCGGGTGGGGGTGGGTGTCTGAACGTGCTGGCGCTGCCGGGGTTCAGCGAAGTTCGTGGCGAAATCGGCAATAACTGCGACTTAGTTCACTTAAGGTGGATAATCTTTTGCACTCGCATATTTTTGTCACAATTGAATGAGGGATGGGGTATTCAATGCGCACTCTTTGGCGCCCGAAACACTTTGGGGTGGTTGTTTCCACGGCGGCGCTTGCCGTTGCGATGATGGGATTTGCCGCCCTGCCGGCCCAGGCCGCGCCAATGGCACCGGTGGCGCCAGCAGTGCCCGCGTTCACCGCCCCAGCCGCAGGCGACATTATTTCCGGGCCGCCGATGGTCAGCGGCACGGGCGAGCCGGGCTCGCTGGTGGAAGTGACTGAGCAGTCGGGCCAGCAGGTGTGTACCGCCAGCGTTGACGGTGCGGGCCAGTTTGCCTGCACAGGGTCGGCCAGCCTGCCCGTGGGCCCCAACGTCCTGCAACTCACGGCCACCAACCCCGACACCTCCACCACGGTGGGTGGAACAGTCGACGTCACGGTTGAACCGCCGGTGCCACCTTTCACGATTCCAATGGACGGGGAATTGATCACGCCGACCCAGGCCTTCGACGGCGGAGGATCAACCGGCGACACGCTCCGCATACTGGACTCCGCCCATCAGCCCATTTGTTCAGTCACGGTCGACGGTTCGGGCTCGTTCTCCTGCGTGCCAACGGCACCCCTGCCCCTCGGACCCATCACGGTCACCGCCGAGCTCACCAAGGCATATGGCGGAGTTGAGGTGACGGGCCCCTACAGCTTTACTGTGGTTTCCGGGCCGCCAACAATAACCAGCCCGCGATCGGGCGCCGTGGTGGGCGACCTCCCCGTATTTACCGGCACCGGCCTGCCGGGTGCCAGCCTCGACATCATTCACGGGAGAAGCGGATACACCGTCTGTTCAACCACCGTCGCGGCCAACGGCAGCTACAGCTGCACGCCCCAGCACCGCTTCCTGGTCGGGACTATGGACTACTTTCCGGCCATGTCCGCCACCAGTAGCGGTTTGAATGGAGTGCGGGGTGATTTCGTAACCATTACGGTGGCCGTCACGCCCGCCATTTCCAGGCCGGCCGACGGCGGCTACAGTGTCGGTGGCGCCGTGATCGAAGGCACCGCCGGCATTTTCTCCACAGTTGCCATCCTCGACGGCGGCACCACGCCCGTGTGCACTGCCAAGTCCAATGCTGACGGAAAGTTTTCCTGCACTGCGAGTCCCGCCCTTGCTCCGGGGCTGCACCACCTGACGCCTGTTCAGACCAATATGGATGGCAGTCTGGTTACAGGTGCTGCCGTGGCCGTCACCGTCACGGCCAACGGCGCAGCACCATCCCCCACCACCGTGGCAGCGGCATCCCGGACAGCTGTCCATGCCGTGTCCGATCCCGGGGTGGCACCCCAAGGCGCGGACCAGGAACAGCTGGCCGCAACCGGGGCCAAGGGTGCGGTGCCCGCCATTGCCGTTGGCGGACTGTTGCTGCTGGGAGGTGCCGCCTCCCTCCTGCTGGCGCGCCGCCGTCGTTCTTCAACGCACTAAGCCAGCCTGGGCGCTCGACGCCGGTCCCCTCCTCCACGCACGCCAACGGGCACTTAGCGTGGATGTTCAGCTGAAACATCCACGTTAAATGCCCGTTGGGGGACTGCGGGGGGACTGCGTGGGGGGACTGCCGGGGACTGCGTGCGTCCGGGCCCGGCTATGGCCCGGCCCAGCTCAGGGGCCGCGGAACCGGCAGGCTAGCTCTGGTACGGCTTGGCGGAGAGGATCTCCACGTCGATCGTCTTGCCGTTGGGGGCCAGGTAGCTCATCTTGTCGCCGACCTTGTGGCCCATGATGGCCGCACCCAAGGGGGAGCGCTCGCTGAACACCTCAACCTGGGCGGTCCCCACTTCGCGGCTGCCCAGCAGGAAGGTGGTCTCGTCGCCGGCAATGGTGGCCACCACCAGCATGCCCTGTTCCACAATGCCGTCGTCGGCCGGGGCCTCGCCCACGTGGGCGTAGCGCAGGAGCTCGCTGAGCTGGCGGATGCGGGCCTCGATCTTGCCCTGCTCGTCCTTGGCCGCGTGGTAGCCGCCGTTTTCCTTCAGGTCGCCTTCCTGGCGGGCCTGCTCAATCTTGCTGACGATTTCGGCGCGGCCGGGGCCGGAAAGTTGCGTCAGCTCTGCCTGGAGACGGTCAAAGGCTTCCTGGGTCAGCCAGGCAGCGGACGCACTGTTGGTTGTAGGCACGTAGTTCTCCTCGAATAAACGTAGAAAAGCAAAGACCCCGCGGTAGGCGCTGCCAGAGGCGGTTCCGAGCCGGTGTGCACCTGGGGATCAAGTGCGCAGTCCCTGCGCGGAACTTTCCATGGTTGGCCAAGCGGGGTGAAGATAGTATTTACAAGTTTAGTCAATAAGCGGGATATTCCCAAGAATTGCGACGTCAGTGCTCAATCCAGCAGTTGTCCACCGTCACCGTCACGGCCAGGGAGGTGGTGCGCACGGAGGCGGTAACTGAGGTGGTGTGACCGTTGTTGATGCCGGCGTCGGCCCCGTTCGCTCCCACCGTGAGGATGCTCCAGCCCACCACGGCGAACTGTTCATTCAGCGCCTGGACGGCACATTGGGCGGTGGCGGCCGGGTCCTTGGTGATGGTCAGGTCCACCGTGGAAAGTGTGGGGTCCACCACCTTGAAGCTGATCACTTTCTGGTCCACGCCGGTGTTGCCAGCCACCACGGACCAGAGAATCCAGGTCAGGCCCACGGCAAGCGCCACGGCCACGGCAATAATTTTGGCCCGTTTGGACATCGCCCGCTTGGGCGTGCCGTAACGATTGGCTACGCTGGTAGCTGCTGGAGAATCAGAATTTGTCACTGCATCCACTGTTGTCTTGATCCGCGGTGTCCCCGCTGGATCCGCGGCATTCCGCTGGCGGCCCGCACCGGCGGCCGGGCGGGAGGACATGACAAGTTTAGCGTTCATTCCGGCAGGCGTTTTTTCACAAGTTTTTTTACGAACCCCATACAGCACCAAGAATCGAAGGTAGCCGACGTGACCACCAATGAGGGGCACTCCGCCGAACCGCTCCGCCTGCTGGCGGTCCACGCTCATCCGGACGACGAAGCCAGCAAGGGCGCAGCCATGATGGCCTCCTACGCGGCGTCGGGCGTGCGCGTCATGGTGGCCACCTGCACCGGCGGGGAGCGAGGGGGGATCCAGAACCCGCGCATGGAGGGCGACGCCCACTCGGGCCGCGACATGGGCGGGGCCCGCCGGCTCGAAATGGCGCGTGCCGCCGCCATTTTGGGCATCGAGCACCAGTGGCTGGGCTTCACCGACTCCGGCCTGCCCGAAGGCGACCCGCTTCCGCCCCTGCCTGCCAACTGCTTTGCCCTCAAGCCGCTGGAGATCGCCGCCGCGCCCCTGGTGCGCCTGGTGCGCCGTTTCCGCCCGCACGTGATTGTGTCCTATGACGAAAACGGCGGCTACCCGCACCCGGACCACATCATGGCGCACAAGGTTGCCGTGGAGGCGTTCCACGCGGCGGGCGACCCTGCCTTGTATGAGGGTGCGGGGGAGCCCTGGGAGCCGCAAAAGCTGTACTACGACCTGGCCTTCAACCCGCAGCGCTTCCGGGCCCTGCACTTTGCGCTGCAGGACGCCGGCCTGGCCTCCCCGTACGCGGAGCGCCTGGCGGCCTGGCTGGAGGCGGACACCGAGGGCCACACCCCGCCGGTCAGCAAGCACCCCACCACCACGCAGGTGGACTGCGGCGAGTTCTTTGAAAAGCGCGACGACGCCCTGCGCGCCCATGCCACCCAGGTGGACCCGGACGGCTTCTTCTTCGCCGTCAGCCCCGACATGCAGCGCAAGGTGTGGCCGTGGGAGGACTATTCGCTCGTGGAGTCCCGCGTTCCCGCCACCACGCCGGAGAACGACCTGTTTACTGGCCTACGATAGGAACAGGACGTTTCCCTCATCGCACCGAGACCGCCGGGGATAAAATGAAAGACAAATTGTGCACACTCTGATGTTCCTTGCCGCCAGCGCCACCCCGGACCCGCAGATCCCCACCCTGCGCCCGGGCCTGTCCGACGACCAGGTGGGGCCCGGCTTTCTGGGCTTTTTGGCCATGGCATTCATCGTGGCGATCATGTTCTTCCTGATCCGCGACATGGTCAAGCGCGTGCGCCGCGTCCGCTACCGCGCCCAGGTTGCCGGCGGCGATCCCAGCGACCACGGCCCCAAGGCCGGCTATGAGGTGATCCCCATCATGACGGACGACGCCGCCAGGAAAGCAGGTGCGGCCTTTGCCGACACTTCGCTCACCCGGGAGGCAGGTGCCGCCGTTGGTCCCGAACGTGTTGAAGGCGCTCTAGGTGCCGGAGGCGCTGAGGGTGCCGGCAGTGTCGGGAACCTGGGTCCCGAAGGCGCCGGGGGGCTCGACGGCGGCGTTTCCCACGTGAACGTGGACAAAAACTAAGGGGCAAACATGAATCGGCTTGCCGGCGAACCGAGTGCCTACCTGCGCCAACACGCCGGCAACCCCGTGGACTGGCAGCCGTTTGACGACGCAGCCTTTGCCGAGGCCCGGGAACGCCAGGTGCCCGTGTTCCTGTCCGTGGGCTACGCCGCCTGCCACTGGTGCCACGTCATGGCCGGGGAATCGTTCGAGGATCCGGAGGTGGGGGAGTACCTGCGGCGGCACTTCGTGGCCGTCAAGGTCGACCGCGAGGAGCGCCCCGACGTGGACGACGCCTACATGGCCGCCACGCAGGCGCTGACCGGCCAGGGCGGCTGGCCCATGAGCGTATTCCTGACGCCGGACGGCCGGGCGTTCTTTGCCGGCACCTACTTTCCGCCGCAGCCCGTGTCCGGGAGGCCGTCCTTTAAACAAGTGCTGGCCGCCGTGGTTGAGGCGTGGGCGGAGCGCCGCACGGAGGTCCTGGCCACCGCCGATGCCTTGGCGGGGGCGCTGGCCGATCCGGCCTGGCGGGTCAGTACGGACGGAAACGGCGGGGCAGACAGTCCCGCGCCGCCTGTCGCCGTGCAGGGCTTGGAGGGTGCGCGGAACGGATTTTCGGTGCACAGGGAGGCTGCCTCGGTTGCTGTGGCGGCCATGGCGCGGGCCGAAGACGCCACGCATGGCGGCTTCGGCACGGCCCCGAAGTTTCCGCCCACCCCCGCCCTGGAATTCCTGATCCGCCACGCCGCGTCGGGCGGTGGCGAAGGGCGCGGTGGTGCCGGCGGTGTCGGCCGGGATCTGCGCGACGGGGAAGCGGGCGGCGGCGGGATGAGTCGTGGCGAAGCGGCCAGTTCGCCGGACGTCGCTGAGGGCCTGGCCGGACGGACGCTGGGCGCCATGGTGAACTCGGCGTTGTTCGACCAGGTGGGCGGCGGCTTTGCCCGCTACAGTGTCACGGCCGACTGGTCCTTGCCGCACTACGAGAAAATGCTTTACGACAATGCCGGCCTCTTGCGCGCCTTGGTGCACTGGGTCCGGCTGGCGGAGGCACGGCCCGGACAGCCTCCCGCCGATGTGCCAGGGCCGGACGCCGCCCCGGACGCCGGGCCCGTGGTTCAGCACATCCACAGCACAGAACTGTCCCTGCCGCTGTCCGCCGCGGAGGCGCGACGCGCCATTCATGAAACCGTCGGCTGGCTGCTGGCCGAGCTCCGCCTCCCCGGCGGCGCCTTCGCGTCCTCGCTGGATGCCGACACCGTGATCGACGGCGTGCACCACGAGGGCGCCAGCTACCAGTGGACCCTGGCCGAGCTCCGTCAGGCGGCGGAGCTGTTCGGCGCGGATTCCCGGCGGCGCCTTGCCGGTCGCCCGGATCCAGCACGCCCGCAGGAGCCCGCTGACCCGGCCCCCGCGGAACCGCACGAGCCTGCTGACCTGGCAACCGCCGTCGCGCGGTTCATGAACATTCCGGCGAAGGGAGCCGCGCCGCTGCACCCGGGCCGCGGGCTGACTCCGCCGGAGCGGGCCGCGTGGGATGCGCTCCTGCCCGGCCTGCGCACCATGAGGGCCACGCGCACCATGCCGGGGCGCGACGACAAGGTGGTGGCGGCCTGGAACGGCATGCTGCTCGGTGCCCTGGCCGAGGCCGCCATGGTGCTGGAGGAGCCCGCGTGGCTGGCGGCCGCCGTCGAGCTTGGCGGGTACCTGCGGGAGGTGCACTGGGACGGGGGTGTGCTGCGGCGGGTGTCGCACGCCGGCCGGGCGCGCGGAATTGAGGGGTTGCTGGAGGATTACGCGGCCTGCGCCGACGGCTATTTTGCCCTCTACGCGGCCACGGGCAGCGGGGAATGGTTTGCGCTGGGCGAGGCCCTGCTGGACTCTGCGCAGCGTTTCCTGGCGGACGGCACCGTGTTCAACAGCGCGGGCGGGGCCTCGGGAGGGCTGGCCGGGGCTCCGGGCGGGGCGCGCTTCGCCGACCCCTTCGACAACGCCACCGCCAGCCCCGTGGCCCTCCTGGCCGGCGCCCTGGCCACCCACGCGGCCTATACGGGGTCCGTGGAACACCGCGTCCTGTCGGAAAAGCTGCTGGGATCGCTGCCGGAACTGGCCCGGCGGGCGCCGCGGTCGGCCGGCGGACTGCTCTCGGTGGCCGAGGCCGTTGTGGCCGGTCCCGTGGAAACTGCCATTGTGGGCCCGCCCGGCCCGGAGCGGGATGCGCTGGAACGGCGGGCGTGGGCGTCGCCGTCGCCCGGCATGGTGGTTGCCGTGTGGGACGGTGCCGGCCCGCCGCCCGTGCCGCTGCTGGAGGGCCGGGGCGCTTCGCCCGGCGCTTCCGGGCCCGGCGCTGCCCCGCTGGCCTACGTCTGCCACAACATGGCCTGCGCCCGGCCGGTGGCCACGGCCGCGGAGCTGGACACCCTCATCCCCTGAACCCCGCCCCGTTGAGATTGGAGATAACCACGTGGTTATCTCCAATCTCGACGGGGGGCTAGGGGAAAACCACCAGCACGACGGCGGCGAAATGGCAGCCGAACCCGGCCACGGTCAAGGCGTGGAACAGTTCGTGGAAGCCGAAGTGGCGGGCGCTGAAGTTGGGTTTCTTGATCCCGTAAATGACTGCCCCGGCAATGTAAAACGCGCCGCCCAGGCAGATCAGGAGCGTGGGCGCCACACCGGCGGCCCAGAATTGCGGCAGGAAGAACACCGCGGTCACGCCCAGCAGCACGTAGATGGGCACGTACAGCCAGCGTGGCGCCCCCACCCACAGCACGCGGAACAGCACGCCCAAAACGGCGCCCGTCCAGATCAGCCACAACAGCAAGGTGGCGGTGGGGTGTGGCAGCATCAGCGCCGACAGCGGCGTGTAGGATCCGGCAATGACCAGCATGATGTTGCTGTGGTCCAGCCGTTTCAGCACTTTCTTGGTGCCCGGTTTCCACTCGATCCGGTGGTATAGCGCACTCGTGCCAAATAACATGACTCCGGTAACGATGTAAATGGCGGTGGTCGCCTTCGCCGCCATGCCTGGCGCCAGCACCACCACCAGCACGCCGGCCACGAGGACCAGCGGCGCCATGCCTGCGTGCAGCCAGCCGCGCCAGGTGGGTTTTGCATCGGCTACAAGGGTGCTCGTCATGGCCCAATTCTATCCCTTCCGGGAATATGTTACCGATGAGTAACATGGCGGCGGCGGGTGCATCGCAACGCGGCCTGTCCGGAATGTGCGGCCCGGCGGGTAATCTAGGACAAGTACGTTTCCCCGGCCGCCCGGCCCGTATCCGTAAAGGTTTGGTGCACATTCATGCGGTTGATGACCCGCCCCATACGGATGCCCAAATTCCTTTACAACTACTACGAACGCAGCCTTGGCCGCTCGCTGGACCTGAAGAGCGTGCCCCGCCACATCGGCGTCATGGTGGATGGAAACCGGCGCTGGGCCCGGCAGTTCAACGCCCCCACCAGCCAGGGCCACCAGGCCGGCGCGGACAAGATCCTGGAATTCCTCGGCTGGTGCCAGGACCTGGGCATCAAGGTGGTCACGCTGTACATGCTCTCCACGGACAACATGAGCCGCTCGCCCGAGGAACTGGACGAGCTCATGGGCATCATCGCCAACACCCTTGACCTGCTCGACGCCGACGTCGACATCAGCGTCCACGCCATGGGCGCCCCGGAACTGCTGCCCGACTATCTGGCCCAGCGCCTGTCCTCGCTCACCACGCGCGTCCCCGCCAATGAGCGCATCCATGTGAACCTGGCCATCGGCTACGGCGGTCGCCGGGAAATTGTCGACGCCGTCCGCGAACTCCTGCACGACGCCGACGCCGCCGGCCGCACCATGCTCGAGGTGGCGGACACCCTGGGCGTGGACGACATTTCCAAGTTCCTGTACACCCGCGGCCAGCCCGACCCGGACCTGGTCATCCGCACCTCGGGGGAGCAGCGCCTTTCCGGCTTCCTCATGTGGCAGAGCGCCTACAGCGAGTTTTACTTTTGTGAGGCCCTGTGGCCGGCGTTCCGCCGCATCGACTTCCTCCGTGCCCTGCGTGACTACGCCGGGCGCAGCCGCCGCTTCGGCAGTTAGGCCACTGTTTCCTTGCAAAGCCACCATCGTTCTGAAATGATCCTGGCGGCCGTCCTCTCCAGCGCGGCCGGGTTTGTCGACGCTGTGGGCTTCATCCACCTGGGCGGCTACTTTGTCTCCTTCATGAGCGGCAACTCCACCCGGGGCGGCACGGCCCTGGCCGAAGGAAACTGGGCGGGTTTCGGCACGGCTTTCGGACTGGTCGGTGCCTTTCTGGTGGGTGTGGTGAGCGCTTCGATCCTGCGCAGGCTTGTCCCGTCACGCAAGCGCATGGCAGTGCTCCTGTACGTGACAGCGGCACTGGTGTGCGCCGTCGTACTTTTTGACCTGGGCCTTGACGGGTGGCTGGCGCCGGCCATCATGGCGGTGGCGATGGGTGCCGAGAACCTCATCTTTGAACGCAATGGCGAGGTCAGCATAGGCCTGACGTATATGACGGGCACGCTGGTGAAAATGGGCCAGCACATGGCCAATGCGCTGCTTGGGGGAGACAGCCGGCTGTGGCGCAGGTACGCGGCCCTGTGGCTGTCGCTGACCACCGGCTCGGTCATCGGCGGCATTTCGTACCTGACGCTGAACCTGAATGCGCTGTGGATCGCCGTGGGCGTGATGGCGCTGTCGGTCATTTTCAACCAATATGTCCACAAGAGCCCGCCCCGACCGCCGGCCACACCCGTCATCCTGTAGCCCGGCGGCGGGGCCAATTGTTTACCCAATGGACACCAATAACACGCCGGGAAGGTCCCAAATTGCCACTGTTCCCGGCGTAGCTTTGGGCATAACGGAGGGCAACTCCGCTCGCCGTACCTATTGATTTTCCGGGCGAAACACCGGCCCGGAAAGGCTGGAGCCGACGTGGTTGAGACGATGAATTTTGGGGAAATCGCACGGGAGACGACGGACGCGGGGCAAAAACTGCGGAGCTACGTCATCGACACCTCAGTTTTGCTCTCCGATCCCCGCGCGATCCTGCGCTTTGCCGAACACGAGGTCATTGTGCCGATCGTGGTGATTTCCGAGCTGGAGTCCAAGCGGCACGACCCCGAACTGGGCTACTTCGCCCGCACCGCCCTGCGCCTGCTCGACGAACTGCGCGAACAGCACGGCGGCCTGGGTGCCCCCATTCCCCTGGGGGACGACGGCGGGACGTTCCGTGTGGAGCTCAACCACGTTTCCGCTGAGGTGCTTCCGGCGGGGATCCGCGGCACGGACAATGATTCGCGCATCCTGGCGGTGGCGAAGAACCTGGCAAACGAGGGCGCCAACGTCACGGTGGTATCCAAGGACCTGCCCATGCGGGTGAAGGCCTCCGCAATGGGACTGGCGGCGGAGGAGTACCGCAACGAGCTGGTCAAGGATTCCGGCTGGACGGGCGTGGCGGAGCTGGCCATTGCCGAGGCCGAAATGGCGGAGCTGTACAACGGCGGCGCCGCCCTGGTTCCCGAGGCCGCCGTCATGCCGGTCAACACGGGCCTGGTGCTGACCAGCACCCGCGGCTCCGCGCTGGGACGGGTGGGCGCCGACCAGCAGGTGCGCCTGGTGAAGGGCGACCGCGAGGTGTTCGGCCTGCACGGGCGCTCCGCCGAACAGCGCCTGGCACTGGACCTGCTCATGGACCCCGACGTCGGCATTGTCTCCCTCGGCGGGCGGGCCGGCACCGGCAAGAGTGCGCTGGCCCTGTGCGCCGGCCTGGAGGCCGTGCTGGAACGCAACGAGCACCGCAAGGTGGTGGTGTTCCGGCCCCTGTACGCCGTGGGCGGCCAGGAACTGGGCTACCTGCCGGGCTCCGAGAGCGAGAAAATGAACCCGTGGGCTCAGGCCGTGTTCGACACCCTGGGCTCCGTGGTGTCCGAGCGCGTCATGGACGAGATCATGGAGCGCGGGCTGCTGGAGGTGCTGCCGCTGACCCACATTCGTGGCCGGTCGCTGCACGATTCCTTCGTGATTGTGGACGAGGCCCAGTCGCTGG
>Ga0134128_10005056_pt1 | contig 16017 bp, 13 predicted proteins | sample KB31754_FD_96462 | JGI IMG/M metagenome (GOLD analysis project Ga0134128, IMG submission 96462) | Terrestrial soil microbial communities with excess Nitrogen fertilizer from Kellogg Biological Station, Michigan, USA - KB3-175-4 | ecosystem: Environmental > Terrestrial > Soil > Unclassified ...
ACGTCAGCAACGCAATTCTCTTTCTGATCTCCGATCTGGGTCGGTCGTTCACCGGAAGTCTGCTGAAGGTCGACGCCGGCATGGACATCCGCCGCTAGGGAACAGAGTCGCGGACCACGAAATCAGGGGAAAGTCGGCCGCTGGTCGTCTGCAGGCCCGCGACACGGATGGGCAAGCCTCGCGAACTCGCGTCGCTCATCGCGTATTCGTATTCGGGGAGTGCGGGTTACTTCACGGGCGCCTCGATCTGGGTCAGCGCTGGACTGCACCGATCGGCATTCTGAGGCCGGAGAACGACCATGAGCACCGATCAGCAACAGCCGTCCTTCAGCCCGCACACGCTCAAAGACGTGCTGCCGTCGCTGCAGAAGCAGGCGATCTCCATTGTTGACGCGGCGGCGGCCAAGCAGGAGTGCGACGTGATGGCCGATATCGCGATCCCCAACCCGTCGCAGGTGTTCCTCACGTTGTTCGGCCTGCCGCTCAAGGTCCGCGACTGCCTGATCGCGGGAAACCATGAAAGGCGAAGAATGTCGACATATGTTCTCGTCCAGCGCATGCTGCCATTGCGAATTCTGACGGCTTCGAGTGTCTGCACGATGCGGTGGACGCGTCCAGGAAACCTTCAGTTCCCGCCGATAGGAGTGTCATAGGTATGCGGAAGGTCGCCGTGCTTGCAGTGTTGGGTGGGAGTTGCGCCCTGATCGGGAACTGCTACCTGTCGAGCCGCACCGCGATAGCGGCCGTGCCCGCCGAGCTGCGTAGTCCGTTCATGTTCTTGCCCTTTCCGTCGACCGCACGCATGCTGCCGCTGATTCGGCGCTTGTTTCGCCTGAGCCTGCCGCCTGGACCCGGGGTCAAGGTCACGTGGCACCGAGTCGGTGGTGTACCGGTACAGGTGACAACGCCCGCTGTCGGCGGCTCCGGGCGACCGGCGGTGCTGTGGATCCATGGCGGCGGGACCGTCGTCGGTTCTCCACAAATCGAGTCCCGAACAATCGGACATCTGGCGCGCGAACTCAATGCCATCGTGGTGTCGCCGGACTACCGGCTGGCACCCGAGCATCCATTCCCGGCTCCACTCGACGATTGCATGGCGACGCTGTGGTGGATGCGCGACACTGCCGACGAATTGGGCATCGACGCGGACCGCATCGCGGTGGCCGGGGCTAGCGCGGGCGGCGGCCTCACCGCTGCCGTCGCGCAGCGCAGTCACGACGAGGGCATCGCGTTGCGTGCCCAGGTGATCATTTACGGAATGCTCGATGACCGCGTCGCGCTCGCCACGGATCACGAAGGGCGCGGCCAATTTATCGTCGGTCCATCGGCGTACCGGTTCGCATGGACCTCCTACCTTGGGCGGGAGCCGCGGATGTCCGATGCGCCAAAGTATGCGGCGCCCTCGCGAAGGATGGACCTGGCGGGTCTGCCGCCTGCCTGGGTCGGCGCCGGCGACCTAGACATTATGTACCCAGAGAACGTCGCCTACGCGAAGCGGCTCAGGGAATGTGGGGTTCCGTGCGAGTTCGTCGCCGTGCCAGGGATGTATCACGGGGCGGACGGGTTGGCGCCCAAGGCCGACTCGATGAAGGAGTTTCGCCGCTGCATCGTGGATTACCTGCACGCGCACCTGTAACGCACCACGATTTGCGGACTCGACGGCTCCGAATTCTGCATCAGCTGGTGAGATTTTCACCGCGGCCGCGTGGCACCACTTTTCTTGTCCGCGAAGCCGTCTCGTCTGTGCGGACAAGTCGTTGGATGAGATCAATCGCGGAGTCTGGTATCGGCTCCGTGTCCGCTGCCGTGTCACCGCCGCTGTTCCTTGCGGCCACGGCCTCATCCCGCTCATCCGCCGTGACACCTCGCGCGATAAGCAAGTCATTTCAACGAAACTGCCCGGGTTGCAACTCAGGTGACTTGTTGTCATCGTCAACCCTGTAGCGCTCGTGGTAGACCGGTTCGACGTCGAGTGCAGCGGCCAGGAGTTGCCCTGCGATGCAGGTGGTCTGGGCATAGGGTGCGGATCAGGCAGTGGTCGGCGGCGCGGGGGCCGCCCCGAGCGATTTCAACCCCATTTGAAAACGAGCTGAGACGCATTCACATTTGTCATATTCCGAAAGCGAGTCGCCATGGCGACCGATTACGACAAACTACGCTCCAACCCTGAAGAACCAGAAGAGGATTCACATAACGTACTGATTTCCGCACGCGACGTCAGCCAAGATTCGCTTCTCGACCAGGACATTAACACCGCCGATCCCGTCGAACTGCCCGGCGCCGACCTCTCTGTGCCCGCTAGTTAGTTAAGGCGGAGCCGAGTTCTGTTCTGTTCGGCGGTCCCTCGAAGCGCTGTGCGCGTGAACGGATTACGGCAGCGCGTGCCATCCTAGACCGGTCAGCTGGCCATGCCGGCGAAGAACGCGCCGGAAATGAGACCAATGATCATGGCCACGAGCACCTGCCCGAGCGCGGCGGTCACAAAGACGGCAATGACCGACGCTATGAACAGCATCCACAGCATGCTTATCCACAGCCGGCGAGCGGTGATCAACGACCCCGCGGCTGGAGACTGACCGACGATCGCCGCACGGCTCTGCTTTCGGATCATTGACTACCCCATCGAAGATTTATGAGTTCAGTCATAACATACGCCCGACAGTGAGCTGAAGCTCAGCAGTGCCAGATATTTGCTCAACGGCCCGGTCGCGGCAGATAAGGGCAGCGTATTGGGTCTTTCGACGACGTCTCGCTGGTGAGCTAGTTGTAGAACTTTGGCGTTCTCGCCGTGCCGCTCCAGGCAGCCGTGACCGGCGTCGGGATGCCGCTCACCGCGCGTGGGCCGGGGCGTCCGCCCGTTATGAGGTAGGTTTTTGACGACCCGGTCAGGGAACTCGAGTTCCGTTATGGCGAGCGGCAGGGCTACTCGACTGCCAGGTGTCTTGGGTGAACGAAGCGATGGAGGCAGGGGGCATGCATTGTTGTACCGGCTGATGAAGCGCTTCTGGATCCCATTGCTTCTTGTGGTGGTGGTCGCGCTCGGCGCCTATGCCATCGTCCGTATTCACGGGTCCGGAGGACCGCGAGCGCCGAAGTCGGCTGAGGGGTCAGGGATTACCGCGAACTTCAACCCGAAGCACATCACCTACGAGATCAGCGGGTCCGGGGGCACCGCGAACCTCAACTACCTCGATGAGAACGGTCAACCTCATCTCATCGAAAACACGCCGCTGCCTTGGTCGTTCACCATCGTGACGACGCTGCCGTCGATGTCGGCCAACATCATGGCTCAGGGTGACCGAAACGTCAGCGGCCTTCGATGCCGGGTCACGGTCGACGGCGACGTGCGCGACGACCGGGCCAGCACCGACTTGGTCAAACCGTTCATCTACTGCTTGGTGAAATCCGTATGAGCCTTCAACATTCGAAGCCCCATCGCCCGCTCTTGGGGCGGACGGTCCGGATCTTCTCGCTGCCGATCATCGTGTTCTGGGTGCTCGCCGCGGTCGGCCTGGGCATCCTGGTCCCGTCTCTAGATGAGGTGGCAGCGAGCCGGTCGGTGCCGATGAGCCCGACCGATGCGCCGTCCTATGGGGCGATGCTGAACATCGGCAAGGTCTTTCAGCAGTACGATTCGGATTCTTCGGCGATGGTCGTGCTCGAGGGCAAGGACAAGCTCGGCGATTCCGCGCACAGGTTCTACGACGAGATCGTGTCTAAGCTGAGGGCCGATCACCAGCATGTGCAGAACGTTCAGGATTTCTGGAGTGATCCGCTGACCGCGGCGGGCTCACAGAGCGTGGACGGCAAGTCCGCCTACGTGCAGATCTTCCTCAACGGCTCGCAGGGCACTAGTGAAAGCCATGAGTCGGTGGCTGCTGTTCGTCAGATCGTCGCGTCGGTGCCGGCGCCGCCTGGTATCAAGGCCCACGTCGCCGGCAACAGCGTTCTCAACGCCGATACCAGCGTCGCCGGGCATCAAAGCATGGCGACGATGGAGTTGGTGTCGGTCGCAGTCATCATCGTGATGCTGCTCGCCATCTACCGCTCGGTCGTGACGATGCTGGTGTCCATGGTCATCATCGGGCTGGAACTCGTTGCCGCGCAGGGTGTTACCGCCGCGGCGGGTTACCTGCACATCATCGGTTTGACCCCGTACGCGGTGAGCATGGTGACCATGCTGGCCCTGGCCGCCGGAACCGATTATGTGATCTTCCTGCTGGGCCGATATCAAGAGGAAAGATCGAATGGCCTAGATCGCGAAGAGGCGTTCTACGTGGCCTATCACGGTGTCTCGCACGTCATTTTGGGTTCCGGCTTGACGATTGCGGGTGCCACCATGTGCCTGAGCTTCACCACGCTGCCGTACTTCAACACCATGGGTTTGCCTTGCGCGATTTCGGTCCTGGTGATCATCGCCGCGGCGTTGACACTGGCGCCGGCGATTCTCACGGTGGGGTCCAGATTTGGGTTGCTCGACGCCAAACGTGACCTCTCGGCGCGGGGTTGGCGCAAGGTGGGCACCGCGGTCGTTCGGTGGCCGATCCCGATCATCTTTGTGACCACCATGGTCGCCGTCATCGGTTTCATCAGCCTGCTGACCTATGTACCGCAATACAACGACCAGAAGTTCACCCCCGCCAACATGCCGGCCAACCTCGCCATGGGCGTCGCGGACCGGCACTTCTCCCAGGCTCGGATGAACCCGGAATTGTTGATGCTGCAGGCCGACCACGACCTGCGCGACCCCGCCGACATGCTCGTCGTCGACCGGGTCGCCAAGAACGTGGCACACATGCGGGGCATCGATCGGGTGCAGACCATCACGCGTCCACTGGGTTCGCCGATCGAGCACAGTTCGATCCCATTCATGCTCGGTGCGCAAAACGCCGGCACCTTGCAAAGTGCCAGGTTCAACAACGACAACTCGGCTCAAATGCTCGAGCAGGCCGACGAGCTGAGCAAGACGATCGCCAACATGGAACGCATGTACACCCTCACCAAGGAGATGACCGAAACCACGCACAGCATGGTCGGCCGCACGCACGAGATGATGGACACCACCAATGAATTGCGCGATGACATCGCCAATTTCGAGGATTTCTTCCGTCCGCTGCGCAGCTACTTCTATTGGGAAAAGCACTGCTATGACATCCCGATCTGCTGGTCACTGCGGTCCATCTTCGACACCCTGGACGGGATCGACGCACTCGCCGACCAAATAGAAGGCCTCACAACGGATTTAGATCGTTTGGATCATTTGCTGCCGCAGATGTTGCCGGTGCTGCAGAACACCATCAGCTCGATGGCAAAGATGCGCGACTTCATGATCGCGACCCACAGCACCATGGCCGGCACCCAAGCCCAGCAACAGGAACTGGCCAAGGGCGCGACCGAGATCGGGCTGTACTTCGACCAGGCCAAGAACGACGACTTCTTCTACCTGCCACCGGATGTGTTCCAGAACCCTGATTTCAACCGTGGCCTCAAGATGTTCGTCTCGCCCGACGGCAAAGCGATCCGCTTCATCATCACCCACCAGGGCGACCCCGCCTCTACTGAAGGCATCGCACACGTCCGGGACCTCAAAGGTGTCGTCGCGGACGCCGTCAAGAACACCCCATTGTCCAATGCGAAGGTGTCGCTTGCCGGCACCGCGTCGATGTACTCCGACATGCAGGACAGCGTCAAGACCGACCTGATGATCGCTGTCATCGCGTCGATGATCCTGATCTTCGCGATCATGTTGGTGATCACTCGCAGTCTGGTGGCAGCACTGGTGATCGTCGGCACCGTGGGCGCATCGCTGGGCACCGCATGCGGGCTGTCCGTGCTGCTGTGGCAGGACATCGTGGGCTTAGGCGTGCAATGGATCGTGATCCCGCTGTCTATAGTGATCCTGCTGGCGGTGGGCTCGGACTACAACCTGCTCGTGGTCTCGCGCCTCAAAGAGGAGATACACGCGGGACTCAACACCGGCATGATCCGAGGCATGGGAGCAACCGGACGCGTCGTCACCGCGGCCGGGATGGTGTTCGCGTTCACCATGATGTCGATGATCGTCAGCGACCTGCGCGTCGTCGGCCAACTGGGCATGACCATCGGCATCGGACTCGTCGTCGACACGCTGATCGTGCGTGCGTTCATGACCCCGTCGATCGCCGCGGCACTCGGCCGCTGGTTCTGGTGGCCGCTGAACACCTTCAAAATCGTCACGAGGAAGCGTCCCGGGCAGGATTCCGACGACAGCACCGCGCCAATCCCGCGGCTCCCAACCACATGAGTGCCACCCGAACGTCGGGTCGACCCGAGTTGATCGCCGAACCCCAGTACAAACTGCGCCAACGCACCAACGGGCGCCTGGACCGGTCACGTGATCCCGCAATCCTCAACGCTGCCTTGGAAATTCTGGCCGAACACGGCTACAACGCCACCAACATGAACGACATCGCCGCACGGGCCGGTGTCGGTAAAGCCGCTATCTATCGCCGCTGGTCATCGAAGACGGCACTGATCACCGACGCGTTGGTCTATTGGCGACCGGATCTGTTGGACGACGACCCGCCCGATACCGGCAGCCTATCGGGTGATCTGGAGGTCATCGTCGAACGCACAGCTCGCAACGACGACGGCCTGATCTCCAATGACCTGATCCTACGCGTCGGGTTGGAAGCTGCTCAGGATCCCGATCTGGCTTCTGCACTCGACGATTTGCTTCTCTTCAAAGGCCGCCGCGTGCTGTCCGCCATTTTCGCCCAAGCTGCCGACCGCGGCGAGATACCCGGCGACCGCGATTGGTCACTGGTCGCCGACGTGACCGTGGCGATGGGTCTGCTACGGGCCGTGAGTGGACAGAGCGTCGACGCCGATTTCGCGCGGAACGTCATCAATACGCTTGTGCTGCCGGCCCTCACCTGCCCCCCTCCGGTGCTGCCGGACCCGATCGCCGGCAACTCGCCAGGCCAGCGCACACCCGATACTCACCGCCTGGCGGGCCGTGAATGAGCCTTCCCGGCCGGCGGTCAACGCAGGGATGTTGCTGCCCTGCATGGCGTTTTCCGCTACGCCGGGCAGGTCGTCGCGGCCCCTGGCGTCAGCAGATCGCCCACCGCGAGGTCGGCTTTCGTGCCACGAACCATGCAGACCGATAAAGCTTCCTGACAACACCAGATCACCAGATACCAACCGCTCGCGATGAGCGAGAAGCATCGACCGGTTTCTACGGCGACCCTTTCCGAAGATCACTAAGCCTGTTCAAACGGGCTCGAACGCGCAATCAGCCGATCGGGGCGACTGTCACGCCCTTACGAGCATTGAGAATACTTTGATCTATACAGACCTGACCAGCGACGGACGTTCTTGCCTGGTGCCCGGAGCGAGAAATACAGAGCTTGCATGGTTCTTCGCGCTCGAGAGTAGAAACCTCTCGCGAGTTGCAGCTTATTATGAGTATCCTTAATGGCGGCCGTATCGAGGACTCCTGTGCACTGCATCCCGCACCACCGAGTCGGCGGTGACGGACCCCATGGTCCGGCGGAAACATCCGCCGGCCACGCCGCGGGCGCTTCGGGTGGGTCAGCCAGGACGACGAGGAAGTCAGGGGCACGGAGGCGGGAAATGACCAAACACATGACGCGTGAAGCCGACATGTACTACGACCCATACGATTTCGAAATCGACGTCGATCCGTATCCGACGTTTCGCAGGCTCCGCGATGATGCGCCGCTGTATTACAACGAGAAATACGACTTTTTCGCGTTGAGCCGCCACGAGGACGTGAAGAAGGCCAGCGTGGACTGGGCGACCTACAAATCCGGCCACGGCACCATCTTGGAGTTCATCAAAGGCGGGATGTCGATGCCACCAGGCAACATCTTGGCCGAGGACCCCCCGGACCACGATCTGCACCGGGGCCTGCTGAGCCGGGTGTTCACGATGCGACGCATCGCCGAGCTCGAAAGCAAGGTTCGTGCCTTCTGCCAAACCACCCTCGATCCGCTCGTCGACCGCGGCGGTTTTGACTTCATCGAAGACTTCGCCTTTTCGATACCGATGCAAACCATCGGGATGATGTTGGGAATTCCAGACGCCGATCAATCGCAGCATCGACAAGAGATCGACGACCGCATGAAACTCGAAGCGGGCGAGGCGCCTGCGGATCCGGTCTCGATAATGGTCGGCTTGCTCTCGCCCGATCGGTTCGGCGCGTACATCGAATATCGGCGGGACAACCCCTCCGATGATCTGATGACCGACCTACTCAACGTGACGTATGTCGACGCAGACGGCAAGTCGCGGCACCTCGACACGGCAGTCATTCTCAATTACGTCGGGATCCTAGCTGCCGCAGGCAACGAAACGACGGTCCGGTTGATCGGATGGGCCGGAAAACTACTCGCCGAGCATCCCGATCAACGGCGCGAACTCGTCGAGGACCCGAGCTTGATCCCTGCGACGATCGAAGAACTGCTGCGCTACGAGGCCCCATCGCCCGTGCAGGCCCGTTATGTCGATCGCGACATCGAGCACTACGGGACGAAAGTCTCGGCAGGCAGCGCAATGCTGTTGCTGACGGCCTCTGCCAACCGCGATGAGCGAGTATTCGACGATCCGGACCGATTCGACATCCACCGTCGCCCCCGCCAGCACCTCGCCTTCGGATTCGGGATTCACCACTGTCTTGGCGCTCATCTGGCCCGTCTTGAGGCCAGAGTGGCGCTCGAGGAGTTCCTCAAGCGATTTCCCGAGTGGGACATCGACTGGGACAACGCCAAGCAGGCCCACACGTCGACGGTGCGAGGCTGGGAGAAGCTTCCCATCATCACCAGCGCCACACGCTGATCTGGAGTTGGCGTGAGGATCATCATCACGGGCGGCAACCGTGGCGTCGGCAAGGCCGCAGCATCGGCACTCGCTGCCGCCGGTCACGAAGTGGTAATCGCCTGCCGCGCAGTCGACAAGGGCTGGACGGCTGCGGAGGCGATGCACGGCCACGTCGAGGTGCAGCGGCTGGACTTGGCCGACCTTGCCAGTGTCCGCAAGTTCGCCGAATCGGCAGACGAAGTCGACATCCTGATCAACAACGCCGGCGTCCTTGGCGTACCTCCGACCCGCACACAAGACGGGTTCGAGGCACATATGGGCACCAACCATCTCGGGCACTTCGCCCTGACTTGTCTACTCGGTGAGCGCATCAAGAATCGAATAATCTGTGTGACAAGCAGTACCTACCAGTTCGCCCGCCTTCACGCTGATGACCTCAACCGCGAAAGGCGCCGATACTCACGCTATTCGGCCTACGCCGAGTCGAAGCTCGCCACCATGCTGTTCGTCCACGAACTGGCCCGTCGCGGCCGAACTGCCTACGCGGCCGATCCTGGGAGCGTTGCAACCGACATATTCCGTGACGCGAATAGGTTTGCGGCGCTGTTCGGGCAGTTCTGTGGGCCGCTGTTCGCACAGACCCCCGCAGAGGGCGCACGCTCGACCCTGGCGGCTGTCACTACCACCCTGCCCAGCGGCACCTATTTCGCACCTCGCGGCCTGGCCCATCAATGGGGAACGCCCGCACCCGTACTGCCGCGCCGCAAAGCTCGAGACCCCGAGATGTCATCGAAATTATGGGAAGTGTCGGCGACACTGACCAACACTGATTGGGCTACCTGAGCTCGACAGACTCGGCTGCTAGACGTTCCCCTGAAATCCGGATACTAGGAGTTCCAATCTTGACTACTCGGACCCACCACATCACCCCGCCATTGCAAGGCGTCCGAGCGGTCGAGGTCAATCCCACTCTGGCGAGCTCCATGGCGACGCAGTTTCTCGCCGACAGTGGCGCTGAGGTCGTCATCGTCGAGCCACCTGGCGGCTGCACTCTGCGTCAGCAAGCCGGATGGCCCATGCTGGGCCGCGGCAAGCAGAGCATTGAGCTCGATCTGCGCGTCGATGCGGACCGCCAGCGACTTTTCGAGCTGCTCGAAACTACCGACATTCTGGTGGAGGCCAGGCGCCCCCAGGCGAGCCTCACCGGGATGACAGGAGCACAGATTCGGGCACGATATCCCTATCTCATCGCGGCCTCGCTGACGGGCTGGGGCAGTGACGGTCCATGGCGAGACCTAACGGGGTATGAGGGCCTGGTAATGGCCAAGACCGGACTGATGTTCGCGGCGCGGCGTATGCAGAACCCGCCTCGTCCCAGCTTCGTTGCTGTCCCGTACGCCAGTTACGGCGCGGCGCATGCACTCGTCCATGGCATCCTCGCTGCGCTGCTGGAACGTGCGTCCAGCGGCCTGGGGCAGAACCTGGAAACTGATCTGGTCCGCGGCGCGCTCGCTATCGATACCTGGAATTGGTTCGGCGAACTCGTTTCGCTCAGATGGCCCGACGCCTACATCGCGACAGATGCGTGGGGCGAGGACGGCGAGCCACGCAGCCCCGTGCTCTACGCATTGCTCACGGCCCCCACCAAAGACGGCCATTGGCTTCAGTTCTCGCAGGTTTCACCCGCACTGTTCGGTGCGACGCTCAGCGAGCTGGGCCTCACCGAGCTGTTGGCAGAGCCGAAGTGGCAAGGCTTCCCAGACCTCGAGAGCGCGGATCTACGCCGCGAATTCTGGGGGATTCTGATTTCCAAAGTGCGCGAACGAACGCTTGCCGAGTGGCGAGAGGTGTTCGCACGGCGCCCAGATATCAGCGCCGAAATCTTCCGCCAGGGCCCTGAAATCCTTCAGCATCCTCAGCTGCTTCATGACGGCCGCACGGTCACCGTCGAGACGGCTGACTACGGCGCAGTTACGCAACCCTCCACACTCGTCCACCACAACGGTCAGCCATTGCTCACATTAGGCGCGCCACCCGCGCTCAATGCACATGCCGCGGTAAACAAATCGATGATCAGGAGATCACCAACATCGAGCGCTGAGCCCGCGACGACAACCACGTTGACAGGCGTCACCATCGTCGAATTCGGCGAAATGTTCGCATCACCTTACGGCTCAAGCCTGCTGGCAGACCTAGGTGCCCGCGTGATCAAGATCGAGAGCCTCGAAGGCGACCAGATTCGCAACCTTCTCCCCTTCCCGGAGGTCACCGGCGCAAAAGTGATGCAAGGCAAGGAAAGTGTGCAGATCGATCTTCATTCCGAGCAAGGCCGCGCCATCGTTCACCGACTGGTCGCCCGCGCAGACATTGTCGTGCAATCATTTCGAGCTGGTGCTGCAGCCCGTCTCGGCATCGATGAGCCCACACTGCGGAATATCAAACCCGACCTGATCTATCTCAACGCCTGCGGTTACGGGACCGACGGCCCCTTTGCGGCCAGTCCCGCCTACGCCTCAAGTATCGGTGCCGCGGGGGGTCTCGCAATGACGAACATCCCACATGCCCTCCAGAGCACGGATTCGATGGACGAGATCCTGGCGATCGCTCCTCGGCTGAACACCGCAGCCGGAACTCCCGATATCCAGGGTGATGCCCTCGCGGCGGTCGGTGTGGCCTCTGCGATGTTGCTTGGACTAGTCGCGCGCCGGCGCCACGGTAGCGCTTGCCATTTCACGACGACGATGCTCGCGTCGATGACCCATGTCCTCCCGCACTGGGTCACCGACTACGCGGGATGCCCGCCGGCACCTTCAGTCGACTCAGGCACCAACGGATTCGGTCCGCTGTATCGACGCTATGAGGCATCGGACGGATCGATCTTTCTCGCCGCACCAAGCGCAGCAGATTGGCGTGCATTGACCACCGCGCTACAGCCCTACGCCGATCTCGGCATCGACCAACGATTTTCGACCCAGAAGCTCAGGAGCACCAACGGTGAAGCCTTGCAGGGCGCCCTTGCCTGCGTGTTCTCAAAGGAAAAGGCGGCCTACTGGGAGTCCCTGATCTGCAACCTCAATGTCGGCTGCGTCGCAGTATCCGAGGAGAGCCCTTCCCGGCAGTTCCAAACAGACCCGCGCCTCCTCGAACAGTTCGCGACCGTCGCCACCAGCCCAATCTTCGACGAACATCACAGGCTAGCCCCCTTGGTGACCTTCAGCCGCTCGGCAACCGACCCGAAAGGAGGGTGCATCGCGGGCCAACACACCAGCGCCGTCATGGCAGAGTTCGGCTACGCGACAGCCGAAATCGACAAGTTACGAGCCGACGGCGTCATCGCAGGTAAGTGAACGCGGCGCTGCATTCCTTCGGCGGTCCAGACGTCGCTCAGGCCTCGGATGCGGTTTTGATGGTGCGCCGATATTGCGGTTCCAATGTGGATGACAGCCGCGAAAGTAGCAGCCGACGCTATCGGAAGTGTGCGCAACGGATCTCGGCTTTGCGCACCTTGCCCGCCGCGGTCCGCGGCAGAGCGTCCACCACTACCAGCCGTTCGGGTGTCTTCTGTCGGGCCAACCCCGAGGCCGCGAAATGCCGCTGGAGCTCGGCCAAGTCGAGTTCGGCGCCGGCGCGCAGGACGACGACCGCCGCCACCACCTCGCCATAGCGCGGATCGGGCGCAGCCACCGCGACTGCCTCCGCCACAGCGGGATGTGCATCGAGCACGTCCTCGATCTGACCGGACGAGATGGTCTCGCCGCCGCGGATGATGACGTCCTTGATGCGGTCGGTGATCGTCAGTCGGCCCTCGGAATCGAGTCGACCCAGATCGCCTGTGCGCAGCCAGCCGTCGGCGGTGAACGCGTCCGCGTCGAGCGCGGGGTCCTGGTAGCCGATGAATTGATCCGGCCCCTGCACCACGACTTCGCCGTCAACCCCCGTCGGCTGGTCAATTCCCTCGGCATTCACGACCCGCACCGCGCAACCGCGCATGGGCACCCCGTCGGTACCCATGCGGATCGCGAGCGGATCGTCGGCACGGGCACTTGTGACGGTCGGATGCTCGGTCATCCCGTAACACCGGAACGCGGCGATCCCCGCCGCTTCCGCGCGGTCGCCGGCCTCCTTCCCCACAGTGGCGGCGCCCGTGAGGAATTGTCGAAGAGTCGCCAACTTGACCGCCGCCTCGTCAACGTCCAACAGCCCCTGCAGGTGGAACGGCGTCCCTGAGGTCGAGGTCACCGAGAACCTGCTGATGAGTTCCGCGGCGAATTCGGGATCCCAGTGGTCGAGGAACACCGATCGGGCGCCGTTGATCATCGGCCGCAGCATTGAGTTCAATCCTCCCACGTGGCCGGCCGGGAAACTGACCAGATGGACATCGTCGGGTCCGTCTCCGAGCAGGCCGGGGAGGGCGGCCTGCTCGGCGAGCAACGAATTGTGGCTGTGCTGAACACCTTTGGGGGCTGATACGGTGCCCGACGTGTAGAGCAGCACACATACGTCATCGGCCCGGACCGCGGGGGGCGCGACGTAGTCGCGCCGATCGGCGGCGATCTGGGACCAGTCCAGTCCGCCGTGATCAGGTTGCATGGCATCCACCACGACGATGTGATCGAGACCTGGGAGCTGCGAAAGTCGCGGAATGCGATCGACGTACGACGTCGATCGATGCCTCGCAGGCATGATGAGTGACTTCGCCCGCGACTCCGACACGATGAACTCGACTTCGGCCATCCCGTAGATGTGCACGATTGGGACCAGAACGGCACCGGTCAGCAGTACCGCTTGGTAGGCGATCGCGCATTCGGGACGGTTGGTCAACTGGACGGCAACGCAGTCCCCCGCCCGGATGCCAGACCTCTGCAGTCCGGCGGCGACCGACATCGCCGCCGCATGTATCCGGCCGACGGTGTGGCACGTTTCGTTCTGCTGGCTCGCGAAGACTATCGGCACGTGCGCATAGACCGCCGCTGCATCGACGAAGGCGTCGATGCAAGTCCTCGTCGAGTAGAAGCTCTCCGCATACCACCTGGCCCGCAGGCTTACACGGTCGGATGCAACCTCGGGCTGGGCCATCGCCGGACACCCCCTCACCGTCGTTCACACCGCACTGCGCGCGGTCTGCCGTCGACCATGCTATGTTCGGCGATCCGCACCTATGTGACGTCTACAGGCCCAGATCCCGCCCGATGATGTCCTTCATGATTTCGGTGCTACCGCCCAGGATGGTTTGTATCCGGCAGTCGGCGTATTGTCTGGCAACCCGATACTCGGTCATATAGCCGTAGCCGCCGTGCAGCTGCACACAACGGTCGATCACCTTGTTGGCCGTCTCAGTACACCACCACTTGGCCTTGGCAGCCTCGATAGCGGTCAGCTCGTCGTCAAGCACGGCACGCAGACAGCGATCGACGTACTGCTCGCCGATCTCGAGTTCGGTGTCCATCTCGGCCAGCAGGAAACGGTTGTGCTGAAAATGTCCGATGGGCTGCCCGAACGCCGTGCGGTCCTTTGCGTATTGCAAAGTCTGGCGCCATGTTTCGCGCGCTCCGGCGATCGCCGAGATGGCAATCCCCAACCGTTCCGACGGCAGATTGTGCATCAAATGGTAAAAGCCGCGGCCCTCTTCGCCCAGCATGTTGGCCGCGGGTACCCGGACATTGTCGAAGTTCAGCTCGGCGGTGTCCTGCGCGTGCAGGCCCATCTTGTCGAGTTTGCGGCCGCGGGTGAAGCCCTCCATCCCGCGCTCCACGACCAACAACGTGAAGCCCTTGTGACCGGCGTCGGGATCGGTTCGAGCCACCACGACGACCAGGTCGCTGTTGATGCCCGACGAGATGAAAGTCTTTGACCCGTTGAGGATCCAGTCGTCGCCGTCTCGCTTGGCCGCCGTCTTGATCCCTGCCAGATCGCTGCCGGCGGCTGGCTCCGACATCGCGATCGCCACGATGGACTCTCCAGCGGTGATCCCGGGAAGCCACCGTCGCTTCTGCTCTTCGGTTGCCAGCGATTTGAAGTATGGGCCGACGATGTCGTTCAGCAACCCCAACGCCGGCGCGGGTCCGCCGTACTTGGCTATCTCTTCGTTGATGACTGCGTTGAATCGGAAGTCCTCTGAGCCGCCGCCACCGTACTCCTCGGGCATGTTGAAGCCGATCAGACCGTACTTGGCCGCCGCCAACCACGCTTCTCGGTCGACAATGCGCTGGCTCTCCCACCTTTCAGCGTGGGGTGCGACCTCACGCTCGATGAACTCGCGGATTGTCTCGCGCAGCTGCTCGTGTTCGGCTTCGTACATCAGGCGTCTCATGGGCGTCGCCTTTCTTGTCCAGGCAAGCGCCGCCCGCAGCACGCATCGCGCACACCGCAGGCGGCAGCTTCTTTAAAGTGTCCTCAAATGGAGTGGTGCGAGGGTTCAGCTGACCCTCGGGAAGTTGAGCATGCGCCGCGCGTTGGTCTCGACGATCATTTCGCATTCGTCGTCAGGCACCGTGGCGAGCACTTCGGCCGCACGCTTGCGCGAGTTCGGCCAGTTCGAATCCGAATGCGGAAAGTCGATCTCCAAAGTGATCCGGTCAACGCCGATCGCGTGACGGTTGGCCAACCCGTGCTCGTCATCGATGAAACAACCCCAGAAATGGGAACGGAACAGATCCGACGGGCGCGTATCGAAATCGATCGGCTGGTAGTAGCGATGACGCTCCCACACATAGTCCGAGCGCTCCAAAATATAAGGCAGCCAACCAATACCACCCTCAGACAAGGAAATCTGCAGCTTCGGGAACTGCTGCAACTTCCCCGAGAACAGCAAGTCCACCGTCGACCACATCAAATTGGTCGCAAACAACGTAATCGCCACCGCGAACGGCGCCGCAACCTCCTGCTTGGCAAGATCAGCCTGCGACGCACTCATCCCTGAGAACGAGAACCCCGGCACATAACCACCCGAACCGAAATGCAGCGACAGCGGCATCCCCGCATCCGAGCACACCCGCCACAGATTGTCCCAATGATCAGTGTGAAACGACGGCAAACCCAACGGCACCGGGCTATCCGGGAACGACACCGTGCGCGCACCCTTCGCGGCCAACCGCTCAGCCTCCACCACGCAGGCATCGACATCCCAGATCGGCAACAAACCCAACGGAATGAACCGATCCGGCGCCGTGGCACACCACTCATCGATGTAAAAGT
>Ga0134128_10005057_pt1 | contig 16014 bp, 17 predicted proteins | sample KB31754_FD_96462 | JGI IMG/M metagenome (GOLD analysis project Ga0134128, IMG submission 96462) | Terrestrial soil microbial communities with excess Nitrogen fertilizer from Kellogg Biological Station, Michigan, USA - KB3-175-4 | ecosystem: Environmental > Terrestrial > Soil > Unclassified ...
ACACCTGCTGAAACTGCAACAAAAAGAGACAGAACGTACCGGAATTTCTTCATTGAAAATTGGCTTCAATAATGTGTTTGGATATTACCTGGAAGTAACCAACACGCACAAAGATAAAGTACCTGAAAACTGGATTCGGAAACAAACACTCACGAATGCAGAAAGATATATTACTCCGGAATTAAAAGAATATGAAGAAAAAATAACCGGCGCTGAAGATAAAATATTATCTCTTGAGCAAAATATTTTTGAGCAATTGCTGAACGAATTGCAGGATTATATTGCGCCAATGCAATTGAACGGACACGTTTTTGCAGTGCTTGATTGCCTCATTTGTTTTGCAAATAATGCGGTGCATTTTAAATATAAAAAACCTCTATTACATACAGGGCTTGAGCTTGAGCTGAAAGCAAGCCGCCATGCTGTAATAGAAAGAAATTTGCCACAGGGAGAAAGTTATATAGAAAATGATATTTTTTTAGATCCGCAATCGCAACAGATCATCATCCTGACAGGTCCAAACATGAGTGGTAAAAGCGCCATTTTAAGGCAAGCTGCATTGATTACTTTGATGGCTCACATGGGAAGTTTCGTTCCTGCGGAAGAAGCAAGAGTGCCACAGACGGATAAAATCTTTACCAGGGTCGGAGCAAGCGATAATCTCAGCAGCGGCGAAAGTACATTTATGGTTGAGATGAATGAAACGGCCAGCATTATTAATAATATCAGCTCCAGGAGTTTGATCCTTTTAGATGAAATCGGAAGAGGAACTTCCACGTATGACGGCATTTCCATTGCCTGGAGCATTGTTGAATATCTGCAACATTCTGCTCATGCGCCAAAGACTTTATTTGCCACACATTATCATGAATTAAACGAGCTTGAAAATAAATTTGAACGTGTAAAAAATTTTCACATCACGAATAAGGAGGCAGGAAATAAAATTATTTTTTTAAGAAAATTAGTGCCGGGTGGAAGTATTCACAGCTTTGGTATTCATGTGGCAAAGATGGCAGGAATGCCGCCATCACTGATTGACAGGGCAAATGAAATTTTAAAACAATTGGAAACAAAGCATGTGGATGCTTCTGAAAATGATGAACCCGCAGGAGATGAAACGCCGAAAAAAAGTAAAAAAAGTATCAAAGAAAATCTGCGCCAACTAAATGCGCCTCAAATGCAACTGAGCATTTTTGATGCACATTCCCAGGCGTTTGAAGACATCAGAAAAATTTTAGAAGTTGTTGACATTAACCGTTTAACGCCGGTGGAAGCACTATTGAAATTGCAGGAAATAAAAGGGATGGTGAAGTAAACGCAGATCCGGCCGGCAACAAATCTGGTCATTTTCTGTTTACAAGTCTTTATTTTGTTCGTGCCCGACACCAGTGGTTTGAAGCTATTTTTGGTAAGCAAATTTTTGATACAAAATGACTTCATTACAATAATTTATTTGCCTAATATTGCTTTTTAAAAATTAGTACCCTTAAAAAATCAACTATGAAAACAGCATTTTTTGCGACTATTCTCTTTTTCACTGCTTTTACTTCACAGGCACAAAATTCTTTTCACGTTCAGGGAGGAATTGATCTTGGAGTTCCCGTTCATAACCTGTATGGCACTTCTATCGGACTGGGCGTTGACCTTACTGGTATTTATATGCTTTCAAATGAAGCAGCTTTAACCGGTGATTTTGGCTACACAGCATTATTGTCAAAATTCAAAGAAGACGGCACTACCAACTTATTGCCATTAAGAATTGGGCTCCGTTACTATCCTTCGGATAAATTCTTTGTGGGGGGTAAAATCGGAGCAGGATTTATTTCGAACTCAGGTACTTCAAGCATTACAACCACTGCTTATTCTTTCGGACTTGGATTTAATGCATCTCCACACGTCGAACTTGGTGGTTCTTACGATGGTTACAGTAAAAATGGATCAGTCGGATTGCTTAATTTCCGGCTTGGTTACCGGTTCAACTAATTTCATTAAAAAAGCCCGTGAAAAATCAGGGGCTTTTTTAATTTTAAAATCAGGCGTGCTTAATTTAATGGCCTTTGCCATGTTTTTCTCCATGTTCTTTTTTACCGTGTTTTCCATCCCATTCCTTGTCATGGTAATGCTTCTTTACCTGGCCGGGGGCATAATCTTTTGCAGAACCCCCATAAATCTTTTTTGCCTGTCCTGGAGGCAAATTCTTTCTTCTGCTTGTGTAGACAGGATAGGTATGCCTGCTATCAGTTTTTCTGCCTTCAAAAATTACAACATTTTTGGATGTCTGTGTTTTTTTAGGCCCTGATCCGGGAATAACATCATACACGCTTTTCTTTTGTGCAGATGCATTAAAAGATGCAATGAGGAAAAATGCAGCTAATAAGTTCTTTGTAAGCAATACAGGTTTCATAATGAGGTTTTATGTTATAAAGGCAATTTCTTTGCCAAACGGGTTTTATAATTCATTAAAGTATCTTAAAATATGGAAGCGCCTGTCAACATGTATATTTGTATTCATTCTTTCAGGTATTCAATTTACAATTGCATGAGAAAATTATTTTTTATTCTGTTCCAGCTTTGCTTTATTACCGGAATCGTAAAGAGTCAAAGTTCCAATTTTGAAAATAATAAAACCAACCTGGTTTCAAAAGTAGATAGTATTTTAAACCGGGAGGTGGCGAATGATTTGATTCCCGGAGCGGTGATTCAGATAAAAAAAGATGGGAAAATCATTTACAGACATGCATATGGCTATGCACAGAAATATGACATTCACCATCAATTGCTGAATCCGCCAGAGCTAATGAATACTGCAACCCTTTTTGACATGGCTTCTCTGACAAAGGTCATCGGCACTACTACTTCCATTATGTTGCTTGTTGACAGAGGACTGATCAAAGTAGATGATCCGGTCGGAAAATATATCAACGCTTTTGATACCGGTGCTAAAAAAGCCATAACACTGCGTAATCTGCTTACACATACTGCCGGATTGATCGAATGGTACCCGCTTTTTTATTTTTCTCATGATAAGCAAACTACTTATAAAGTGATCGGAGAATTGCCGCTTAAATATCCGGTTGGCAAGCAGCGCCGATACAGCGATCTCGGATTTATTCTTTTGCAGGAAATTATTGAAAAGGTTTCAGGAATGCCATTAGATCAATTTGAAAAACAAAACATTTTTGTGCCTCTGGGAATGACGCATACGATGTACAACCCTCTCCGGCATGGAAGAACTACGAATATTGCTGCTACCTCTCCCGGCAATCCTTATGAAACGCGCATGGTTTATGATTCCTCTCTTGGTTATACAGTGAAAGGCCTTGATCCGGGGAGTTGGAATGGATGGAGACATTATGTGGTAAAAGGAGAAGTAAATGATGGGAACGCATGGTATGCAAATGGTGGTATTGCCGGATCAGCAGGGTTATTTTCTACTGTCGACGACATGCAGAAACTAGTGGATATGCTGATGCATAAAGGAAAAGCCGGCAACAAACAATTTATTTCAAGCCGGGTGATCGATTCTTTTTTTGTTAAAGATCAATTCAATAATGGCCTGGGCTGGATGATGGACACTGCTGATTCTTTTCTCAAAGATGGCCCTGAAGGCACTTTTGGACATACTGGTTTTACAGGAACGGGCATTATGGTAATTCCAAAATATAATACGTCTATCATTCTTTTGATCAACCGTCAGAATATGGGTTTGTTGAAAACCGGGTTTTATTATAATGTAAATGAGGTTAGGAAGGCGGTTTTTGAAAACGTTCTGCAGTATTGCAGGAAATAAAGTAAAATGGGAAGAAAATTTCCATCCGCTTGCGCAACAATTGCTAACTTCATATTAAACTAAACAATTAATAAACATTGTATGAAAAAGAAACTACTATTCTCCGCCTTCCTTACATTATCAGTCTCATTTTTGTTCGCCCAAAGCAATATAACCGGTCATTGGACTGGTGAAATAATGAACCAATACAAAGTGAAGTATGATTTTGTGGCACAGGGAGATTCGCTCACCGGAAAAGATACTCATTACGATGGTTCTGTTTCCGATATTAGTAATGGAAAGGTGATGGGCGATAGCATTTCTTTTTCTGTGCCCATACAAGGTCAGCTAACTCCGGTAACCGGTAAGCTTCATGGAGACACACTTTCCTTATTCTTATCTGTCCAGGGTTATGATTTAACTGTGGATATGAAGAAGGGTGATGAAAATAAGTGACGTTTATTTAGAAATCAACTCCCCGAATTTTTCAGCTAATAATAAATCAGTAATCAACAGACTGGCGCATCCTTTGTATTTGATAAAATAATGTCATTATCAAAATATAAACAAAAGCGACACTTTGATAAAACGCCGGAGCCTGCCGGCGGTAAGCCTTCCGGTGATCAGTTGCGTTTTGTTGTGCAGAAACATCATGCATCTCATCTTCATTATGATTTCAGATTGGAAATGGAAGGCGTACTGAAAAGCTGGGCTGTGCCAAAAGGACCATCGATGAATCCTGAAGATAAAAGGCTTGCAATGATGGTAGAGGATCATCCATGGGATTACCGCAATTTTGAAGGAATTATTCCCGAAGGCTATGGTGCAGGAACTGTGATCGTATGGGATGAGGGAACGTATGAGCCGGCAGAAAAAAAGAAAACAAAAAAGGAAGATGAGAAATCGCTGATGCACCATTTATACCAGGGCGCTATTTCATTTGTATTGCATGGTCACAAATTGAAAGGAGAATTTTCTTTGGTGAAAACAAAAGAACGCGGGGACAATGCATGGCTTTTGATCAAGAAAAAAGACAAGTATGCATCAGCCGAAGATGTTACAAAAAAAGACAAATCAGTTTTATCCAATAAAACCCTGCAGCAGGTAAAAGCACATCCTGAAAAAGAATGGGAAAGCAACCGGGCAAAAAAAGCTGAACCAAAAAGGGAACCGGGCATAAACAGTAGCGAAAACCCGGATGAAAAAGAAATTGACGCGTTGATCCAGAAAGGAAAGAAATCAAATTTTTTATCAGGGATCAAACCGATGCTATGCACGTTGATAAGAGAACCATTCAACGATCCGGATTTTTTGTTTGAAGTAAAATTGGATGGGTACCGTATCATAGCCTATGTGCAAAATGCAAACGTGATTTTAAGTTCGAGGAGCGGCCTGGATTATACAGAAAAATATTCTTCAGTTGTAAAAGTATTGTCAGCACTGAATTGTGACGTCATTCTTGATGGAGAACTTGTTGCATTGAATGATGAAGGCAAACCGGATTTTGATGCATTGCAAAAAAACAATGGCAAAAATCCTTTAGTGTTTTATGCGTTTGATATTCTCTGGTACAAAGGATATGACCTCATGAATCTCCAATTAACTGAACGGAAAGAAATTCTTTTGAAAGTAATAACGTTCAATGAAGTTATAAAATACAGCGATGATTTTGAAGAAGGAATTGCACTGTTCGAATTGATAAAAAAACAGGAATTGGAAGGGATTGTTGCGAAAAGAAAAAACAGCAGATATGAGCCGGGAAAGCGTGGCAATGACTGGTTGAAATTACCAACAGAAAAGAGACAGGAATTTGTAATTGGAGGCTGGACTGAATCAGACAATGCGGCTCCTTTTGCATCACTTCTTTTTGGATATTATCAAAATGGAAAACTAATTTACCAGGGCCATGCAGGGGGTGGTTTTAAAGCAAAAGAAAAAGAAAAGATCATCAAAAAATTAGAACCGGTTGAAATAAAAAAAAGTCCGTTTTCGAATAAAGTTGACACTGATAGAAAAGTGCATTTTGTGAAGCCGGAATTAGTTGTCAACATAAAATTTTCTACTTATACCACTTCCGGAAAGATCAGAAAACCGGCTATATTCCTTGGCTTCAGAGAAGACAAAAAACCTGAAGAGGTGGTTGAAGAGAAACCCGTTCCTATTAGTAAAGTAGAAAATGAGACGGCTGATGAAACAGACAAAACAGGGAACAAAGAAATCAATGCAACAGAAGAAAGCAATTGGAAATTAATAAAACATGAAAAAATAACGAGCAAAGACTTTGTAACAATAGATGGAAAAAAAGTAATGCTTTCCAATGTTGAAAGAGAAATTTGGCCAGGGATTACAAAAGCAAATCTGATCGAATATTACCATACTGTTGCGCCTTATATTTTGCCTTATTTAAAAGACCGTGCTGAGTCTTTGCATATAAAAAATATTAAACCAACACTTCCCGGATTTTATATAAAAGATATGGAAGGCAATCAGCCGAAATGGGCCGAAACCTTTGCTACGCAAAGAAAACATCCCAGGAAAGGAAAAAGGAATACGATAGATTACCTGGTGTGTAATGACGAAGCTACTTTACTTTATATGATCAATCTGGGCTGCATAGATATTAATCCCTCGACATCCCGTGTACAAAATTATTTGCAACCTGATTTCATCATCATTGACCTCGATCCCAGCGATAATGATTTTAAAAAAGTGATTCAAACTTCATTGACTGCAAAAGAAGTTTTTGATAAACTAAAGATCAGGGCATTTGCGAAAACGTCCGGAAAAACAGGAATGCATCTTTTTATTCCCTGCGAAAAATTTTCTTTTCCGGAGACAAGAAAAATAGCGGAAGAGATTTCTAACCAAATCAATATTTTATTGCCGGAAATCAGCACTACTCAAATCACTGTTTCAAAACGTGGAGATAAGTTATACATCGATCCCAATCAAAATGATGAAGGAGATACCGTCGCAGCGGCATATAGCGTAAGACCAGCGCCAACTCCAACAGTTTCTGCTCCTTTAGAATGGAAAGAAATAAACGATCAGCTGGATCCAAAAGATTTTAACATCCATACGATTTTAAAAAGAATAGAAAAAAAAGGTGATCTATTTGAAGGAGTGATGAATGAAAAAATAAGAAAAAGTAATTCGAAAGTTTTAAAACAATTTTTATAATCATTCATTCTCACTTCAACATAACAGGTATGTGTAAACGTTTTTTAATAACGAAATAAATTCAATTTCTTTATTCTGTTTTCTGATGATGCGGATTAAAATGAATTCCTTTTGCTTCCGGCCCTGCAAGGATTACTATCGCCGCCAATACCAACACCGAACCTGCAAGAATTTCCATTGATGTTGCATAGTTTACATATTCTGCCAATACCGCTTCGACATATACAATTCCTGAAGCAATCAAAACTCCGGTCTGGTAAGCAAAGCCGGGAAAGAAACCACGAAGGCTGCCTGGCGAAAGCTCGTTGATATGGGCTGGAATAATTCCCCACGCACCCTGAACCATAAATTGCATTCCAAAAGCACCAAGGGCAATTAAAAAACTTCCATTAGCCAACAGCCACAACGGAATCAGAACAATGGCAAGAAAAACAGCAAGCGCCATCATTTTTTTTCTTCCGTATAAATCGGATAAATGGCCAAATAATAATCCGCCCAAAATTGCTCCAACCATTGAAACCATAGTAATGACCGCTGTTTTATGAGGATCAAAATGTCGCTGTTGTTGCAAAAAAGTTGGATACAAATCCTGCGTTCCATGAGAGATCAGGTTCATGGCAGACATCAGCAGAACCAGGTACAAAAATAATTTCCAATGCTTCTTCACAGCGTTTCCATATTCTTTCCAATCGCGTGTCCTGGTCGCTTTCCACGCAGCAGTTTCTTTTACTTTCGAACGAATAAATAAAGTCAGAAGCGCAGGCAATCCGCCGATAAAAAACATAGCTCGCCAGCCAAAATGAGGAAACACCCAATAATAAACTGCTGCAGCAAGTAAAAACCCAAAAGCATATCCTTCCTGTAATAGTCCTGATAAAAATCCACGCCGTTTTACTGAAACAGATTCCATAACCAATGAAGCACCTACACCCCACTCGCCTCCCATTCCAATTCCGTATAACAATCTCAAAATTAAAAACACCGTATAATTGGGAGCGAGACCTGAAAAAATTTCAATGATTGAATAAAAAATAATGTTGATCATCAACGGTCCTTTTCTTCCAAATCTATCAGCCATCAATCCGAAAATAAAAGCGCCAACAGGCCTCATTGCAAGACTTGCAGTAAGAGTCAAAGCAATTTCGGGAATGGTTTTGTTGAAATCTTTGGCAACAGTCGCCAGAGCAAATGTGAGAATGAAAAAATCAAACGCATCCAAAGTCCAGCCGAGAAAACCCGCCAGCACCGCATTCTTTTGATTTCGCCTTTCTTCCTTATTAAGCGTTTGACTTACATTTTGCGTAAGAATTTGTTCCATTGATAAAGCAATTTTTATTAGAAAAAAGGAGTGATTTTATTTCCCGGTTTTGCAGTTTCATAATATTATAGATATTTGTGGAGCAATTTTTTAAAATTTAAAATTTAATTGGTTCAAAACAATTTCTAAATCTAAAACGAAAAAAATGAAAAAATTAATTTTAGTCTTTACCATTGTTGCATTTACAACAGTGGGAGCAAAAGCTCAGGATTCAAAAACAACTTCATTCAGCATTGCTGCAAATATTGGTATTCCTACCACTACAGGCCTTTCCATTGCTTATGGAGCAGATATCCAGGGAGATTTTGCCGTGGCATCAACTACAAAACTCACTGGTAGTGTTGGATATGAAGGATACAAAATAAAGGATGTTCCTTCAGGCTCCGGTATTAAAAGCACCTTTGGAATCATTCCAATTCTTGCGGGTGTAAAATTCTTTTTCGGAGAAACCGGAAAAATGTATGGACATGCGCAATTGGGTTATGCAGTTTCTACCCAAAGTGGCGGTGGCGGCGCTTTCGCATATGCACCAAGCATTGGTTATTATGTTAGTCCCAATCTTGATCTTGCATTAAAATATCTTGCTTCAAGTAAAAACGGCGCTACTGATGGTTCTGTCAACCTTCGTGTTGCTTACAATTTTTAGTTTTATAAAATAGTTTATTCAAAAGCGGCACTCTGATGAGTGCCGCTTATTTTTTTATAATAACTGAAGAAATAAGATGATTCATTCTTCTAAAAATTCAAAACATCTTTCATAGAAAAAATCCCCTTTTTTCCATTAATAAATTCTGCAGCCAAAACAGCTCCTTCTGCAAAACCTTTACGATTATGAGCTGTGTGAATGATTTCAATATCATCAACAGATGAAACATATTTTACAGAATGTGTGCCGGGAACCTCATCAATTCTCTTGCTGATGATTGAGAGTTCATCTTGATTTTGCGAGGCACTGTTGACCCATTTATTTTTGCGATCAGACACTTCAATAATTTGTTCGGCAAGAGTAATTGCCGTTCCGCTTGGCGCATCTTTTTTTTGTGTATGATGAATCTCTTCAATCAATACATTATAGGCCTGATGTGGTTTTATCAGTGATGCTAATTTTTTATTCAATTCAAAAAAAATATTAACACCAACACTAAAATTACTCGCATACAAAAAACTTCCATTCAATTCTTTGCATTTTTCTTCAACAGCTTTCAACTGATGAAGCCAGCCGGTGGTGCCGCAAACCACAGCAACATTTGCATCAAAACAGAATAAAATATTCTTCACGGCACTTTGCGGATTGGTAAATTCAATCGCAACATCTGCTTTTTGAATATTTTCTTTTGTAAAATCCTCAAGATTTTCGTCAGTGATTTTCAAAACAATTTCGTGGCCCCGTTGCAAAGCGATTTCTTCAATCGCATGCCCCATTTTCCCGTAACCGATTAATGCAATTTTCATAATTAAAAAATAAGGAGTAGAAATAAAAAAATAAAATTAAGGAAGAGGCATCAAAGGTTTGGAACTTTTATCTTTAAAAAAGAAAACCAAAGAAAGTCCTGCGTTGCCGCTAGTATAATTAAAACCCGGCTGAATTTTCATCCCGATCTGTGGACTTACATCAAATGCTTTCAAATGTGCGTCAACAGTAGCATCTACAACATTCAATCCCCAGAAAACCAGGAAAACCAAAACAGAATAATCTATATTCTGCCGGAAAGCATCGCGATAAACACGAATTGATTCTGTGCTTAAATAAATAAATTGCGGATCAACCCTTAAACTATCTGCATGCGTACCGGAAGAACGATAAATTACGGCTTGTCGCAAAAGCCGGTATTCTTTTAAATTATAAAAGAAAACTCCTGCTGTCACTCCTAATGCTCCATAAATAATAGGAATCTTCCAGTATTTTTTATTGTACCATTGTCCCCAGCCGGGCAAAATCGCTGAGCGAAGCATCGCCACTTTCGGATTAAACTTTACGGAAGTATCTAATGCCAAAACACTTTTTTCAGGTGCAATCGGAAGATTATTTTTTGTGATAACTGTATCAGTTTTTTTTTCAACAGAATCTCTGCTTACATGAAGCGTATCATTTTGTTGCGCAAAAACTTCTGTTCCTGAAAATAAAAGGAGTGAAAAGAAAAAAGTAAAAATAAATGTTCGTGTCATAACTTAATCTACCGAAACCTGCATCTTGTCTAAAAGCGAGCTTAATTCTTCGATAGAAAAATAATCAAAAGTGATGCTGCCGGTTCCTTTTTTACTATGAGTCATTTTCACTTTCGTGCTAAAATGAGATGCTAAATTATCTTCAATTTTTTTCAAAGACGGTGGCAGGGTTGTTTTTACCGAATTATTAACAGGGGCTTTTGGCGTGTATAATCTCCTGACGAGTTCTTCTGTCTGGCGAACAGAAAGTTCTTTACTTTTTATTTCATTAAAAATAAATAATTGCTTGTCCACTACGTCTACATTGATCAGTGCACGAGCATGCCCCATACTGATGTTTCCATTTCTCACAGCGGCCTGAATATCGGGTGGCAATTTTAAAAGACGGATATAATTAGTCACCGTGCTTCTTTCTTTTCCCATTCGTTCTGCCAGCTGATCCTGTGTATAATCAAGTTCTTCCATCAATTGTTTGTAGCTCAATGCAATTTCAATCGCGTTCAAATCTTCCCTTTGCAAATTTTCGAGCAAAGCAAGTTCAAGGATTTTAGAATCTTTTACATCCCTGATATAAACCGGAACGTCATTAAGGCCGGCGATCTTAGCGGCACGAAATCTTCTTTCACCGGCGATGATACGGTATTTGCCATTCCCGGTTCTGGTAACAGTTATCGGTTGAATGATATCATGCATTTTTACAGAAGCCGCCAATTCACTCAATGCAGTTTCATCAAAATCATGACGAGGCTGTTCAGGATTCGCCTCAATTAAATTTAAAGGAATTCTTGTATTGGCAACATGTGATTTTTCATCTTTGATCAAACTTTTTTCTGTAACCGAAAGATCGCTGTCGATATTTTGTAACAGCGAGCGGATACCTTTTCCTAACGCATCTTTTTTGTTGGGTATACTTTTCATTTATTGCTTCGAATATTTTTGATTTCAAATTAAGGATGTTCCAAAACTTTATCGTTCTGGCTCATCTTAGTCATGTTATTTTTTTGAAGAACTTCTTTGGCAAGATTCAGATAGTTGATAGCGCCTTTGCTGTCAGCATCATAAAGTATTGCCGGCTTGCCAAAGCTTGGGGCTTCGCTCAATCTTGTATTCCGGTGAATCACACTATTGAAAACAAGTTCTTCAAAATGATGTCTTACTTCATTAACGACCTGGTTGCACAAGCGTAATCTTCCGTCATACATCGTCATTAAAAGTCCCTCAATTTGCAAATCAGTATTCAAACGGTTTTGCACAATCTTAATAGTATTCAATAATTTTCCCAATCCTTCAAGTGCAAAAAATTCTGCCTGAACGGGCACCACTACACTGTCAGCAGCGACCAACGCATTCACAGTGATCAGGCCGAGAGAAGGCGAACAATCAATTATGATAAAATCATATTGATCACGAATGGATTTCAATACGTTTTTCAACACACTTTCCCTGTCAGGATAATTGATCATTTCAATTTCAGCACCCACAAGATCTATATGTGAAGGCATCAGATCCAGGTGAGGAATTTCTGTTTTTAAAATCACATCTTTTGCAGGGGTTTCGTTCACCATACAATCATAAAGACCTGTGGTAACATTATGAAGATCAAAGCCTACGCCGGTAGTGCTATTCGCTTGTGGGTCTGCGTCTACAAGCAAGGTCTTAAATTCAAGTACAGCAAGGCTTGCAGCAAGATTGATAGCAGTAGTGGTTTTTCCAACGCCGCCTTTTTGATTCGCAATTCCTATAATTTTTCCCATATTCGGTTATCGGTTTCCTGGTTTTTCTTTTAATTATTGAGGCAGTAATTTCTAAAAATGAAATCAGTTTTTTGTCAAAATAAGAATCTGCGTTATTTGTGGGTGCAGAGCAAAAACTTAAATAACTCTAACAAAAATGATTCATTTTTTAGGATCATCCGCCAATGTGGCAAATTTAATTATTAGGCATAATATTATCGCACAATCTATGGTTAAAAGCGAACTTATTAATCAACCAACTTCTAACAATTTTATATTTTAAACTTTTGAAAAGCGTAAAAGCAATTAATTTTATACTATGTTCACGATTATCAGCGGCACAAACAGGACCGGAAGTCATACGGAAAAAGTAGCCAGGGAATATCAACGCATTCTTAAAAATAAAAATATTGACGCTCCTGTTTTTACACTCGAAGGACTCGACGTTCTTCATCGTTCTGAAGGAATCATACGCGCAGAAAATGAAATATTAATTCCAACCGACAAATTTATTTTTATCATCCCTGAATACAACGGATCTTATCCCGGTGTTTTGAAAGCAATGATAGACAACAGCGATATCAGGGAAGTATGGAATTTTAAAAAAGCATTGCTGACCGGCGTTGCCACAGGAAGAGCCGGAAACCTGCGTGGAATGGATCATCTCGCAGACACATTGCATTATATGAAGATGAATGTTTTTTATAATAAACTTCCCATTTCTGTAGTGGATAAAGTGATGGACAAAGAAGGACATTTGAATGAAGAAACCCGGAAAGCGATCGACAACCAGCTTGATGAGTTCATTCTTTTTTAAATTTTAAATCAATTTACAAAATGCGTACTCCTTTTGGAACTTTTATTATCATCATCATCATGATATTACTTGATATTTATGTTTTCATGGCGATCAAATCTGTCAGTCATGGTGCTGCATCAAAAATGAGAACAGTAATTTTTTCGATCTACTGGACCATAGCGATTTTATGCCTGATTGGTTTCCTGGTTTTTATACTTACAGGGCCGGAATTTTTTCCAAGAAAAATACGAACCTATCTTTTTGCCACTATCCTTGGTTTTGTTTTTTCACAAATAATTGCGTCCGTTTTTTTCCTTATTGATGATGTGAGGCGATTGATCCAATGGGCGGCGGAAAAAGCCTTTTTTAGAAATACAGAAGTGGCTCAAATGACCGGAGGCGGCATCAGCCGTTCTGTATTCCTTAGCTGGCTTGGATTAGCTGCAGGAACCACTCTTTTTGGAAGCCTGATCTATGGATTTTCAAATAAATATAATTACAAAGTAAAAAGGGTAAAACTTGCTTTCGATAATTTGCCGGAAGGTTTTAAAGGAATGAAAATTGTGCATTTCAGTGATGTTCATTCCGGAAGTTTTATGAATAAAAAAGCAGTGGAACACGGAGTTGAAAAGATCATTGCGCAAAATGCAGATTTGGTTATTTTCAGTGGCGACCTGGTAAATGACCGGGCTACAGAAATGAAAAGCTATATGGATGTTTTTAATAAAATAAAAGCGCCCATGGGAGTTTATTCCACTTTTGGAAATCACGATTACGGAGATTATGTAAAGTGGCCTTATGATGGTGTAACCAAAGAACAAAACCTGATCGATCTTGCAGAAATTCACCGGCAGATCGGCTGGCGATTGATGATGGACGAACATGTGGAACTGGAAAGAAACGGAGATAAGATTGCTTTGATCGGCATACAAAACTGGAGTGCAAAAGCACATTTTCCAAGATATGGAAATATGAAAAAAGCCTATGCCGGGGCAGAAAATTATCCTTTTAAAATATTGATCAGCCACGATCCAAGCCATTGGGATGCACAGGTGAGGCCGGAGTATCCGGATGTGGATCTCACATTAAGCGGACATACACACGGAATGCAGTTTGGAGTGGAAATTCCCGGATTTAGATGGAGCCCGGTTCAATATATTTACAAAGAGTGGGATGGTTTGTATGAAGAAGGAAAACAAAAATTATATGTCAATCCCGGCTTTGGATTTATCGGTTATCCGGGACGCGTTGGAATATTAGCAGAGATAACTGTGTTTGAGTTGGTTTAAAAATGTCCAGCAGCAGGAAAAAAGAATTTATTAAAATCAGGAATTATTTTAAATTGAACTTCCTTTTCACTTCAAAAAAATAATTTTATGAAGAAGCTCTTTTTCCCTGCTATTTTGTGTATAGCAGTTTCAGCGAATGCTCAAAAACATCAGTTGGTAAAACTTTGGGAAACTGACACAGTCATCAATGTTCCTGAATCGGTTTTACCTGATTTGAATAAAAACATTTTGTATGTTTCCCTGATAGAAGGCGGCGGATGGGATGCGGATGGAAACGGAGGCGTGGGGATATTATCCATGTCAGGAAAAATTATTGATACCACATTTATTACCGGTCTAAATGCGCCAAAGGGTTTGGGAAAGTTCGGCGATCGTCTTTATGCTGCTGATCTTAATGAAGTAGTAGTGATTGATATTAGTAAAAGAAAAGTTGAAAAGAAAATCCCAATTCCTGATGCTTCAGGATTAAATGATATAACAGTCTCCAACAAAGGCATAGTCTATGTTTCGGATTCAAAAACCAGCAAAATCTGGAAGATTCAAAATGATCATCCAACTTTATTTTTAGATAATATCAATGGTGCGAATGGTTTGAAATGCATTGGAAATGATTTAATCTTTGCTGAAGGAAAAGATTTGAAAAAGGCTGATGCAAATAAAAAAATTTCTTCCATTGCAACAGTCACTGCAGACATTGATGGAATAGAGCCAATCGGCAATGGCGATTTCATTGTTACATCATGGGCAGGCTACATTTACTATGTCCATGCAAATGGAAAAGTTGAAACCTTATTGGAAACACATGATCAGAAAATTAATTCTGCAGACATCGGTTATAATCCTGAAAAAAAAATAGTATACGTTCCTACTTTTCTTCATAAGACCATAGCAGCATACAAGTTGAAATAATTGCAGGGAAAATCTTTTAAAACTTATTCTTCCACATCATACTCTCGACAGGCTTGTCGGGTTGATGCCTATATTTTGCATTTTTCTTGAATCATATTTTACTTCCACATCGCCTTCAAGAGGAAAATAAATCAACTGGCCAATGGGCATTCCTGTATAAACCCTTACCGGAATCTTGCATGAAATTTCTAATGTCCAATGGCCGCAAAAACCAACATCGCCTTTTCCGGCCGTAGCGTGAATATCAATGCCAAGGCGCCCTGTAGAAGACTTCCCTTCGAGGAAAGGGACGTGTGCATGAGTTTCAGTATATTCAAAAGTGACACCAAGATAAAGCTGATTGGGCTGCAAAACGAATCCATCTCCAGGAATATCAAAGTATTCGATCTCATTGTGTTGTTTTGCATCAAGGACCGCATCTTTATAAACAGCCAGCGTTTTTCCAAGATGAACATCGTAACTATTGCTGCCTAATTTTTCACGGTTGTAAGGTTTTATGATGATCGTCTTCTTATCAATTTCTTCCAGGATTCTCTTATCAGATAAAATCATTTAATTGCGGTTATTTTTACAGCTGCAAAATAATTCCAAAGAAAAGGATAAATATTTTTTAATGCCTTTGTTTTATCAACATAATATCAACGATTCAACCAAACTTGCTGTTTGGAAGATCACCGAAACTGAAGATTTTTTTTTACAAAAAGTTTCAGCCGGGAAAGAAATAATCCATCCACATAAAAGATTGCAACATCTTGCAGGGCGATATCTTTTGCAAATTCTTCATCCGCATTTTCCTTTTGATCTCATTGAAATTGCCGAATCAAAAAAACCTTTGTTATCCAATGGAAAAT
>Ga0134128_10005058_pt1 | contig 16013 bp, 11 predicted proteins | sample KB31754_FD_96462 | JGI IMG/M metagenome (GOLD analysis project Ga0134128, IMG submission 96462) | Terrestrial soil microbial communities with excess Nitrogen fertilizer from Kellogg Biological Station, Michigan, USA - KB3-175-4 | ecosystem: Environmental > Terrestrial > Soil > Unclassified ...
GCGGCGGCAGCTGGCCTAAGTTCGATTTTATGTAGCATCGCTTTTTTTACCAGTGCAAAACAAATATGGGTTTTGGATCAGGATTTAGTTGCGAAGCGATTCTATAGAATATATACGTTTAACGCTATTCTAAGATTAATTTGGGGCACAATAGTTTCTCATTTTAATTTATTCATTTGTCGGCTCGAATTGATGGGATTGCTTAAAAAAGAACGAAAAAAATTATTTTATCATGGTGATACGGTATTATATCTGAAGACAAATTTATGGTTTGGCGTACAGGTTGGCGGCTCTATTGGTCATATTTCGGGCGTAGTGAATGCTTTTGTAAAATCCGGGTTTAAAATAAATTACTATTCTATGGAACCTCCCATTATGTTAGATCCAGAGGTTAATATTAAAAGCATACCCGTATTAAAAACGTTCGGACTGCCGCAGGAAACAAATTTATATACCTTTCAAAGAAAAATAGTATCCTTTTTTAAACGGCAGGATAAACTATCCCGGCCTTCATTTATATATAGCAGGATGGCAGTATGTAACTACGCCAATGTTATTTTATCCAGGATGCTGAATATTCCATTGATTTTAGAATATAACGGGTCCGAAGTCTGGGTTTCAGAAAAGTGGGGATCAGGCATGCGGCATAGAGATACTGCACAAATGGCGGAGGACGTATGCTTAAAACATGCCCATTTGATCGTCGTAGTTTCAGATGTGTTGAAGCAGGAATTAATAAGCAGGGGCGTCGATGCTGAACGAATTTTATTTTATCCAAATTGTATCGATCCCGAAATTTTCGACCCTGCGCGGTTTACAAACAGTGAAAAATTAGCGTTGCGTACGCATTACAAATTAACTGGCGACCACAAAGTATTTACATTTGTAGGCACGTTTGGACAGTGGCATGGGGCGGAAAAATTTGCTGCTGCTATAAATAATCTTTGTGTAAATAACGCCAACTGGTTGCGACAGCATAAGGTGCATTTTATGTTGATTGGAAACGGCTTAAAAATGCCCGAAGTACAAGCATTGATTGACAATAAGACATGTAAACCCTTTGTGACTATTGCTGGCTTAATACCACAAAAGGATGCGCCGCTGCACCTGGCCGCATCGGATATCTTAATGTCTCCCCATGTATCAAATTTAGACGGAAGTAAATTCTTCGGATCACCAACAAAGTTATTTGAGTATATGGCCATGGGCAAGGGGATTATTGCTTCTGATTTGGATCAAATAGGAGAAGTATTGAAAAAAAGTTTAAAAATTGATCAGCTGCCTAAAGAAAATCTCACTGAAGAAGAAAACCGGTTGGCGCTATTGGTTGAACCGGGCTCAGTCAGCGACCTCGAAAAGGCGATCATATTTATGACTGAAAATTTTGGATGGGCCACGGTGCTCGGAAAAAACGCGCGAAAAGAAGCTTTGGAAAATTATACATGGGAAAAACATGTGTCGGAAATTATGTACGCATTTAACAAAAATGTAGATAAGCGTGAAGTTAATTAAATGTATTATTTTATATTTTATACAATATTAACTACGATAATACTGGCAACGACCTGGCGGTACATAAGCTTTGAGGTGCGCAAGACTTTGCTTTGGTTTTATATTTTCTACTTTGCTTCTAACATGCTTGGCGCCATTATTTTTGGGCTGGCCGGCCAAATTAGTTACGGATTTTTGATAGATACCATTATTGATCAATATATCCAGGGAGAGTATGTAACAGGAGCATATGCCAGTGTATATTGGCTGCTGCTTTTTTCCCCCTTTTTAATTCTTCCGTTAGTTTGTTTAAGATCAAAATACAAGTTGAAAATTGATTTACCCGCACTCCGGTTCAAATCGGCTTTACCTCCATTTATTTTTTGTGTAGTAATTTTAATAGCGGTAATGCTGGCAGAAATAGCATTCACGCATAGCTGGGGAATTTTGACATTGCAAAATTTGTCAAATTCTAAGGAGGATTACACCGACTATATTATAGGCCGGGGGGATGTCTATGCGTCTATGAGCAATCGTTTTTTTGGTTATTTATATATGACCGTTCCGTTTTTTGCTCATATAGCTGTTTATCATGGTATAATTAAAACCTCTCACACCTTAACCTGGCGCATTTTGGCCGCCATTTTGATTGTGTTTATTGCTCTAATCAGTATCGGAATTAATCAAAAATCGCCGCTCATTCTCTTTTTAATATCTATACTTGTAGGGGTTAGCCTCATCAAAAAACTTAGCGTAAAGTTTTTTATACTGGTTCCCGTTATCGTGATTGGCATAGTTAATTTTTTGCAGGTATTTATACAGGGAAGCGATGGCTGGAGTATATTGCTGAGCGTCTTTCATACTTTATTCCGTGCACCTGCATCCCTGCCCTTTTATGTTAATTATTTTCCGGAACATTTGCCCTTTGTTGGTATTGACTTTGGCATTTTGGAAACGCTGCACATTCCGGCCACAATCGCGACTGATAATATTCAAATGCATAGCATAATGTGGGGGCAGTACTTTGAAAAATTTGGTATAACCGGGTCTGTTGCAGCCCCGTTTCAGTACAGGGCTTACGCCCAGGCGGGCTTGTTTTTCGCACTCAGCAATGTAGTACTTGTAGGATTATTTATATGTTTTTTTGGCTGGCTGTATAAGAAGAAAATATTAGGAGACGCCGCTGTAAGCCACGCTTTTTTTGCCCAGTCGCTTATTGTTCTTTATTATCTTTCACAAACGCACATACGTGATTGTATTTGGTCTTCGTATGGAATTGTTTGGGTTATACATGGCTACCTGCTCTATTTTATTTTAAGAAAACTAACTGCAAAAAAAATTTATACCTTGAATTAATGTTTCAGATCATTCAAAATCTAAAATCCGGAGAAACTATTCTTGAACAGGTTCCAGCACCGCAAATAAAAAAAGGGGCAGTTTTAATCCAGACAACGAGATCACTAGTTTCGTTAGGAACCGAACGGATGCTGGTTGAGTTCGGGAAATCAAATTTAATCGCGAAGGCCCGGCAGCAGCCTGATAAAGTAAAACAGGTTTTGAACAAAATAAAAACGGAAGGAATACTACCCACATTGGAAGCCGTTTTTAATAAACTTGATCAGCCTCTTCCATTGGGTTATTGTAACGTTGGAAAAGTGATAGCTGTTGGCGATGGTGTTACCGAATTTAAGGTTGGTGACCGTGTGGCCTCTAATGGGCACCACGCAGAGTTTGTTTGTATACCCAAAAACCTGGTTGCACGTATACCGGACGAAGTATCTGACGAAGACGCTGCGTTCACTGTAATAGGGTCAATCGGACTCCAGGGTATAAGACTGCTAAATCCAACCTTTGGCGAAACGGTAGTTGTTATTGGGATGGGATTGATAGGTTTAATAACAGCCCAATTACTTATAGCCAACGGCTGCAAAGTCATCGGTGTGGATTTGGATGAGGAAAAACTAAAATTGAGCGAAAGCTGGGGGGTAATTCCCTTCGATGTTAAAAAGGGAGATATAGTTAAATTTGTAGAATTCTATACAAACTCGGTAGGCGCGGACGGTGTACTTATTACGGCATCCGCAAAAAATGATAACATCATTTCACAGTCAGCTCAAATGACTAGGAAACGTGGCCGGATAGTTTTAGTTGGCGTTGTTGGATTAAATTTAAGCCGCGCCGAGTTTTATCAAAAAGAACTGTCCTTCCAGGTCTCGTGCTCATACGGGCCAGGCCGGTACGATGAGGATTATGAACAGCAAGGTAACGATTATCCGCTTCCATTTGTACGCTGGACCGAGAAAAGGAATTTTGAAACCATATTGAACGCAATTGCGGGTAAAAAGCTTGTTGTAAAAGATATGATCTCGAACACAATAGCGCTCGAAGATTATGATCAGATATATGGGAATATCAGTAACTCAAAATCCATCGCGTCAATTTTAAAATATACAGAGTCAGACAACTTGAACCCAATAAACACCATTTCATTGACTGACACTCAGTTTACCCGTGGAAAAGGTGTTATAGGAATTATAGGTGCGGGTAATTTCACAAAAATGACAATGTTGCCGGCGCTAAAAAATAGCGGCGCGGGGTATAAATATATAGCAAGCGCCAGCGGCGTTACCGGAACGTCCCTGGCAAAAAAGTTTGGTTTTGCACAATCAACTACTGATTATAAGATTATCCTGAACGATACTAACGTTGATTTGGTTTTAATAACCACTCAGCACGATAAACACGCTGATATCGCGGTCGAAGCATTAAATGCAGGGAAGCACGTGTTTGTTGAAAAGCCACTGGCTTTGAACGATGAGCAACTAGAAAAGGTTATCGGTGCTTATTATGACGCAGCCAACGCCGATCCTGTTACACTAACTGTTGGATTCAACCGGCGGTTTTCGCCGCACGCTGTTAAGATCAAAAGCCTCGTTGGAAATGAACCAATGAATGTGATCGCAACTATGAATGCGGGGCATGTACCGCCAAATGTTTGGGTTCATAATATGCAGGTTGGCGGGGGCAGAATAATTGGCGAGGCATGTCATTTTATAGATTTAATCACCTATTTCACCGGAGGTAAAGTAACTAAGGTTTGCATGAATGCAATGGGAACAAGCCCGGAAGATAACACAGATAACGCATCGATTTTACTAAAGTATGATAACGGATCGACCGGAGTTATAAACTATTTTTCTAACGGAAACAAGAGTTATGAAAAAGAAAGAATTGAGGTGTATTCACAAGAGAGGATAGCTATAATTGATAACTTTAAAACAACCACAGGTTATGGATTTAAGGGTTTTTCTAAGCTTAAAACACAATTGGATAAAGGACATAAAAATCAGTTTCAAACATTAATTAACCATTTAAAAAATGGCGGGCATCCTTTAATTCCATTTGACGAAATTGTAAATACCACCCGTGCTTCATTTGCCGCAATCGAAAGTTTGAAGCAGGGTAAATGGATTGATATTCTATTATAACCAAAAATGATATAAAAATATGCTAATCGACATTATTGCGGGGGCAAGGCCAAATTTTATGAAAATTGCCCCTATTATTGAACAAATTCAAATTGCCAAAACAAAGGGTCACCAATTATTTTTTAGGTTGATACATACTGGGCAACATTATGATAAAAACATGAGCAGCAGCTTCTTTGAACAGCTGGGCATCCCATCTCCTGACATCAACTTTGGCGCCGGAGGCGGCACGCAAGCCGAACAAACTGCCGGTATAATGATTGCTTATGAAAAACTATTGAACGAAGAAAAATCGGATTTGTGCTTAGTTGTGGGTGATGTTACATCTACTATGGCATGCGCCATCGTAGCCCAAAAAGAACATATAAAAGTTGCACATGTTGAAGCTGGAATAAGGTCAGGCGATTGGGAAATGCCTGAGGAAATTAATCGACTTGTTACGGATAGCATAACTAACTATTTTTTTACGACGTCTGAAAACGCAAATAAAAATTTGCGTAATTCAGGGATAGCGGAAGGAGATATATTTTTTGTCGGAAATACGATGATCGATACATTACTTAAGCAGATGCCCCATTTTATTCCGCCTGGTATTTGGCATGCATATAATTTAAAACCCAAAGGGTATCTTGTAATGACTTTACACCGGCCATCTAATGTCGATGATCCGGCAAAGCTAAAAAAACTAGTGGCGGTACTCGAAAATGGAAAATATAACACACCAACAATTTTCCCTGTCCATCCGCGTACAAGCGCTAATCTTCAAAAATTTGGGATCACGCTTAACAATGTAAAGACAGTAGCGCCAATGAGCTATTTAGAATTCAATTATCTAGTTCAGCATGCTAAAGGCGTTATCACAGATTCGGGAGGTATCACAGAGGAGACGACGGTAATGGGGGTACCTTGTATGACCCTGCGCACTTCCACTGAACGGCCGGAAACCTCCACCATCGGTACAAATGAATTACTCGGAACCGATCCTGAACCTTTGGAAGGCGCGCTATCAAAGTTATTTTCAAATAATTGGAAAAAGGGTGGAACTCCACCATTGTGGGACGGTAAAGCAGCCGAAAGAATAGTTGAACATATATGTAAAATATTTGATGTTTAAATGAATTTACGGCTGTTGTTTAATACTATACGAAATTTGAAGATAAAGCAACTTCGGTATCAAATTTTTTACCGTTTAAGCGCTGTAAAGACTATAAACTTATACGTTCAAGATAATGATCTCGATAGCCCTGATTTTCTGTCATTTACCGATTGCCCACCTATGATTAACTGTGCATACGAAAACAATACATTTACCTTTTTAAATCGAACAGTACATTTTAAGAAAGCAATTGACTGGTCCTATTCGTCAGATGGTAAATTATGGAATTATAACCTTCAATATGCTAATTTTCTTTTACAGGAAAATATTTCCCTGAGTAAAAGATTAGATTGGCTTGATAGCTTACACTTAGCCTTATATAATCGCCAAATTAAATTAGAACCATACCCTACTTCATTAAGAATTATTAATACGATTCGTTTACTGTCAAAACATCAAATCGATAACAAAAATATCATCGATATATTAAATGCGCAACTTAACTTCCTGTCAAAAAGAATCGAATACCATTTATTAGGAAACCACATTTTGGAAAACGGATTTGCCTTGCTGATGGGCGGCGTATTTTTAAAAAACCAAGCTTTGGTGAGGCAGGCCAGCAATATATTAAGGTCTGAGCTTAGTGAGCAAATTTTAACAGACGGTGCACATTTTGAGCTCAGCACGATGTATCATCAAATAATATTGTTCAGAGTGTTGGAATTGGTTGACTGGTATTCCAATTGGAACAATAAAGACACTGAACTGCTCGATTTTTTCAAAGAAAAGGCTATCCTAATGCTGTCATGGCTTCAAAATATTAGCTTTTCAAACGGCGAGATACCTTATTTGAATGATGGTAATGCCGGGATAACATATTCTACTACATACCTATTAACTTATGGAAGGATATTGGGATTGCGTGCGGCCGCTGCGATTAAGTTATCCCAATCGGGTTATAGAGCATATAAGGGAGTATTTTATGAGTGTATTGTGGATGCTGCAGAAATAGGCGCTTCTTATTTACCCGGTCACGGTCATGCCGATGCACTTTCATTTATTTTGCACTATAACAACCTGCCTGTATTTGTTGAGGCGGCCACGTCAACATATCAAGCGGGGATAATTAGAGATTATGAGCGGTCAACAAGTGCGCACAATACGGTAACAGTTAATAATATTAATCAGTCTCAGATTTGGGGGGCCTTTAAAGTGGGGAATCGTGCAAACGTTAAAATATTGTTTGAAACAAAGGAAACGATGGTTACCGAGCATGATGGATATTTAAAAGATTTGGGATTAATTCATCGGAGGAATTTTTTATTTGACAAGCACCAGGTTGTTATTAAAGATAAAGTATATGGAAAAATTAAGCCTCAATGTGTAGCTTTTTTTCATTTACATCCCGACACTCAACCGGAATTGGAAAATAATTCTTTGAAAATTAAGGATATTGGTATAGTCATGTTTAATAACTATACTAAAACCGAGTTAGGCAATTACAATTTCGCCGTGGGATTTAACAAAAGAGTATTAAGTAAGGTTCTGTATGTTTCCTTTGTGAATGAACTAGAAACGATTATTAGTTTTGATTCGTAAGGATGCAAATAGTTTATTTTTATCAATATTTTTCAACCCCCAAAGGCTCCTGGGGGACCCGCGTGTATGAGTTTGCAAGTGAGTGGGTAAAAGCTGGGCACGAAGTAACCGTCGTTTCGAGTGTTTATAGTAAATCCGATATCACAGCTACGAAACTGATTGAGTCCCAACTTTACAATGGCATTAAGGTAAAGGTTATAAATATTTATATTGATAACAGGCAATCTTTTCTAAAAAGGGTTTGGTCTTTCGTAGCATATAGTGTTATGTCGTCATACTTTGCATTGATATTAAAAGCTGATATAGTGATAGCATCGTCGGGGCCAATAACGGTGGGTTTTCCTGGTTTAGTTGCGAGATATCTTAGGCGTCGAAAAATGGTATTTGAGGTGCGCGACCTTTGGCCACAGGGCGCAATCGAACTCGGTATATTGCGTAACAGACTGTTGCATAAAATTTGTTATTGGTTTGAAAGTCAATGTTATAAAGCATCGTCTTTTATAATCACACTGTCGCCTGGAATGACTCAAGATATAAAGAAACGATACAAAGTGCAAAATATTGATGACGTAACCAATGCTGCTAATATTGAAATGTTCTCAACACAAAAAGCGTTTAATTCTAACATAGTTCAGGATAAAAAGTACGCCATCTATACAGGTAATATCGGGGATATAAATAATTCCTACTGGCTTTATAATACAGCAAAAATCCTAATGCAAAGAGGGAGAGAAGACGTTATCATTTTAATGATTGGTGACGGACCACAGCGGGAGGAACTCGTAGCGCTTGCAAAAATAGAAAATGTAGTTAATTTTGTTTACATGGAGCTTATGCCAAAAAGCGATCTTGTTGCATATATACAGCATGCTTTTGTATCGCTTGTGCCGTTAAAAGGTACTCCTGTTTTAGATACCTCCTCTCCTAACAAATTTTTTGAATCATTGGCGGCGGGGGTGCCTGTTATTCAAAACACTAATGGATGGATGAAAGATTTTTTAAATAACCATAACGCTGGTTTTACGCTCGATCCTAATAATGCACAGGAACTTGCTAATAAATTAGTTCATATGTTTGATAACCCGATTGAAACGCAGCAGATGGGGGCGAATGGGTCAAGTGTCGCCAGGATTTTTTTTGATAAAAACTATCTGGCAAACAAAATGCTCGGTATTTTAAATTGGGTACATGAGTCCTCATAGGTATTTAATTACAGGCGGATCGGGCTTTTTGGGGCATATTATAGGCGATTTTTTAAAAAAAACGGGCAATATCGTAATAACACTCGGCAGAGCCCATAATGATATCAATACTGATATTACAAAACCTGTTGAATTGGACAACGAACTTGACATAGACGTAGTTATACATACGGCGGGCAAAGCCCACATTACCCCTCGTACTAAAAGAGAAAGCCTATCTTTTTTTGAGATCAATTTTCAAGGTACTCGAAATTTATGCTATGCCTTAGATCGTCTAAAGAAAATTCCTAAGTCGTTTATTTTTATTAGTACGGTTTCTGTATATGGACTTGACAAGGGTTATTTAATAAACGAATCCCAAAAACTTAAGGGCATCACTCCTTATGCGAAAAGTAAAATCGCGGCAGAGGAATGGTTGAAAATCTGGACAAAAAAAAAAGGTATTAAACTTAGTATTTTACGTCTGCCATTAATAGCCGGGCCCAATCCTCCTGGTAATTTGGGGTCCATGATTGCCGGAATAAGATCCGGCTATTATGTAAGCATAGGCAAAGCCAATTCTCGTAAGAGTATGGTATGGGCGGAAGATATTGCGCAAATTATTCCGAAGGTTTCTGAAATAGGTGGTATTTTTAATTTGACAGACGGTTACCATCCAAGTTTTAAAGAACTTGAGGATACCATCGCAATAATCCTCTCGAAGAAGAGGCCGAAACAAATCCCAAAGTTATTTGCGATTCTTGCAGGTTATGCCGGCGATCTTTTTGGCTCGAGATTTCCAGTTAATACTGATAAGATAAAAAAAATTACATCAACTCTAACATTTGACGATATGAGGGCCAGAAAAAGATTAGGATGGACGCCCTCAAACGTTCTGGAAAAACTTTCCGAAACTTTAAACCCAAACCAATGACTAATTCAATTATAGTTTCTGTTACTGCGCATCCGGATGATGAGGTTTTAGGATTCGGTGGAACTGGTTCTAAATTGGCCTCGAGGGGCAATAAAGTTTATAACTGCATACTTTCCGGAAAGGCTGATGCCAGAAGATACAGGCCTGAAGCTGAAATCTTGTATCAGGATACTTGCAAGGCGCAGAAAATTATGGGTTGCGAACCTCCAATTTTGGGAGCTTTTCCAAATATTCAGTTTAATACTATACCCCATTTAGAATTAGTTCAGTACATTGAAAAAATTATCGAGGAACTTGAGCCTGATTATATTTTTACTCATCATCCGTATGATTTGAACAATGACCATTACCATGTTTCCAAGGCATGCCAGGCGGCATCAAGACTATGTTATCGTAAAAATTTAAAACGCATAAAAGGTCTTTATTTCATGGAAATACCCTCCTCGACAGACTGGGCATATCCGGTAGACGGAAATAATTTTCAGGCTAACACTTTCGTCGAGATCGGGAACGAATTTTTGAATATAAAGTTAACGGCTTTAGAGGCCTACCGTGGCGTTATGCGGCCCTTTCCACATTCACGGTCGATTGAAGCCATAACAGGGTTGGCAGCCTACAGGGGAGGGCAGTCCAGAAGTAATTATGCAGAGGCTTTTCAAGGAGTATTTCAATTTCTGGATATCTAAATGCACATATACGCAAAAGTTATTAAAAGGATTTTTGATATTTTTATTTCATTAATCGCTTTGGCCTTTTTATCTCCGGTCATCATATTTTGTTCTGTTATTATATTTTTGCAAGATACTGGCCCAATTATTTTTAAACAAAACAGGGTTGGAAAGGACGGTTTGATTTTTTTAATCTATAAATTTAGGAGTATGCCTGTCAATACTTCGAATATTCAATCGTCGGAAGCTGTTGAATTAAGGATTACAAAATTTGGGAAATTTATGAGAAGAACAAATGTTGATGAGCTACCTCAGCTTTTTAATATTCTTAAAGGTGATATGAGCTTTGTAGGACCCCGCCCACCTATTCCGACACAAGCTAACTTGGTAAAGTTACGCAAAGAAAACGGCGCGTTAGGCTGTTTACCTGGATTGACGGGGTGGGCACAAGTTAACGCATATAACCTAATGTCCGATGAAAGAAAAGCACTGTTTGATGCCGAATATGCGGCAAATATTACGTTTTTTATGGACTTTAAAATTATTTTACGCACATTTTTGTATTTGACAAAAACCCCCCCAACATATTAAAAGTTATGAAATTTGGATTTGTTACGTGCGTAGAATTGGGCCTATCATGCATAAAAAAGATTTATGAGATTGGAGGCGAACTGGATGTCTTGATAACGCTGCATGACCATAAATCGATAAAAAAATCAGGCCGGATATATTTAGACGATTTTAGCAAAGAAAATCAAGTTCCATTATTTAAAATCAATCATATAAATGACATCGAGGTGGTCAATATTATCAACCGATTTCAATTAGATTGGTTGTTTATAATTGGTTGGTCCCAAATTGCTGGCTCCGAAATTATTTTTGCGCCTAAAAGGGGCGCTATTGGAGCACATCCAACTCTTCTTCCTCAAGGGCGAGGCAGGGCGGCGATTCCCTGGGCTATCTTAAAAGGCCTTACTAAAACAGGGGTTACATTTTTCAAGATGGATGAAAATGTTGATCAGGGACCCATTCTTGCTCAATTAGAAATCGCTATCAATGAAAACGAGGACGCCGGTTCCTTGTATGAGAAAGTGAATAAAGGACATGAAGTATTAATCGAGGAAATTTTCATTTCGCTCAAAAATGATACCGTACGGCCGATTGCTCAAGATGAATCCAAAGCGACCTACTGGCCAGGTAGGACACCGGCCGACGGGGAACTTTTTCCAGAAATGGCTACAGATGATGTAGATAGAATAGTTCGCGCCACAACTCGTCCGTATCCGGGTGCTTTTATTATATATGAAGGCACAAAAATCATCATATGGAAGGGTGAATATGGTTTAAATCAACAAGGATTTTCCATAAAATTTAAAGATGGTATATATACCGCCACGGATTATACCATAGATTAAAAAAATCGTTTCGGCTGTTGCCAATTACCTGGCTGCTAAAACCCTTCCTGTAAATGTTATATATGTTCGATTATCAATATTAATGATTTGAATATTCATTTCTGTTTTATCGAATAATTAAATTAAAATTGCCGAAAATAAACCTACTATAATGCAAATGAAAAAAAGAAATGATTTTATAGCCGTGATAGGCTTAGGATATGTTGGTTTACCGTTGGCAACTGAATTTGCCAGATATTATCCTGTGGTAGGGTTTGATATTAATTTAAATCGGATTAAAGAACTTCGGAGCGGTCACGATCATACACTGGAAGTAGACGAAAACCAATTATTGGAAGTATTAAGTATAAATAAACCTAATACTGATGAAAAGGGTATTTATTTCTCTGCAAATTTGGATGCGATGAAAGATTGCAATATTTTTATTATTACTGTTCCAACTCCCGTAGACAAGAATAATAATCCGGATCTTAAGCCATTATACGGCGCCAGTGATCTCGTAGGGCAGGTTCTGAAAAAAAACGATGTTGTTATTTATGAGTCAACAGTATATCCTGGCGTTACTGAAGATGAATGCGTTCCAGTATTAGAAAGAATTTCAGGATTAAAATATAACATTGACTTTTATTGTGGTTACTCTCCCGAAAGAATTAATCCTGGGGATAAATTACATACCGTCACCAAAATAAAGAAGGTAACGTCAGGATCGACGCCTGAAATCGCCGAAAAAATTGATAATTTGTACAATACAATAATTTTGGCTGGCACACATAAAGCTGAAAGTATTAAAGTTGCTGAAGCTGCCAAAGTGATTGAAAACGCCCAACGGGATATTAATATTGCTTTTGTAAATGAATTAGCAAAAATCTTCAATCGCTTAGGGATAGATACAAATGAGGTGTTGGCAGCTGCCGGTTCAAAATGGAATTTCTTACCCTTCAGACCAGGTTTAGTTGGCGGGCACTGCATCGGCGTCGACCCTTATTATCTTTCAAATAAGGCTCAAGAAACAGGGTATCATCCGGAAATAATATTAGCTGGGCGACGGCTAAATGATGGAATGGGAGAATACATTGCCAATGAGGTAGTCAAACTCATGATTAAAAATGACATATTAGTCAAAAATTCCCAAATTTTAATTTTAGGTATAACATTCAAGGAAAACTGCCCCGACGTACGTAATACCAAAGTAATCGATATTATAAGCGAGCTTAAATCTTATCAGACAAACATAACTATTTATGATCCTTGGGCTGATATACAAGCCGTTAAGCAAGAATATGACGTTAACATAGTTAATGTATGCGATGAAAGTGAAAAGTATGACGTAGCGATATTAGCCGTTGCACATAAACAATTTTTGGGCGGTGACTGGCGAAATGTTGTAAAAACAAAAGGGTTAATATATGATGTAAAAGGTTGCCTGGACAGAAATATTGTAGATGCTCGTTTATAGTAACTTCCATTAACGATTCGCCATCAAAGGTTCAAAGTGATACTTACGTAGGTTAGTGAGTACCTGATAAACATTTGATCATTAATAAATTATGTATTAAAATTGCAAAAATGCAAATGTTTTAGTATTTGAGTCATAATCCTTGCAACTATGATCAGATATACGTCCGATAATCAGGTGAGTATCGAAGCGTTTGAAACGCCCTTTCAGGTTCACATTATCAGGCTACTTTATTTTGGTAACCAGCCCAAATATGCTTGTATCAAATAAAGATAAGCGATATCATATGCTATCGCGTAATAACCCATTCGAGTTTTTCACCAAACCCTATTTAATGGTATTTTAATGGTAGTTTATTGTACTTTAAAGAAGGAAAATGGATGTTTTTGCAATATAAATTAACCTTAAATGGTAGTAAATTTACTTTTTGTACCGTAAAAATCATCATATCCACTATGATTTTATAACGATTTTGCATCGGAAAGAGAAAGCTTTTTGAAGTGATAAGGTATAGTTTTTTGTACATCGGCAAGCATCTTATCAGTTTTTTGTAGGTTTGTAAAAAATAATCTGTTACTTTAGTATATTTGCCAGACTATCTTATGAAAAAATATATACTATTTAGCCGCGTTGTTCCCAGGTGGATTATAATGCTACTCGACTTTTTAATAGTAGCGTGGTCATTTTCATCTTCTTATTTTATCGTTTACCGATTTGAATTTGTAAACATTTTAAGAGGTTATTTTTTTATTTATACCGGATTGTACTGCGTTACTGCGGTCTTAGTAATGTATGGCATGCGCATACATAAGGGTCTAATAAGATATTCAAACACACGCGACGTACTCCGCATTTTCAGCTCAGTATTTATAAGCACACTGATCTATCGTTTATTTATCCAGTTATGGGTAATGCCTGTTTTTAATCTTAACCCTGTTACGATTAACATGGTTATGCTTATCAACTTTTCGGTGTCGTGCACTGTTCTAATTATGTGGCGCACCGCAGTAAAGAGTGCTTTTTTTTATATTACCAACTATTCGAACACAAAGAAAACGGTTGTATTGATATACGGATCGGATAATAGTGCTGTTTTAGTAAAGCAGGCATTACAGTCGAGCGCTAAAACTAATTTTGACATCGTTGGATTTATCGATGACGATCCCAGCAAAGTTAACAAGGAAATTGAGCAGGTAAAGGTTTATAATATCGGTAAGTTAGATAAGCTTAAAGATAAATATAACGTGGATAAGCTTATTATCATGAACCATCATCTTGACGATGAGGCAAAAAAAAATACATTAGAAAAGTGCCTTACCTTAGGCATACAGGTGCTTACCGTCCCGCCTTCTGACCAGTGGATATATGGTAAACTTAATCTTCAGCAAATACAGGATCTGAAAATTGAAGATTTGTTGCAACGTAAACCCATTCAAATCGATACTACGCGTATTTCTGATGATCTGCAGGGCAAGCGCGTATTGGTAACCGGCGCCGCAGGTTCAATCGGGTCCGAAATTGTGCAGCAGGTGCTTAGCTATGGACCGGCAATGATCATTTTATGTGATCAGGCCGAGTCGCCGTTGCACGAGTTGCGATTACATGTAGAGGAGAATTTTCCGGAAGTTCCGGCGAAAATATTTATCGGCGATATACGAAATTATCACCGGATGCGTAAGCTGTTTATCGATTACAAACCCGAGGTTGTATTTCATGCCGCTGCCTACAAACACGTTCCGATGATGGAAGAAAATCCAACTGAAGGTGTGCTGACCAATGTATTAGGGACCAAAAACATAGCCGATTTAGCTGTAAGTTTTAATGTCGGCAAATTTGTAATGATCTCAACCGATAAGGCCGTTAACCCATCAAATATTATGGGTACAACCAAACGTATTGCCGAAATATATATTCAGTCTTTGAAAAACAGCGTCACCAATAACAATGGCACGCGATTTATAACCACGCGTTTTGGAAACGTGCTAGGGTCAAATGGATCAGTTATACCGCGGTTTAAGGCACAAATTCAAAAAGGTGGCCCTATCACTGTAACCCACCCTGAAATTACGCGATATTTCATGACCATTCCCGAAGCGGTTCACCTTGTTTTGGAAGCCGGCACCATGGGCATTGGTGGCGAAATATTTATTTTTGATATGGGTGAGCCTGTTAAAATTACGGATCTTGCTTTGAAAATGATAAAGCTAGCTGGTTTACAACCGGAGAAGGACATAAAAATAGTTTATACAGGACTAAGGCCCGGGGAAAAGTTATACGAAGAACTGCTTAATGACGGCGAAAGCACCATGCCTACCTATCATGAAAAGATCAAAATATCGCAGGTGATAGATTACAATTATGAACAGGTGCTTGCAGATATCAACGAATTACTTGCACTGAATAAGCACAACAATGTTCTAGCGGTGGTAAACAAAATGAAGGAAATTGTACCTGAGTTTATCAGCAGAAATTCGAAGTTTGAACAATTGGATAACAAGGAAACAGCGAAGGAAGGAATTCTTGTAGCCTAATATCAGCATTAGAATAAGCCAAACAAAAGAGGAGGCCGTCTCATAATTAGTTTATGAGGCGGCTTTTGTTTTTAAAGCATTTGAATGGTCCCATTAAGAAAAAGATTAGTGATGGCGAGTTTTTCTTGAGATTCGTCTATTTAAGTTCGATTGA